>Ga0307513_10001052_pt1 | contig 40103 bp, 50 predicted proteins | sample 15_EM_MG_FD_202174 | JGI IMG/M metagenome (GOLD analysis project Ga0307513, IMG submission 202174) | Populus trichocarpa ectomycorrhiza microbial communities from riparian zone in the Pacific Northwest, United States - 15_EM | ecosystem: Host-associated > Plants > Roots > Unclassified | place...
CCACTGGCTAGTCAAAACCAGCTACGACTTCGGCTTTTCTGAGTGGTACTTTGTGCATGTTGCAGATCGAGATCGATTCCTTGAATTCGTGCCGCTAATCAACTGGGGCGAGGGCTGGCCAAGATGAGCATCTTCACTGCGACGCCTAACCCTTCCTTCAAGCGGACCTGCCTTCGGCAGGCCGCTTAAGTCAAACGTTGGGCGTCAATTCCCCTTCCCGATCGTCCTGAAGTACCATTGCGCCATGCAAGTAGCAACTGGCACCGTCGTTGACGGAAAAGTCATCATCGAAGGGCTATCCCTTCCTGAGGGAACGCTCGTTACGGTCGTTACCCGTGAGAGCGAGGCAACTGTACGTCTCTCGCCGCGCGATGAGGCGGAGTTGCTAGAGGCTCTGGATGAAGCGGATCGCGAAGAAGGCATCTCTGCCGAGGAACTGTTCGAGCGGCTTCGCCGATTTGGCTAATCTCGGTGCTCGTCGTCCGTATCAAACCGCGAGCTGCGCGGCAGATCTCGAAGGCAGCTGAGTGGTGGGCAGAGAATCGCCCATCTGCTCCCGGCGCCATCCGAAAAGACCTGGAGTCCGCGTTGGCTTTGCTGGTTACCGAGCCCGGCATCGGTACCAAGGTAGAAACATCACGGCCTCAAACTGTGCGCAGGCTGTACCTCGGGCGAGTTCATTACTTCATCTACTACCGAGTCTCTTCCCAGTTTCTCGAAGTGGTTGCGTTCTGGCATGAGCGCAGAGAGCAAGGCCCGCTTGTCTAGGCCGGTGACGCCCAACCATTCCTTCAAGCGGACGTGCCTGCGGCACGCCGCTTAAGTCAAACGTTAGACGTCGCATGACCTTCCAATTCGCCCTCTCAGCTGGAGGATCACCGTGAGTGACATCGAGAAGCAGGTGCAGCGAGCAATCGACACCTACAAGTCGGCCGTTCTGGCAAAGAATGTCGAGACGTTGATGCACGTGTACGACCCCGACGTTAGAGTCTTTGACGCATGGGGAACTTGGTCATACGAAGGCGCCGCTGCCTGGCGAGTAGCCGTGGAAGGCTGGTTCTCCTCGCTCGGAAGCGAAACAGTCCGGGTGACCTTCGACGACGTCAAGATTCTGGGTGGGCAGGGCTTTGCGTCAATGAGCGCCATCGTGACTTACACGGCCAGTTCCGCCCAGGGCCAAGAGCTTCGGGCGATGCAGAACAGGATCACCTGGGTGCTTGAGAAGAGCGGGCATGTGCTGCGCGTCATTCACGAGCACACATCTGCGCCGATCGGCTTTGAGGACACCAAGGCAATATTGAAGCGCGAAGGAAAGACATGAGAGTGCAGCACCGAGCGCCGTCTAACCCTTCCTTCAAGCGGACGTGCCTTCGGCTCGCCGCTTAAGTCAAACGTTAGGCGTCTATGTTCGTACTCCTCCGCTTGAAACGGCTCGCTATCGCCCTGGCGATCGTCGCAACTGCGGTTGTCGCCTCGGGCGCCGCGATCTATGCCGCCTATATCGCTTCGGCTATTGCGTTCAGTGGCTCAACGGGCTCCGCGCACAAGACCTTCTTTGATCGTCTGGCACCATTCATTAGTTTCACCGAGGGCGCTATTGCCGTCGGCGGCTTCGTCGCCATCTTCAACGCCATTTCCGTCTCAGCAGGAATCTGGTCGAGGTCAATCGTGGCGTCTGCACTCGTCGGTGGCTTGATTTCAGCGCTCAACCCTGTTGTCGCCAAGAACCTGCAGTCACTTTTTCTTCCTGCTCTTGGGTTGGTTGGTAAGGTAATGCTCAACAAATGAAGCAGACGCCTAACGCTTCGAGGGCAGGCCTCGTGATGCCTAACGTTTGACTTTAGCGGCCTGCCGAAGGCAGGTCCGCTTGAAGGAAGGGTTCGGCGTCAGTGCAGGGGCAATACTGGTTAAACCGTTGCGATCGTATCTAGCTTCTCTAGCAACGGGAGCACGCAACGATTTCGTATGGCGTTCACTATGTCCTGAGAGATGACGCCTGTCTTTGCGACTTCAGACCATAAGTCGCGAAGGTCGATTCGCCCGACTGTCTTCGGGATTCCAACAGCGCCATCAGCCCCATCGTCGTCCAGGATGACAGGGATGATGTGGTCCTTCCTACCCGGGCGAGTCATCACGTCCTTTTCGTACTTCGTCCAAACCTTGTCACGATAGTTCTTGTCCAAGAAGACGAGATAGAACCTACATGACTCGGCATAGATGCGACCGAGTACCTTTTCCAAGTCAAGCGCCAAAAGAACGGCTTGCTGATCGAAGTCGTAGAACGTTACAACGTCTTCCTTCTTTAGCTCAGCGTTGGCGACTTCGACCAAGCGCCGTGTTTCTCCGGCGAACGAAAATCCGATGTCATAGGAATACAAGTTCGCCTGTTCTACGACGGTGTCCTCCGACAATATGGGGTCGCTGAAGTCGGGTTGGAACCGTGGCATTGGTATGGCCTTCGAGCCACCGCCCGCGCTCACAGCATTCCCCGCGACATCTCACTGCGTTTGCCAATGACCAAACTATGTGCCGAATAGGGAGTGGCATCGATGCCGATGGCCGCCACCCACTTCTTGACGACGACGCTTACGAAAGCGACTTGTAGGCGGTTGGGGGTTGGATCGCCGCCGCGATCGAAGCGTCTAAAGAGCGGACTGTCTTTCGGCTGGGCATCAAGGGCAGCCATTTCAATCCACGTCCTCACGGCGGTAGCCGCGCACAACTCCCCGCCGGTGATCGGAATGGCGATGTGACGATCCGACTCTCTGGCGTCGCTCGACTCGGGTGATACGTCGCCGACGCCGACTGCTGCGCCACTGTCGCGAATCCTGAGAATTAGAGCGTCTGAAGTGAAGCGGACGTCCCCCGCGTTGATCGCGACAAGCGCGCCGCGCTTCAATGCGCCAGCAAAACCGAGCAGGATTAACGCCCTGTCGCGCCGGTCAAGCAAACTACGTGGCAACGGCTCCATCATCTGTCCCAACAATCGGCGTGTCACCGGCAAGGATGGCTTCGGTTTGCGAGGTTTCGCCCTGCTGCTGTCTGGAGAGACGCCGGCCTGAAGCATTTTCTTGTCGGGCACATATCCCAACTGAAGCGCGCGCAACAGCGGTCGAATGATTGCATCGTCGGTTGGCGAGGGTCGTCCAACCGAAAGGTGCGCGTGCCGCACCGCCATGAGCCTTCTGTAGATGGTGGCTGGCGCGATCTTGTTGCGCGTGCTCCAGACATACTTCTGGATTGCGAGCACGTCGCAAGGAATGCTGCCTCCGGCTTGCTCGAACAATCGCACGTCCTTGCTGTATGCGTCAGAGGTCGAAGTTCGCAACGGCTCGCCTCTGGACTCTGCGGGACGTCGCGGCCTGAGCTTGGTGGGAAGCAAGACGGCCGGGGTTGCAGTTCCTTGATCAGTGTGCGGCGCGATGACGTTGTCGATCTGTTGGAGCATGTCGTACCTCGTGGTGGTGATTGCCCGCGAAGCGCGCACAGCCGCGCACCGACCATCGAGGACGACGAGTCAATGCAGCGGCTTCGCCTGGCGCGTATGGACGCGTTCGGCGGCGCTCGGTGAGCGGAACTAGGAAGGCGGGAGACTTAGAGAGAGCGTGTGCTGGGAAGCAGGCTGACGGCGGTGTATCGAGCCTAGCCAAACCTCAAGGTCGGCTTGGTCAGCAACCGTCCCTTGCAGATTCGCGCGTCGGTGTTGTGCTCAACCAAGCCCAGACTTCGGCTTCGATTTGGCACACGGAAACGTAGAAACACGAGACATCAACGGAGACTGCAAGTACTTGAATTTTAACAGATATTCGGTCTTTTCGGCTCACGGTTCGACGCGAAAACAAGCGTTCACTGACGGAAACTCAGCCGACTACGGTGACCGGCTGGCAAATGGCTCTCGGAATCGCGGCGAGTTCCAAGCGCTTCCCGCTCTTGGAGCGGCAACCGGAACCAGATTGCTACGGCGGTACATGCTGCTGACTTGCAACTCGCGGAAACTGCCGTCGCGTTCGCGGTGCGACGCCTCACGCGGTTGGCCGGTGGCTCCCTGTACGCCCCTGGGCGAATCTAGTGGCGACCAACTCGCATGCTCTATGCTTCTAGGGAACCCTTCCCTCAAGAGGACCCGCCTCCAGTGGTCCGCTTAAGTCAAACGTTAGGCGGCAGGTCCGCTACGATCCAAGCTCAGGAGAAGGCCAATGACAGTGGAGCGTATCTTCAATCGTCAGTCGGGCCTCAGACTGAACACGAGTGCGTTGAGGTAGTGGCGGGCGCCGGCATCAAAGGCGACAGGTACTTCGATCGTCACGACGAGCCAGGACAGAACATCACACTGATCGAGGCGGAAGAGATCGAAGCCTTCATCTCCGAGTATCGGCGCAGAGCTGATTTCTCAATCTCCAATCGAAATATCGTCACCAGGGGCGTGAAACTGAACGACCTTGTCGGACGAGAGTTCATGATCGGAGAAATCAAGCTTCGTGGGGTTGAACTCTGCGAACCGTGTCTCGGTCTCGGCAAGGCCCTAGCCTCGCCTGAGCTGCCGGCGGCACAGGTAGTGAAGCGACTCCTTCACAAAGCGGGGCTTCGAGCCGACGTCTTGTCCAGTGGTTCTCTGGCACGCGGAGCCAAGATCACCAATGCCGCCTGACCCTTCCTTCAAACGGACTGGGCTTCCGCCAGCCGCTTAAGTCGAAGTTTAGGCATTTAAAGTGTGGCCCATTTGTCCGCCTCACAAGTCCATTGATTGCAGCTGTGCTGTGACACAGAAGCACCACCACGAAGTGCAGGTATGAGCCGTGCATAGATTTCTTCTCGTTGCAGCTCTGACTCTCTCTGCCCTTGTCATGTGCGGAGTTGCGCGCTCTCAAGATGCGATGGTCGGCACAAGCGCATCCGCCGCGTCGGCTGTCACACAAGGTGATGAACCAGCCACCTATAGGTCTGTTATGACCGCATCGGTGCCAGAACGAGGCGCCTCGGCACCAGAGCAAGGTGCCTTGAAGCCGGAACAGGAAGGTCGGCCAAAGACAAATGCTGAACTGCGAGCCGCGCTTCAGAGTGCGCGAAGGGCGTTCAGCGAGATGTCCTTGAAAGACACAGTTCAATTGCTCCTTGGTGTAGATGGCGCATGGGTTCTATGGATGAAATTCACCCATGACAAGGTAGTGGCGTGGCGGGTCGACCAAGAGCGTCGGCAATCCAAGGCCGGGGCCGAGTAGTAGACCTCAGCGCCTCTCCCTTCAAGTTCCACGAGCATCTCGTGCTGATTGGAATATCTCTTTGGTCGTAAGTGCATTCGGAAGAACGGGCAAGAAAACAAACCTTGTTGAACTTCGCTTGCATTGCCGCGAACCATTCGATCCGCCAACTTGACCTGCAGGAAAAGAGGTACACCTCCTTGGTCGAGCATCAAATCGTACCCACCGCCCTGTTGCCCCTCGTCCTACAACGACAGAAAGACTGGAGCCGCTGAAATTGAAGTTCCGTGCCAATGAATCAACTCATCCGTCAACGCGTAGCCGTAGCTGAGTTCAGAAATGTCTGGCCTCATCCGAACCTTCCCTTCCCGCCCCATGAGCACCGGAAGCCTCCGGAGTGATCGATCCGTCAGTCAACCATCGTTTCACTCGACGGTGCGTTGTTCGTAGGTTGACGCAAGAGCCGCGAGCATCTTGTTCACGGCGACAGCGTCATGCGGGATCAGCAGATACCGCCAAGGCTTGCCGCCGTCGAGTGCGGAGTACGCGGTCGCGTGCTTGCACCACTCGGCAGCCGCCTTCGCCTTGGCCACGACTTCCTCGCTGCCAACGTCAGCGGACTTCTTGGTCTCTATCAGAAGGTTAGCGTCCGATGCAATCGACAGGATCTGTCGAATCAACTTCTCGGGCTTCGGCGTGATGAACACCTCATCAGCGTCTGCGAACAGTTCCTTTATCTCAGCCTTGGCCTCTGCATTCTGACCGGCATCCTTGTCAGCCGCCCGTGTCCTCGGCTTCGCCTGCGGGCCGCGCCAGCGGCTGCGCTTCCTCCCTTGACGGCGCACCCGCGCCGGCCGGACCGGCCTTCATGGCCGCGAAGGGGCTTCGCGGCCCCGCGGAGCCCATGTCCGACCGACACATGAAGGAGAGCGCCGATGCAGCAGCACCACTGAGCCAAGCCACGTCTTCTGAACCCCTCAATCAACGTCCCTCGACGCGCTTGAGCCTTGTCGAGGGCACAGGAGTGAATCCATGAACACGATGACTCTTTCAGAAACCAGCGCGGTCGCCACCGCGGTGGCGATCACCGCATCCGGCGACGAGCGCCGGATCATCCCGTTGTCCAAGCTGCGGCCCTCGAAGCGCCGCAACGTTCGCCGGGGTGGCGGCATGTCGATTCCCGAACTCGCGGCGAGCATCGCGCGCGTGCGCCTGCTCCAGAACCTTGCGGTGGTAGACGCGGGCGACGGCGAGCACTTCGATGTCGTGGCTGGCCGGCGCCGGCTGTCTGCGCTGCGGCTGCTCGTGAAGCGACGCAAGCTGCACAAGGACGCCGGTGTGCCGTGCCTGGTCGTCGTCGATGCCGACGCGCGAACCGTGAGCCTGACCGAGAACGTGCAGCGCGAGGCGATGCACCCGGCCGATCAGTTCGAGGCGTTCGCGGCGCTGGTCGCCGAAGGGCGTCCCATCGAGGACATTGCGGCCGACTTCGGCGTGACGCCGTTGGTGGTGCAGCGTCGGCTGAAGCTCGCGAACGTCTCGCCCCGCCTGCTAGTGGACTATCGGGCCGGTGCGGTGACGCTGGAGCAATTGATGGCGCTGGCCGTCACCGACGACCACGCGGCGCAGGAGGCCGCGTTCTACGAATCGCCGCAGTGGCAGCGCAGCCCCGACGCGCTGCGGGATCACCTGACTCGGGACGAGATCGACGCGTCGCGTGACGCGCTCGCGCGCTTCGTCGGCGTGGATGTCTACGAGGCTGCGGGGGGCGGCACGCGGCGCGATCTGTTCTCGGACGAGCGGCAGGGTGTGTACCTCACAGACCCGGCGCGGCTGGACCGGTTGGCGCGCGACAAGCTGACCGACACGGCCGAACAGGTGTGTGCGGAAGGCTGGAGCTGGGTGGAGGTCGCGCCACGTGCGACACACGCGGAACTGCACCAGTTCCAGCGAGTGCGTCGCGAGCGCCGCCAGCCGAACAAGGCCGAGGCCAAGCGGATCGCCAAGCTCGAAGCGGAGCAGCGGGGCTTGCAGGACCGGCTCGAGGACGAGGAAGCGGACATGTCGGACGAGGACGCACAGGCCTTGCAGGACCGGCTCGACGCGCTCGGCGACCAGCTCGATGCCATCGATCAGTCGCTGACGATCTATGCGCCCGAGGTTGTCGCGCAGGCGGGCGCGGTGGTCGCCGTGGACCATGCGGGTGCCGTCGTCGTGCACCGGGGTCTCTTGCGCAGCGATCAAGCCGAGAAGTTGCACGAGCGAGTCGAGTCCTCGGGTCGCCCGTCCGACGACGGCGATGCCAAGCCGCCGAAATCAGGCCTGTCCGAGAAGCTCGTGCGCCGCTTGAGCGCGCATCGCACGGCGGCGTTGCAGGCCGAGGTCGCCTGCCATCCGCAGGTCGCGCTGGTCGTTCTGGTGCACCAACTGGCACGACGCGTGATCTGCCGCGTCTACGAGGGGTCGCCGATCAACATCAGCGCGACGTGCCATGTCGATGGCTTGGTGACGCATGCGCCCGACATCGCCGAGTCGCCCGCTGCCACCGGCCTGCGCGAAGTCCGTGAGGCATGGGCCGAGCGGCTGCCGGAAGACGCGGACGCGATGTTCGCGTTCCTGCTGGCGATGCCGCAGAGCGAACTGATCGCGCTGCTGGCGGTGTGCGTGGCGTCCACCGTGGGTGCGATTCAATCCCGCGAGAACGAGGCACCGGCGAAAGCACTGGCGATGGCCCTCGACCTGGACATGCATGCGTGGTGGACGCCGACTGCGGCGGGCTTCTTCGAGCATGTGGCCAAAGCCAAGGTGCTGGAGGCGGTGTGCGTGTTCGCGCCGGATCAGGTGACGCGGCTGGCCAAGCTCAAGAAGGCCGACCTTGCGAGCGAGGCCGAGCGGCTCGTCGCGGGCAGCGGTTGGCTTCCGTCGATGTTGTGCGCGGCCCCTGCGGCCGGCGGCGACGGCCGCCCTGCAGAGCCTGTGGGGGCATGCCGCGACGGACGCGACCCGTCGGGTGACGATGCCGAGTGAGGCACCTCGCCGAACCGGCGACCTCGGGCCAGGGTCCGCGGTCGCTTCATGCGGCGAATGTCCGTGTCGACGGGCATGCGCAGTGTCGCGCGAGGTCTTCGTGACGCGACGCAACGCCGTCATTCCATCGAAACCGCACGGCGCACTGAGGAACGTGGCGTGCGTTTCGTCATTGTTCTGGGGACTCCGTCGAAGAGGCGAGGAATCGAGTCCTTCCAGGGTCGAGGCGGGGCTTCAAACTCAGCGAGGGCGAAACGATGTGGATCATGTTCGAGAGGGCGCGTGCGCCCGATGCGGCCTATTGGCCCGGCCGTCGATGGATGGCGGCGATCGATGCCGTGGCATGGCCGGTCGCGGCAGGGTTGCTGCTTTGCCGGGTGCCGGGAAGGACTGGGGTCTTCCTGCCGACGGCCGTCGCCATCCTGGCGCTGCTCGGGATGCGTCGACTTCGCCAGGCCGTATGGGTCACTCACCGGTACCGGTTCACGACCTGGAAGGTGGCGGGCATTCTGGTCGTGCTGGCAGCTGGCAGCTGTCGGCGTGGCGTTGAAGCTCGCCCTCGCGTGACCTCGGTCGATGGCGGCATCGCCGCGAACCACGCGGCACCTGCCGTTGGCGGCCGGCTCCAAGGTGCGGCTCTGCCGGGCGGTGCGGCGCACAGTGTCCATCCGAACCCGACGCATGGTGCTTTGACGACCATTCCGTGCTGCGTGTGAGGCATCGCTTCGGTCGAGGTCGGGAATCACCGTCTGGCCTGGTCGTTGTGCCGCGTGCCGCAGCCGGGCACGAGACGAGGCGCTTCGCCAGGGACGCCTATTTGCCGACCTCGACGCTCATGGCGCGGTCGATTTTCGATTTGTCGTCGGTCCAGGCGGCAGTGACCCGATGGGCGCCCGGCATCACTTTCAGCACGACATTCGCTTTTCCGTCTCCGTTGGCCTGCACCAGCACGGAGGCGGCCGACGAGGGGCCCGCGGGCGCTGACGCAGCCATCGCCGTGAACGTCACGGCCGCGTGACTGGGCACCTCGGCGGCGATCAGCAACTGCCCCTTGTCCACCGGGTCGACGCGCGCCGAGAGCGCCGTCGTGCTCGGGCCCGGCAACAGGAAAGCGACCGCGAGTCCGACGACGACCAGCACGGCCGCAATTCCCGTCCAGAGCTCGGCTGACTTCAGCGACGCCTGCTTGAGGGCGGCGGCCTCCGTGAACGCATCCTTGATGTCCGCCGGCACCCGCGGGTCGAAGGTGAACAGCAGGGGACGTCCGACATTCGACGCCTTCCAGTACGCAAAGATCAGGATGGCACTCGGAACCGCGACCAATGCGGCGAGTGGCGTCCCCAGGCGATCGGCACCAAACGCAATCGCAAGCACCCCCGCGGCCGAGTAGACCGTCCAGAACCAAGCGATGGTGGCTGCCAGCTGCGCCGCCCGTGCCTCGGGCGCCTTGACCGCGCCTCGGACCGCCTCCTGTGCATACGCGAGCCAGAACCTGTCGCCGACGACGATGTCCGCCAGCGGCGGGCGTTTGTCGTCAGCCACGACTGTCGGCCTCTTGCTCCGGCTTGACCCGATACGGGTAGGTGTGGTCGTTCTCGCAGGTGAGATACACCGTGAATTCCTCGGTCGGGAGCCGGCGCGTCTGGAAGCCAACGCCGCCTGGCGACTCTTCAGGCCGATACTTGATCTCGACATCGCACTCCTTGCATTGGAACGTCTGCGACATGTGGGTCTCCGTGCGGCTTGGCGCCGCAAAGCTTAGCGGTTGGACCGTCGTTCCGCCAGTCCCCGAACCGAGCAGGACGTGTGCGACCTGCGACGCTAGAAGCGGGACCAGAACGCCAGGATGCCGTTCATGGCGTTGCCCACGAACTGCAGGTCCAGACCCTCGTTCTCTGCTTCTTCTGTCGAAAGCACACGAATCGATTCGTTGTTTCGCCAGTCCAGTTCGAGCAGGTCGACGGCGGCTGCCGCGTTGCGTCCCAGGGCGCGCATGTGCAGGCGGCCGGGCAGCTTCTCGCACGTCGCGATCTTGATCGTCAGAGGCTGCGGTGCCCCGTCGTAGCCGGTGATGTCCGCGTGGAGTTCGGTGAGCGCGACCGGGCCGAATCCCGCGGCCCGTTGCACGAAGTCGACCCAGTTGCCGACGACGTACATGGCGATCCGGTCGTTGTAGGCGACGCCGAGCCGGTTGCCGGTGGGTTCCTCGCCCTCGAACGAGAAGGCCTGCCCGCCGGCATCAGCGCTGCGGCCGAACGGGACCACGATGGTCTGAGGCAGCTTGCCGGGCCAGTGCGCCTGTCCGTCGTCCACGATGCCGTTGAGCCATGCCACCAGGTCGCCGGCGGCGACATGCACGGCGTGGGCAGCGACGCCGTTCAACTTGATGTTGGTCGGTGTGCCCTTCGGACCGAAGCGGACGACCGTCCACGGGACCGAGGCGGAAGACGGATCGGGACCCACCACGACGAAGCCGTCGGCTTGCCGGTAGAGATCGTGCTGCCACAGCTCGCTCTCGGGGACGCGGGGAAGCGTCAGGCCAAGGGGCCGATTCGCGACATGGGATGCGGCCTGTCTGAGCGCGTGCAGGCGGGCCGCCTTGTCTTGGCGAAAGTGCTCGAGCGTGGGGTCCAGTCCGGGCACGGCAGACGCGTCGCCCGGCGCTGCAGTCTGGATGACGTCCAACTTGATGCCGGCCTCGGTGGCGAACCGCTTCAGGTGGTCGAAGCAGGCTGTGCGCTCGCTGTCCGAGAGGACCGGGACGGCACCGAGCTCGTTGATCCAATCGGCGACGTGCTTGTCCAGATAGACGTCCAACTGGTTGCCTTCGACGGCGTGCACGGACCACGCCTCTTCCTCGTCCACGTTCCACGGTGCTGTCCCTCTCTGGGCGAAGAAGGCCGCGACCCAATGGTCGACCGCCGTGCGGAGATCGCGCGCACCGCCCGCTTCGAGTCGCCGAAGCAGCGTCCTGATGCGCCAGTCGGGTTGCTCGTCGCGGCGCACCTTCTTCCACGCCGCCCACGGGCGGCGCAGGAAGCGCAGGGTGAGACGAGACTCGAATGCGATGCACGACAGCGTGAGCGCCACACGGACCTGGAGAAAGGTGCTCCGGAAGTGCGGATCGATCACGGAGGCCGCGGCCTTGAAGTAGTTCCGGTATTCGACCGGCAAGAGCGGCAATGCCGCCAGGCCGCTGGCGGGATCCACCATCTTGATGCCGTAGTAGGTCGCGAAGACCTCGTGCGCGAATCGGGATCGCGCGACCAGGGTCTCGGCCGTCGTCGTGAGATCCGAAAGACGCTCCTTGGCCAATCCTGTCGGTCGGTCGATGGCCTGCCACAGGACGGCAAGGAGGCCCCCGTCTATCGTTCGCCCGAATAGGACTTCGTGCCCGTACTCGTGGTGAAAGACCACCTGGTCGTCCAACGCGCCCATGTGAACCGTGGCGCGGGCGCCGTCGTGGGTCCCGACCACGACGCCTCGTGCGGCCGTCGCAAACGGCGCGAGGCGATTGGCACCGAAATAGGCGTTCACCGGCGGATCGTACACACGTGCGACCCGAAGCGGGCATCGAGGCGCCGGGGATGGCAGACAGCCGCCGATGTGCGTCCGGTGGCGCTGCAAGGTCGGTCTACAGAGGCGGTCGAGGGAGGAGACGGGCGCATGCCTGTCTGCGCGGTCATCGGTTGGCGCTCGACCTTCCGCGGTTCGATCGGCTCGGGACCCGCATGGATTCGTTCGCGCGGCTGCGCCACGTCCGATGCGATTCGCTAAAGGTCGACAGGCCATGCGTCGATGTGCTCGGGCCGGCTCGACCACCGCGCCAGTCGCTCCGCTCGTGTCACGGCGTTCGCGGGGACGCCGGCCCTCGAACCTGGGGCGTGCGCCTTCGCGCGTCCGCTGCGCCAGGGGACCTGTCACATCGGCCGCCGGTGCTCCGGGCCCTCGCTTCCATTCCGGCAGTCCTCAGCGCCAGTGCAACCCACCGCGCTCCCCCCAGCTGCGCCCCCGTCTTCCATGAGGGGGACCACTGGGACGTCTATGCGCTGCTTCGTCGCCAGTACAAGCCGGTCGAGATGGTCATGATTCCGCAGGGCGCCCATGCGCTGTCCAGGCCGAGCGAACGCATGATCTCGATGCAGGGGAACGTCGACTGGTACCGGTTCTGGTTGAAAGGCGAGCAGCGGTCGGCGCCCGTCCTGCCGAGGGAGACCGGGGCCGCCTTGGCGGAGCAATACGCGCGCTGGTCCCAGATGGTCGGATTGAAGCGTGCGGTGGACGCGAAGCCGGCATGTGTCCGCGCTGCGGGTGGCGGGTAGTGTCGACTGCGCTCAGCTCAATGCAGCGTCCAGGCCGATGTCGCGCGGCTTGCGGAATGCTGTCGCCACCTTGTCGCACTCGGCATCGCTCACGCCCATCTCGTTGAAGGCGGTCCGCCACTCTCGAGTCACCCTGCTGACGCGCTCGACGATGTCCTTCGCCTTTGGCGGCGTCAGGCCGAATCGACCGGACTCCGACATGGCGTTGTCGAGGGTTGCCAGACGCCCCTGCTTGCCCACGCCGAGGTGCAGGCGACGCTCGGTGGCGATCTGCGGCTTCGGCAGGACGTCGTAGAGCGGACTCAGCGCCCAGCCGCGCGCTTCGGGCACCCAGACGAAGGCGTGGTTGCGAAGGTGGTCGTCGTCGTTGCTCACCAAGATGTTGAAGACCATGCGGCCGAAGAGCTCCGCGCGGTCGACGTCGACGCGGCCGTGCGCGGCGAATCGTCCCATGCTGTCCGAGATCGCGGCGTAGCTCGCGTCGGGCGACTCGGTCTCATGCAGCTCCAGCGCTGTGAGCGCGCTGACCACGTGCTTGCGCGCCCACCCGCCCTTGACCTCGGTGCGGTCGAACCGCTCGATGAGCATGACGTCGCGGCCGTCCGGCATGCGCACGACGTCGGTCCTCGGCACCTGCAGCTTGCAGGCGCGTGCGATCTCGAGCGTCGCGCGCTCGATGACGGGCACATTGAATCCGTCACCGAGGGCAGGGAACTTGGCCAGGTACTGCACGCCGTCGCGCACCACGACGGCCTTCGGCCGCGCGCCGCCCATCGTCGGTCCCGCATGGAAGAGCTGCGTGAGGTTCTCCGGAATGCGCTCGCCGCGCTGCACCCGGTCGGAGGCATCGAGGAGGTAGCTCAGCTCCGTGACGGGCACGAGCAGGCCGTCCTCTTCGTCGGACTCTGGCGTCGCCCGAAAGTCGAGTGCGCCGAGGCGGTTGCCGCCGGCATGGCGCATGTAGTCGGACTCGCGCAGGGAGTTGGCCGGCACATTGAGCTTGTTCTCGATGACGCGCCGGCCCCAGAGGTCTGGCAGCGCGTCGCGCACGGCGCCGAAGAGCGCCAGGCCGTTCGGCGGAGTGACCTGCTTCGCCGAGCCAGGTACCGCCCCTTCGAGCCGAAGCGCGGAGGTGTCCAGCGGAATCGCGTTGCCGCGCTGCAGGTACCTGCTGCCGAAGCCGAAGGTGGATGCGACGACCTGGCTGCCTTCTTCCTCGATGTGCAACAGCCCGGCCGGCACGGCGCGCAGCTCTCCGCCCAGGAAGGCGAAGACGGTGGTGGTGAATTCAGAAGTCATAGGCGTCCTGGCGTGCGGCCGCGCCGTGCAGTCCGGAGGCGCGTTGGCGCGTGCCGGCGCGCGCTGGCGTCGGTGCGTTGGTGCGCGCGGGCGCGCTCGGCCGCAGGAGATGGAGCAGCGAAGCCTCCTCCATCGCGGACAGCCACGAGCTGAAGCTCACCGCGGGGTCACCGGACTCGATGCGCGCCAACGTGGCACGGCTCAGGCGCGCGCGCGCGCTGAAGTCCGCCTGCGTCGAGTTCATGGCGAGCCTGGCGGCACGCACGGCCTTGCCCAGCTGCTGGGCAGCCTCCAGGCCGGCCGGGGTGACGAAATCCAGTTCGGGTCGACGCATGCTGCCTCCTCGTTGTCTGAATTGTATCAACTAAGAGGCATATCTACAATGAATGACTCTAAGTAGATTCATTAGTGTAGTAATAACTCATCTAAGAGTCATTTATGGATTCGCCCTCGCTGCCACCGCGACACCGCTCGTCTGCGCGCGCCACAGCGCTGCATAGGATCCGCTCCTGGCCAGGAGCATGGCATGGTCGCCATGCTCGACGACCCTGCCGCCCTCGAGGACCACGATCTCGTCGACGTGCTGGATGGTCGAGAGCCTGTGGGCGATGGTGATGGTGGTGCGATCCGCCGAAATCGCTCTCAGGTTGCGCAGGATGGCCTGCTCGGTCAGGCCGTCCAGCATCGAGGTCGCTTCGTCGAACACGTAGACCCGTGGGCGCTTCAGCACCGCCCGTGCGATGGCGATGCGTTGGCGTTCTCCTCCGGAGAGCTTGAGGCCGCGTTCGCCGACCAGGGTGCCGTAGCCGGCGGGAAGGGCGGCAATGAACTCGTGCACTTCGGCGAGTCGGGCCGCCTGCTCGATCTCGCGTTGCGTCGCTCCGGCCTTGCCGATGCCGATGTTGAACGCAATCGTCTCGTTGAAGAGCACCGTGTCCTGTGCCACGGTCGCGACCATGGTCCGCAGTTCGGCGATGGGCAGGGTGTCGATCGCCACGCCGTCCAGCAGGATGCTGCCGGCCTGGGGTTCGTGGAGCCGCAACAGGAGTCGCACCAGCGAGGATTTGCCGGAGCCGCTCGCGCCGACGATGGCGATCGTTCGGCCCGCTGCGATGTCCAGATTCAGGTCGCGCAGGACCGGCCTGTCGGCATCGAAGGCCAGGTGCACGCCCCGGAAGCTGATGTCCGGCGCCTCGCGCCGGGTCGCCATCGTCGCCAGGGTGTCGACCGTGCACGCGGGCATGTCGTCGGCATTGTTCGTCGGCGGGTCGGTTGCGGCGGTCTCCGGCAGTTCCTCCAGCACGGCGATCAGCGGGCGGACGAACGCCAGGGCCTGAGACAGGTCGCGGGTGGCCGTGCCCAGCATCTCGAGCGGGCGCACGACCTGCAGCATGTAGACGTTCGCTAGGACGAAGCCACCCGTCGTCAGCGCGCCTTGCGCCACCGCGTGGACCGCGATCGCGAGCGAGGCGGTCATCGACAGCGCGAACGTCGCGGTGACCGCGAACCCCATGCGCAGGCGTTGGCTCTGCAGCCTGGCCCAGCGTTCCTCGAGCACGTCGGAGGCCCTCCCGAAACGATCGCGCGCCAGACCTTCGGCGCCGAAGCACTTGATGGTCTCGACGTTGAGGAGGCCGTCCGCCAGCATGCCGTGCGCGTCGGCGCTCGCGTGGGAGACGGCGTGCGCGCCTTCTCGGAGCGCCGACGTGCGCAGGCCCATGACGCCGAGGTAGGCGAGGGCGGTGCCGGCGAAGGTCGCCATCAGCGCCGGTTGACCGAGGGAGGCGAGCACGAGCGTCACCGTCGCCAGTTCGACCAGCACGGGCACGATGCTGTTGACGAGGTGGAACACGATGACCTGGTAGCCCGAGACGGCCTGCTGAAGTCCGTGAACGAGCGCGCCGGTGCTGGTGCCGAGATGGAAGGCCAGCGGCAGCGCCAGCAGGTGCCCCAAGTAGCGCCGCCGCAGTCGTGCGTACAGGCGCTGCTCTGCGGCGCCGACGAGCGAGGGACGCAGTTCCATCAGGAGCCGGCCGCCGCACAGCGAGAGCAGGTACGCGGTTGCGAACGCCAGCGTCGGTGTCGCCGCCGGTCGATCGAGCCAACCCGGCGCGCCGGTCGCCGCATCGATCAAGCCCTTCAGGGCCAGCGGCCCCAATCCTGCGAGCAGGCCGCCGGCGACGACGAGGAGGACGGTGGCGGCCAGCCGCCATGCGACCGCACTGTCCATGTCGTCGAGAAGCACGCGAAGTGCGGTGGTGACGTCGCGGGACGCGCGCATGCGGCCAGTCCTTCGTGTCGGCGCTGGCGTCGCCGCTATCGGCACCAGCGCGCCAGCCATGCCTCCACGCCGATCAAGGCGTGGATCTGGCTGACCGGACCCGCCAGCGCGGTCGGCCTGCCGGACAGCAGTTCCTCGACCTTGGCGCGGTCGAGCATGCCGCGGCGCGCGAGTTCGCCCTCGAGCAGCATGCCCCGCGCGAAGTCGAGATTGGAGAGCAGGACCTCCTTGATGTGCTCTTCCATGCCGCCCTTGGACCGGCGGGTGGCGATCTGCGGCGGCAGGTCCGAGGCGAAGGCGCGTCGGGCGAGGGCGCGGCCGCGCCCGCCCTGGGTCAACAGATAGGTGGGCCATCGCAGGCACAGCTCCACGAGAGGTTGCGACAGGAGGGGGTTGACCAGTTCCGGCGCCGAGGATTGCTCGAAGGGGTCGTAGCAGCCGAGCGGGTGCATCAGCGCCATGGTCTGCGCGTGCTTGCCGATCGGCAGCGCGGACGCTCGGAGCAGGGAGGGATGAAGGATGCGCTCTCGCGTCGCCTGCCGGCCCACGATGTCCTTGGCGATCAGGGCCGCGTGCCCCGTGGCCTGCCGTGCCGCCAGGTTGGGCCGGACGCGTTCCGACACCGCGAGTGCGATGGCCCTCCAGACCGACACCTTGCCCAGCCGCGCCGCATCCATCGCCGCCGCTGCAAAGCCGGCATCGATGCCCCGCAGCCGCAGGTAGTCGGCCGCCGGCCACCAGCGGGGGAACTCGAAGAAGAGCTGGTCGCCACCGGCGCCGGTGAACAGTGCCGACGCCGCATGGGCGGACGCGAGTGTGGCGTCCGTCCGCGCGTTCATCCATCCGATGTAGGCGACGGGATCCGGCATGCGCGCGATCTTCAGGACGCGCTCGATACGGAAGTCGGGATCCCGCTGGCGTTCGATCAGGTCGCGGCCGGCCCGTGCCGCCGTCAGCCGCGCGTACTGGCGCTCGTCGCTGTCGGAGCCCGGGGAGTGATAGTTGACGCAGATCACGTCGGCCGGCGTGGTGTCCGGCGCGAGACAGCTCAGCAGGATGGACGAGTCGACCCCGCCGGACAGCGGAAACAGAAGGGTGTCGTAGCAGGATGCCCAGGCGCGCGCGCACGAGCGCACCGCATGCCGCAGAAGCTCCTGTGCCTCGACGGCGCTGGGCGCCATCGGGGACAGCGCGATGTCCACCGCGCTCCACAGCAAGGCCCCGCCGGCGCTGACCAGGTCGAGGACTTCTCCCGGAAGGATTTGCGAGACCCCCTCGAGCGCGGTCTCCCGACCGCCGAGCGGTCCGCGCAGGAGCTGCGTCGTCAGGGCCTCCCAGTTCACGCGGCGAGGCTCGCCATCGGCGAGCATCTCGAGGGCGTCTTCGAGCCATGAGAAGACGATCGAGACGCCCTGGTCTCGGATCAGGAAGCACGGCAATGTGCCGCTCGGGTCCCGGAGAACACGGGTCGAGCCCGATGCCGTCCGAAAGAAGGCGACGTAGCGACCCCAGAAGTGATGCACGAGCGAGCGGCCATCGCCGTCCAGGACGTGCTGTGCTTCCTCGATCGTGAGTTCGACGTTCGCTGCCGGCGTCGAGTCCAGGTCGCGGCGTCGAAACAGCTTGCCCAGAACGACGCCCTGGGTTCCCGGCAGCGCGTGGGCACCGTTGATGCCCGGCCTCGCGCCCACCGTGAAGACCTGAAGGCCGGGGCGAAGGAGCGCGGCGTCCCAGCAGGGTCGTGCCCGCCACTGTCGGCCAAGGTGCTGCGCGCGGGCGGAAGTCGTCGCTTGGGCGTCGTCCCACGCGAGGCCGATGTAGCGGAACATGTCGAAGATGCGCTGGCTACACGACGAGGATGGGACGGAACCGGCGGACGTTCTCGCGCAGGTCGTTCAGGACGGTCGCGCCGCTCTGGACCCACGAGTGCGCCCCGAAAGGACGCGTCTTGACCCCGATCACCCAGCGAGGAAAGACGCCTTCCGTGGCGAGGAAGCCGACGAGCGCCAACGAGTCATGCAGGCACTCGTGCTGTGCGCTGAAGACGAACGGCCGCAGCCTCTCGTAGGCCGCGGTGCCGCTCGTCATCGCGTCGAATGAACCGGCATCGGGAGCGGGGATTCGTTGCCGCTCCCGCCGGGCCGCCACGGCCGTCGCGATCGAGTGCAGCGAACGGCAGCGCAGCCAGAGCGCCGCGATCGCAGCGCTCTGCAGGAACCGGCCGAGACGTCGGGCCGTGATGCCCGAATCCGTCAGCGTGTTCTCGACATCGAGCGATGCAGACGCCTCGGCAAGCCTGATGTCGGGCAGCCGTTCGGACGAGGTGTGCGTCAGCAGGCCTCGCGACAGGAGTCGCTGGGTCAGGGCCGTGACCGTGGCGGACGTGGCGCATGCGCCTGCCGATTCCGGTCCCACCGGCCAGCCTTCGACCTGATCGGCCAGCGCGTCCGATTCCGTGCCACCGACGCCGAGGTATCGGTTGTTCCGCAGGTCGAGCAGGATGACCTGGCCGTCGCTGCTGCAGGCGCGCACGTGCGGAGCAAGGCTCAGTCGCCGGATGGACATGGCAGCTCGCATCGATGTCTCCTGGGGGCCTTGGTTGCGTGTGCAGGCAATCAGGCGGGTGTTCGACAGACGCGGAGATCCTGGCAAGCTGGAAGGTCCGCGGGGGTGCGGGGCGCGCGCCGTTGGAGGTGGCGCGCGCCCCGCTCGCTCAGGTTTCCAGCCGCCCCTGCACCAGCGGGTTGTCCTCGGCATAGACCGGGGCGAAGATGCCCATGGTCACTTCCTTGGCGTCGCCGAGTTCGACGACTTGCGGTTCCAGGTCGGGTTGAGCTTTTTGGTTCACGATGAACTCCTTCAGGTTGAGATTGAGAGACGTCGCCCTTGGTGTGTTGGACCTCGGGCACCCCCAAGCTAGCCTCCCAGGATGTCGAGGTCCACGAGCAAGCGCGGATGCTCGCGGGCGTTCGGTCGCGATGGCCGGTCCGTGGCGGCATCCAGCGCGGCATCGACGGCGATCGGAAGCCGCTCAGGTCAGGACAACGACGCCTTGCCCGTTCGGTCAGGCGACGATGGTGCTGCCGACGCTCGACCGGCGTTCCTCGCCCGAACGTTTGCCTTGTTGTTTGCAGTCAGGCAGTGAGTGAAATGCCGCCCGCATCGTCAACGGTGGATGTGCTGTGCCATTGCCACCGACAAGGATCCTGACGACAAGGCAACGGCGTGGAGTCTGTGCTGGCAAGCCGCGGTCGGACGGGAGTTCCTTGTCCACCCGTCGCTCGCCGGACGAATCCGGGGCCGTCTGATCGGGGCGCATCAACGCGCGGGGAGGGTGCTGGTCGACTATCTGCTGCTGCCGACGGAGATTCACGCCGTGGCGCGGATTGGCGCGGACGACTCCGTGGGCAGCGTCGCACGCGCCTTCGGGAACGTGGTGTCGCGCTGGGTGCGCGAGGCGCAGCCTGTTCGCAGCCCGGTGCTGGCCGGTCCTTATCGGGCGCTGCCTGTCCACTCGGCCGAGGGCTTGCGCGACGAGGTGCGCATGCTCGCTTGGCGCCCCGTGTTCCAGGGCCTGTGTTCGACGTCGACGCACTATTCGCACGGCGCACTGCGTGTGGCCTTGGGGCTCACGCCAGCGAAAGGTTTCGACGCCCGGCCGCTGCTATGTCACTTCGGCGAATCGGTGCCGGAAGCGCGAGCCGCGCTCCGGCGCTGGATCGCGCGGCGTCCCTCGGAGCAGGAGTGGCGCGCCTGGGAATTGACGCGCGGGTTGGAACTGGCCACAGGCAGCGCGGGTGCTCATCCGACGATGGCGAAGGCAGTGGATGGCGCCGCGGCGATGCTGATCGCCGCCGGAGGCTCGTACGACATCCGTGGCGCGCTCGAGCTGCTGGGAACCTGGGTGTGCGCAAAACTTCCTTCGGGCGGCAAGCTGGATCTTCATTCCGCATCCGGTCCGGAGGGGGCGCGAGGGCGCGCACTTGTCGCATGCCTTGCCGTCGCCCACGGGTTGTGCTCGGCGGACTCGGTGGCGAGGTACTTCGGCCGCGCCAAAGCCACGCTCAGTGAGCAGATGGCGGCGTGTCGGGCGCGCCCCCATGACCGGCACATCGTGGAGACGCCGATGCGCAGAATTCTCGAGGAGTCGGCGGCGCTGCAGGCGGTGGGGCGGCTTGCGCCGTCGAAGCGGCCTTCACGCCGCCCGGACTGAGAACGGGCGGCCCTGTCCATGCCCGATGAAACCTTCGGCCCGGTTTGCCTGCACGCACTCACCGCGTTGCCAAGACAGATGACTTCGCAGTTCTGCCGTCCAACATCGACCGCGCCGATCAACGCTTCCTTCAAGCGCACCAGCCGACGGCGGTCCGCTTGAGTCAAACGTTCGGTGCAAGACCCTCGCGCTTTGGCAGGCATGGATCTTGGCTAGAGTCTGGCGAATCAACAACGCTCAGGTGGCAGCTATGAAGGATTCAGCAACTGTTGCACGAGAGTGCTACGCAGCTTATGTTCGCAAAGACCGAGCTGCGATCGAGGAGCTGATCGACGAGACCTTTCACTTCTCCAGTCCACTGGACAACCGCATCGATCGGAAGACCTACTTCGAGCGTTGTTGGCCGAACAGCCAGCAGATTGCCGAGTTCGAGTTTGTCCACGTTCTACCGCACGACGACAAGGTGTTCGTAACCTACGAGGGCACGAATAACGGGGGTGGTCGCTTTCGAAATACGGAGATACTCACGGTGCGCCAGCAGAAGATTGTCGAGGCCGAGGTTTATTTCGGTTGGTCCGTGCCACACCCGGCCCCCGAAGGGGGCTTCACCGGAAGCGGTGAAGCCTGAACCTTCCTTCAAGCGGACCCGCCGACGGCGGTCCGCTGAAGTCAAATGTCAGGTTTCGCCCAGGCCCACGCCGTCCAGGAAAACTCATGTTTGACCACGTCAAGTTCGGAGTCAGCGACTATGCAGCGAGCAAAGCGTTCTTCCTCAAGGCACTCGAACCGCTCGGTGTAGCGGTCGCCTCTGAGGGGCCGCCCGCGTATGGCGTCGAGCTGTCTCTGCCAGGCGGCAAGGTTTCGTTGTGCCTGTGCCAAACCGATGAGAAGCCGGCGCATCTTCACTTGGCGTTCACAGCCGAGAGTCGCCAGCAAGTCGAGGCCTTCTATCGAGCGGCCCTGGAGGCGGGGGGCAAGGACAATGGTGCGCCTGGTCTGCGTCCGCATTACCACGCGAACTACTATGCAGCTTTCGTCATCGGGCCGGACGGGCACAACATCGAAGCGGTCTGCCACGAACCCGAAGCCTAGCTATTCAAGCGGACCCGGCCAAGGCAGTCCCCTTGGGTCAAACGTTGGTCATCACTCCCGAACACGAAATGTCCCGTGAAGTCGCCTCAGTCAGCCTGCTTGTTCGCGAGTACGACGAAGCTATTCAATTCTTCACCGACGCGCTTCGCTTCAAGCTCGTCGAGGATTCGCCCCAGGCAGCGGGAAAGCGCTGGGTGGTTGTCTCTCCAGATCAAGGCACGGGGGTCTCATTGCTGTTGGCAAAGGCCTCGACCGCGGAGCAATTGGCATGTGTTGGAAATCAGGCGGGCGGTCGAGTCTTCTTGTTCCTGCACACCGCCTACTTCCAGACCGACTACGAGCACATGAAGTCTCATGGCGTCCGATTCCTGGAGGAGCCGCGCAGCGAACCGTATGGCACGGTTGTCGTGTTTCAAGACCTCTACGGCAATAAGTGGGACCTACTGCAACGCACTGACGGCCAGCCCTCGCTTTAAGCGGGCCCGCTTGCGGCGGTCGGGCGACGGGTGAAAAGGCGATGTCCACGCGGGAGATCCCAGCGGGGGAAGGCGAGAGAGCCGTCGGGAGAATGCGCGCGAGTCAACTGGCGGGGCGAGGTGAACTGGTCTACATTGACCTTACACCCTGCCATGAGGAGCGTGACAGGCCCATTCGCATCGCATCGCACGTTGATCGCTTCGGTTAGCGAGGGCCTTCATTCGGTTGGGCATGCGGGGTCTCTGTACCGACTCCGCGCCGATGCGGCGCTCAGGTCCCGCGCGGAAGCGCCTTCACCAGCATACGAGTCGCGTTCGATTCCTCCTCAATCGCACGGTCGAATCGGTCGAGCCCGACGGCATTGAGCACGCGCTTGTAGTGTGCAACGACGGTCGGGTCGAGCGCCGCGAGTCGTTGGCACACAGCCATCGAGACTTCGTCCAGTTGATTGGACGGTACCGCCCGGTGGGCCAGTCCCCAGTCGACAGCCTGACGTGCGCTGAACTCCTCGCCGAGCAGCATCATGGCCTTGGCCCGCGACAGTCCGGCGATGGCTGGCAAAGTAGCCACGAGGCCACCGGTCACGAAGACGCCTATCGACGCCTCGGGCAGCTTGACCCTCGCATCGTCTGCAGCCACCACCACATCGGCGTCCATCGTCCACTCGAACCCTGCGCCCACGGTCCAGCCGTGCACGGCCGCCACCACGGGCTTGGGGTGACGCACGATGGCCACGGCAACGTCCTGGACCAGTTCGAGATCTCGTTCTGTGGGCGGCGCGCTGATATCGCGCCCCGCGCAAAAGGCCCGCCCATTGCCACGCAGGCGAATCACACGCACCTCTGGGTTGTTGGGTGCTGCCTGCAGTTCTTCGAGCAATGCGGCTGCCAAGACGTTGTCGATCGCGTTGAGCTTCTCGGGGCGGTTCAGCGTCAACGTCAGTACGCCCTTGTCGAGCGTCGAAAGCAGTGTCGGTTCCACCATGCGCTCAGCGTAGCAGACGCTTGTCAAGCGAGTTCGGCGACAGTGCTCGCGCGCAGTGACGCGACGGACTGCTGTTGCCAGCCGCGATCGGCGCGAGTCGACCCTCAACCGCCGTTCGGTGTTTTCATTCGGACGCTACATTGCTGTCGTTCGGAAGATGGTTCATTGAGATCGCGGCCCGCAGATTGGGAGCGTCTCCTCCCACAGCGCCTCGGCGATCTCGGTTGACATTGACAGCTTCGCAGGCTGAATGCTTCCGTCGGCCAAGCCTTGATCGATCTTGAACCTGGCCATCGCCAGCGCGTGAGCTGCTGCGTTCTTTAACGTGTCGAAGACGAGGGCGTCTTGTTCCGGTGGGCCGGCGGCAATCGAACAGCTTGCGCTGAACCTGTGACGTCCCAGTGCAGTGGGCTCCAGTTCGTACGGCCTCGTGGTGATGGGGATGCCACGATGCGCGCTGTGGCGATCTTGGTGCATGGTCACCTTCTGTTCAGAGCGAAGGGCATCACCCTACAGCGATGAATCAAGCCGAGTCTGTACGTTCGCGTACGCCCAGCCGCGGCCAAGACGGGAGACCGATGCTCTGCCAAGCGGGCGTTTGTCTGACGTGGATATCGCGACAGAAGGCGCACCCTGTCAGAAACGCCGCTCACCAAGGGACCAGCATGAACCACCACTCCTCCTCGCTCTACAGAGGTTGCGCAATCACCACCAGATCTGTCGAGGTGGGCCGGACCACTGGGTGGGGGGAACTCGTCGCGTGGCCGGCGACATGGACCGAACGGTTCGTGGCCAGCTCCTCGGTGGACCCCGATGACGCATGCCTTGAGCCGTGGCAACAGTTCCCTACAGGTCGGTTCACGACACGCGTCCTTGCCGCGGCGAACGCGCTGGCTGAGGCTCGACGATCGATCGACTTGAAGCTGGCTGAAACCTAGTCCGACGATGAGATCGGCATCCTTGGATTGCGCGCTGCGTCACGACGGACGGAGAACGCACTGTCTGAAAGTCGGAGGTCAATCGACATGAGGCTGGCTGAGGGCTGGCCCGAGCGTCTCGTCTTCGAGCCTCAGGGTCTCGACGCCGCATCCTCTGCCCCCAAGGCATGATCGATGGCCCGCTTCGCCATGGCGACCGCGTATTTGGTCGCGTGGGCTCGCGAATCGAAGACGAGCTCCGCAGATGCTAGCGTTGAGCCGTCCAAACTGATTGAAAAGATCGCACCGAATCTGCGGTGTCCTAGCGCGGAAGGCTCGAGCTCTGGCACGCGTATGGCGAAGCGAACGTCGCGATGAGAGCCGTGTCGTTCGGGCGTCGTGGATTTTTGGACGCTGGCCATGGAACCATCGTGCCTCAGAACCATCGGTGCGGCTGTGCGTTGCCGCACGCAACGTGCCGCGAGATCCGGGTGAACCTGGACGCTGCAGAGCGAAAATCCCCACGGGTTTTGGGTATTTTCTTGACCTGTCTGACTCAGCTTTTTTAGACTTCCGTTTGCCAAATGGCGATCCGCCTGGGCAGTGCTTTCGGTTGTCAACGGGAGGGCTGTGCAATGAGCGAGATGGAGTCGTTTGAGACCCGCAGCGAGGGGCGGCAGGCCCGGGGCCTGACTGTGGCTCGGGTGGTCCAGATCACCGCCGTAGTGGCGATCCTCGGCGGCTTGTGGGGAGCGATCTACAGCCCGCGCGGTGCAGGCTTGGTTGTAGCGTTCGTCGCCTTCGTGGTGTATCTGGTCTCCGACGGTCTGGGCCGACGATGAGCGCACCTCAGACCAACCCGGCGGACCTCCCGGTTGTGTCGTTCCGAAGGACTGCTCATGCCGAGGGTTGCCCGCGAGGTGCCGTCGCCCAGCGGCGGCTGCTCCCTCACATAGCGGCCTTTGACCCTTCAAAGTCGAGTCTGTGTCAATGGCCGGTGCTTGAACCCGGGTTCAACCACAACAGCTGAGACCCGTTTCGCTTCGGGTGCGTACGCTCGAATGCTCGCGCCCAGCTGTTCGAAGTACTCTTGAGGGTCACGACCCCGTGGCACGATGACCGGCGGATCGCCGGCCATTGCTTGTTCAAGTTTCGGCCAAAATGGATTGGTCTCGGTGTGACTCATAGCAGTCAGTCTTGGGTCAAGACCAGCCCCTTTCGCGTTGCAGAGGTGGTCTGGTGTGCGGCCAACGACACCGCGGATCGTCGCACTCCCCGGCAGGACCTGATGCTGTGGCATTGGCCAACGCCAAGCAGTGACACAGTGGTGCGTCAAAGTGATGCCCTCGAACAGAATGGCTGCACCCGCCCCGATGCAGCTCCCCACCGTCTGAATCACGGTTCCAGACTGATCTCCGAAACTCGAGATTGGTGGAGGCGCAGCTGCTTCGGTGGATGAAACGGGCTTCGATTTGCGCTTCGTCAGCCTGTCTCTCTCGAGAGCACGGCGCATTCCATCGCAGCGTCAGGCGGCGCGAAAGCCGCTCATGATGAGACGATCGAAGAGGCGGTCGGAAAGATGGCGGCGAAGGAACAGCAGCGGTCGCGCCATGAGGCCACCGTGGTATCGCGTCCGAGGATGCCGCGACCGCAGAGCCTTCACGACGAGGTCACTGACGACCTCGGGGCCAGGCGCCTTTGCTTCCTGTGGGCGCATCCGCATCATGGCAGACACGAGTCCCGCGTATGCGCCGCCACTGGACAAATTCCGGCCTTCCTCAACCGCAATGTCGCTCCATTCCGAGCGAATGCCGCCCGGTTCGATCACGACAACATCGATGCCGAACTGTCGTACTTCGTTTCGCAAGGCGTCAGAGTAACCTTCGAGCGCGAATTTGGACGCGTGATACCAGCCGCCGAGTGGCAGTGCGAAGCGGCCGCCGATCGAAGAGATGTTGAAAATCTTCCCAAATCGGCGCGCTCGCATGTGAGGCAAACTCAATTGAATGAGCCGCCCCGGGCCGAACAGATTTGTCTCCAACTGACGGCGTGCCGCGTCAAGTGGGACGTCCTCCAGCGCGCCATACTGCCCGTAGCCGGCAGCGTTGACGAGAACATCGATGCGGCCGCTGTCCGTGACGATCCGTTCGACCGCCGCGACACACGCAACTTCGTCCGTCACATCGAGTTCGAGCGCGATGCCGCCTTTGGAGACAAGTTCGGCCAGACGGCCCACGCGACGGGCTCCAGCATAGACAACATATCCCTCCGACAGCAGACGTGAGGCGATGTCTCGGCCGATGCCTGAGGAGGCCCCTGTGACGAAGGCAACGGGGCTGGAATCTGTGTTCATGAAGTCTCCGATGGATGAATCAACAACGACTCTAAACTGTGGGGTAACCCGACAGTCAAGAGGCGAATTTCATGTTGATCGGAGAGCTAGCGAAGTTGACCGGCATGTCGAAAGACGGCATCAGGCACTACGAACAGCTGGGACTTCTTGCATCCGTGCCGCGGGAGGCGGGGCATAGAACCTACCGCGACTACGATGCTTCGGCGCTGGAGGTTGTCGAGCGCGTTCGACAAGCTCAGCGCCTTGGTCTATCCCTCGCCGAGATCGCGCCGCTCCTTGATGCCTATGGCAAGTGCACGCCGTCAAAGGAGGAGACGATTCACTTTCTGCAAGACCGCCTGAACGCGGTGCGAGCAAAGATTGAGGCGTTGCGCGATGTCGAGGCCTACATCGTGACCAAGCTTAAGCGCTATTGGACGGCGACTCGTAGCGAGCGCTGACGTCCAGCGGCTCCTCCACCATGACCTAGGCAGCGTGCCTGCATCCGGCCGCTCGGCAAACTTCGGCACTGGCCGTCTGTCGCAGAGCATCGAGAGCGATGGAAAGCTTGCCCGGTCTGTAATGCGCGAGTGCCGCGAGCGGCGGGCAGACTGAACTCGGGCATTCGCGCGAGCGACTTCAAAGGCAACTCGCGACCCATGGCAGCCGGCGGCGGTATTCTCAGCGAGCGACCGGTCTACTTCAGAACTTGACGTTCGCTCGCGCTGTCGAGAAAGTCAGCGACGGCGACAGCGGTCGTTCGAACGTGGCCAGCATCGACCGGGAGAGTATCCCGACGTACTCACACTATCGACCCAAAACGGCCGATCGTGGGTTCATATCGAGAGCTGACGTTCGCGACCGCGACGGTGTCGTCACGATGCTTCGCCTCACATTCACCTTGAGGACAGATCCTTGTAAGCCGCCGGCACGTTCAGCGACGGATGCACCCAGTCGAAGAGCACATAGCCGCGATACTCGGGCAACTTCACCTGCGCGACGGTTTGCTCCAGCGTCAGCTTCTGATGGATGGCGGCCAGCACCTGCTTCTGCACCTCGGCGAGGTAATCGATGTGCCAGCGCAGGTCTTCGCGACCGATGGGAATGCCGTGGCCGGGCACCACCTTGGCATCGGGTGGCAGGAACTCGTAGACCTTGCGCAAGGTGGCCAGCGTTTCGACCAGGTGGCCGTCGAGCAGCCACGGCAACGCCGGCTTGCTGGCGATGATCGGATTGCCGGCCCACATCACCTTGGCTTGCGGCTCCCACACGAACAGATCGCAACCGATCTGGGCAAAGCCGAAGTCGATGATCTCCACCGTCTTGCCGCCGAGGTCGATGCTCAGCGCAACCGATCCGGCCGGCGTGGGCGCCACGCTGCGCGTGGTTCGATTGAGCAGCCGCACGCCGAGCCGCATTTCGAGCTGGCGAATGGTCTGGCTGGCGCCGAGGGAGACAGCCCCAGGTGCTCGGCGGCGCGCGCGAAGCTGGCGCGTTCCACGACGGCCGCGAAGGCCTTCAACTCGGCGAAGTCGGAGCCGCGCATTCTGTATTGGATACTACATAGCCTGTTCAGATAATAGGTGATTCTCTAACCTGTCAGCGGATGGCATCGTGGCCTCACCGCAGACGCCAGGAGACCCATCGTGAGCAAGCTGAACCTTCCCGAACCGATCGCCGCTTACTTCGACGCCGACCAACGCGACGGCGAAGCAGTCGCCCGTTGCTTCACTGAGCGGGCGATAGTTGAAGACGAGGGACAGAGTCACTCCGGGCACACGGCCATCAAGGCGTGGAAGTCCGCGGCGTCCCGCAAGTACTCGTACACCTCCGAGCCCTTTGCGCAGGAGCAGAAGGAGGGGCGGACCATCGTCAAGACCCGGTTGACCGGCAACTTCCCGGGCAGCCCGGTGGACTTGCAGTTCCTCTTCCGCCTGGAGCGCGGGAAGATTGCTCACCTGGAGACCACGCCATGACTTTCGATCTCGAGCTCGCCAACCGCCGTGCGCCCAAGGAGCCATCCAGCAATGGGCTCGAATCTCGCGCTGGCTGTGCCGACGACGAATCAGCCTCAACAGTGTTCGTGTTGAGTTCCTGTCAGCGAGCGGTCCGTCCGGTTGTTCGCGGCATTTGCGTTTTGCGCCTTTGCTTCGGCCCGCTCCTCGGGTGTCACGCAGACACCGTCACCATCCTGAGCGTCGCGAAAGACATAGCCGGGCTTGCAAGCAGCGGCGGCCGTTTCGCCCACCAGGATCAATGCGAGCGGGACGGCGACTCCGACAGTGCACACTTTGAGTAGCTTCACCATGTATTGCTCCTACCGTTTCAGGGTGCCTCAATTCGGCGGTTGCCCATCTCTGCACCCGATCGGAGAGGGCCGCCAGCTTCCTCTTTGCGCCTGCGTCGGTCCGAGTCGGTGCCCGATGGCCATCGTCGGGCCGAGGCAGCCGACCCAGTTCTCGGGGGCCCGTCAAAGCGGCGCTGGAAGCGCAAGAGCAGGTCGTCCGCGTCGGGCCAGTCGTGGAACTTTTAGAGCACGCGGCGATGAGCTCTGCGCCAATGTGAGCGCCGGCAATTGCTCGATCGGCAGCCGCGGTGGCGACAGCGACGCGAAGCATCGAATACCTTCCCTGCAGGCGCGGAGGCCGTCTCGTGAATCCTCTGCCTCACATTAGACGCTGGGCCGGCCATTTCCACCCCTTGTGCGCATTCCTGTCGTTCAGATTGATGACGATCCCGAATGCGGCATCGCCGACCAGGGTGAAATGACCCAGTCGAAGCGCGCAAAGGGAGCTATCAGCAAGCGGTCTCTGGTGTCTGTCAGGTTTTGGCTGCGACTTACCTGACATTGGTCTCTTCGAATGGTCAGCTCACCGGCGCATCGCCGACGGTCGAACCCACCGCGAGACGCCCGCCCAAAACAAACTGGATGCTCGTGATTCAAGCGTTGAGATCCCGTAGTGATGCCGTGCTACGGGTGGATATCGCTTCCAGCAGCTGTGTGCGACGCGAAGTGCGCACTTCGGGCGTCAGTGACGATGGCAACGCTTGCAGCCCAGCCATTCGGGCAGCGCGATACGAAGGAACTCGGTGTTGTCGGACGCAAGCGTACGGCCGCCGCCGTAGGGGAAGTTGTTGTCGTTGACGACGAGCAGCGTGTGCGGGTCCAGCACCAGCACGTTTTCGATCGTGACACAAGGCAGCGTGAAGATTGTGCTGCCATCGCCGTTCAAGTCGTTCGGGTCGGCGATGTTCATCAGGTCGACCAACTCGGTCTTCTCGACCGGGCCGCCATCGCTCACGCCTTCGATGTCGCTCAGGTAGAGCTTCTTGAACGGCGCCCCGCCGGTCGCCGTGGCGCCGTTGCGTTCGATGACGATAAAGCGATGGTCGTCCAACGCAGTCATGTCGCCGATGTTGGTGCCGTCTGTCGACAGAGGATATTCATAGTACGCACCCGTGAACGCTTCGCTGGCGAGGTCGAATTCGTTGATGCGCAGAGTCTTCGGCAGGTCGCCGGCGACGGTCTTCTCGAGCAGCGTGTACAGCCGTGTGCCGCTCTTGTTGATGGCCATGCCTTCGAAGCCACCCGAGCCTGGCAGGTTCGCGCTTGCCGCACCCGCAACGACGTCCTTGTTCTCTGGGGCATACACGCCGGGCAACGGGATTGCGCGGTGCATCACCGTGCCGTGTTCATCGGTCTTCACGAGATAGGGACCGAACTCGTCGCCGAACCAAAAGTTCCTTTGCCTGTCGCGCCGCACCGACTCGATGTCGAGATCGGCGCCTGTCAGCAGCCGCTGATCGCGGATCGCTGAATCGACCGGTGGTTTCGCCGGGTCGTTGTAGTAGTTGAGATAGCAGGCCTGGATCGGCAGCGCAAGCTGGTGATTCGCGTCGTTCAGCGTGATGCGTGTGTGTCTGCTGAACGAGTCGGTCTTGCGCCCGGTGAACCAAGTCGCCGGCGACACGCTGCCACTGCCGCCGTGACGCGTGCGAAAGTCGATCTTCAGCGTGTACATCCGCAGCAGCGCGTCGGCCGAGTTGCCTTCCGCGCCGAAGCCGTTGTCGGTGATGAAGCGAAAAGTATCAGCCGTCGGGCCGTGCAGCACGCCCGAGAATCCTTGAACCGGCTGCTTGTTCATATAGGGTGGCAGGTTCGTGCCATAGGGGTTCGGAGCCGCGAACTGGCCCGAGGTCGGACCGTCAGCAAACGTCGCGGCTGGCATCATCGCCCAGCCGGTCAGCGTGGAGTCGTCGAAACCGGCATGCGCGGCGCCGGTGAGCGCGATGGCCGCAAGCACGGCGGCGAACAATTGGCGGATGTGTCGAAGCATGAGTGTTCCTGTGAGTAGCGTTCCCGACCTTCAAGCTGTCACCTTTGATCTCTCAATTGGCACTGCACACATGCAGCCTTGGACGTCCTCCCGATAGAGGTTGACGCGCGACGCGAACCAGCGCACAAACTCGCTCATTGATGCAAGGATCCTCGAGGCATCGGGCAAGAGGCGAACGCTGATCGCCGCGTGCCTGCTGGTGTGCATTCCTGCAGCGCTGGCAATCGGAATCGGCTTGTCGATCGGCGATAGCGAGCTTCGCAAGACGCTGTACACGGCCGCGATCACGCTCGTTTTCGCCGGGCTCTTCGGTGGGTCGCTCAAGGTGCAGCTCGACGAAGTTGCTGCGTTCAAACGCAAGCGCGAGGACGCCGCCTCGTTCGTCACCAACGTCCTGGCTGACCTGAAGGGGGTCTTCGATCAGGTTGCACGGGCAAGAATTCTTATTCCTGCCCATCAGTCGGTCGCGACCTACGGCGAGGAGATGCGCGCCTTGATCACGGCACGGGTGCAGCTTCGCAACGTAGTTCGGGCGCTGGAGCGCAGGGCGGACGGCATCGACGAAGAGGCACGCTCGGAAGTCACCCGGCTGGTGCGCCGCATGGACGGCTTCGTCGAAGGGCTGACCTGCGAGTTCCGGGACAGCTACAAGCGCCTGTCGGATCAGCAGCGCGGCTACGAGGAGCGCGCCAAGGTGCTGATGAAGCAGTTTGCCGAAGACCCGAGCCAGCAGATGCCTCCAGAGCTTCCAATCTTTGTCTGGAAGTCAATTTCAGAACTGCCGCGTCTTGCCGATTTCATCGGCCCGGCAACCGACTATCACGCCCAGTTCGAGGGGCCGCTGGACGATGCGAGCGCATGGCTCAGAAACGAACTAGCGCGCATTCTCGGCAGTACGCCGATGGGCAGCATGCGCGGACAACGCTGCGGGCGGCCACGGACTGAGGGCCAGCCCGAATCTCATCCATCCGTCAAAGGCAACTGACGCAGATGTGCGATTGGATGAGCAACGACATACCTGCACGCCTGCACGTACTGCTCCTGCCGGACAACAGTGCCGGCGGTAGTCATTTCACGGACGTCCGCTGCCGTAGAGGAAAGCAAAAGTGGGTCTTCCGCACTTTGTGTGACGCTGGCGTGTGTGCGCCGACGCCGGATTGACCCGCTGGCGCAGTTCTGCCGAAGCCCAGCTGACCCGCTGCGTCTGCCCGAGGCCCTCGCGAATGCTCGCTGAATGACCTTTTCGGGAGGGTTATCTGAAAGTTGGCGCCACGGGTCAGCGGTGCGTCGGCGTGAACAACTGGTTTGGCTTCCGCAAAGCCCGTGCCGCCAGCCCAGCAACTCCGCACAAAAGCAAAGCAACGGTATTCGGCTCCGGTACTACTGCAACCGAAAGGTTGTCGGCCGCGAAATTCTCGGCTCCAATTCCGTTCAGTACGGAAAATTCTTCGGTTAGATGAAGTTCTTTGAACGGCGCGGTACCAACTAGGCCGAAGAACCCGCTGCCTGGGCTTCCGAGAATGTCAAGAATCGAAATGGGAATCAAACCTGTCCCATCGAAGTTCCCTGAGATAACCAATCCGGTACCGTTCGCAGCTTCGTCGAGATCTAAGCCAAAGCCAATCACGGGTGTGGGAAACTTCCAAGAAATTGAGTCAAACAAGAACTCAAATTCACCACTGCTATCAATGTCGGCACTGTAAGCGCCGGAGACAACGCTATTCCCTGCCGAGCCCCCGGTGCCGACACTAACGATGCCATTGGCGAAGGTGATGTTCGCACTGTCTTGAATGGGTGAGTCGAACGTCTCTGTGGACCACGAACCGACAGCAGCTTCCCATGCGGCCCGACTTGTATAGAGCGTCGCAGCTCCCGCCGGAACGGCTAGCACGACTGTGACAAGCATCAACCCAAGCTTCGCAGGACATAACGACCATGCAGTCATCTGTGGCCTTTCTGACCTTTCCAAGCTGAACGCATGCGGCCGCGAAGGTCTGCCACGGCCGCGGAGCACGCTTTGCCCGATCATGCAGTTGTGAAGCTGCAATTGACCGTCCCGATGAGTTTGCGGAACTTGTATCTAAAGCTAGAACAAGCACATGCGGGTGTCAAGGGGCAGTGCAACCGCATTTTTTTCTGGAGGTGCTCAGGCGTGTGTGATGTGCGGCATGCAGCACGGACCTTGACGGCATCACCTCAGCGGTGCCCAGGCGCGCGCTAATGGCGTGTCCTACTTCGACAACCCGCATTTCATCAGCGACGCGCTGTTCGATGATCGGTGGATGACGATGGTTGGCGCTTGGCCGGTGGGGTGGCTTCGTGAGGACGCAGGCCGCGATCCACACATGCAAGCGCTTTCGCGGGTGCGGTATTGGTAAGCAATGGGATGGACGCCCCCACCCGATGACGGCATCGATGTGCCAGAGTGGAAGTGTCATCGACCACTCGAACCGGAACGAGCGTCCACCATGCAGATTACGACAGTCGGCCTCGATCTGGCCAAGAACGTGTTCCAGGTCCACGGTGTGAACCGCCACGGCGAGGTCGACCTCCGCAAGCAGCTCAAGCGCGACCAAGTCGCTACCTTCTTCGCCAATCTGCCCGCTTGCGTGATCGGCATGGCGGCGTGTTCGAGCGCGCACCACTGGGCGCGCAAGCTGCAGGCACTGGGCCACACCGTTCGCTTGTGTTTATTCAGTCCAAGCATTGTTAAGCACGTCCAACCGCGCGTGCGGGGCGGAGGCTGCGGTGATCGCGATGCCGCTGCGATTCCTGTGTTGTTCCGAGGTCTTCCCCTGGCCGCGGGCATGTGAGCGCGTCGACGGCCGCAGTACTCGGTGACATTTTCCGAGACGCGTCATCGGTGTGCGGCGCGACGCTGTGCGAGGGCTTGCGCGAAGCCAGGCTGGCAGGCCTGGCTCGGCGGTCCCCACCAGGGTCGGCGATGGCCGATGACTGCCCAATGCGGCCACTCGACGGCACAGGGCTGGCCGATATTGCCCTTCGCCTTTGGGGGGTGTATTGTGAATTGGTCGGCGACGCTGCCAAGCAGCACACCAAGGCTCCGTGGCCTCAGCAACCCATCGAAGGTGACGCCATGGATCTTTGCCTCATCTGGGCCCAGGACAAGGCCGGTGCCGTCGGCCGCCAGAATGCCATCCCTTGGCATCTGCCTGAGGATATGAATCACTTTCGCGAGACGACCATGGGATGCCCCGTCATCATGGGTCGTCGCACCTGGCAGGCCATCGGCAGTCGTCCACTGCCCGGACGCCAGAACATTGTGCTGGTGCGCGAGAACGACCCGTTTGACGTTGCCGGCGCGGTGCGCTCCAGCAGTATCGGCGACGCGATCATGTTGGCCGGATCCGGCAAGCCCGCGAAGGCGTTCATCATCGGTGGTCCCGACCTGCACACGCGTGCACTGCCGGTGGCCCAGCGCGTTTACGTCACCGAGGTGGAGGTCGAAGTGGAAGGGGCCGATGCGTTCGCGCCGCCGGTGCCGCCCACCCAATGGAGGCGACACCTCGAAACAGAATTGAAGGCCTCGCAATCTGGTATGCGCTACCGTTTCGTCGAGTACCGCCGCGCCGGCCGACATTGATCGGCCAACTATGGCGAAACACATCACGAAGGTCAGGTGCGTTGCCGTTGCGGCACGGCCGGCTGCATCCGTCGGCTGTGAGGCTGCATTCGTGGACTGGAACTGATCGACTATGGGCGCCTGGTAGTCGGTGCCAACGCGGTAGCCAGCAGGAATACAGCGGCACAGGTGCGGCGAGCGCTGCAAAGTCAGGTCTGAGGCAGGGAAGCGTTCGCTACTACTCAGGCAGCTTCACCCGCTTAGATCTGGTCCAACGGACTGCGCACGCCCCGACCGCCTCGGTTGAGTACATGGGTGTAGATCATCGTCGTCGACACATCGCTGTGCCCGAGCAGCTCCTGGACGGTGCGGATGTCGTAGCCCGCCTGCAGCAGGTGGGTCGCAAAGGAGTGCCGCAGCACATGCGGCGAGCACGGCTTCGTGATCTTCGCCCGGCGTGCCGCTCCGGCCACGGCCTTCTGCACCGAGGCCTCGTTCAAATGATGACGCCGGATGACGCCGCTCCGCGGGTCGGTCGATTTCACGAGGCTCGGAAACACCCACTGCCAGCCCCACGCACGCGGTGCGCTCGGGAACTTCACCGCCAGCGCGTCCGGCAGCCAGACCTCGCCGAAGCCCTGTGCCAGATCTCGATCGTGCCGCGCTTTCGCCTGCCCCATCTGCTGTCGCAGCGGGAGGATCAGGTTTTCTGGCAACACCGTGACACGGTCCTTGCCGCCCTTGCCATTGCGCACGATCAGTTCGCGCCGATCGAAGTCGACGTCCTTGACTCTCAGTCGCAAGCCTTCCAGCAATCGCATTCCCGTTCCGTAGAGCAGCGCCGCGACCAGTCCCATGGCGCCGTTGAGTTCGTGCAACAGGGATCGAACCTCGCTGGGTGTCAGGACCACGGGCGGCCGTCGCTTGTCTTTGGCCGCGACGATCTCGTCGAGCCAGGGCAACTGGACGTCCAGCACCACGCAGTACAGGAACAACAAAGCCGATTTCGCCTGGCTCTGCGTGGCCGGAGCGACGTTGCGCTGGACGGCAAGATGAGTCAGAAAGGCCGCAACTTCGGGAGGCCCCATCTGCAACGGATGCCGCTTGTCGTGGAACAAGATGGACCGCCTCGCCCAGTCGACGTAGGTATCCTCGGTCCGAATGGAGTAGTGACGCACCCGGATCGCTTCGCGCATCTGATCGAGCAGGCGCGGTGAGCGAGGGTCGGCGGCTTGCGGAGCAGCGCCTTCCGGCCCTCTGGCCGGGTCGGCGCCCGATGGGGAAGGCAAGGCGCCGGCTTGTTCTGTCGTCGAGGAGTTCATGCCGGTAAATTTAGGCCGGCTATGTCGTCGCGAATATCACCCCATGGCGGGCCTCGTTAGGTGCCCCCACAATGGGGCATGCTAACGAGGGAGGCTGAAGTGGTGCTTCGATTTAGACCAACTCGAAACCTCGGACTTGGTTGGCCCACTTTACGTTAGGCGCCTATGTCCATTTCACCCTACCTCAAGACCAAGGGAATCATCAGAGTAACTCTCTTCGCGGGCGCTTTGCTTCTATTTGGCCTCGCTCTTGCTTATCTTGGCTGGCAGGGTTGGAGCACTGGTGAAATCGTGATCCGCGCCAAAGGAAGGGAACCTTTCCTTGCCATAGCCGTTGGCCCTACATCCACAACGTTTCAGCTTCAAGTCTGGATGCTTATGCTTCTTGGCGGTGCAGCCATCTTACTCAGCCTGGCTTCGATACTCTCCTTGCTCCTCACGTCTGTGCAACGTCGGGAGCAAATTCTGCTGCGCCTCGCGCGGCAGAATCCAGGTGCTCGCGGTCCAATTGTTCCTGGTTGGTTCGTCGCCCTCGTTCTTATGCTTCTCCTAGGCGTCTTTATCTATGCTGCGAGGCGAGGCGCCTAACCCTTCCTTCAAGCGGACCCGCCTACGGCGGTCCACTTAAGTCAAACGTTAGGCGTCAACGATGAGTTCCTTCACAGCTCGCGGCTCGATGTTATTGCTGGTGCTCCTCGGCGCATTTTTGACTCTCTTGGCGCTTGCGGCCGGGATGGTAGGCAACTTGTACGCTGCGGTGGTCATTGCAGGTGCGATTCCGCTTGCGGGGGCGATCGCGGCTTTCCGGTCGTTTCTAGCGCCGGTTCAAGTCGCTATATCCTTGTGTGCACCGCTGACGGTCATTTCGGCAGCCATTGCTCTTGCTGAGCCATGGTCATGGTCTAAGCTAGCTGTCTTGGGTGTTCCGTTGGTCGCGTTCCTGTTGGTTCTGGTCACAGCGCAATTTGGTCGCTGGCGCCGGCGTGCCATTAGTTCGCTGCGCGCAGACGCCTAACCCTTCCTTCAAGCGGACCCGCCCACGGCGGTCCGATTAAGTCAAACGTTAGGCACCGGAGACAATGATGAGGTTCGCGTCGACACTACTGGTTCTCAGCATCGCGAGCGCGGCTCACGCGCAGTCTGCCACCGCGAAGATTGCTGACTTCTGTCCCAACGTCAAAGAGGCTTTGGCGGACGGAGGCTATCCTCGCGCAGCGATGATCAAGGGGCTTGGTTCCGGAGACGTGGTTGTTTCATTCACCGTAACCACCGACGACCAGTTGGCCGATGTCGTAGCGGTCGACGCGTCAAACGTTGTATTCGCTGACGCCGCTATGCGCACCGTCCGAAAGCTGAACTGCAAGAGTGGAGGGGAAGCGAGACATCTGCGCATCCCGTTTTCCTATCGTCTCGACATCGGCTCATCGTACTCTGCGACGTCGGACGACATACCGGCCGATCGATTACGCGACGTCTCGCCTCAAATCGCGGAGCTGAAAGTAACGCCCGACCGCTTCTCTTTGAAGCTAGGAGATGGATTAAGGATCGACACTCTGAAGGTGCTTGCCTACGATCGGACGGGTAAGTTTCTCGGTCGGTTGCGTCAATTCACCCGGGACGCCCAACCCAAAGACGTTCTTGCCATGCGAGGCGCTGGAATAGTGCAAGGTAGCTCGCCTGGCGTCGGATTTTTGGAGCTATCAGCACCCACGTGGGACAGTGTCAGTCTCGCTAGTCCACGGCCCACCGTTCGCGTAGAGATCACTGTTTCGGAGTAGCTCGCCGTGCCTAACCCTTCCTTCAAGCGGACCTGCCTTCGGCAGGCCGCTTAAGTCAAACGTTAGGCCGCTGAAACTGCCATCACTTACACTCCAAAAATGATCGACACGCTCATACATGTGTACCTTGCTGCCCCGGTGCTGTTCGCGGTGGCCATGTTCGCCTATGGTGTCACCAGAGCACCTGATCGAATTCAATTGGCGACGGTCTGCTTGTTCGTATGCGCTCTTTTGTATGCCGCTGCTGCCTACTCTTTGGTTACTCAAGAGTCACCAAGTGCCGTCATTGGAATGGCGCTTGCTGTGTATGCAGCAGTTCTATATGTCACGGTAGGTGCGTTAGCGTTCTACAGCAAGGTGTGGGCTTGGCGCGTTGCTCTTGTGGCCTTTGCGCTTCACCTCCTTGCAGGGCTCGTAGGCTCAATGCGTGTCTTCGGCATGCCCGGTCAAATCCGAGTCGCGTTACTCGCGTACTTTGCTGTCGGAGCAATCGGCCTGTGGGCCACGTTGCACAAAGCACGCGAAGTGCTGTCGGCATAACCGGTCGAGCAGCGGCCTAACCCTTCCTTCAAGCGGACTGGCCTACGGCCAGCCGCTTAAGTCAAACGTTAGGCGTCGCACTCACTTGCCATGAAGCCTTCTCTCAAAACTCGAAAGCCCGTCGACCAGCTTTGACCGATCGATCTTGAGACCTTCCCAATCTGGGAGTTTGCCTCTGATGAGGAAGGCGAAGAAGGTCACGACGAGACATGGGTCCGTCCGCTTCGAGCAAAGCAGATACCAGGCGACGCCTATTCGCTCTCAGTCTCTGCTCAGTTGCTTTCATCATCAGGAGTCGAGTATCGGGGCATAGTCGGGGTGAGCACTGCAGCAGGTTTTGAAGCAGTCCACGCGGCCATCCTCACAGAAGACGACTATTTCTTCATTCCCTGGCCCGGAATGGCCGGCGCTTCAAAGAGGGCGCGCGACACCGCAAAGGAGCTTGGATTGAAGGCAACTGAACTCTATCCTCTGACCTATCGCCTTGCCGTAGCAATGAAAGGGGAAAGCGCACGAAGAGAAGGTGTCTATGCGTATGAAAACAGCGACGCCTAACCCTTCCTTCAAGCGGAGCCGCCTACGGCGGTCCGCTTAAGTCAAACGTTAGGCCTCACACTGAGCCCTCCGCCTACCAATACCGCATATGTCTGCAGCCCTGATCGCGGCCTTGTTCTTCACGGTGGCCCTGCTTGTGACCACAGCGTACTTCCTAGTGGGCTCTGTGCCGCTGTTGGTTCTCAAACACGACACTCCAATGGACGCCCGTTTTGTCCGGGGCTTTTTTAACACCTACTACCTGGCCGCGATGTTCACCGCAAGTGCTACTGCTGTGAGTTATGCGTTTGCTGGTAGGCTGGTCTTCGCCGCTGGCGCGGCCGCTCTTGCGCTTTTGGCCGCCGCCCTGCGTCGGCAGGTCATTCCAAAGATGGACGCGCTTCGAGCCCAGATTCAGGTCGGCGAGTCAAGTTTCATTCCAGCGTTCCGCCGCATCCACGTGACCGCAATACTCATCAACTTGGCTCAGCTTGTACTCATCGTTTGGAGTCTCATAACCGCTTCGTTGCAATCACGTGCAGGTACATAGCGATGCGGCCTAACCATTCCTTCAAGCGGACCCGCCTACGGCGGGCCGCTTAAGTCAAACGTTAGAGCGCATGAACACCTCTCGGTCATTGTCGCATCGACTCTTTGCTGTCGGAGATGTTGAGGCATGGCAACTGACTGAGTCAGACTTGCCGGTTCTGCAAGACTTCTTCGTTGCCAATCCCGACTACTTTCTTTCCGTCAACGGTATGCCGCCGCGAGCGGACGAGGCCAAGCAAGAATTCGAAGATCGACCGCCACCTGAGATGCCGTTCGACCAAGTGTTCGTTGTCGGGTTCGTCGACAGGTCGGGCAGCTTGATTGCGATAGCGTCAGTCATCTCCAACCTCCTGGCAAAGAATGTCTGGCATATCGGCTTGTTCATTGTTGCCAGCTCACTTCATGGGTCGGGCATTGCGGCTTTGCTGTATGCAGGGTTGGAGGCGTGGATGCAAGAGCACGGGGCACGCTGGATTCGCTTGGGCGCGGTAGTAGGAAACGCTAGGGCCGAACGCTTCTGGGAGAAGCATGGTTACGTAGAAGTCAGGCGTCGGGCAGGAATGCAGTTGGGCAACCTCATTCAGACGGTCCGAGTCTTCGTCAAACCCGTAAGCACCTCAGGAATAGGGGAATACCTGAACCTCGTCGCTCGTGATCGACCGGAGTCGCTGTTGCCGTGAGAATGCGCTCTAACCCTTCCTTCAAGCGGACCTTCCTTCGGCAGGCCGCTTAAGTCAAACGTTAGGCGTCTAGCAGGCTCTCCATCCGTATGGCAAAGCGTACAAAGCCCTATCTCCTTCACGCGTCCATTCGCCCTGACGCCGACGTCGACTACGAGTCTTATCCGTTCGGCATTCCAGCTGTGCGCGAGATTGCGAACATCGACTTCCATCCGAACGTGACCTTCTTTGTCGGCGAGAATGGATCGGGCAAGTCAACGGTCATGGAGGGTATCGCGGTAGCACTCGGCTTCGGCACCGAAGGTGGCACAAAGAATGTGCGCTTTCAGTCGGCCGGCTCGGTATCGCCGCTCCACGACAGCTTGCGCCTGGCTCGGGGTGTCCCGAAGCCGCGCGATGAATACTTTCTCCGAGCGGAGAGCTTCTTCAACGTAGCCAGTTACATGGACGAAACCGGCTATCTGGAGGGTTACGGCGGGCGCTCGCTGCACACGCAGTCTCACGGTGAGTCGTTCATGGCTGTACTTCTGAACGAGCTTCGTAAGCGTGCGGCGAACCCATCTTGAATAGCGCAGTCAGAACGACAACGATGCTGTCCATGTATTTAATAGCTGGACAGCATGCAATCGGAAGAGAGT
>Ga0307513_10001053_pt1 | contig 40099 bp, 36 predicted proteins | sample 15_EM_MG_FD_202174 | JGI IMG/M metagenome (GOLD analysis project Ga0307513, IMG submission 202174) | Populus trichocarpa ectomycorrhiza microbial communities from riparian zone in the Pacific Northwest, United States - 15_EM | ecosystem: Host-associated > Plants > Roots > Unclassified | place...
AATGATAACACCCAGGCCGATCACACACAGATCCCAGAACAGAACACCATATTGAATGCGGTAGCCAGAGGACGATTCCGCAGCAAGATAGATCTCAGTGACGCCTATTTCCAGACCAGAGTACATCCAGATGATGTGAAGTACAACACTATCAAGACACCCTTCGGCGGCTTTACCAGCCAGGTCATGATGCAAGGAGACATGAATGCTCCCGGAACCTTTGTGAGAACTATGGAGGACCTATTCCATGACGAATTAGGCAAGAACATATGGGTCTACATTGACGATATTTTTGTCTTCAGTGACACCTTTGAAGAGCATGTTAAGGACGTTACGAACGCCTGCAGTAAGCTGCAGAACGCCGGCTATTATGCCAACCCAAGAAAGAGTGTTTTCTTTGCCACAAAACTCGATATCCTAGGCCATATGATAGACGATGATGGCATCCATCCTGCACCAGAGAAAATCCGGACCATAATGGACTGGACAAGACCAGAGAGCCAGAAAGAACTGCAGCGATTCAATGGAATGGTTAATTATATCTCGCAGTTCATTCCCCACATCGCCACCATCACAGCCCCGCTCACAGAGCTGAGTGGGAATGCTGAATGGCTGTGGACGGATCTGCAGGAAGCAGCCTTCGAAGCGGTCAAGCGAGCTGCAGATAAGCACAAAGTCCTAAGACCGATCGACTATAATAAGCCAGATATGATATGGCTTTTTACCGATGCATCCCCTACAGGTACGGGCGCTTGGATAGGCCAAGGACCAACCAGAGATGCAGCCAGACCTGCAGCGTTCCACAGCAGGAAGCTGACGCCATCACAAAGCAACTACCCCACACACCAACAGGAAACGCTCGCAATCATTGAGGCTATGGAAGCATTCGCTCCCCATTTGCTACACAGGCAATTTACAGTGGTTACAGACCACGAGAGTCTCACCAAACTCATGACACAAAAGAATCTCAATGGACGACAGCAGAGATGGCTAACGCACATCAGTCACTTTGATTTTAAAATAGAATACCAGCCAGGAGCGAAGAATTTCCTAGCAGACTACCTATCGAGAATCCATGAGGGAACCCCAGGGCCGTTAGATATAAGCCTCAAGGACCCCACTATCGATTATGATAGCCTTGAGCTACCCGACCCTACCCAACCCCTACAGATCAATACAAGCTACGCCTCCTCTAGCGATTTTAGTATTGAATCAGACGACGCCATGTACCACTCAGGCGAAGCCCAAACCTCTCCCACCCTTACCAGCAGTGACTCTATCAGTCGCTGCCGCCCTGAATACCTTATGGACGAGATTACCAGCAATGCTGTGACTCGCTCCCAGAAGCGTAAGGCCTCTGCTTCCTCGCCAGCTACATCAAGCGCAGCCAGCAACGATAGCAGAATATCGATTGGAAACTCTTGGGGTGATAATACAACTCTCCCAATCTCTAGTGAAATGGAACGACGACACTCAGAAATGAGCTGGATGTCATGCACTGACGACGGGTGTGAAATACATAAGAATGAGAAAGAAGGCGCAGGCTACTGGCCAAAGGACCCTAAGGTCCGGAAGCAGAGTAAGAAGACAAAGAGAACAGAGCAGGATAGGACTTCGACACCGAATACAGCCCTTGAAGCAGGCCAGGCCTCGCTCTCTGATATCCCATCCCTCTCCGAAAGCCTCCCGCCTTTTCGTATGAATGATACCATTCTAGCCACACCGCCCATGGCCTCGCCGGCCATTAGTCCCCTTTACAGCCATGCAGGCTATGACTCCGATGAGGCTACCAATGCCAACCAATTCCTAAGCACCCTACACTCCCGCCTTATGGGTATCCTTGCCCGGCGAGTCAGAGAAGCCCTTAAGACCGACGCCCTCTACACCAGGGTCAAGGAATCCGATAACAAATTGCACTATTCCATCCGCGATGGCCTTCTACTTGCCCAGAACACCAATGGGTACGAAAACCTTTATATACCGGTAGGACCTCTTGAGAAGGGGGTATCCCTACGCGATTTCATCCTCAAAACTGTCCATGAAGGCCTCGGACATTTCTCAGCTTACAAATGCTACTCCTATGCGGCCTGCTTCTTCTGGTGGCCACAGATGCGCCAGGACTTTGTCCTATACTGTCGGTCATGCGATAAGTGCCAGATTAACAACGAGCCCACCACCCTACCCTATGGACGATCCCTTACCCTCCCTGATCCCGACGAAGCCTACCAATCCCTAGCCATAGACTTCGCTGGTCCTTTTAACAAATCCGATGGCTATACATCTATCATGGTCATTATGGACCGCTTTACCTCCTACACACATCTCATCCCACTCAAGGACGCCGCTACTTCTGAGAAGATCTTCAAGAAACTCAACAGTACTATCTTTGATGTCCGCGGTCTCCCTCTTAGCATTGTCCTTGACCAGGACTCTCGCTTTACCTCTAAGCTTTGGTCACAAATGATGAAGTCCCTTGGTATCCAGGTCTGGATGGTGACCCAATACCACCATCAACCGAATGGCCAGGTTGAGCGAAGGATCCGTACCCTCAAACAGCTAATGAGGAAATTCGTAAACCCCAGACAGAATAACTGGTCCGGCGCCCTCCCAGCTATAGCAGCAGCCATGAACGGCGCCCCTCATGAATCCTTAGGCATCTCGCCATACCATGCCCTCTATGGACGCCCCTGGAAGATATTCAACCCTGTCCAGAGATCCCCGAGCAAGGTACCAGCTGTGGACCATATTCTAAACGCCCATGAAGCAACAAGAATGGAAGTAGACATGGCCAGAAAGCATGCTACCTTCCGCCAAACTCTCCAGGCAGACAAACGCCGCAAACCCCTAACGGAACCCTCCAAGAATGGCAGCAGAGTTCTTGTTAGAGGCCGCCCTTATACGTCCTCCCCTGGACGATCCAAGAAGCTAGAACCACGCTGGTTCGGACCCTTCAAGGTCTTAGAACATCTACCTGACACAGACAACTATAGGTTACACCTCCCGCCCAGAATGGCCCGCCAAAAACCCTACTTCCACGTCTCCTCCGTTAAGGAATATAGAGAGAACGATCCCGATAGATTCAAGTCCCGGAGAATGGACAAGCCAGCACCCATCCTAATCGACAATGCAGAAGGATGGGAAGCAGAGCAGATACTCGACTACCGCCGCCAGAACAACCGGCACGAATTCGTGGTTCACTGGGAAGGCTATGAGCGAGCAGACGACTCCTGGGAACCTATCGAGAACCTCGACCACTCCCTGGAACACATACAGGAATACTGGGACGCTAACCACCCAGCAGAACCGACGCCCCAGATCACCTCCCACTACATTAAAGCTTCCTGGGAACCCACGGAAGTTTCCTCTACACCCTGCACAGCAAACGATTGCCCACACGACTTCTGGGAACCCTATGACGATGAGGAATATGATTCTAGCAGCTCTGAGCAGGAATATTTCCCCACAGATGACGAAAGCCTCCTATGGCACACCGACGAGAGCGCTGAGGACAGGGAAGACTTTGGAATGATTATTGATTTTTCAGAATAAGGGAATGTAACATGTGTACATGTTCCGGTAACGGTACACAGGAGCGGGCAGTGCAGGATCTCCTATGTTTAGTTGATTTATATTTGGTTTATTTGATTTGATTTCAGCTCCGCCACTGCCTCTGAGTCAGATAGGCTATGCTATTATATTGCTATGTTTATTATGCTTTGTTGGAAGTTTATATTTAGGATTCCGGGTATGGAATGGTCATGTAACACTGGCGAGGGCTGAGCATTGTTTGTTTTTCTCTTTGGTCTTGCAGGATTACAGGATTCCAGTATGTGCGCAGCTACTGGTAATGATCGTGATTGCAGGAAGGCTATCCCTCTTGGCTTTTGTATTTAAACCAGTCTCCTGGCTAGCAGGAGACGGCAGACTTCGACAGACCTTCAGTCTAAGAATACACTTGGTTGAACGGCAATCCCTGAGTCCCTTAGCCCAACTTGTCCTTCAACTATTATCCTTCTAGCTACCGGTCCCTTGAAGCCACCCTTAGCACCAGCGCTAGCAGGCCTATCGCCGGTCCTATTGTATTTTCGTTAGACAGGAATAACCCTGTTACAGGCTTATACCTCTGATGGGGAAAGCTTCAGTTAGTAACATCAAGGTCCCGCTCAGTTTCGCGGTCGTCCCAAAAGCGCTTCATATGGCCCGTTAGTCGGCTGGGGCTAGCCCGCTCGCGATCCTTTCTCTTCCCCCCTCCCGGCTCCGTCCGCTGGCACCGTACTGCCCCATAAGCTGGCACCTCACGCCTAAAAACCCCTCCCCCGGCCGGCACCCTGCTGCTCCTCACCGCCTGGCACCCTACTGCCACTCTCCGGCCGGCACCCTACTGCTCGTTATGGTTAGCTAGCATCCGCTCTGCCCGGTGGCCCCGCTCGCCCACCTACCTCTCTCCCTCCTGTGATTTACTCTACGGTCCCAAACCTCACTTAGCTTACGGTTGATGATGGTATTGCACTGCCTCCTTGGTCTCTCCTAAACGCCGACGCGTCGCCATCTTCCTGTCAGTCCCGACCGTGACCCGGCCTGCCCCGTCCGTCCCCTAGCCGCGCGGCCTTTTGGTTAGGCATATTGGCAATAGTAGTTACATCTCGTTATTTTTTTGATTCTTTTCCTAGTGTTATCAGGGGGCCTGCTCAGGCTGAAGGGTTTGGGTCTCTCTCCTCTACGTTTCTATGAGATGTTTCCCTACGTGTCTGAGGTGTGAGCCTTAGGTGCTAGGCGGGGGAAGTTTCTTCTATGGTCTCAGGGGGTTTGATTTTTCCTATGATGAGGTGATGCGGGCAGTTGTCATTGGGCTCATAGGTTTTTTTCTCTTCATAGCCCGAGTTGCATAAGGCTTTTTGTACCTAAAACAAATAACCCATTATTACAAAAAAACAAGAAAAACAACCAAGGGATAGGATCTTCACGCAACCATCTGAGTACTTTTCTATACCTAAGCTATTGCAATACAATTACTCTTTACTCTCTTTACATACACTACTCCTATCAACGAGCCTAAGATCTCAGAACCTGTAGACTATTGTCATAGTCTCGACGGGTGATACAAACCGAGGACTATTGTGATAGTCATACTGAGAACCATAAGCCAATCCTGGAACTATCTGCGGAGATAGTATCCTTCGACGGATCAATCAATACAAGCAAGCCAGTTCCGTACTATCTGAAGAGATAGTACATTCCTCCTCTGAACGAAAGTGAACAAGAAAGCCTGCTTACGCCGATGACAACTGTCGTTGCCTGTTGCATAAAGACTTAACAATAGGATTGTTACAACTGTAATGGTAATGCAACTACAATATCACGGAAGACTATCAAACAGGATATCCAAATTCTCTGATACAAACAACTGTTCCAAAGCCTCTGAGGACATCTTCAGACCTATATTTCCACTGGGGCAAAGATCAACCTCACAATCGATGCATGGACCTCATCCAACAAGCTTCCCTTCTTAGCTGTTACGGCACCCTGGATTAATACCCAATATCAAAAGTTTAATACTTTGATCGGGTTCAAGCGGTTGAAAGGGTCTCATACTGCTAGTAATATGGCTGACGTTGTTGTAAAGGTATTAAACATGTATAGTATAAGAGACTCAATTAACTGCATTACCGCAGATAATACTACTGTTAATGATGGGATATTTTTAGATTTGGAGCCAGAAATGCGGGAGTGGTTTCAGGAGAATAGTCAGATTCGATGTTTAGCACATGTATTGAATTTAGCTGCTCAAACAGTACTAAAGACCTTGAGGTCGGAAGGAGAGGGGCTGGAAGTTGTATTAGCCGCTGATGATCAACGAGATCTTCTCAACAACACTGTGGTTGACCCAGCAACTACCCTACACAAGCTTTACCAGATCCTGGCAAAGATCAGATCATCCAACCTCCTCGGGGAATCGCTACAGGAAGATGCTCAGAGAAAGAGGCTCAATTGGCTGGTTCCCATATTGATGTTCATGTCCAATGGAATTGAACTCACAAGATTATCCAATGTGCTTTATATCTTCCCCCTGGGCTCGAGCGCCTTCTCCCTATTGACAATTCTCACAAGTTTAGTAAAGCTCTACTACCACTTACACTATCACACGCTGAGTGGAAAACCCGCGAAAGTCTTGAATAGATACTCAGTCTTTTTGTAGATGCAACCGAATTCGCTAGCGGCTCCTCTTATCCTACCTTAAGTTCCCAGCTTCCCCACTATCAGTTTCTACAAAACTCTGTGCATGAGTTAATAGCAAGAGAGCATGATCGCGAGAATAACCAGGATCCGGACTGGCCTGGGCGGAATATTTGGGCTGCTGCTGATGATGCATACTGGAAGCTCAATCAATATTGGGTGAAGACAGATGCAAAGACCGGGCAGGTAATTGCCAAAATATTGGATCCCCGGATGAAGCTACAACTGTTTCGCAATCTTGAGTGGGAACCTGATTGGATTCAGAATGCACGCGAGAAATTTATCCGAATATTCAACACTCGATACGCGAGACTCCCGCCTCTACCTCCCCAGCCTACTACTCTACCCGGACAACCACTAGTAGTTCCCCCGGGCCCAATTGCTGACCAGCCTAACGCTCCAGCCGGAGAAACTTACCGAAACGGAACACGCTACGAAGAACACGTTTTTGGTTCGCGAGAAGATGTCCTTGATGAGCATCTTCTCGAATCTCCACTTGATATATACCTTTGTGAACCCCAAGTGGACAGAAATATGGATATTACTCAGTGGTGGAAATTGCATGAACATAGGCTCCCGAATCTAGCCCTCATGGCCCGTGATTATTTAGCTGTTCCAGCAACCAGGTAACATCCTCAATTGATTTCTATTTAATCTTACATTAACTCTATTATATAGTGTTCCTTCTGAGCAAGCCTTTTCCGTGGCTGGGGATAGTGTTACAAAAAAAAGAAACCACTTGGAGGCAAACACGGTCCGGTCCGGCTTCTAATGCTCACAAAAGGATGGCTTGGATTGGTTGAATATGAGAGGGAGGAATTTGTCGAAGAGTTGCTTGGAGAAGAGGGGGCTTATGAGGCTGATGCAGAGAGTGCTGCTGAGAGTGATGATCAGGAAGCCTGTATTGTTATGGAGTAGTGTATAGCAACAAGGATCTTGAAGGATATGATCATTTTGCTGTCGGCAGAAGGAATTTATGGAATTGGATATTGGACCTCGATCGGGGGAAACATAATTCTGATAGTTGAAAATGGGGAAGCCAGGGGCGTGTATTGTTCCAACTCTATGAGGCCAGTAAAGTCCACGATAATCGAGCATCATCGATCATGCTCGAGCAGTAGTCATGATCGATCACTCGATCAAAATCTACCTGCTCATCGATCATTCAATCATGGACTCCTCTCGATCAGATCATACTCGAGCATGACCTCCATGATCTGCTCGATCATGCTCGTGTCCATCACTAAGGCAGAATCGCGAATAGTTATTGATCCTGTCTCCTGTGGCCCTTGTTGGAGCTGTCATTGCATGTAGGTAGCGGTTCCCCGCATGAACTCGTGGTACATGCAAGTGTTGCTGAGTTTCTCCTCTAAATTCTCCGATCTTCTTGTCAACCCTTTGTTATCCTCATTTCTGTTCTCCAGCCGGAGTGTCTCTACCTTGCCATCGTGCTGAATGGCACATTCTTTCTCTCCCTCCCGCATTTCTCCCACTCAGTCTTCTCAGGTGTTTCCTCCCTCCCTTTGACTGCCTTTCCGTAACCCTCCACACTCTACTCCCAAAGCTTGGTTGTCTTCGCAGCAGGTTTACAAATGACTGCAAAGGGGATCTGTGAGTAGTCAGATACTGTTTGCCTTGGTGTTCGTGGCGGGACCGCTGGAGGTTCTAGTACGCAAGTGGTGGAATAAGTGGGAAAAGAAGGATCAGGATTGTAAATGGCAACGGATTTACGAACGGTGACTGCTTCCGGCAGGGTGATGGAACTAGTACACCGACGGAATGAAAAGGCGAATATGAGACCTTACTCTGACAACGAACCCGGGAAACGAAAGGTGAGTAATAAGCTAATAGAAGAAAACTCTGATCGCCAGCTCACTACTTTGCATCACAGGGAAACTCTCTCAATTCAACTCTCTATCTCACAACACAACTAACCAACTAACTGGGCAGTAAGAAACGGGAGCATATTTCAATCGTGACAAAGACATCCCCCTATCCTTCCACTCTACACCAGACATATCCACTGCTGCCCACACCCGAGGCAAGTCTCCCTTCCCTCTCAATACTCCCGGGCTTCGGCCTGACGCTGCAATTGCCTCTTGTGTGGGCTTAGGCCTCTGCGTGCAGTGATCGTACCCAGAGCGCACCCTCGTAATTGACAGGTTGACCACAAGGGTCAATTCCCGCGCTACTTCTTGTAACTTGTTATTGGCTGGCCCCTCTATTCTTGAGAGCGAGTGAGGGCAAATGAGTGTTCTGGGTAGACGGCTGTGGGTGGGGATTCGGCGGACCCTTGGGGATCCGGTGGAAGATATGCTGTGGCTTACGAAACCCACACAGGTTGCTTTGACACCTAGGGGTTGCTTGCCAGGTTTGAGTTTCTAGATAGCTTTATATAGGTTATTCTGACCGGAGAGATGGGCGTGATAGCAACTTTTTCAATCGGTTTGACAGCTCAAGAACTGGGGGTTCTTGCTGCAGAGAACGGACCCGATCTCGAAATGCGATACCAAGCACTACCCCGTTGCAGCAGTAAGATAGGGGTAACGCTGGTTGACAAGCTTTAGTCCTGGATCCCAAGTTCGCTCTAGTACCCCTACTGCCACCTCAACCCCCCGTGAGGATATCCGCACTAACACATATTCTGCTTACTTTAAATAAAAGCCTTGAAACTCCGTTCGGGCCTCCTATCAAAACACACATCCACAGTACTCCCAGAATGTACGGTTGACACTGAAGCCGTACCCGAATTTACACCCGCGGATACCCCCTCACCTGTTGGAGATTTCTGATCTTAGGCTGCTCACCACATACATACTTTCGTTCCTGCATAAGGCGAAACACATTTCCGATTTTTTAACCAGATGGTTGCTTCAACAGGGTTCCACCACCGTTAGCTTCTTACGATACAATGCCACCACCCCGCTTACCTAATGCGACACCATCAAACACCGATCGCCTGGCGATGAAACACGAACAATAGTCAATAGCCGAACATCTACCATACCTGCGGCCATGAACTCGATCCGAGGCATCCCGCTTAACTGTACACTAGGCCAAGGAGCCCTTACCTGGGAAGTTTTTTTCGCAAAACGAAACAGCAGGACGACCTAGAGATGTAATGTGGGAGAAGAATCCGGCATGCGCAGGAAGTATGCCCGAAGAAAGTTCTCTGTTGATAAGGATTTAAGGCAGCATGTTCGTCCCTTTGTTCATTTTAGTAGTTCATCTCACTCATGGCATCTTGTTCTCACGGTTTTACGGTCATCGCTTGTCTTGTCAAAGTCGTTCGTTCTTGCATACGATCTCTTTACTCTTTACTGTTCTCTGATATCATTTGTCTATTATCGTTCGTATCAATAAAAGTTTTGTGCCGTTCGGTAACTTAGGGTTGGATCCACTGCGCCTAACCACCCATAATTGTTCAAAATCGCCTTCGCTCAACCCACCCTCCTGACCCACCCTCCGATATGAACCGACTGCTAAAACTAGCTGATATAAACAGATTACATCCCCAAAAACAAGGAATGAAACGTGACAGCCCCCAAAATCCAATGCTTAAATCCCCTCAGCTCATATCTGATACCGGGTTGGAAGAACCCATTGCCAATTGAGCAAAGCGTACGGAACATACTATGGGATACGAGTTGGATCTCGGAGGTTTGTCGGGAAAAGGCATGGCCGGGGTTTCGGCTAGAGTGGGGCCATAGCTACTCCGCGATGGGTCTGTGGTATTTTAGCAACAAGGTTCTCGCATAGCGGATTTAGAGTTAGCAGATATAAAAGACTGACGAAGAACTCAAAGAACTTATCAAAAGAAAGAACAGGCGGAATGCAATCGAACGGAAGTGAAGAATAAGAGAAACAGAGACAGACAGGAACGAAGTGCAGTGAACTGAGAGTGAACAAATAATGGGAAAAACAGGCTTCCTTATATCTTAACCATCCTCCATGTCATGCTGCCTGCGCATGCACAATCCTGCTTCTCGCTTCCTCCCACTTAGTAGTTTCGGCATGCACTTTCAAGAATCGGATCTGAGGTTCTAGTAGAGTTTCCGAGGTAATGGTAGTGCGGCCAGCCGCAGGTTGGGTGTGAAGCCGAGGGTATCGTTCGGATACATCAGCAAAAAGGTGGACTGCGTCAGATACCGTAGTATTGCATCCTGACTCTCCTAGCCTGGACTCTGCGTCCTGTGCGTCCTGTGCGTCCTGTACCCATGCGCTATATCTGGTTCCGTCTGGTGCATCTGGAGACCCTAGCCTATACTGGGTTCTGTCCGGACACATGCAACTAAGCAACCCTTCCTCCCATGCATCCTGACTTAAACCTCAACACCATCGCACATCAGGATTCACCACTACCCCTGATTCTGCTTTCAGGCTTCTTGGTTTCCAGCCCGGATGTGAGCAAGGAGTATTTCTTGGCGAAGACAATATACTTAGCGCTGACACCTGGTGAGAAAGCCATCATACCCTTAATCTTAAATTTGCACTAAAGACCCCGGGCCCAGGCATACTGATACTCAGAGTTCTATTTTGAGAACACCATCTTTGAATGAGCGAAAATGCCATCTCACTCCAGTCTGAAAGCGTGTGATAGCCTGGAGTGTGTGTAGTCTAACACAGTTGATTGTGGTTTCTCGGCACTTTGCCTCAAACGCGACTCGATACACGAGCACTCATCACAACACGCGAAATTCGCACTCCCGTCACTAGCTGCCAGACTCCACCACAACCACTCCATCAATCCTGGGTCTGACACCTGGAGGTTGCCGAACTCGACGCCAGCTACACACTAGTAAGAGATTCATCTTTACTGGACTATTATCCATCAAGTTACAAGACTGGCGATCTCACTGCCCAATGGCAGATCCCTCCACCACCGCGGCCCGATTCTGGATCAGATTGCGGGAGGATGTTGTGCTCAACGCCAGCTACGCAACGGTATAGGATACATCCCCCCACGACCTTTATTCATGAAGTTGCAATGCTGAATAGTGTGCTAGCCATCCCGAGCTTGATTGTAGATTCCTCCACAACCCATGGGCCGATCCTGGATCTGATTGCGGGAGACAGTTGGGCTTGACGCCAGCCTTCCAGCGGTATAAGGTACGTCACTGTCGCATCAACACTCAGGAACTCGCTCACTTCTATGGAGGCTGTATCAGGTATCCAGCTGGCGATAGTTTACTTGACGGCAGATTGCTCCACAACCGGTGGAAGGATCTCGATTCCATTTGCGGGAGGTTGTTGGGCCTGGCGCCAGCCTTCCAATGGTATAAGGTATCTCTCTGTCCCATCGAGACTCAGGAATTCGCTGTCTTCTGTAGAGTGAGTATCAGGTATCATGCTGGCGATACTTTACTCGACGGTGGATCACTCCACAACCACTTGGCGGAATTCGATTCCGTTTGCGGAAGGGTGTTGGGCTCGACGCCAGGTTCCCAATGGTGTAAGGTACATCTCTGTCGCATCAATACCCCAGAATTCACTGTCTTCTGTTGAGGGAGTATCAGGTATCCTGCTGGCGATATTTGACTCGACAGCGGATAGTGTAACAATCCTATTGTTGAGCACGTATGCAACAGGTAACGACAGTCGTCTCCTGCGTAAGCAAGTCTCGCTTGTCTGCACCAAGGCGTGGGGAAGTACCACACCATCAGACAGCACAGAACCGGCTTGCCTGTCCCGAGTGATCTGCCGAAGTATATGATCTGCTCCGATAGTAAGATGGGTGGATTGTGGTGCTTGATAGAACTATCACAATAGTCCTGTGTTCGAGCGGCACGTCGATACTATCACAATAGTCTCCGGGTTCGTAGAGCGTAGGCTCTCGTAGTGGAGGAGTGTATGTAAAGAGAGTCAAGCGTAATCGTATTGCAATATCGTAAGTATGGAAAAGTACTTAGATAGTTGCATGAAGATCCTACCCCTTGGTCAGAACCAAGCTCCTTTTATAGGCATCTTCCCACAACCGTAACCTTGGTGACTCATCACCTTCGCGTAACATAGCCCCATGACTCATAATGAGTCATAGTGCGAAATCCCTCAGTTGACTGGTATGCGTCCACTGCGCACATCCCTTTCCATCGATCCAAACCCATAAACCCGATCATGCGCTCAGATGAGCCACATGCGTGAAACCCATTACTCGTAATATGAGTCATGTGTGAAATCATTACATTGTATGACATCATGATCGTGCCGTCATGAACCCATTAACCAATCATAATCAACCTATGACTCGCAAGTGCGCAGTCATCTGAAAGCTATGAGTCAAATGACCTCATAGTGCCAAATCCCAACATACCTTATGACTAATAATTATTAGTCATCTGAAATCTGCCTTGCTTAGTCACAATTTGTGACATTAGCTCCGGTCTCCCCCTAGCATCGGGCCCTCGATGCTAAATGCCCAAGTCGAGCAACCTCCACCCAGCTCTTCTCAACTTCTTTCGAAGCTCGTGATTCCTGTGCTCGAGCTCCTGGGTTCCTTTCCTCCCCTCGTCCACTTCCCTTTTCAACCTTCCTAGGCTGAATCCCAATGCTGCCACCGTTCTGCGAAGTCCTGGGACGTCCTCTTGGACTCGCTCTATCTTCACCTGTTGGTCTGCGATCTTCCTTCGGTAGTCATCCTTGTTTTTTAGGGATTGCTCCCTTCCGTTTAACAGTTCCTGGATCTGCCTGTGTAAGGCCTCGTGATCTGGTTGTGTTTTTTCCCTCCCCTCCCTCTCCGGCCGTATCCCCCCGATGCCTTTCCTTCTGCCTCGGGATTTTGGGTCCCGGTGGTACAGGTGCTAGTGCCCGAGGATGTTTTTCATCCTGTCTTTTTGTGGGTAGTATCCTCCGTCCACCTTGTATTAGACGTGTACTAGGCACTTGATGTTGTAGCATTTCCAGTTATTGGTTGAATGCTTCATTTTTCGTTGCTGGTTTTTTGATATTTGGACCGTTTGGTCCTCTTCCGGTACTTCTGCCTTCGTTTTGTATGGCTGGTTCCAGCCGGATTGCGTAGCATTGGATTTCTTGGGGTACCATCCTCGTGCCACTTTTTCGCTGTCGTGTACCCAGCAGTTGTCATTGTAGCACCCCGTCCAGTGGAGTGCATCGTGTTATTTTTGCTTTCGTTCCGCTTCGTCCCAGGCTGAAGGCGAGCGGTATGGCGCGCTTGTCGGGGTCATTTCTGGCAAGCCTATCGTTGTTCGCCAATTCTCCTGAGGGGTTGGCGTCTTTGTTGGTTGAGGAGGTATTGCTTCCCCGTCAGGTGCTTGCGAGACGGAGACTAGTATGTCGTCGTTTCCCTGTTCCTCGAGCTTTTTCGATGTGCGGCTTGTTGCAGTAGCAGGAGCGGAAGTTCCGCTTTGCGAGGTTTGCATTTTCGACGGTATTGGCAGGGTACTAGGTTTTGTCATGTTCTGGTGAGTATCCTGTCCACTTAGCTTTGTATTGGAGCTTGTTATAATGTATACGCGAGTCGATGATTTATTCGAGTTCGTATTCTGGTTCACCTTCAATGACAATAGGAGGAAGAGGTTCCGATTGTTGTGAAGAAAGCTTGTTATCGTTATCAAGCTCGAGAAGAGAGATGTGGAATGTGTTGTGTGCATTCTCATCAAGGCCGGGATGTCCAGCTTATAAGCGCTGGTTCCTATTCTTGCCAAGATTTTGAATGGTCCAATTTTCTTGTAATCGAGCTTTTTGCATGGTCTGGTTGTCCTGATATTCCTTCGTAGTAACCACACTATGTCTCCTGATTGTAAGTTGGGATCGGGTTTTCGCTGTCCATCGTAGTATTCCTTGTGTCGCATTTGGGCTTCCGTCATTTCTGCTCGGAATGTGTCATGCAATTGACGCATATCTTCTAGTGACGTCATTTACCCTTGGATCACGTGCCCTATGGCCTAATATTCGGGATTTGTTCTGTAATTTGCGAAGCAAGGTGTGTGCTTAGTGCTTTCTTGATATCCATTGTTGTAGGCGAATTCTGCCATAGGCAGGAGCTTCTTCCAGTCATCCTGCGGATAGTTTATGTAGGCGCGGAGGTATTGCTCTAAGGTGGAATTTGTCCGTTCTGTGTGGCCGTCGGTCAGTGGGTGGAAGGCCGTGCTCAGCCTTCTTTTGATTCCTGGTTTCTTCGTAGTTTCCATGCATAAGTCGATGTGACTATTGATCCTCGATCCGTGATAATGTCTTGCGGTAGGGCAGGCAGCCTGAATATTTCCCTTATGAAAGTCTCTTGGAACTGTCCCGCGTCCAGGTCCTTTGTGCATGGTATAAAATGACCCATTTTTGTAAGTGTATCGATAACGATAAGGATAGCATCCGCTCCTTCCGATAGTGGTAAGTCTGTGATGAAATCCATTGATATTGACTTCCACGGCCGATCTGGGGCCTAGTTAGGCTTCATTAGCGCATAAGGTGCGTGTCGTACGACTTTTGTTCGTTGACAAATATCGCAGCTCTTGACGTATTGGTTGATTGTTTCTCGCATCTTCGGCTAATTGTATTTAGAGTTCGTTACGGGGCGGACGGGGCCCTGGAAAACGATGGCCCCCGGCCCTTTTCCCCGCCCCGCCCCGCTCAACGGCCTGGGGCAGGGTGTCTTTTTCGGCATTCCCTGCCCCTGTGCCCGCTCAGGCCCCCGCCCCACCCATACCCCGGACGGGTCCCCGTTAAAAATGAGTGGTAAGAAACGGGGCCCCGTCCAGGGAATGAGTGCGGGTGGGCCCCGGGCGGGGGCGGGGCGGGGATTACCCGAAAAATACCCCCCCCTGCCCCGTGTAAGGGCAGGGCCTGGCGAGTGAAAACCCGCCCCGCCCCGCCCCGTAACGAACACTAATTGTATTTTCTTTGGCCGAGTTCGGTAGTTGTAGCCGTTCCTCCATGGCCGGCCTCCAGAATGTCGTGGTGTCCACGTATAAGATTGGTTCTTATTTCTTTGTTGTTAGGAATCCAAATCTTTCGCTGGTGCCATAGGTATCCGTCCTTCCACGGGCACAATCCTAAGCCTACCCTGTTCATTTCTTTGTTTCCTTTGTCCAGCGCTTCCTTTATGGTTTGGATATTTTTATCCTTGGCTGATCTGTTGCTGATTTGTTCTTCATGGTTCATTTCAAATGTTATCGTTTCCATCTCTTAGATTCTGGTATCGAAGTATTTCTCTTTTGGCAATACAATTCTTTCTTTTTGTGTGAGCCTTTCGTCTCCTTCCTGGGGCATGTCTGCCTTTCTTCAGGTCAAGGCATCCGGTTTGCCTCCTTCCTTTCCGGGTCTGTATTCGATTCTGAAGTCGAACCCACTTAAGTCTTCCCTCCATCGTATTTGTCGGTCCGTCAGTTCCTTTGTTGTCGCAAACCTCATTAGGTTTTTGTGGTCGGTTAGGCCCTTGAAGTGCTGCCCACTTCCTCTGAGGTATCGCCTCCATTCCTTGAGTGCTTGAACTATGGCTAATGGTTCTTTGTCGTGTACATCGTAGTTGCATTCGGCCGGTGCCTTGGCTTTCGGCCGGTGGGCTATTGGCCTCCGTTTTCTGTCTTCGTCATGTTGAGATAATATGCCTGAGCATACATATTTCGAGCTGTCGGTTTCGACCAGGAGTGGTCTCCCTGGTTTGAAGTATGTCAACACTGGGGTTGAGCATAGCTTTTGTCGCAACTCGTCAAATGCTGCCTGTTCCTTGTCTCCCCATTCCGATTGGATGTTTTCTTGGTTCCGTCGTATAGGGGTTTGGCCGTCCTGCTCAACCCTTCGATAAATCGCCAATAGGAGTTGCAGAATCCCATGAATTCTTGGATTCCTTTCTTGTTCGTAGGTGGTTTCCAGTCCAATATAGCTGCGGTTTTGACTGGGTCGACCTTGACTCCCTTGTTGTTTATGATGAATCCCAGGTATTCTGTTTCCCTTTGGTGAAACACGCATTTTGAAGGTTTGAGTTTCATCCCTTGCTTTCGTATGGCGCGGATGATGGCTGCCACGTCTCTTTGGTGTTGTTCCAGACTGTCCGAGTATATGAGGACGTCATCCAGATATCCTACGCAGCATATGTCAATATATGACTGCAGGGTCCTGTTGATCCATCTTTGGAAGGCCGCTGGTGCTTCGGTTAGCCCAAAGGGCATAACGAAGTATTCGTATGTGTCATATTTCGTGGTTAAGGTTGTTTTCCATTCGTCTCCTTCCTTGATTCTGACATTGTGATAGGTGTCCTTGATGTCTAACTTTGTGTAATATTTGGCCGTTCGTAGCCTGTCCAAGGCTTCCCCTATCAGCGGTAGAGGATATCGGTCTTTCTTGTTGACGTGGTTGAGTGCTCGAAGGTCGACACATAGTCGGAGTTTCCCATCCTTTTTCTTGACAAACATTATAGAAGACCCTCCATCAGCGCAGGTTTCTCTTATCCATCCTCGTTCATCATTTTGCTTGATGTAATTCCAGAGTTCTTCCAGTTCGTCCTGACAGAGTGCGTAACTCCTTTTGACTGCCAGTCCTTGCCCTTCCTCAAGTTTGATGTCCAGGTCTACTCCTGGTCTGTGAGGTGGTAGCTCTGGTTTTTCTTCTTCTTCGGATACGTCCAAGGATCTGTCATATTCTCGAGGCATGATTTGCTCATGTTTCCTTTGCTTTTGGTACTTTCCGCTTTTAATGGCTAGTTCGGTGCTAATGTTGACCGAATCTAAGCTTATTCGTCGCTCCTTTTAGTTGTATTTGAGGATCCCCATGGTCGTGTCGGGTCATCAGTAGAACTTTCCAAAAGCTCGTGCGCTGATCTCGCAGATCTGTGTTTTGGAAGTTTCCGTACTTCCAAATCCTTGTTGACCTGGATCGGTTACTTCCAGCTTAGGGACTTGGTAACCGTCGCTTTCGACTATTTTCTCCGTGATAAGCTGTGCTATTCGATCGCCTTTCTGGATCTGGTAGTCCTGGTCGGTCATATTGGCTAATACCACTTTGATTTCACCGGTATAGTCGGCCTCGATCACAGCTGCATTGACAGCAATCTGATGTTTAACTGCCATTCAACTTCGTGGTGCTATCCATCCATAGGTTCCTTTTGGCCGTGTAATTGATATTCCAGTTGGGACAACATCTTGTTCCCTGGCGGGAATAGTCTTTTCTTCGTTTGCGTACAGGTCGTGTCCTGCAGCCTTTGCCGATCCTCGAGTCGGTAATCTTGCTTGAGGGTCAAGTAACCTAACTTGGATGCTCTGATCTTTCTTGCTTCGAGTCGAACAGAACTCAACTTTTAGGTTGTCTTCTCGCGCCTCGTCTTCAGGTATTGCCTATAGGGTGGATGATTCCTTTAACCACCATGTCGTACACCTTTCGCTTTCGAAGGTGATCTTTCCTTGGCCCCAGTTGATTGGGGGACTGTGTTGCTTTAACCATGGCATCCTGAGGACGACCTCATGGTTGGGTAGTTTAGCCACTTGGAAGGTCGCCAATTCCCTATGGCTACCAATGTCCATATGTACTTTTGCTGTATGAGTAATTGGTCCCATAGCGCTGGGTTGACCGTCGGCGAGGTAAACCTCGCTTGTGGTTTTTGCTTGGGGGGTTCTCATATTATATTTGCCACAGAAGGCTTTGTCGATGAAATCCTCACTTGTGCCCGAGTCGATTATCCCATTGATCGTAACTTGACTTTTGCTGCCATGTAGTCGTATCTGCACCATAATATGGTCATTCTCGTTGTCCAATGGTTCCGTGTTGTTCAGTGCCGCGTATAGGTTCCTCATCTCAATGGGCTTTGGTTTGGTCTTGTCCCTCAGACGATTGTTTACAGGGACTTTCGCCGTTTCCCGACTCTTCTTCAGGTTCTCTTTCGACCACTATTTCTCGTGCCATTGCTAGGGTCTTCTATTGCTTCTGGTTGTTGGTCTTCGGTTCCCAGGTGGCTTCTTCTTTACTGTTGGCTTGGCTTTGGCATGCTGCAGCTCGGTGTCCTGGTTTGGCACATTTGAGGCATAAATTTGCCCTCATTCTTCATTGGTATTCCTTGGCTGAGATGTTGAATCCTGGTCTTCTTCGGGTAGCGTCTAATTCCATTGGATCGCCTTGATTTTCAATAACCGGCGTAGGTCTGAACGTTCCATTGACGTTTCGTGGTGTTGTGACCAACTGCCCCGTTGGTCTTCCTTTTTGGATGTGGTCCATCATGGTGGGTTTGTTCTCCTTCGCAATTGCCCATCTGGTGATGTTCAGGGTTGTGTTGAGATTGTCTGTTTCCCCTGCCTCCCAAGCATCTTGTAGTTTCTTTGACATTCCGCCAGGTAGGAGTCTGGTCAAGGTTCCTTCGTCGTACTCGGTCTCCGCCGCTATCATTCTGAATTCGTGGCCATATTCGGTCATCGTTCTTCCGCTTTGAGTAATGCCTGAGATCTTGTTTCAGCTGTTTCCTTGGCATCCACGTCTCTGAAATGTAGGGTCAGGGTTTCCACGAATTGCCCGCATGTCTCCCAGTTCTCTTCGAGTCTTCCTTCGATGTACAAGACCAGCCATTGTCCGGCCGCTCCCCTGAGGAGTGATTTGGCGTAGGTTATCCTTTTGTGATGTTGATCTTCAGTCCATCCTAAGGCTTCGAAGTAGATTCCTTGCTGGACCAGGAATATTCGCAATTTCGTTCTTCCTCCCTCGAAGTAGGATGGCTGTTGGACTCTAGGGCGTTGTGCTGTTCGTGTAGCTATCTGAGCTACTAATTCCGCAAGTTGATCGCCTGTCAACCCTACTAGCGGGTTTGGGGCTGGGGCTGGTGGTGGTCCTGGAACAGTACTCATCCTTCTGGCTCTTGGGGTAGTTCGTGAGAGTGTTCCTTCTGGCGATTCTTCTTCTGGTGTAACCGGACTAGCGGCTCTTTGAGATGCTTCGTAAGAGAGTGCGGGGTTAAGTGCTTCTTCTAGTGCTGATCCTAGGTCGAGTGATCCTTCGTCTGGTGGGTCAAGTTCAATTGGTGACGCTAATCCTTGTGTTGTTAACTCGTCCTCTATAGCATCGATATCCGCGGTATCGTTGGATGTTGCGAAATGACGGAACCAAATGTAACAATCGTATTTTTGAGCAGGTATGCAACAGGCAATGACAGTCGTCTCCTGCGTAAGCAAGTCTCGCTTTGCTGCACCAAGGCGTGGGGAAGTACTATCTCTTTAGATAGTACGGAACTGGCTTGTTTGTCTTGAGTGATCCGCCGAAGGATACTATCTGCTCCAATAGTAAGATGGGTGGATTGTGGGGCTTGATAGAACTATCACAATAGTCCAATGTTCGGGCGGCACGTCGAGCCTATCACAATAGTGTCCGTGTTCTTAGACCGTAGGCTCTCGTAGAGGAGGAGTGTATGTAAAGAGAGTAAAGCGTAATCGTATTGCAATATCTTAAGTATAGAAAAGTACGTGGATGGTTGCGTGAAGATCCTTCCTCTTGGTCATTTTCATTTTTTGTTTTTTTTTGTAATCATGTGTTATTTGTTTTATGTACAAAAAGCCCTATGCAGCGCTAGCTATGAAGAGAAAACAACCTATAAGCCCAATAACAACCGCCCGCTTCATCTCATCATAGGAAAAATCAAACCCCCCGAGACCATAGAAGAAACTCCCCCCGCCTAGCACCTAAGACTCGCACCTCAGACAGGTAGGGAAACAACTCATAGAAAGGTACAGGAGAGAAACCCAAACCCTTCAGCAGGCCCCCTGGTAACACTAGGAAAAGAATCAAAGAAATGACGAGATGTAACTACTATTGCCAATATGCCTAACCAAAAGGCCCAGGGGCTAGTCGCCGGAAGGGTCAGGCCGGTTCACGGTCAGGACTGACGGGAAGATGGCGACGCGTCGGCCTTTAGCAGAGATCAAGGAGGCAGTCCAATACCATGATCAACCGTAACCTAAGCGAGGTTTGCGAGCGTAGAGTAAATCGCAGGAGGGAGAGAGGTGGGTGGGCGAGCGGAGCCACCGGGCAGAGGGCATGCCAGCCGAACGACGATGAGCAGTAGGGTGCCAGTCGCTGAGTAGCAGTAGGGTGCGAGCCAGAGGGGAGCTGTAGAGTGCCAGCCGCAGGAGGATGTTTAGCAGTAAGATGCCAGCTTATGGGCGAGTATGGTGCTAGCGGACCGAACCGGGAGAGGGGTAGAGGAAGGATCGCCAGCGGGCTAGCCACAACGGACTAACAGGCCATAGCAAGGGCTTTTGGGGCGATAGCGAAACCGATCGAGACCGTGATGTTACTAACCGAAGCTTTCCCCATGAGAGGTACAGGGCCAGCAGAGCCGAAGCCTTACTTCGACCCAGGGTCCGGAGGCCATATCGCCGACCGTCAACGAAGTGAGAAGCTTTCCGACCGCGGAAAATGCTAAGCGAGGTGCAAAGCCAGTACGGGGTATGGGCGAGAACTCAACAGCATGAGCACGTCAACGACGAACGAGAACGAGAACCCCAACGAGGGGAGGCGCGCCTGATTCAGGAGAGGAGGGAAGATGGCTTAATGTCAACCCCTAGGCAGTAGCCATGATGGGGGAAGAGAGCTGGGTGGGGGAAAGTGACCATGATTTCCCGTGCTGTTGAGATTTCAATCGCTGGAGGTGCAGGAGAGATGGTTCGTTTCCTACCTCTTAGTCGTTTTTTTCTCTTTTTTTTTTTGTAATCAAATCGTTATTATTTTTAAAGATACAAAAGACTCATGCAGCGCTAGCTATGGAGATAAAAAACCTATAAGGAAACGTCATCCGGCCCGCTTCACCTCGTCATAGGAGAAATCAAACCCCACGAGACCAGAGAAGAAACCTCCCCCGCCTACCACCTAAGACTCGCACCTCAGACAAGTAGGGAAACAACTCATAGAAACGTACAGGAGAGAGACCCAAACCCTTCAGCAGGCCCCCATGTAACACTAAGAAACGAATCAAAGCAACGCGTAGATATGACTACTATTGCCAATATGCCTAACAAAAAGGCCCTGCGGCTAGTCGCCGTAAGGGGCAGGCCGGTTCACGGTCGGGACTGACTGGAGGGTGGCGACGTGTCGGCGTTTAGGAGAGACCAAGGAGGCAGTTCAATACCATGATCAACCGTAACCTAAGAGAGGTTTGCGACCGTAGAGTAAATTGCAGGAGGGAGAGAGGTAGGTGGGCGAGCGGAGCCACCGGGCAGAGGGGATGCCAGCCAACGATGGTGAGCAGTAGGGTGCCAGCCGGTGAGTAGCAGTAGGGTGCCAGCCGGTGTGGAGCAGTAGGGTGCCAGCCGGGGGGAAGGATTAGCAGTAAGGTGCCAGCTTATGGGGCCGTACGGTGCCAGCAGAGTGAACCGGGAGGGGGGTGGAGGAAGGATCGCGAGCGGGCTAGCCACAACCGACTAACGGGCCATAGCAAGGGCTTTTGGGGCGACAGCGAGCCCAAGCGGGACCGTGATGTTACTAACCGAAGCTTTCCCCATCAGAGGTACAAGCCCAGCAGAACCCAAGCCTTACTTCGACCGAGAGTCCGGACGGCATATCGCCGACCTTGAACGCAGCGAGAAGCTTTCCGACCGTGCACAATGCTAAGCGAGGTGCAAAGCAATTGTGGGACAAGGGGGAGAACCAAACTTCATGAGCGGGTGTCAACGATGAACAGGAACGAGAACCCCAAGGAGGCGAGGCATACGTGCCCCGGGAGAGGAGGGAAGGTGGCTTAACGTCAACCCCTAGGCAATAGCCATGATGGGGGAAGAGAGGTGGGTGGGGGAAAGTGACGATGATTTCCCGTGGTGTTGAGATTCCAACCGCCGGAGGTGGAGGAGAGATGGTTCGTGTCCTACCTCTTAGTTTTTTTTTTTTTCTTTTTTTTTCTTTCTTTTTTTTTCTTTTTCAAATCGTTATTATGTTTAAAGGTACAAAAGACTCATGCAGCGCTAGCTATGGAGATAAAAAACCTATAAGCAAACGTCATCCCGCCCCCTTCACCTCGTCATAGGAAAAATCAAACCCCCCGAGACCATAGAAGAAACTCCCCCCGCCTAGCACCTAAGACTCGCACCTCAGACATGTAGGGAAACAAGTCATAGAAACGTACAGGAGAGAGACCCAAACACTTCAGCTGGCTCCCCAAAACAAAAGAAACGACGGCTGTTCTAAGGCCCTTTCGGGGCCCGGGGGAGAGCATTGATGATCGCCGACACGGGAAAACTCATAGCCTGAGGGCCCACCAAAAACCATGATGTACGGTCGGGCAGGTCATTACATCGTTCCCAAGCGTTGGACCAAGCCACGGAGGCAGTGCTATACCACGACTAGGCGTAACCGAGGAGAGGCCCAAAGATCGGAGGGGGAGAGGGGCGTGCGGAGCCACCGCGCAGAGGGGATGCCACCCAACGACGATGAGCAGTAGGGTGCCAGCCGGTGAGTAGCAGTAGGGTGCCAGCCGGTGGGGGGTGAGCAGTAGGGTGCCAGCCGGGGAGTTGAAGTAGGAGTAAGGTGCCCGCTTATGAGGCAGTACGGTGCCAGCGGACGGAACCGGGAGGGGGGCAGAGGAAGGATCGCGCGCGGGCTAGCAACAACCGACAAACGGGCCATAGCACGGGCTGATGGGACGACGACGAGACCGGAACGAGACCGTGATGTTACTAACCGAAGCTTTACCCATCAGAGGTACAAGCCCAGCAAGCCGGGGCCTACTTTGACCGAGTGTCCGACACCGTAACGCCGACCGTGAGCGTAGCGAGAAGCTTTCCGACCGTGTAAAATCCTAATCGAGGTGCGAAGGAAGTGCGGGGTAAGGGGGAGAACCGAACTTCATGAGCGGGTGTCAATGATGAACGGGACAAAAACCCCAAGGCGGGGAGGCAAGGGTGCCTCAGGAGAGGAGGGTAGATGGCTTAACATTAACCCCTAGGCAGTAGCCATGATGGGGGAAGAGAGGTGGGTGGGGGATAGTGACGATGATTTCCCGTGGTGTTGAGATTTCAATCGCCGGAGGTGGAGGAGAGATGCTTCGTGTCCTACCTCTTAGTCGGAACCAAGCTCCTTTTATAGCCATCTTCCCACCACTCTAACCTTGGTGACTCATCACCTTCGCGTAACATACCCCTGTGACTCATAATGAGTCATAGTGCGAAATCCCTCAGTTGACCGGTACGAGTCAACTGCGCACATCCCTTTCCATCGATCCCAACCCCTAAACACGATCATGCGCTCAGATTAGCCCCATGCGTGAAACCCATGAATCGTAATATGAGTCATGTGGGAAATCATTAGATCGTATGACGTCACGATTGTCCCGTCATGAACCCATTAACCAATGATAATCAACCTATGACTCGCAAGTGCGCACTCATGTGAAAGCTATGAGTCAAATGACGTCATAGTGCAAAAGCCCAACATCCCTTATGACTAATAATTATTAGTCATGTGAAATCTGGCTTGCTTAGTCACAATTTGTGACAGCTAGCTCCACAACCGCTGGGCGGACCTGGATGATCTTTCCGGGAGGTTATTGTGCTCGACGCCAGGTACACAACGGTATACCGTATGTCTCTGTCGCATCAATACTCAGGAATTTGCTGCCTTCTGTGGATGGTTTATGAGGTATCATGCTGGCAATATTTTACTTGACAGCAGATTACTCCACGACCACTTGACAAATTTCGATTCCGTTTGCTGGAGGTTCTTGGGCTCGATGCCAGCTTCCCAAAGGTATAATGCCTATCCCTCTGCGAGGTTTTCAATGAAGTTACATGGCTAAATAGAGTGCTGGTGCTCCTAGAGCTCGATGGCAGATTCCTCCACAACCACTGCTCCGACCCTCAATCAGATTGCGGGAGACTGTTGGGCTCGACGCTAGCTACGCAGTGGTATCAAGTACGTCTCTGTCCCATCAAAACTCCGGAGATCGCTTACCCTTGTGAGAATGTGGTTTAAAATGCAGGTACCCTGGGGATCCTGGAACTCGATAGCAAGTCCCTGCACAACGGCCTCTCCGATCCAGGATCCGATTGCACAGGATTGTTGGGCTCGAGGCCAGCTATGCGCCGGTATAAGGTAGGTCCTGCGGTCCCAGTTCCCGATCGAGCTATAGGGGCCCAGGAAGGGGTGGAAAGAGGGAAAGGGAGGCCGGGCGCACGCTTGGGTCTGAACTTGTATTTACATGTTTATTAGAACGATAGAAGCCTACTTGTAGTAAATTTAATAGTTTTACCAAAAGACCTTGAAATCTATTGTGACCCGGATGAACAAGATCAGACACAGCTAAAGGGGGGACCCTTCGCTTATCTCAGGAAGATGTGCTCAGCCAGCAGGTACCGCCCTGAGTATTTGGCGGTGCGTCATATGGCCTCCTGAGTATTGGGTGCTGCATCCGGTACGTCCTGAGTATTGGGTGCCGCATCCGGTGCGTCCTGAGTATTACGTGCTGCATCCGGTGCGTCCTGAGTATTGGGTACTGCATCCGGTGCGTCCTGAGTATTAGGTGCTGCATCCGGTAGGTCCAGCATGTTGTGTAGTAGGGGGGTTGTGTCCTCACTCGCGATTAGCGTTCCCGCCTCAGGTGTGCCAGACGCACAGAACGCACAGAATGCTGGGTAATATTTTATGCGCATGTATCGTTCGGGTATCGTGAGTGTTCCTGTTTGAGGACCGTATGATAGTTGTTTGATGTTGTTGCATTACCTTATGCGAAATCGTAATCAGAGGTTGTATGCGCTAACCCTGGTGGAACGATGTTAGAGTAATGGTGCGTAACGGATAATAGTAGTTGCCTTTGAAAGTCTGCCCGCACGGGACTATATGCACGTGATGAGCAGTCAAAAATCCAACACTCCCACTCTTCGAATCACTTGTGTATCAAAGAAACCCAAATCGTGAAAACCAAAGAAACAAATCAAAAAGAAAGATAACAAAAAAATAACACAAAATAAAATAAAACCACAACCCAAATCATATCAGCACTAAAAAAGAGAAAACCAAAAGACGCTCCCACGGCTTTGGAGAACCAGAAATCAAGTTTCGTAGATCATGCTTCGTATACCCCCATATCCTTTCTGAATCTTTCAACTTTCTCACAGGGTAATGCCTTCGTAAGGAGATCAGCTAGGATGTCACCTGGGGGCAAGTATTCTAGTAGAACCTCGTGACTGCCAACCTTCTCACGAACAAAGTGATGCTGAATGGAGATATGCTTTGTTCGGTTATGCAATTCGTGATTTTTGGCAAGGCCCAGCTGCCCTGGTTATCGGCATATATAGTAATAGGGGCGATATCGTCGGGAGTTGTTCTAGTAGCAAGCTCAGCGAGAAATCAACTAACCCAAATCGCTTGCTTACTGGCTTCTGTTAGGGCCATATACTCGGCCTCGGTTGATGAGAGTGCGATCGTAGGTTGTTGTTTGCTTGACCAAGAGATAGCTGTATGGGGGGAGGTGGGAACACCAGTACTAATCGTGCATATGTAGGCTCCGGTACTGCGTCGGCTTTCGGTATCCCCAGACCAATCGGCATCACTAAAGACAAACGCTTTTGGCTGGCTTCCGGGAGCGAAAGGTCCAAAATGGAGCCCTAGTAGGTTCCGGGTCTTCCTGGTGGAGAGAAGAAGTCTCTTGACCGGGTTCACATGTTCTGTACTTGGATTTGAGCTAAACTTACTTAGTTTGCCAATTGCAAAAGCCAGGTTCTGACCGGTGCAAAGCATTAGGTATATCATACTTCGTAGAATGCTGCGGTAAAGGCTCTCGTCAGGGGGGTCCTGAGTTTCCGTGCTATGTGTGAGCCTACTCCCAGGTTCCATCGGGGTTGAAACTGGGTACGCATCGTGAAAGTGGAATCGCTTAATAATAGTTTCAATGTACTGGTTGTGTGTAAGCGTGATCGAATGTTGCTCCGGGTGTCGAGTAATCTTCATTGCAAGAAAGAAGTGTGCAGGGCCAAGGTCCTTGAGGGGGAACTGCTTTCCGAATTCCTGCTACGCCATAATGATATCTGCATGCTGGCCTACCCATAAAACATCATCTACCAAACTCAAAATGCATAGCGGTTTACGGTTGTTACACAAATTGGTTTCGACTAAGGCGGTGTATTCACGGAATCGGCTGATGACCTCTGCTTTCGACCGCAAGGAATAGACTTTGGTTTACCTCGAATAATCATCAATACATAGCACAGAGTATTTTGAGCCCCCAAGCAATGGTGGACTCATCGGTCCAGCAAGGTCACTGTGTATGAGGTCCAATGGCTTTTTACCCCGGTGAGTTGCAAGCAACGAACTTGGTTTGCGTGTTGGCTTGCTGACAATACACTGCTCGCAAAACGGGTTTGTAAGTGGGCCAATGATACAGATATCGGAGTTGTATCAGGTGAGGAGTTTGAGATCATCCAATCCTAAATGTCTGAGCCGTCTATGCCATTCAAGAAGTTAAGCTTGTTGTGAGGATGTCGTAGCCGGGTTTGCACTATAATGCGGGGTTGCTCTGGGGCTGTTAACTGATAAGACATAGGCGTTACCTTGGAGTTCGGCGGTTCCGATTGGATTGTTGCCCTTGGAAATAGTCACATTTCCACCGTCATGTTCGCTGAAAACGACAGACGCTCGTACTTGCTGTATACACCGGACCGAGAAACGGTTTTCTGGTCCGAGTTCTGCTACATATAGTACATGCTGAAGTTGGACATCATTCCACGCGGCTTGTGCAGCTTTTGCCATCAGCCAGATATCACCCATACTAGTAGCGATCATCTTGCTACCTTTGGCGATATGAACGTGTGTCCCACATTCGCGATAGTTTCGAAAAAACACGCCATGCGAACTCATATGGTGAGAGGCGCCAGCATCTTGAATCCATTCGTCCTCGAGATCAGGTGTAGCGGTGTGTGCCATCCTGGCTATAGGACTTGCTTTCAAGGCATGAGTAGTATTGAACGAGTTCAGACTTCTTGTATTACTTCCCCTACTCTTCTTTGGACAGTTCCTAATCCAATGACCCTTCGCTTTACAATAGAGGCAAGTATCCTTCCCAACACAACCGGATCCTTCTGGCTTCTCTTTCTCATTCCTACTTCCTCTAGTATCGTATCGTCGAAAAGCACTGCCAGCACTTGTACCAACAAAGCCGCCGGTGTTTTCTCTTGCTCTTCCGCCTCTACCCTGAAGATATCTGCTACGTCCTCGTTGTGTAGTGATGAAGGCATTCGTACCTTGGGTGCTCCTGGCCAGATTGTGAGTAGGTACACCGCTAAGCTGTTGATATTCTTGGATTGACCGATCGCAAACATTCTCGTAGGAAATATTGTCGAAGTCAGGATTGTTGGAAATTGATGTTCAAAATGGGTGGTATTCGATTGGTAAATTTGACTGAAGTATATATATCTTTTCCTTTTCAGATTGTTGCTCCACCGCTCCTGCCAGCAGGTTAAACAGCTTTTCTAACTTAGCAATGTAGTCTACCATTGCCTCGTCCTCAAACTGAATATTCGATAGTTCAGTACGCAGGTACCAGATTCGTGCTTGGTCTTTGCTGGCGTACCGACTCTGAAGCTTGGCCCCGAGTTTCCCAGGATCTCGTTCCGTAGCGTAAAGTTCTCCATGATTGCTATCGAGCAGACGCCCTGGCAGGCCACGGGCCTTTGCGGATCTTTCTTTCTAGGTCTTGTCAGAGGTGTCAGATGGGGTACTCGTTTCGGTGGATTTGGCTTGGCTAGATGAAGCGGCGGCCGTTGGATTGGAGGTGGTGGTATCAGAGCTGGTTTTATCAGAGGTGGTTGTATCAGAGGTTTCTGATTGCTTTTCGGTATTGCACACTATGTCCCAGTATCCTTTTTCGGCAAGGATATCGGTAATTGCAAGGCGCCATTCATGGTAATTTGATCCACAGGACAGGGATTTGATTCCGGTCCCTGAGAGCAGATTGTAATCGGATTGGTAGTGCGACATCGTCTCAGATTTTCCGAGTGATGGGTTCTTCGAGTTCCTTGGATAGTCCGGATGTCGTCAATCCGTGGTCATAACCTTTTAGCAACGAGGTTCTCGCATAGCAAATTCAGAGTTCAGATACGGATTTGACGCAAGTTGATTTGTATATAGCAGATATAAAAGACTGACGAAGAACTCAAAGAACATATCAAAAGAAAGAACAGGCGGAATGCAATCGAACTGAAGTGAACAATAAGATAAACCGAGACCCACAGGAACGAAGTGCAGTGAACTGAGAGTGAACAAATAATGGGAAAAACAGGCTTCCTTATATCTTAACCATCCTCCATGTCATGCTGCCTGCGCATGCACAATCCTGCTTCTCACTTCCTCCCACTTACTAGTTTCGGCATGCACTTTCAAGAATCTGATCCGAGGTTCTAGTAGAGTTTCCAAGGTAATGGTAGTGCGGCCAGCCGCAGGTTGGGTGTGAAGCCGAGGGTATTGTTCTGGTATTGTTCGGGTATCTTCCGTGTTCCTGTTTTCAGTGCGGTATGATAGTTGTTTGATGTTGTTGCATTAGCTTATGCGGAATCGTAGTCAGAGGTTGTATGAGCTAACACTAGTGGAACGATGTTAGAGTAATGGTGCGTAACGGATAATAGTAGTTGCCTTTCAGAGTCTGCCCGCATGGGAATATATGCACGTGATGAGCAGTCAAAAATCCAACATGGTACACCCCTAGTATATACCACCTCCGAATCCCCCTAACACGAGACCCTCAACCTCGCGACAGCTCACTACATCTCCTGTTTTTTTGTTGTCCACCCGCCATCCCGCTCTCCACAGCAGGCGCCCGCATTGTCACGACGGGAGATATCGGTGCCAACAATCTTTAACTACAAGGGCAGCAGTACACCCAGCATAGCCTCCGACAGTGGAACAAGACAACGGACAAGAGCGGGAGTGATAGCCTGTGGCCGCTTCTCATATCTGCTTTATTTTCCTTTGTCTTTTGGGTAATCTTTCATTTTTCCTTGTTGTCATTGCCTAATAGTCATTACCGAATATATACACCTCTGGTCTTTGAGGAATTGGAGAAACACCACCTCCGCTACCTGAATCCTCCCCATGGAATGTCCAGGAAATATCATGTCCGTTTCCAAGTACGTGAATTGCGCGAGCCGCCTAGAATAATTGCCCGGGAGAGTGTGGAATTAGGGTAGCACAGTGTCCCGGGCAACAGGGTGCAACTATAATCTTATCATACTGTGCCCTGGGTCGCCCCCCTGCACGCCCGCCAAGCTCCCCGGCTCCGATGCATGGGGTTCTACTCGAGTACTCGTCCCAAGCCCGAGGTACCCGTAAACTGCGGGGTCCATTTTGTATGGCGGCTCAGACATGCATAGCCGTTTTGCCATATATTTGCAAATTGCTGTTTCCGTGGACTCGAGTACTCACTCGTCTTCTCCAAGAATACCTCCGCCAGCCGATATTTTGTTGGAATTCTCACCAAATATTTGGCTCACGGAGGTATTCTTGGAAATGACGGGTAAGTACTTCTTGCATGGGACTGGGATACCATTGGGCTTACCGCCTGTTTTTATTCCCATTGCGCAAACCTAACCGTGTCAAGGTTCCCGCCTCGCAGGACGACGCTAAGCGCCCTTCGAAGAAGGTGGCACTCCAACTTTGGTGAATCTACTCGAGCATCGTTGAGCCGATCGGTACTTCTTGGGAGTGCCGCCTGCTTCGAAGGTCTCTTAGCGGCGTTCGAAGTGGGGGGGACCTTGGCACGGTTACCTACAAGTGCCGGGGGGTTGTGGGTAAGTCTGGCGAATGTGGCTCATAGAATTTCTATGTCAATGGCAGCCAAAACTTCGCAGTCCTTTTGATCACACCCTAGTACAAGCGTGATTTTACTAGGGCACACAGCGACATTATACTTCATATAAGAACACTCACCTCCGCTTCACTCTCCACACTCTCTTTCTTCATTTTCCCCCAGCCAACACCACCCGACCCCACAGACCAGTACCCCCCCAACTGATTATCGTCAACCGCTAGTACGTTGTTTTCCCTCTTTCCTTCTTTCGTAGACTAATGATCGTTTACCCCTTGTTCTTTCAGTGGACCCCTCCAATCTCCCCATTGTCTTCCCCACTCCAGGCGAAGACGAATCGATGTGGCGTGTCCCCTCTCTCCCCTGGCTACCATATTCCCCTTCCCAACTTGTCCTCATTTGTCATGAGTGCGTTTGATTTTCACTCTTGCCTTGTTTTCCAATACTAATATTTGTTTGCCCCTTTTTTCTTGTAGCGAACCCGATCAGTCTCCCCATTGCCCTCCGGACTGTGCGCAAAACCCAGCCTCTCCAGAGTACCTCCTCTCTCCCACAGGAACTGGTTCATCTGGTGTGTGTACTTCGAGCAACCTTTCAGCTTCGACCGAACGTTTTACTATCTCAGACCTAATGTCTGCACTCCCTATCATTGTTACCGACTCCTTGTCCAAGACCTATTATAAAGGTCTGCCATCTAAACCGCCGCTGATTGCGACCACAAAACCAGGCCCCTTTGACGACCCGAGTGGTCCAGAAGCCTACTCAGTCATGAAGGAGCTTAGATGTTTAGGCGATCATCAACTTGCCACAGTTTGGGATAACGGGCTTGCTATCCAGCTCCGCCATTATCTTACCACACTGGGTGTAAACTGGACTTCACTGGAGGCACTGCGGATAGTCAATGTCGATGAGCTGTCCGGTCCCCCCATTGTCTGGATTGGGGTTGAGCCTGGGACACTCAACTTTGAAGAGGGTAGCAGAGTGGCGGTTGGTTGCCATACATTAATCCATAGTCATGGTATCTGCGACTATTACGTCGAAATCAGGGAATCTCGTATTGTAAGACTTGCTGGGAACAGGCTTATTGATCCCGTCCCCCCGTCGAATCCCACCTTTACTGCTTGTGATCCATATACCGCAACCCTGGGTATACCGATCTCTCCTAAGGATAGACCTTGGTCTGAAGGAACTGGTGGATTCTATCTAAGCGCTGGCGGGAATGACACCAGCATCTATCTTGTTACTGCCAGGCACGTTGTCCTCCCATCTAGCAAGGACGATAACAAGGAATATTCCCGTCAGAACACTAGCAAGGCCCCGGAAGAGGTTGTCGTACTTGGCACTTGTGCGTTTGCCTCGAAACTTGAGGTCATTCAGGACGAGATTAATGGCCAAGAATGTGGGATTATAGATGCCAAGGAGAGGATGCACTGGTACTCGGGAAGGGACGACCCTGATTCAGTCAGGGAACATGCGCAGGCTGAGAAGGATTGGGTAGCAGCAGAGCACGGGCTTGCCAAGCTCAAAACCTTACATCAAGAAGTTTCCAGGGACTGGAGTGATAAGGAAAGGCGGGTTATTGGCGAGCTTACCTGGGCACCTCCGATCATCCTTTCGACCGAACCCGGACAGTATACTCTCGATCTTGCGATTATCAAGATCGCTGGTGGCACACTCGATAATGCCAACTACTGCGGCAATACTATCAATCTCGGCAATAAGTACTCACGCCATGAGTTCATGAAAAAGGTTTATCTCCACCATACCAGCCCATCTTCCTTCAAGTTTCCCGCTAGCCGTCTTGTCAAACTGGAAGACCAGGTACCTGAAAGTGCCCTCTTCAAGCCACCCATGAAAGACGCCAATGGCTTCCCCTGTTTGGTTGTCTTCAAGAATGGCGCTGGCAGTGGTACTACCGTCGGCAGGGCAAACAATGTATCCTCATATACACGGAACTATTTTGCAGGCGAGTACCATGAGTCTCGGGAGTGGCCAATTGTTTCCACCAACATGGAGTCCGAGGTGTTTTCCACCAAAGGGGATTCTGGGTCTTGTGTCGCCGATGCCTATAGGCGAGTTGGTGGCATCATCACTGGAGGTTCCGGTGCTACTGACTCCAGTGATGTAACTTATGTTACACCCATTTCTTTCATCATGAAGGTTCTTCATGCCACCGGGCGGTTCAAGAATGCCTACCTCAACCCAACTCTTACTCCGAAAGAGACTGTGAGGTAGAAAAGATTCGGGAACAGGTCTTAGTTAATTTTTCTTATACTATATGTGATGGAAGTCGGTGCTACATGGTAAACTACCTAGATAAAGCGGAGAAGTGATAGCGGTTTCTAGTACAGCTCTTTAGGTTTTCATCAATCACTGGCGACATTTATGGAATATTTTCTTCACTCTTTATCAAAAATTATCTTTACGCTACCAGATGGTGAGTGGCGATTTGTCCACTTCTAGTTTCTGCATTTGCCTTTTCGGCGGTGTTTTTTTTCCTTCCCCCCTCTCATTTCCCCTCTTACCGTTCACCTCAGATAGGTGAGTATTGGTACTTACACCCGACTACTTTCCCGGCCCGAAACCATCCTTTGAATGCTTAATATTCATTAAGCCCAAAATTTGCAAAATTCCTTCCCTTCCTTCCCTTCCTTCCCTTCTTGTTATCCCGTTTTACAACACTACTTTGGTTGCTGGTGGGGGCGGAGGGGGTCGTGCGAGTCGTCTCTGTGATTGGGTTCATTGGGTTTCCTTTCCCTTCTCTTCCCTTCATGTACTATAACCTTTCTCACCAGCCAGAAATTTGGTAACTTTATGTGGTCTTCTCTATGACAGGCCTTCAATCTCGTTTGGGTTGTGGCCGACAATTTTTATTATTATCGCCTCTCTTGTAGTTTAGACAATCGCAATCTATATACCTCCCTGACTATCTCTCTTTGTATCATTAAGCTTTTGAATTCTTTCCCTTCCCAATGATAAACTTCTGTGCCATATTCACCTAATGTAGATGTTGGAGAATTCTGATTTTAGGCTGCTCACCACATGCATACTTTCGTTCCTGCATAAGGCGAAACACATTTACGCTATTGTTAATACAATGGTTGCTTCAACAGCATTCCACCACTCTTAGCTTCTAACGATCGAATGTCACCACCTTGCATACCTAATGCGACATGATCAAACACCGATCGCTGGACGACGAAACACGAACGACAGTCAATAGCCGAACATCTACCATACCCGCGGTCATCAACATGATCCGAGGCATCTAGCATAACTGCCCCCTTGGCCAAACAGCTCTTACCTCGGATGTGTCTTCGCAAAGCGAAACCGAAGGACGACCAACAGATGTAAAGATGGAGAAGAATCCGGCATGCGCAGGAAGTATGCCGGGGAGGAAGGTACTCTGCAGATAAGGATAAAAGGCAGCCTGTTCTTCCCTTTGTTCGTTTTAGTCAGTTTATCTCTTACTCATCGCATCTTTCTCTCACGGTTCTACTGTCTTCCCTTGCCTTGTCAAAGTCATTCGTTCTCGCATACGATCTCTTTACTCCTTATTGTTCTCTGATATCTTTTGTCTATTATCGTTGCTCGTATCAATACAAGTTTTGTGCCGTTTGGTAAATTTAGGATTGGATCCACTGCGCCTAACCACCCAAGTAATTATCCAAAAGCAGACACGGGATACTTGTCACTTAACACTCAAAACTTGTATGGTACTCGTAATGGTTCATCTCCCACCCTCTCCCCTCTCCCCGTGATCCCTGCATCCTCTCAAACGTTCCTCCAAGCTTTCAATGCTACATGCTCGGCTCAAGGTCTCAACACAAAGCTCTACGCTCTGCCACCGCCAAACCATTATATCATGCAGTTCCAGCATTTATTTAACTTACCAGGGCCAGGAATCGAGCATAAACTCCGTTCAACACTACTGCAATCAACCCTCGATACGGACTTATGGTATACTAGTATCATACCAGCATTTTCTTTTTAAAAGGCGATTGTGGAGTGACAAACTAAAAGCGTGAAGGCAAAATACGCGAAGACAATAACTAAATTTGACTTATACTTAAGCGTAGGTAAATCAGAAACTTTATTCGCCCGTCATTCCGTAAACTAACTAACCAAAGCAGAACAATCTATTGTAGAGGATAAGGAAACCATCTTAACAATCCCATCGTCCCCCACACCCACCCGTTTCACTCGATGCACAACTCTGTTCACCTGCATACCTTCTTTGGTGCCGGTGATAAAGGCAAGGCAAGCCCACAAGTCATCTGTCAACCCTTTCATCACCTTTCAACCTCAGAACCAATGACCACAAAAGTTATTCTGTAATCTTCCACGCTTCCTTTCCTTCATATCTTTTCAACAACAAGGTTCAGGCACAGCGGATTCCGAGTTCAGATACGGATTGACGCAAGTTGATTGCAGATAGCAGATATAAAAGAATATGATTCAGATGAAAGACTTATAAAAGGAATGGACAATCGGAAAATGATCAAACGGAAGTGAAGAATAAGATAAGACAGACAAATGAGAGAAGCGAACGATGATAAACTGATGATGAACAAATCAAGGGAAAAACAAGGTTCCTTATATCCTATCCTTCCTCTGTAACATGCTACCAGCGCATGCACAATCCTGCTTCTCGGTTCCTACCACTCAGTAGTTGCGATATGCTCTTTCCCGAACCAGATCCGAGGTTTGATCAGAATTTCCCCAGGGTATCGACAAAGTGGCCAGCCATAGGTGCTACGGGAAACCGTAGGTAAAGCTGAGGTTCGGTTATCGTGAGTTTTCCTGTTTCAGTCCAGTGTGATTCGAGGTTGATCCTGTTTCGTCGAGTATGCAGGATCAATGGCGGATATCGTCTGAAGCTAATGATGGTGGAAAAGCCCTTGAGCAACGGTGTGTAACAGATGACAGTAGTAGCGTTTCTTATCCAGCGCGCATGAGAATATATGCACGTGATGAGCAGCATAATTTCCAACACTTCCACTCTGCGAATCACCTGCGTGTAAAATAAAATAAAGAAATTCCAAAAGAATTAAACAAATAAATAAACACAAAGGGAAACATCAAAGCCGTAGCACAAAAGAAATGAAAGGATATAACAGACACTCCCACTGTAAGAAAAGATTACCGATAGAACTTCATTTGTTAGACCTCATAGACTCCCATATCTTTCCTCAACCTTTCAACCTTATCCCGTGCCAGAGGCTTTGTGAGTAGGTCCGCTAACATGTCACGTGTCGGTAAGTACTCCAAGGTGACTTCTTGCGAGGTAACCTTCTCCCGAACAAAGTGATGCTGGATACCTATGTGCTTCGTCCGGCTATGCAATTCAGGGTTTTGGGCGAGGGCCATGCTGCCCTCAATGTCAGCAAATATAGTTATGGAGGCTTCGCAGTTGTAGGGTGTTGCGGTTGTCCAAAGTTCGGTAAGAAATCGTTTGACCCAAATTGCCTCCTTGCAAGCTTGGGGTAGTGCCATATACTTGGCCTCGGTAGAGGAGAGGGCAATTGTGGGTTGCTGTTTGCTTGAACAGGAAATGGCGGTATGTGGTGAGTTGGGTCTCGCGTCGCTGATAGTACAGACATAGGCACCAGTGCTGCGACGGGTTTCGCTATCACCAGCCCAGTCGGCGTCACTAAAGACACAGGCAGTTGGCGGGTTCCCCTTTGCGTATGGGCCAAAATGGAGACCGACATGGCGGGTCTTGCTTGTGTATCGTAGAAGGCGCTTGGCTGCTCTCATATGTTCTGTCGAGGGATTAGAGCTATACTTACTGAGTCTTCCAATAGCGAAGGCAAGGTCTGGATGAGTGCAGAGCATTAGGTACATCATGTTACCAAGAATGCTGCGGTCGAGAGTTTCGTCCGCTGGGTGATCGGGGGTGGAGGTACAGGTCAGCCGGTTGCCAGGGTCCATGGGGGTTGATACTGGATATGCGTCCTCAAATCTAAATCGCTTCATAACGGTTTCGATATATTGATCTTGGAGCAGTGTGATTTTATTCTGTGCTGGCTGCCGAAGGATCTTCATTCCCAGAAAGAAGTCAGCGGGCCCTAAGTCTTTGAGTGGGAACTGCCTTCCGAGCTCTTGCTTAGCTTGTATAATATCAGCGTGCTCCCCCACCCATAAGACATCATCAACCCAGATCAGGATCCAGAGCACCTTCCGTGTATTTCCCAAGCGGTAATAAACAGCGTAGTCCTCGACGGATCTGATAAATCGGCACTTTCCAACGAGAAACTTATCGCATGCGAGGTTCCAGATTCGACCGGATTGCATGAGTCCGTAAAGGCCACGAAGTAGGTGACAAACAATTTTCCTATCGCAACTTTGCTGTACCGATATTCCTTCCGTGATATCCATATAGATTTCGTCTTCTAACTTGCCCAATAGGTACGCAGCTCCAACGCCCCCCTGATGGATCTCGAAGTTGTAAAATGGGGCGAGGGCAAGAATGATTCGCAATGATGTAAGCTTGACAACGGGGGCATATGTTTCCAGGTAGTCCACTCCGTACTGCTGGGTAAAACCTTTGGCGACTAACCTAGCCTTATACCGGAAAGTCTCGCCTTTGGCTCCTTTCTTTTCTCTAAATACCTAGCGGCATTTGACAGTCGAGCTACCATCAGGTAATTCGGTCAGTGTCCACATATTGTTTTCCTCCCTTGACGTAAGCTCCTCGTCAATAGCGATCTTCCACTGGTTAGAGTTGGGACTGGTAATCGCTTGATTGTACGTAGTCGCTTCTGTTTCGGATGCTAGGCTGCTCTGATCGGCGTGGCAGTGGGTACCCGGTAGTGGGTCTGGGTTGGAGCTCATTGCGAGGCATGAGAACTCTTCATCGTGGAATCGAGTGGAAGTGAAACAGCCGGGATTGTTTGGTCGCGGGCGCTGCGAGTATTGTTCTTCCTGGCGGGGCAGATTGGGGAGTAATTGAGGCCGAGCATGGATAGCCTAATCTCGGGTATCAGGTGGGAATTGGCCTGGTGTAATAGGCTTTGCTGGAGTCTGTGGTGGTTGATCGGGGGCTTTTGGGGATGGTGATCTAGATTGAGGGTTGGGTGTCGGGGTTGATACAGAAGGGACTTCGTCTACGTCATCCTCACTCTCATCCGATATTTGCACAATGTCGCTGCTTTTGTCAGTTTGTGCTCGCATTGGATCGGTTTGGGGTTTGTTTGAGGAGGGTAAGGTCCCATGTAGTGTGAATTTGTTTGTTGATAAGTACCCAATACTGATTCGTGCCCTCATAGCCGACAAAGACACATCTCTGACCATTGGGTTCCCACTTCGTTCTGAGTTGTTTTGGTGTATGCTTGTATCCGATCGCTCCGAAATATCCTAGCAACTGGAGCTTCAGAGTATCACCCGTCCAAGCCTCCAGTGGTGTTAGCGCATCTCCCAAGACGTTCGTAGGACTTCGTTTCTTTAGGTAAACTGCTGTTCGTACCGCTTCCCCCCAGAGCTCCATTCCTAATCCAGATTGGTGGCGCATCGCTTTGGCTCTTCCGATTATAGTTCGATTTGCGCGCTCACTCACACAATTTTGTTCTGGACTGTAGGGTGCGGTTTTCTCTCGTATAATTCCGCTGTCTTTTAGTAGCTGATCAAATTCATAGCTGGTATACTCACCTCCCCCATCGCTCCTAAATATTTTTATTTTCTTACCCTTATCTGTTTCAACCAGGGCCTTATACTCACGAAACTTACCAATAACTTCGGCTTTAGATTTCAAAGTATACACGATTGTAGATCTTGTGAAATCATCAATAAAAAGAAGGAAGTACTTTGCCCCTCCAAGGGACAAGCGACTCATTGGCCCAGCCAGGTCACTGTGAATGAGCACGAGTGGCTCCTGGGCGCGATGGGTAGCAGGTGCAGAGTTTGGCTTTCGTGTTTGTTTTCCAACTAGGCAATGTTCGCAGGTAGGGTTTGTGAGTGTACCAGTAATTGTGATATCAGAGTTCCTTTTCCCTAGTGCCTTGACGTCATCAAGGCCCAAGTGGCCAAGGCGGTGATGCCACTCAATGAGTATTGCGGAGGTGGAGGCCGTTATTGCGCAGTTTGCTGTCGAATCATTTTTCTGACCCGTTGTGCTAGCTAACAGAATATAGAAGTTTCCACGAAGTTCTGCCCATGCAATTGCTTCTTTATTCTTCGATATTTCGACCTTTTGTCCATCTCTTTCACGAAATACTACCGATGCACCGGCCTGCTGGATGCATCTTACAGATACGAGGTTTTGGGATCCTAGATCTGGAACGTACAAGACCTCACGAAGTTTGATTTCAGTTGTCGTGTGGTTCCCTTTCTCTACTGCCAGCCAGACGTTGCCAACTCCTGCTGCTGTTAATCTGGCTCCGTTTGCGATATGGATATAGGTGGCGTATTCTCTAAAGTTGGAAAAGTACTGTCGTTGGGAGCTCATGTGGTGAGAGGCACCAGAGTCGAGTATCCATTCATCCTCGGTTCGTGGGCTCTCCTTATTTGCCATCCAGGCAATAGCAGTAGTCTTCTGTATGTGAGCAGTATGAGCTGAGTTAGGAAATTGTTGGTGTTGCCCTCTCAGTTTCTTCGGGCAGTTTCTAATCCAATGTCCCTTTTCCTTGCAATATAGACAACTATCCTTATCCACCGATGTAGTGGATGCTGAGCTAGCTTTCTCGTTCCCCATTCCTCTCGCTTGAGACCGTCGTGAAGTGCCGACCAAGTTATGTTAGGGCCACGACTGGAGTATCCTCTTCCACAGCCATGGCCGCCAGGGGTCATCCTTCCACGACCTCTTTGTGAAGAAATGAAGGCACTAGTACTTGTACTTGTACTAGATGGCCTCTCGGTTGGCACTCCCATAAGCTGTTGGTGTTCGAGAATTAACATGTCACAGACATGGTCATATGTGTAACAATCCAATTGTTAGGTCATTAGGCAACAGGCAACGATATTCGTTTCCTAAGGTGTGGAAGTCTTCCTGTTTTCAATAGGGTTTTAGGGAGATACTATCTCGCCAGATAGTACGGAACTGGCTTGCTTGTCTGAGCGACCAGTTGAAGGATACTATCTGGTCAGATAGTAAGATGGGTGGATTATCGTACTTGATAGGACTATCACCCTAGTCCTAAGTTCGAGCAGTCCGTCGAGACTATCACCATAGTCTCCGGGTACTTAGAGAGTAGGATCTCGTATAGGAGAAGTGTATGTAAAGAGAGTAAAGTGTAATCGTATTGCAATATCTTAAGTATAGAAAAGTGCTTAGATGGTTGCGTGAAGATCCTATCCCTTGGTCGGAACCAAGCGCCTTATATAGGCATCTTCTCACAACCCTATCCCTGGTGACTCATCACCTCGTGCTACATAAACCTCTATGACTCATAGTGAGTCCTAGCGCGAAATCCATCGATAACCCGTATGAGTCATCGCACAACATTCCGTTAACCAATCAAAACTCATAAACCAGGTCATGTGCTCAAACGAGTCACATGCATGAAACGCAAGACTCATAATATCAGTCATGTGCAAAAGTCATTACATCATATGACGTCACAATCGTGAGTCATGAAACATTCAACCAATCATAATATAAAAATGACTCGCAAGTGCGTAGTCATGTGAGAACTATTAGTCAAGTGACGTCATAGTGTAAAATCCAACGTACCTTATAACTCATAAATATGAGTCATGGGAAATCTGCCTTGCTTAGTCATGATTTGGGATAATGGTGCCAGCGGACAGAACGGGGAGGGGGGTGGAGGAAGGATCGCCAGCGGGCTAGCCACAACACAGTAACTGGACATAGCAAGGGCTTTTGGGACGAGAGCGAAACTGAGCGGGACTGTGATGTTACTAACCGAAGCTTTCCCCATCAGAGGTAGAAGGCCAGCAGAACTGAGGCACACTTGGACCCTGAGTCCGGACGCCATATCGCCGACCACGACGGAAGGGAGAAGCTTTCCGACCGCTCAAAATGCTAAGTAGTGTTCGTTACGGGGCCTCCGGGGCCCCGAAAGCGGCGGGCCCCCGCCTCAATTCCCCGCCCCGCCCCGGTCAACAGCCCGGGGCGGGGCGTTTTTTTTTTAACCCCTGCCCCTGCCCCCGTCCAGGCCCCCGCCCCGTTCAATGCCCCGAACAGCCCCCCGTCAATGAATTTTC
>Ga0307513_10001055_pt1 | contig 40034 bp, 29 predicted proteins | sample 15_EM_MG_FD_202174 | JGI IMG/M metagenome (GOLD analysis project Ga0307513, IMG submission 202174) | Populus trichocarpa ectomycorrhiza microbial communities from riparian zone in the Pacific Northwest, United States - 15_EM | ecosystem: Host-associated > Plants > Roots > Unclassified | place...
TGTAGCTAGGATGAATAAGGAATCCTTATAAGAAAAGGATTCTGAAACATTAATGAATCCTTGCCACACTTGGAGATTATATTGCAGCTCATTAAAGATCCTTGTGGAACTAGGAAATTCCCAAAACAAGCTCCCACATCCTTGTAAGAAAAGGATCCTTGCCAAATAGGAAGTCCACAAGTCAAAAGGAAGTAAATAACAGAATTCGTATAGCCTGTTCGAATCTATATTGCAAGTCCTTTCCGAATGTGGATTCTCCTGAAAATGTACCCCTACATAGACAAACACCTCTGGAATCTTCTGGTAAAGTTTCAGCTCGATCCAACGATTGGATTTGAAGTTATGCTCAATAGTGTAAAACTGAACGGTAGAAAAGTTTACGCCAAAATCTGAATCTGACCTTGCTTGGTTCGTATCACAAGGCTGAACCGTATCAAAAGATCTAGGTCATTCATTGGAATGAAGCAAAGCGGGTCTTCCCTACAAAAAAAAAGGTCTGGGGAAGGGCACAAAGCTGTTGCTATCGATAACATATTCTTAGACTTCTTCCTTTCACTAACGTGAGAGCATCAACAACCATTTATAAGATACAAGCGAGATGAGCCCATCGAAAAAGGTGTAATTCAGGACAGTTGTATTCGTCCATTCCTCGTACGTTGGTCGAGCCATTTCATCCCTGGCACGAGCAAAGCTAGAGTATAAGAGGATCGACTAACAGGAGCGAAGTAGAGAAGATTACTATTGAAGAAAAAGGCTAGTTGTCCCTTAAGCTAGTACTTTTATCGGGTACCGAGATAGGTGCGCAGCAGTTCCTCCGCTGACGAAAGAAAGCTCGACTAAGAAGGAATTTCATTCATTTTAGTATAGGGAAAGAGATGAGGGTTTTTACCAACCAAGAAGTCATTACAGACCGGAGAACAAAATACTAAATCGAATCAAAAAGCGAACGAGTGTCAGGCTAAAATTTAAAGTCCAAGTACGAGCTAGTTACATACTTGGAGCGATAGCTAGAGAGATCACGGATTGAGGGTTGAAAGTAGAAGGGGTTGTTGAATCTTAAAAGCTTAAAAGAGAGGTTTGAAGAGGCTAAACTTTGAGTTGTTGAGGAAGGGTGCTAATCCTACCTTGATTGTTCTTCGCAGACCGACCATGTCCATTCCAGGTCTTATTGTCGAACTGGTTCTCCCATCTGATATTGTAATTACTGGTAGAGCCAAAAAAATGGGAAATTAATTGACCCGTTGATGGACAACTTTATCCTTCGCCGGTTATTTCGAGAGCTAAGCTAATTCGATTCTAGTTCTGTAGCTAAAGCTGGTATTTCATCCCTCGTTGAGGAATAAAAAATCAGGTCTCCCGAGCCTCATCTTTTAAGTAGGAATGCTAAAATAGAGAGTACCAATCAGAATATGTGAAAGCTTGCCCGATTGAAGAATTTAATGAAAGAATTGCTTTCATTAAGCTACGCACCGCTCCGTGGGCTTGTCAGTTTTCAAATTAATGAGACAAGTCTAGTAGAAAGAGCACATTTTTGTCCCTTCACAAACACCTACGGCTAGGTAGAAATCCCCGCTTTCATTGAGGGACGCTTTCACTTTATGGCCTTCTTGATACGATCCAGGAAAGGTCAAATTTGGATTTTAACATAAAATGTGCAACTATCCAGTTTTACAGCAACAATCATAATTCTCAATCCAACCGTGGGATTAAGCTGAAACTTTACGTGACGTCTCCTGACATGTTTTTCTACCTTGGGTTAAGATTTCAGGTCAATCAGAGCTCGGGAAGGCATCTCAACACGGGTCAACAGAGGCTGTACGAATTTTCTTATTTACTTCCTTTTGACTTGTGGACTTCCTATTTGGCTGGGATTCTTTTCCTAAAAGGATATGGCAGCTTATTTAGGAAATCTACTAATTCTGCAACATAGTTTCTAAGTGTGGCAAGGATTCATAATTATTTCAGAATCCTTTTCTTACAAGGATTCCTTATTCATCCTAGCTATAAAAAGGAAAGAAGACTTCAGAATAAATTCTACCTTCAGATCATATTTCCTAGTCTATTTGGGACTTCTTAATGGTGACAAATCTGATTCTAGCATATTTAGGATGATAATTTTTGGATTTGTATTATTTTCTTCTTAGTCTTTGTGTTATTATTACTTATTTGGGTCAATTGTAAGTGGGCTTAATATAAGTCCACCTAAGGGGGGTCCATTAGGGTTTATTTAAGTCTAGAGTTAGTGTAAATAAAGGAATAACCAGACATGTAAGTTACGCAATTTTCAGATCAATAAACTTCTTTGCCGCACTTGTTGTGTGATGGTGAGATAATCTCCCTTCCATGGTTCTCTAAAGAATTGAAAAATAACTTATCGAAGAACAACTGCCTTCGTGGCGTCATCCTTATACTTCTCGTTCGCGAATCATTATTCGTTGGGTGGGGGTTTTCCATTTCAAATAGTGCTGGTGTCTAGGTACAAGTTATCTTTGTGTCACACTCCTATCAAACCTGATTTACTTGGCTTTCCGGGAATTGGTGTATTTGCGTGTGGGTTGCGTGACCACATGATCACGAGGTTCGCATCAATACATCTTATCCATTCTATATTTTGACTCGTTTAATTCCCTATACCACCCTTCTTAAGAGGATAACAAATTGATGCCCAAGCTATCTTATCCCCTAATTGGAAGAGGGATGAACCCTTAAAAGGAAAGCAACTAGTTGTCTTCAATCCTCCTGGTGACTGAACATGGCAGAATAAACATAGTTGACTAGTATACCTGTAAAAAGAAGAGGATGAATTTAATTAATTAGAGATAACCAGTATAAGGGATGTCGAAGTTCACAACTTGATTGTAGAGATAATCTGCTTAACTAAAGGAAAATAGTCACTATAAGTCAATCGAGTAATGATCCGAGGAACACCAAGATACCTGATTCGAAGAGACCTTAGTTTGTATTCCAAAAGAGCTTGCAAAGAAATCCTCATCTCATTATCAACACCTGAAATGAAGACATCGCTCTTTTTTTTAATTAGTGACTGATCCTGACAATCTCAAAAAAATCATCCAACTCCCTTCTCACAATACCCCAACTGTGTCCATATTTGCCTGAAAAAAATCATAAGGTCATCAATAAAATAGATGTGAGTGATGGTGTTTTTTGTTAACACTTCTAGTGGAATCGAAAACTAGGATCCTGAAAGGCCTCTTTAAGCACGTCGTTAGGACCTTTTTAAATAAGAGAAAGAGAAAACAATAAAGAGATAAAGGATCACCCTACCAAATACCCTAGTAAGATGGGAATAAACCATGAAGCTCCATTCATTGCCATGGAGAAATACGTTGTAGGCATGTAGGCCTCAATCCATTTAACTATTGAACTAGGAACCCCAATAACTCTCAAACCTAATAGGATGAAATCCTAATTAACAATATTGAAAGCTTTCTTGATGTCTATCTTGAAGGCACATATAGGTATAGTACCTACTAGATGATAATTATATACAAGCTTTTAGGTTAATAAGATGGCATCTGATATTTGTCGACCAAGCATAAAAGCAGTCTATGATGGGCCTATAACATTAGGAAGAATCTTTAACTTGTTGACAATGACTTTAGATATACACTTGTGCGTAACATTGCAACAAGACATAGATCTAAAATCCTTCATACTAGTAGGGTTCTCAACCTTAGGAACTAAAGCAATCCAGGTTGCATTTACACATCTAGGAAGAGTGGAAGTGTCAAAGAAATACCTCACTACTGCAATAAAGTCATTACCAATAATCTTCCAACATCTTTTGAAGAACAAAGAAGTATATCCATTTGGACCACGAGCTTTATCACATGGGATGGAGAATAGCGCAGCTTTTATCTCATCATCTGTGATAGGGGACTCTAAAACTAAAATCATGTTAGGAGGGATACTACTTGAGAAGTATTTGGAGATATCGTCATAGTAATTAGCCAAAGAAGCTTAGAGAATTTTTTTAAAATATCCCACTACTAATTAACCCAAATCACTCTACTTAGTTATCTAAACCCATGTCTCAACGGTTAGGCCATTTATTGTGTTCCTAATCTTTATACAATTGATGGTACCTCTTAGCAAACTTCCTTTCAAACCCAAAGTGGAGTCATCAAGAAGAACCTGTGTTGCAAACCATTGGGCCTTTGCCTCAACAACACAAATAAATATATGGCTAGTGTTATATTGATGCAAAACTCTTCAAGTTAGGCTTGACCATGCCCAAGAACTTAGTGAATCTAAACATGGGGTTACTATCTATAGTGATGCGAACCTCTTGAACACGAGGTCAAGCAACTCAACTCACGCACAAAGACACCAATTCAATGCAACTAATCAAGAATAACATAGGAAGAAGACAATCTAACTAAAACTTATTTGAAACAAGATCAGACCCGGAACAAAGACAACATAAAAAAATTGATGCGCAAGGTAAACACAAAAATACAAGAAATAAAAGGATATAACCTGATTAATGGAGCCAAACTCTTATACCAAAAGATGTGAACCTCATAATCACATGGTCACGCAACCCACACGCAAAGACACCAAATTCCCGGAAAGCCAAGTAAATCAGGTTTGATGGTGTGTGACACAAAGATAACTTGTACCTGCACCATCACTACTGGAAATGGAAACCCCCACTCTACGAATATTAATTCGCGAATGAGAAGTATAAGGATGACACCACGAAGTCAGTTTTTCTTCGATAAGTCTTTTCAGTTCTTTAGAGAACCAAGGAAGGGAGAATATCTTACCACTCACACACAAAGTTGCGGCAAAAGATGTTTATTAATCTGAAAATTTCATTGCCTCCCCCATGTCTAGTTATGGCTTTATTTATACTTACTCAAAACTGAAATAAACCCTAATGGACCCCTTCATGTGGACTTATATGAGGCCCACTTACAATTGACCCAAATAAGTAATAATAAACCAAAGACTAAGAAAACAATAATAAAAATCCAAAATTGTTATCCTAGATATGCTAGAATCAGATTTGTTACTCCTAAAAAGTCTCAAATAGATTAGGAAATCTGATATGAATGTGGAATTAATTCTAAAGACTTCTTGCCTTGTTATGCTTGGTTTCCTTGTTTTGCATTGACAATTAAAGAAAAAAACCTCCCTCTTTCCTTGTGTAGTTAGGATGAATAAGAAATCCTTGTAAGAAAAGGATTCTGCAACATTAATGAATCATTGTCACACTTGAAAACTATATTGTAGCCCATTAAAGATTCTTGTAAAACTAGGAGATTCCTGAAATAAGCTACAACATCCTTGTAGGAAAAAGATCTTTGCCAAATAAGAAGTCCACAAGTCAAAAGGAAAAAAATAACAAAATTCATATAGCATGTTCTGACCTATATCGCAAGTCTTTTCCGAACTTCGATTCACTTGAAAGTTTATCCCAACATAGACAAATACCTCTGGAATCTTCAGGTAAAGTTTCAGCTCGATCAATGGTTGGATTTAGAGTTATGCTCAATAACGTAAAACTGAACGGTAGAAACTTTTATGCCAAAATTTGAATCTGACCTTACTTGGGTTGTATTACAAGGCTGAACTGTATCAAAAATTCCCTCGGTAAGAACTCATAGTGAGTTGCTGGCCAAATAAAAAACCAACATAAGTTACTAAATATCCAATCTGGCTTCTTAAGGATAATATTTGTGCCATGTGTCTATTATGCCCAAGTGAACCTCAAACATGAATAAGGAACTTTAATAAGTTATGCTGACTGCAAACAACTACAAATATCATTCTTGTATCCATACCAAGTAGGATCACCCCCACATTTATTAGAAGAGCTCAAGATAGCATTAAAGTCTTCCAAAGCAAGAAACAATCTAGATTGAAAAGCAATAGAGTGACATCTCATATAAGGACATGTTACATATATCAATCTAAAATTAGTGAAAATAAACAACTAGATAAAATTTAAATTATAACTCAAAGATTCTTATAACCTCTTTAACTATTAATCTAGTTATAACAAGAAATTATAAACTAAACAAAACTAATTAGATAAAGCCTTAAGATTGTTGCAGATAAAACACTAGATTAATATTAGACAAGTAAATGTATATGTTTAGTTTATAATCATGCAATATATAAGGTCATGGTAATTTACAATCATAATGATGCGAACCTTTTGACCACGTTGTCAAACAACCTACACGCAAATATATAAAGATAACTCGTATCTAATTAAATTAGGTTTGATAGGAGTGTGACACAAAGATAACTCGTATCTAAGCACCAACACTATTGGAAACAAAAACCCCCACCCAAAAAATATTGATTCGTGAACGAGAAGTATAAGAATGATGCCACGAAGTCAGTTGTTCTTCGATAAGTTTTTTTAGTTCTTTAGAGAACCAATGTAGGGAGAATATCTCACCAACTCACATAATAAGGTGCAACAATGAAGTTTTTATTAATCTCAAATTTGCGACCCCCCATGTGTTTGGTTATGGCTTTATTGCTATTGACTCTAGACTGAAATAAACCCTAATGGACCCCCCCTTATGTGGACTTATATGAGGCTCACTTATAATTAACTCAAATAAGTAATAATAAACCAAAGACTAAGAAGAAAATAATAAAAATCCAAAATTAATATCCTAGATATGCTAGAATTAGATTTGCCACCTCTAAGAAGTCCCAAATAGACTAGGTAATCTGATCTGAATGTGAAATTAATTCTGAAGTCTTCTTGTCTTATTATGCTTGGTTTTCTTATTTTCCACGGATAAAAATTTAAAATGAGGGGAAAATGTAAACCCTTAGTCAAAAATAGATAAATCTAGGTTAAATAGGGTAACTATTAATTGAAAAAGGATAAATTAAGGAGAAAATCTTATGAATCAGGATGAACATTTCCGGGAGATTAATTTAAAAATTCAGAGAAGATAAAGTAATAAAATAGTATGTGAAATATTAACTAATGATAAATTATGAAATATTAACCATGTAAAAATAATGATTTGGAGAAAATTTTGTAAATTAGGTGATATTATGTGTAAAATAGAAGGAAATATCAAATAAATCAATGCATGACCCTTTGTGCGAGATATGTTGAATTTCGATATAATCCTTATGCACAATCGCGTTATTGGGGTTGAAAGTGGTAAGAAACTATGAGCAAAATTTTATGATAATTATGAATAGCAACCCCCAAGAATTAGTCTAAGATCCAAGGTCTGATAGGAGTGTGACATAATGGAAACCTACCCCAAGGCACCAACACTATTGGATTAAGTAGAATGATGCCACGAAGCTAGTTAATCTTCGATAAGTCAGATTCAGTTCGTTCAAGAACTGAAGAATGCAAGAATCACTTTCACATGTTAAAACTGAAAAAGTCAGAAGTAATTATCATCAAAGCTGCCGAATTTTTGGCTTACATGAGTTTAAATAGTTCTTGAAAAATTAACCCTAATGAACCCCTTATGTGGACTTATATGAGGTCCACTCAAAACTGACCCAAAAACCCTAAACTTAAAAGCCCATAACCTGATCCAAACAAGCCTTGGATCCTAGCTCAAAACAAAGTTTTAATTAAGCTCAAACATGAAAGAAAATAATAAAAATAGCTAATTTGTCATTAAATACCTTTTATTTTCTTGTGTAGCTAGGATGAATAAGGAATCCTTGTAAGAAAAGGATTCTGAAACATTATTAATGAATCCTTGCCGCACTTGGAGATTATACTGTAGCTCATTAATGATCCCAGTGGAACTAGGAAATACCCAAAACCAGCTGCCACATCCTTGTAGAAAAAGAATCCTAACCAAATAGGAAGTCCACAAGTCAAATGGAAGTAAATAACAAAATTCGTACAGCCTCTGTTGACCAGTATTTTGCTCCATATGTTTTGAACAAGCCCATTCAATGCTTCTTTAAGCTTCTTTGCCCTAGCTGTTGTAATTGGCCCAATTGACACCTCTAATGGGTCGTTGGCATGATTACGCTTGGTGTTGGGCTAAACCTCATCAGTTCATGAGAAAATTTAGGGGGAATAAGAAATTTGCTTTGTTTGATGTAATTAGAATGGAAATGGATGATAGCAACTTAAGATAATGAACAAATGAAGGAAAAATTCTAGTGTTGTTAAAGGTGGGTGGTGTCATTCATAAAGGGAAAGAAAATTGGAAAAAAAATTAAAAAAATGCACGAATGTTATTTTCTTGTACTTATAATAGCATGTGTTAAAATGTGGAGAATGAATTGAAAAGAAATAGAAATGTTGTGTTTAATTTTTAATGGGAAGATTGGTTATTCTTTGAATTATAAACAGTTGTTCTTCGATAAGTCGCTTTCAGTTCTTTAGAGAACCAAGGAAGGGAGATTATCCCACCAACACACAATAAGTGCGGCAAAGAAGTTTATTGATCTGAAAATTGCGTAACCTTACATGTTTGGTTATGCCGTTATTTATACTGACTCTAGACTTAAAGAAACCCTAATGGACCCCCCTTAGGTGAATTTATATGAAGCCCGCTTACAATTGACCCAAATAAGTAATAATAACCCAAAAACTAAGAAGAAAATAATAAAAATAATAAAAATCTGAAAATTATCATGCTAAATATGCTAGAATCAGATTTTTCACCCTTAAAAAGTCTTAAATAAACTAGGAAAAATCTGATTTGGAAAATTTGTGTTGCTGCCCCCTTAATGTCTTTGATTAGCTTGGATTTCCTTGTTTAACTTGGACAAATAAGAAAACAAATTTTCTTCTTTGTTGTTGATTTAATTACTTTCCTTCCTAAGTTAGGAAAAGCATTAAATAGTCCTCCCCTCTTTAGGAATAAGATATGGCCAACTTCCTTACTTAATTAAGAGAATAAGTTGCTGACTTTTTATCCTTGTAGCATTAGGAAAAATAACAAGCCTAACAAGGCTGGTATTGGGCCGGACACATCATCCCCTTGTTCCACATATCTGAACTGGATGAATTAAAGGTTGTCCTTCATGCTCCTTAAATGTCCCAAGCCTCTCTAAGTCCATTTTGCTCCATATGTTCTGAACAAGCCCATTCAATGCTTCTTTAAGCTTCTTTGCCCTAGCTATTGGCACCTCCAATGGGTCGTTGGCATGATTACGCTTGGTGTTGGGCTGATCTGCATCACAACTTTAGAATTTGTTTAGAATTGCTCTTGATGTAAGATTTAAATGATGAAAATTATAAGAATGAAATTGTCAATATAAGTTCAATGGTTAATTATGATTAGCTTAAGTGATATGGAATCATGTTAAATCATTTTAAGTCAAGAATAAAATGATTGTGAATGGAGTTAACTTTTAAAATAAGTTAAGCATTGAATAACAAATGATAATGCTACTCGACAACAAGAGACTTTTTTATGCGTTCAGTCATTAGGTAGGTGCTTGACATCTTTAAAACTAAAGTATTATTTAAATTATGATCATAATTTTCCTTAAATGTATCTTAATCTTATTTGATAAATGTTAAATTATTGGAGAAACTAGATACTGTGGTAAATGAGACTAATGCTCTGGTTAATGGATCATTGGAGAAACTAGTTACCTTGATAAATGAGACTAGTGCCTTGGTTAATAGGTAACTGGAGAAACTAGTTGCCCTAGTTAATGAGCAAATGGAGATAATAGTTCTTGTGTAATGGGATTAATGCCCTAATTCATGGATAATTTGGAAAGCTAGTTCCCTGTTCATGAGCAATTGGAGAATGTGGTATTGGAACAAATGCCCGTTTTGGGCTAAAGAGGACATTTATATGTCCTTAAATTGTGCTAATTTTATTAGTTGGTAAGAAAAATATTCATGTCTTCAATTTACTTCATTTGATTAAACTAAAATTAGAAATATAAGATATATTAATCGGCATGACGTTGTGAGATACACACACACACACACACACCTCTCCCTTTATGTTTCCTTATAACCTCCTCTATTGCTCTCTAATATTCTGTATACAGATCTATATTTTTTTTTATTCAAACCACAAAACTTATATCTCCTATACTGATTTTTATACAAATTTTAAATAAGATTCCTTCAAATCTAATTGTTCTTCTGTAATTATTATTCATATTTCTGCATCATTAAGTATACTCTGTGTTTTTTAGAGGATCGTGACATTACTTGACTTGCCTCTTCATTCACATCAGAAACCTGTGACCAGATCTTTAGATCATTTTCAGATGTAACAATGTCACATAATGGTTTTATTTCTGTTTTTATTTGATATCAGAGCCTATTGGGATCTTGGGTAGGAATAGTATTATTATAAGAGACGTTTTTTGTTGTGAGAGGAGAGAACCTTAGAAGTAGGCTTGTTCATGATTCGGTTCGTTCGGTTTGAACTACAAAAACCAACCAAATAAAGTAACTTAAATTTTAAAAAATTCAAACCGAACCAAACCGAATTTCAGTTCAAACCGAACGGTTCAGTTTGGTAAAATTAAGTTTTTTTACTATAAAACCAGAAAATCTAATCATACTATTAATGGGCTTTTTTGAATTTTTTTAAATGGGCTTACATTAAATTGGGCTTTTAAATTTTGTTGTTGGGTTAAGTTTATAGGCTTTTTAATCAAAACTCTTTAAAATTTTCTAGTTTGGTTTAGTTTGTTATAAGCTTTTTAATCAAATTAGTAGATTGATATTTTTTTAAATTTAACTTTCCTTATTAACCTTAAATATATATCAGTAACAATAAATTTGAAATGTTTCACATTTGCTATCTTTAATACGCAAAGAAATAGGCTATGAAAATCCCAATCAATGCAATATACAAGATGCATGATCAAAATTGAGCACCTCAAATTAAAAAAGGTGTTCACACTAGAAAAGTTAACTTAGCAAATAAATTACATTAGCAACCAGAAATAAATTAACATAAATATCCAGCATAATTTGGAGAGAAAAAATCCAACAACAGCACTACAGCAGCATAATCCAGCAACAGCAAAAGCCAAAAGATCCAGCAGGATAATACTTCAAATAAACACTAGCAAATTAGCAACATATTAGAGTTCGACTATTAAAAGAGTTAACAATGAAGAATTTTAAAGGGAATTAACAAAGTAAAGTAAATCAATTACCCAAAACAATTATATTTCGGGATTGCACCGACATCATCAATACTACTTACAATCAGTTGAGATTTTCAAACTTTCACCAAATTCTACAAAATCATAAATTAAAATGTTAGATTAACAATAAAAAAATAAATGATAATAAAATAACTACACTTAAATTTGTAGGAGAAATAACCTAACTCAATCATCTCGGAATTTTCAATATAATCCATGAAGGTTGTCATGTTGATTGGAATTGGTGCTAAACATAACCAATTTTCACAACAAACAAGTGCTTGCACTGTCGATGGAGATAAAAAGCTTAGAAATGGATCCAGTATACGACCGCCACTACTGAAGGCTGCTTCAGAAACAACCATAGATACCGGGATAGCTAACACGTGTTGTGCCACCTTAGAAAGAATCTTGTATTTTGTAGCATTACGTCTCTATCAACCCAAAATATCTAATTTAAAGTCATTAGAATCCTCACAATTCTCACCCAAATACCTCTCAACCTCATTTTTTCTTTCTACACCACCTTTTTCCTCTAAATGTTTTTTAAATTGAGAAGTTAAGTCATCTAGCATATCATCGACCACCATTAAATCAACATTAACATCTTCATTTATACTACTTCCAACATTATGAACAACCTCAACATCCTCATCAACATTCATATAATTCTCAAACAACCTTAACAATGTTTCTTTAACTTTTATTGTAAAATTTCCAGCCTCTTCAACATCATACAATCTCCCTAAACAAAATCTCACATACTTCAATTGGAAACGTGGATCTAACACAATAGCCACATACAACAGAAAGTTTTGTGTAACTTGATCCCCACAATATTTTTTATGCTTTGTCATCATATTCTTGGCCATTTTACTTACATTAACATTTTCACTTTTAAAAAGTTGAGATATGCTTGTATGCATGGAAATAAATTCATGGAAGAAAGAATTAGATGTCAGATACAAGAAGCTAGAAAATTTTAATGTAACCATGTAAAATATTTTCAAGAACTTCACAAAAAATCTAGCTTTTTCCCAATCTTCTAAAACAGGAGGACCTAAGTTTTTTTGTTTCCCTTTGGAATCTATCTCAAAGTAACTCAAATACCTAGGATCGGTTTCTTCTAACCTCATAAAAACCACATCAAATTTAGCAGCAGCATCTAACATCATATATGCAGAGTTCCATCTAGTTACAACATCCAAGCAAACAAATTTTTCACTCTCAATTTTCAACCTCTCCGCACATTGGTTAAAAACAAGTTGTCTTGAAGGAGAAAGATCTAACAAACCTTACTGCATTCCTAATCTTAACCACTGAATCTTCAATATCTTTCAATCCCGTATATACAATTAGATTAACAATATGTGCACAATATCTAACATGCATGAAGTCATTTGACAATATATTAGTTGCCCAACCACTTGTTACTCTCTTTAGATATTTTATTATCAAATTATTTAAACTTGCATTGTTTACTGTAACTCTTAAAATGTTATCAATTCCTCATTCCAACAAACAACTTTTAATCACTTGGCCAATTGTTTCACCTTTATGATTAGAAACTTGGCAAAGGTTTATAATTTTTTTATTCAAGTTCCAATCTTCATCAATTCAATGGGTAGTCAAACACATATAATTAACATTTTAGATTGATGTCTAAGTATCGGTTGTTAAACATAAACATTGACCCTTAAGATCTTTCTTTAATTTGTCCTTTTCATCTACATAAATTTTCAAACAATCTCTCCAAATCATCAAATGATAAGGAACATCAAATCTAGGCTGCATTACTTGACAAAATGATTTAAATCCTTAGTTTTCTACAAAGTTAAAAGGTAGCTCATCAAGTATAATCAGTTTTTCCTAGGGCTTTCATACACTCTTCATAATTATAACCCACTGCCCTAATAGTCACTTGATTTTCCTCTCTATTTTCACCCTCCTCTATTATAGGCTTAGGTTCTAAAACTAAAGTTTTTTTGTTTTCGGTCAATCACAAAAGGAAATTTTTTGCATATACCAAGATGACTCCACATGTTACTAGTCCCATTAAATATAGTATGACATGTATAATCTTTTCCACAATACATACATCCTCGGAGCTTTAGGATTACCATCTAATTTTTTAAAGTGATCCCAAATTTGGGATGTTTTTCTTTTATTACATCTAAAAGATGGATTACCTTCAGTGTTGCAATTTGTACTAGAGGTAGTAATTGGGACTGGAACAGGAATAGGTGAAGGATTGGGTTCCAAACTTGAAGGATTTGCTTCATTTGGTGTAGGCTCTTCCCGATTATCCATCTAAAATTAAAACACAATAGCAACATGAATCTTTTCTTTAGATTATCCATCTAAAATTAAAAAAAATAACAGTAACATGAAATTTAAATTCTTGAAGAAAAAACAACTTTATTTCAAAGAAACTACAAAAATGCAGTTAAACCTCACCAATAAACACCTCCACTTGACACTAACTGATGCGAACCTTGTGATCACGTGGTCACGTAAACCACACGCAAAGACACCAATTCCCTGAAAGCCAACTAAATCAGGTTTGATAGGAGTGTGACACAAAGATAACATGTACCTAAGCACCAGCACCGTTGGAAACAGAAACCCTCACCCAACGAATATTGATTCGCGAACGAGAAGTATAAGGATGACGCCACGAAGACAGTTGTTCTTCGATAAATCATTTTTTAGTTCTTTAGAGAACCGTGGAAGGGAGATTATCTATCCAACGCACACACAAAAAGTGCGGCAAACAAGAAGTTTTATTAATATGAATTGTCTAACCTTACATGTCTGATTATGCCCTTATTTATAGTGACTCCAAACTAAAATAAACCCTAATGGACCCCTTATGTGGACTTATATGATGCCCACTATAATTAAACCCAAATAATATAAATAAACCCTAAACTAAGAAGAAAATAATAATAACAATAATAAATACAAATTTAATATCCTAAATATGATAGGATCTGATTTGTTGCCCTTTAAAAGTCCCATATAATTTAAGAGAATCAAATCTGAAGGTAGAATTAATTCTGAAATCTTCTTTCCTTTTTATAGCTAGGATGAATATGGAATCCTTGTAAGAAAGGATTCTGAAATATTTATGAATCGTTGCCACACATGAAAACTATGTTGCACCCCATTAAAGATCTTTGAAGAATTAGAAGATTCCCAAAATAAGTTGTCACATCCTTTTAGAAAAAGAATCCTAGCCAAATAAGAAGTCTACAAGTCAAAAGGAAGTAAATAACAAAATTCATACAGCCTCTGTTGACTCGTATTGCAATGCCTTCCCGAACTTCGATTGATCTAAAATTTTAACCCAGGGTAGAAAAACATGACGGGAGACTCTATTTAAAATTTCAGCCCAATCCAAGGGTCAGATTGAAAATTATGATTGTTGCTGTAAAACTGGATAGTTGCACATTTTACATCAAAATCCAAACATCATATTGCGTATCCTTTCACATCTACAAAACATGCATGTCCTATAAGATCTAGAAATAAAACTCATGTTTGGGAACTTGTCAGTGGTCCTTCGGTCAAGTCTGAACATCCACCCTTAAAAAACCTCAAAAGCCCACGTAAAGACCAAACAGTTGAAGTTGCTCCTTACAAAATTCCTAGTGAAGACATTATTACAAATACCAAACATATTATCCAGCAAAACAATTTTACCAATACCAACCTTAACACTTTAAGCATGTTGTCAACCTTAACACTAACCAAAATAGAAAAACAGACCCAAAAGACTGTTGTCAACCCTTCTGAAACTACAAAACAAGTAGACCTCAAGCTGAAAAAACCTAGTTTTCGAACCTTACCACGTCACCAAAACAAGCCAAACATAACTCCAACACAACAAAAATGACCTTTTCAAAGCCATCAAAGACCACCTTCACCCAATTGAAGCCAACCCTAATTGTTCCTGACACCCCTTAAGTCAGTAACAATCCTTCATCTTCTACAAACCAAATTAACACCATTCAAAATAACCAAACAGATCATATCCAAACTTTTGATAAAGGCTCCTTCCAAGAAGAAACTCTTGAGATTAATAAACTCATCTGTAGAACCCCCAAATCACCTGCTGCCCTAGACATATCCATTCAAAACGAACCTGTCATTGTCAACCAACACAAATTTAATGCCTCCTCCCTCTATGAATGAAACATAGATGGAATGTCAGAATACCACATCCTAAACACCCTAGAACAAATGACCATGGCCGCCAATGCCTACAAACCTGTCATTTTTTTGGCTAGTTAAAAGGATGGTGGGATTATCATCTTACCAAAATTGAACATCTTCAAATCCTAAATTTCATCAAAATGACTGAAGAACAAACACCTATTCTTGACTCTTCTGGGAATACCATTCAAAATATTGTGTCAACCCTCATCTTAACCATCTCTTTACATTTTGTACGAGATCCTTCCTATCTAAAAGATAAAAATGTTGAAATCCTTTTAAACCTTAAATGTAAGAAGCTTAGCGATTTTCAGTGGAACAACACCTTCCTCTCCCGTGTCATACTCCGAGAAGACTCAAACCAACCCTTTTGGAAAGAAAAATTCCTTGTTGGTTTGCCTATCCTTTTAGGAGAAAAGGTCCGAAATAAAATCAAATATACCTTTGCATCCAAAATCATTCCTTATGACTAACTGACATATGGTGAGTTAGTCAGTTTTACCTAAAAGGAAGGTCTTAAAATCTGCCAAAACCTAAAACTCAAAAAACACCTGAAGTGGGAAATGAAACGAACTAGATAGGAACTAGGAAGTTTTTGCAAACAGTTCGACTTGTACGCAGTGGAAACTATCCCAAATCCAAGCCGTATTCAAAACCCAATCAACCACATTACAAGACATCAACCCATAAAAAACATTTCTACTCCAAACTAGAACAACCTTATTACAAAAAAATAAAATAACCCACAAAGGCCTACAAACCTTCACAATCCAAGCCCAAACCCAAGCTTGACTTACAAAACAACAAATGTAGCCAGAAAGGTCATACTTGCTGATTCTGCAAAGTCAATACAAAACTATATGATCTTCAAATAGATGAAGAGGTTATTAACCGAATTCAAACCCTTTTCATTGAATCTTCTGAGACTGAATCAAATCCTTCAGACACTTCTGAAGAAGCTTTCCAAATAGATAAACTGGCAACTTTTAGTTCCGATTCAAAAACCTCAACCCATTCAAAACTGACCAAAAGACCCTAATCTGAAAAGCCCATAACCTGATCCAAACAAGCCTTGGATCCTAGCTCAAAATGAATTTTTAATTAAGCCCAAACATGAAAGAAAATAATAAAAATAACTAATATGTCATTAAATAGCACCAGCCCTTCTTTCCTTGTGTAGCTAAGATGAATAAGGAATCCTTATAAGAAAAGGATTCTGGAACATTAATGAATCGTTGCCACTCTTGAAAATCATGTTTCAGCTCATTAAAGATTCTTGTGGAACTAGAAAATTCCCAAAACAAGTTGTCATATCCTTTTAGGAAAAGGATCCTTGCCAAACAGGAAGTCCACAGGTAAAAATAAAGTAAATAACAAAATTCATATAGCCTGTACTGACCTATATCACAAGTCCTTTCCAAACTCCAATTCACCTTACATTTATCCCAACATAGAAAAATACCTCTAGAATCCTCTGGTAAAGTTTTAGCTTGATCCAACGGTTAGATTTAGAGTTGTGTTCAATAGCGTAAAACTGGACGGTAGAAACTTTTACACCAAAACCTAAATCTGACCTTGCTTGGGTTGCATCACAAGGTTGAACCGCATCATTCCCTCCCTTTTCAAGAAGATTCACCCTCGAATCTTGAATAGGATTAGTAGCGACCTCTTTAGCCTCTTGTTTAAGCCTTCAGAATTCTATTTTTGCTAACACCTTTCTCCAACAACACTGTATGGAAGTAGTGACCGATAATAATTTCGAATAAGCACGCTGTACTAACCACTTGCATACATGCTTTTGAATGATAACAACAACGGCTCTCCTACGACTTTCATTTTTTTGGCGTTGTACCTCCTTTTTTCCCATGAAGCTTGAAAATCATAGAATAATTTGCTACACTTATCAACTTCTTATTCTAAAACACCCCAAATCATGGCTTAGTTTTCACATCCTTGAGCTAGAACCCTCCTTCGTTCCCTCTCCCTTGCTAAATACATGACACAAATAGAAAAAATAGAAGAAGACAAAGACACAACAAGAATAGAGTTTACGACAGGAAGAACACTAATTTAGACTCGAAATTACAAATCTGACTTTTGTTTGGACCAGAACTGATAGAAAACAAACAAATACAAAAGTGATGAAAATGACTCTAACAACAACCAAATATCCCAAATATGATGATAATATACTAGTAGGAACAAAATCAATAGAAACAAAACAAGTTTAGAAAGATAACGCAAAACAGAACCGTTACGGTAAGACAAAACCTCATTCTGAAACCTAAATAAAACGCTATCCAAATGACCTCGAATATAATATATAGTATTGGAATACCAAGAAAACAACAAATCTCAATTTATAGGTCGTTCTCTTATGTCTAGGTACCCAAACCCCTTGTATGATTAGTTTGCGGCAGAATTTAACCTCCAATTAAAACCTCAAGAAATCGATATCCAAATAAACCCAAATTTAATGTATGCTGCGATCTTATCCTCAATACTCAGAATATGAAGTTTCAATTGATTATAAGGTGTTGTGCTTATGGTTAACTAAGAATAGTGTTTCTACGGGAAAATTGAATCATCCTTCAAATTTCATCTAATCTCTCTATATCTCTCTCTCTCTCTCTCTCTCTCTCTCTATATATATATATATATATATATATATATATGCTACCGATATGATTAGAGATAGTAACAATATGAAATATAACCCCTCTTTTTTTTTGCTTAGATGACGCAGACATAAAAAACAAGAAGATGACGTAAACACTGAAAAATTGAGGAACACTAAAAAAAAAGAGAAAATAACAGAAGGATATTATCTTGTTTCAAAGCCTAGCTTTGATACCAATTGATGTGAATCCTGTGATCACGTGGTCATGAAACCCACAATCAAAATTGAGATTTGTTCCTAGAAAGCCAGAAAAAGGTCTGATAGGTGTAACACAATGGAAACCTGTCCCAAGGCACTAACACAATTGGAATGAAGTACAAGAATGCAAGAATCACTCTCACATGTTAACACCGAAAAATTCAAAAGTAATATTCATCAAATGGCTGCCGAAATTATGGTTACATGAGTTTAAATAGTTCTTGAAAAATTAACCTTAATGGACCTCTTATGTGGACTTATTTGAGGTCCACTCAAAACTGACCAAAAGATAATCTGAAAAGCCTATAACCTGATCCAAACAAGCCTTGGATCCTAGCTCAAAACAAAGTTTTAATTAAGCTCTAACATGAAAGAAAATAATAAAAATAACTAATCTGTCATTAAATAGAACCAGCCCTTCTTTCCTTGTGTAGCTAGGATGAATGAGGAATCTTAATAAGAAAAGGATTCTAGAACATTAATGAATTGTCGCCACTCTTGGAAATTATGTTTCAGCTTATTAAAGATTCTTGTAGAACTAGAAAATTCTCAAAACAATCTCCCACATTCTTTTAGAAAAGGATCCTTTCCAAAAAGAAAGTCCACATGTCAAAAGGAAGTAAATAACAAAATCGTACAGCCTGTTCTGACCTATTTCGCAAGTGCTTTCCAAACTCCGATTTACCTGACAATTTATTCCTACATAGAAAAATACCTCTGGAATCCTCTGGTAAATTTTCAGCTCAATTCAACAGTTACATTTGGAGTTATGCTCAATAGCGTAGAAACTTTTACGCCAAAATCTAAATTTGACCTTATTTGGGTCGTATCACAAGGTTGAACTATATCAAATCCAAATGAATGCTGAATTAGAACAACATTGTAGACTTGAAATCCAAGATTTAGAACCTGAAGGTCTGTCTGGAAGTCTAGATGATACGGTTCAGCCTTGGGATACGACCCAAGTAAGGTCAGATTCAGATTTTGGCGTAAAAAACGCAACAGTCCAGGTTTACGGCAACAGTAATTCTCAATCTAACCGTTGGATCGAGCTAAAAGTTTATGTGGACTCTCCAGACATGTTGTCCTACTATGGGATAAGATTTTAGGTCAATCAGAGTTTGGGAAGGCACCACAATACTGGTCAAAAGAGGCTGTACGAATTTTGTTATTTACTTCCATTTGACTTGTGGACTTCCTATTTGGTTAGGATTCTTTTCCTACAAGGATGTGGCAGCTGGTTTTGGGAATTTCCTAGTTCTACAAGGATCTTTAATGAGCTGCAATATAATCTCCAAGTGGCAAGGATTCACTAATGTTTCAGAATCCTTTTCTTATAAGGATTCCTTATTCATCCTAACTACACAAGGAAAGAAGGGCTTGTAGTATTTAATGACAAATTAATTATTTTTATTATTTTATTTTATTTTATTAGCTACAGGCCAAGGCTTGTTTGGGGTTACTTAATACTTTGTTTTCAGTTAGGATCCAAGACTTGTTTGGATTAAGTTATGGGCTTTTCAGTTTACGGTTTTGGGTCAGTTTTGAGTGGACCTCATATAAGTCCACATAAGGGGTCCATTAGGGTTAATTTTTCAAGAACTATTTAAACTCATATAAGCCAAAATTTCGGTAGCTTTGATGAAAATTTCGGCTTTCCGAGATCAGATCTCAATCTTGATTGTGGGTTGCGTGATCACGAGGTTCGCATCACTAGATCACCTTGGTCGTGTACTGCATTTTATGTCAATAAAAATTCTAAGATAGAACGAGACACACCTAGACTTGTGACCAATTACAAACCACTAAATAGAGCTCTAAAGTGGATTAGATATCCAATTCTAAATAAAAGTATTTATAATAAAAATTGCATTTTGCCTTCATAATTTTTAAGTTTGATATGAAATCAGGGTTTTGGAAAATTCAAATTCATCTTAAAGACTGTCACAAAACTGCATTTACAATTCCATTTGGTCAGTATGAATGGAAAGTTATGCCATTTAGTTTGAAAAATACACCATCTAAATTTCAAAGGATAATGAATGACATATTGAATGCATATTCTAAATTTTGCACAATCTATAGTGATGATGTTCTTATTTTTTTCAAACTCAATAGAACAACATTTTAAACACTTACAAACATTCTTTCATGTTACATAACAAAATGGTTTAGTTGTCTCCAAATCAAAGATTTCTCTGTTCCAAACTTGTGTTCATTTTCTCGGCTAATATATCTGCCAAGGTACCATCGCACCCATTGAGAGATCCCTTACCTTTTCTATTAAATTCTCTGATAAAATCCTTGATAAACCTCAGTTACAAGGGTTCTTAGGAAGTCTAAATTATGTTTTAGACTTTATCCTAATATTAGTAGACTTGCAAAATCCCTTAATGATAGATTGAGAAAAAACACAGTACCATGGTTTGATGAACATACTGCTCTCGTTCGCCATTTTAAAAAGCAAGTCCAAGAAATCCACTGATACGATTCACGCAAGGTCAAATTCGGATTTTGATGTAAAATGTGCAACTATCTAGTTTTACAACAACAATCATAATTCTCAATCCGACCGTTGGATCGGGCTGGAATTTTACGTGGGGTCTCGTGACATGTCGTCCTACCTTGAGTTAAAATTTCAATTCCATCGGAGTTCGGGAAGGCATTACAATACTGGTCAACAGAGGCTGTATGAATTTTGTTAGTTCTAACTTGTGGACTTCCTATTTGGCTAGGATTCTTTTCCTAAAAGGATGTGGCAGCTTGTTTTGGGAATATCCTAGTTCTACAAAGATCTTTAATGGGCTGCAACATTGTTTACAAGTGTTCATAAATGTTTCAGAATCCGTTTCTTACAATGATTCCTTATTCATTCTAGCTACAACAAGTAAAGAAGACTTCATAACTATTCTACATTCAGATAAGATTTCCTAGTCTATTTGGGACTTCTTAATGGTGACAAATCTGATTCTAGCACATTTAGGAGTGTGTCACACTCCTATCAAACCTGATTTACTTGGCTTTCCGGGAATTGGTGTCTTTGTCTGTGGGTTGTGTGACCACGTGATCATGAGATTCGCATAATCCCTTGTCTTCATCTAGCCAATCCCTTAGCTCCTAAGATTGTAGAAACATATACGTAAGAATTAGGGAATAGGGGTATTCTCAAACAAATTCAAAATTCCAAAGAACAAATTTTTCAATTTACTTCTCTGCCTATTGGAATGATTATCAAAAGAATTACTCTACTATCAAGAAAGAAATTCTTTCAATTGTTCTATCTATTACAAAATTTTAAAGCGACTTACTAAATCAAGAATTCTTTTGACGTATTGATTGCAAATATGCCAAAGAAGTTTTATAAAAAGATGTTCAAAATATTGATTCAAAACAGATTTTTGCTCGATGACAAGCTATTTTAAGTATTTTTTTTATTTTGATATAGAATATATAAAAGGAGATACAAATTCAATTCAAGATTTCCTAACCTGAAAATTCCTTCAAAACAGGTCATGATGTCTCCCAAATTCAAATCCAGAGATAAAGGCTAAGACCCACAAACAAAGTCCGAGTCTCCAAAATCTCAAAACCCTACCAAACTACTTGCATCAACAATTTTCTCCGCAAAACCAATCAAATCATGGTATGAAGCAATTATCAAATAAGAAGAAAAAACTCTTTGCAAGTATAAAATTGGGTAGCTTCTCAATCTAAATCACCATAATTAATTCTGACTCTACAAACTATTAAATAGAAGTCCTTGTAGGGAGAGCAATCTTCCCAGACAAGTGAAACCTCCAAACTGATTTCTAAAATCGAAGCAAGATCTTCCTCTAAAAAACCCCTGTTTCTTTTTAATCCAAATTTTTCGTCGGAATTATGCCAAAAGGTTTTAAAAAAAGATCTGATTATTTTGAAAAACCAAATTATCAAAACATTTGAACAATAAAAAATGGATTTTTTCCATCCTGATCCTTCTATTGCAACCACAAAGATCTTTCCTCCAAATTGGTACTTCAAACCATGGGACTTATCCAAACCCCAATCTTATTACATGTCAATACTTGAAATAACAAAATTTGTCAAATTCAACACTTTAAACTACAACAAAATCATTCCCAATATACATATTCCACATGCATTATCCAAAATATCCTTCATCCTTTTGATTGAAAACAACCCCTTCACCAAACAATCCAATTTTTGATCAGCTACCATGTCAAAATTGGTGATTCCATTGCCTGCTCTTATTGATACTGGGATTATCAACAAGCATGATTCAAAGCCCTTTTCTCCAAAATAGTAAAGGTGACTCCTGGCTATTCTATCTCAATACCTCCATCAAGACTTTAAACCTACAAACATGGTTCCTTCAATGGTGGGATTACTTTGGTTGTATTTACGAAGTAATAAAACCCCATTTATTTCAAACAAAACTTTAAACCTTTAGAAAATGAGAAAATTTTCCACTAATTCTCATGTTATGTTCCAAATTCTTTGTTCCTTGGGTCTGTTCTTAGTATTTTTTACTATAATTACCAGGGCATTGGTATCCCATCCTCTTTAGAAAATACAAAGTAAAATGGTGGCACTCCTTCGCAGTAGATAGCAAAAGTTCAAAACTTACAATCACACAATAGCTTCAGCAACACCAAAAAGCCTAAATTATATATCCACATCCTCAATCCAAATTTCTAGCTCAACGATCTCATGCTTCTACTCTTCTTGCCTCAGCCAAATCTGAAGAAAAGTATTTTCAAGTCATGAAACAACTCTTACAAAGCATTAAAGATGATGGATCATCTTTATCTTTCGATTCCATTATTGGCCTAACAGATGATAATGGAGATTATTGTTATGGAGTTTTTCCTTCTATACAAAAATAATATACGCTTATTGTAAAAAAAAAGAAAAAAAAATAAAGTATTTTCTAGGTCAAGTTTTATGGCCCCAATTCCTCCTGTTGACACAAATGGTTAACCCAACCAAGCTTCAGTTCAACTTTTCAAAAAAGCTGATGCCTTATTTGCACAAAATAACGAGCAACAACAAGTAGTTTTTTTTAAAAAAGCTAACCTCCACTTACAAAAGATGGCAAACATCAAGCATACTACTTTTCAAACTTTCAAAAAGCACATTATTTGCTTTACAAAATTTTCAAAAAGCCAATCCAAAACCCCTGTATACAAAGAGGCTCCTATCAAGCTTTAGGAGGACACCCAGAATAGATCATTCATAGAAGGCATCAAAACCTCTCCCTTTGTATTTCCTTATAACCTCATGTATTACCTCCAATATCCTGTACTGATTATATATATTCATGTATCTCACAACTTCGTGTCGATTAATAGATCTTATATTTCTAATTTTAGCTTAATCAAATGAAGTAAATGGAAGAAATGAATCTTTTTCTTTGCAATGTAATTTTTCATAAAAAAAATATGTGTGACTCTAAATTAAATATGAATGATATATGTAGAATAGTTTTCTTTTAAAAACACTTGTTTGTAATTATGTTGCACTTATTTTTAAATTTACTTTGCTTTAAAATGAATGTGTGTCCTGATTTTTATTGTAATTACATTAATTGTCTCATTATTCATAATATTTCATTTATCTTGTGGATTAAGCTCTCTCCACTCAGGATAAGCTATGGTGTAATTCAAGTTATCCGATGCCTATTATTTAGAGGTGATAGGGAAGATGTTGATCACTTATTTTTTTTATTGCTCATTCTCTCATCACATTTGGTATGATCAATGCTCCACATCCCCTTTCATCGTTGCTCTTGGGTTAACACCATTTCTTGGCTCTCTAACTTGAGTAAGAGGTGCTCTCTTCATTCTTTGCTTACGAGGTTGATATTATTAGCTACTGTCGTTTATTATATTGGGAGGGAAAGGAATTCTTGTCTTCATGGTGATGCTCCTCATACTAGTTCGATGATTTATAGAGACATTGTTAGTTGTATTGTTTTAAAAATTAATCATATTTGCAATATGGCTTCTTTGATTACTAATAGAAGACTTCATATTACATGCAATGAAATGCACCATGTTAGAAAACCTATCAATCACAACAAAAATAGAGTCTCTACTTTTTTTCCCCCAGGTAAACCTAAAACAAAGTCCATAGATCTATCTACCCAAGGTTTATGGTGTATACAGTCCATGTGGTTGTACTCTAGATTTTGCCTTTCTACAAGCAATGCACTGTTCACAGATTCATTGCACCTCCATTTTCATCTTTGGGCAATAGAAATGCTCATGCAATACATCCAAGGTTTTTGCAACCCCAAAGTGACCCATTAAACCATCCTTAGTGCTTCACAAAAAAGCAATTCATGCAAAGAACTAATAGGGACACACAATCTATTCTCTTTGAATAAGTAACTATCCATCAAATAAAATTTACCAAAAGCTGAATGTCCACGTGCATATAAATCTCGGCAAAGTCAGAATAATTATCATACAACTTATTCACATAATCAAAGCCTAGCAATCTAGTATTCATGGTGTTTAGAATAACATACCTGCATGAAAGTGTATCAACCACTATGTTCTCTTTGTCTTGCTTATATACTTGATTATGTAAGGAAATGTTTCAAGGAATTCAACCTATTTTGCATGTCTTTTATTCAACTTACTTTGTCCTTTCATATGCTTCAAGGACTGATGATCTAAATGGATTACGAACTCTTTTAGCCACAAGTAATGCTGCCATATCTCAAGTGCTCTTACCAGCACATAGAGTTCTTTGTCGTGAGTGAGAAAGTTTAAGGTTGCTCCACTTAACTTCTCACTAAAATACACAATAGGTCTTCGATCCTACATTAAAACAGCACCTATTCCTATTCTAGATGCATCACATTTTATTTCGAATGCTTTCGTAAAGTCAGGTAAAGCCAAAACATAATTTCTCTTCTAAAAGAACAAAAGCCAATTTTTGTTCCTTCCCCCATTTAAACCCAACTAACTTTTTAACAACTTCAATCAAATGTGTAGCTACTATACTAAAATCTTTCACAAAACACCTATAAAAACTAACTAACTCATGAAAACTTCTCACCTCACTTACCGATTTGGGTGTAGGCCAATCCCGGATGACCTTAACTTTCTCCTCATTCATCTCAATACCATGTGCAGTTACAACATAGCCAAGAAACACAATTTCTCCATGCATAGAAAAATACCTCTAGAATCTTCTGGTAAAGTTTCAACTCGATCCAATGGTTGGATTTGGAGTTATGTTTAATAGTGTAAAATTGGACGATAGAAACTTTTACACCAAAATCCGAATCTAACCTCGCTTAGGTCGTATCACAAGGCTGAACTGTATCAGCACACAACACATGATTCATTAAATGCATAAATGTACCAGGTGCATTTGTTAGTCCAAACAACATTATTAACCATTCATACAAACCATGCTCCGTCTTAAATGTTGTTTTCCACTCATCACTTTCTTTCATCCTAATCTGATAGTACCTATTTTTCAAGTCAAATTTAGAGAAAATAAAAGATCCATGTAACTCATCTAATATGTCATCATGCCTAGGAATAGGATGTCTATACTTCTTGGGCAATCAACACACTTCCTCCATATTCCATCCTTCTTAGGCACAAGTAGCATTGGTACAAAACACGGGCTCATACTTGCCTTATCCCCCTCAATAATGGTCATATAATCAAGATCATTAGTATTAAAGTAAGTCTCTTTGTACACAAGTAAAATCATTTGCTTGGTATTGAAAAATGTAGATTTGACCTCACCCTCTCTAGCATAACAATTGGGTTGTTTCTTTGTTTTTCCACACAATTCTCATAAAGGTTTTGGGTTAGTTTTTTGTGTATGGGTCCATTTCATCCCACAAGGGTAGATCCACTAGGTTAATTTTTTAAAACTATTTAAACATATGTAACCTAAATTTTAGCAGCCACTAATGAATAACACTTCTGAATTTTTTAGTTTTAACTTGAGAGAGATTCTTGCACTCTTTGGTTCTTGAACGAACTGAATCTGACTTATCAAAGATCAATTTGCTTTGTGGCATCATTTGGCTTCATTCCAATAGTGTTGGTGCTTTGGGATAAGTTTCTATTGCGTCACACTCCTATCAAACCTTTTTTAACTTTCCAAGTTTAGATTTCAATCTCGATTGTAGGTTACATGACCACGTGATCACGAGGTTCGCATTATGTTCTAAAGAGAAATCCTAGTCCTACAAGGAAAGAAGACTTCAACAATTAAATTCCTATTCAGATTAGATTTCCTAGCATCTAAACGACTTTAAAAGTTCGTTAAGCAATCTTAGAGCATCTAGGAAGGTGGATCAGTCAAGGGTTATTTAATCCAGGGAATTAAGATATTTTTTCTTGTTTTTTTTTATATATGCGGTATCAACAAACTAATGTCTAGACTTGTTTTCATTATTATTTTTATGTTTGAGCTTAATTAACACTTTTGATTTCATCTAAGATCTAAGTCTTGTTTGGATCATGGTTTGGGCTTACTAGTAAAGGTTTTAGGTCAAGTTTTGTAAATGCCACAAGGGTAGATTCATTAGGGTTAATTTTTAAGAACTATTTAAATACATGTAAAGCCTAAAATTCAGCACCTTTGATGAATAATACTTTTGAACTTTTCACTTTTAACATGTGAAAGAGATTCTTTCATTCTTTGGTTCTTAAACGAATTGAATCTGACTTATCGAAGATTAACTAGCTTCATGATGTCATTCAACTTCATTCCAATAGTGCTGGTGCCTTGAGACAGTTTTTCATTGTGTCACACTCCTATCACGAGGTTCGCATCATAATGTCTGACAATGATAAATGTCTCTTGATGATAGGTAGAAGAATGGACACAACTAGTTTAGTTGAGGGCAATGTTGCCTAAAAATTCTACGATTTAATGAACTCAAGCAGCAATTGAGTGTAAAACTGCACTTGAGAGGCTATTCATGTCTGAAAACTTGTCTTACCCTTTGAAATATAGCTATGACTCCTAAAAGATGTTATCAAATGGGTGCATTTGGATAAATGTTGAAAGGATGTGCCTAACCTAGATTGATCGAGGACAATTTGCTTTGAAGCTCATCAATTCAAGGTGCATTTCACCACATGAATGTGAGTGATAAAAAGAAACATCATTGATAATAACAATGAATTTCTTTTCACAATCTAATTAGACAGGTTGGGAGCAATTTTCGGTAAAAAAATGTTAGGCACACAACAATGAGCTTTTGTTGTAAGCTATGAGTCATAAAAATGGTCATGCATGTCTAGATGAGTTAACAGTTCCATAAAGGTTGATATGATAACATATACTTGAAGAATATGGTTCAACTCAAGGCAACTATGTGGCTACTTAACAATCTAATATGAGGTCAACACTAAGAAACCTTTTTATGATTGTTGGTAGAATGTACAGAGCTGATCAAAGGTTAATTTTTGCAATAATCCAAGAAGTTGAATGATTTGTCAAAAACTCCATCATGATGAAACAAGCAACACCACACTTGGGAGCATGGTGAGGCTTGATAAACAATAAGAGCAATAATCATTGTGGAATGCCCAGGATGAGCACTACCATTCGCGTGGAGGATTGGCATGGGCGATGAATCAAAGTATTAAGAAGGTGATACAATCCTGGCAATGAAAAAACATTTAAATTCTGATTATGATGTAAAATGCACAACTATCCAGTTTCACGACAAAAGTTATAATTCTCAATCCGATCGTTGGTTCGAACTGACATTTTACGTGGTGTATCCTGGCATGTTTTCCTACATTAGGTTAAAATTTTAGGTCAATTGGAGTTCAGAAACAATCATAATTCTCAATCTGACCATTTGATCGAGCTGAAATTTTACGTGGGGTCTCGTGACATGTCGTCCTACCTTGGGTTAAAATTTCAGTTCCATCGGAGTTCGAGAAGGCATCACAATACTGATCAACAGGGGCTGTATGAATTTTGTTAGTTCTGACTTATGGACTTCCTATTTGGCTAGGATTCTTTTCCTAAAAGGATGTGACAGCTTTTTTTAGGAATTTTCTTGTTCTACAAAGATCTTTAATGGGCTGCAACATAGTTCCCAAGTGTGACAAGGATTCATAAATGTTACAGAATCATTTTCTTACAAGGATTCCTTATTCATCCTAGCTACAACAAGGAAAGAAGACTTCAGAATTAATTCTACATTCAAATCAGATTTTCTAGTCTATTTGGGACTTCTTAATGGTGAAAAAAAAATCTGATTTTAGCTTATTTAGGATAGAATTTTTGGATTTTTATTATTTTTATTATTTTCTTCTTAGTATTTGGGTTATTATTACTTATTTGGGTCAATTGTATGTGGGCCTCATATAAATCCACCTAAGGGGGGGTCCATTATGGTTTATTTAATTTTTGAGTTAGTATAAATAAAGGCAGAACCAGACATGCAAGTTAGATAATTCAGATTAATAAAACTTATGGTTTGCCACACTTGTTGTGTGTTGGTGGGATAATCTCTCTTCCTTAGTTCTCTAAAGAACTGAAAACGACTTATCGAAGAACAACTGGCTTCGTGGTGTCATCTTTATACTTCTCATTCGCGAATCAATATTCGTTACGTGTGGGTTTTCTGTTTCCAATAGTATTGGTGCCTAAGTACAAGTTATCTTTGTGTCACACTCCTATCAAACATGATTTACTTGGCTTTCCAGGAATTAATATCTTTGCTTGTGGGTTGCGTGACCACGTGATCATGAGGTTCGAATCAAGTTTAAATACTCTTTAGGAATAATTTCAGATCAGACTTTTGGTGATAATTTCAGCATTGTAGCTGAATTTTTGGTTGCTCAATCTTAGTTCTTGATTGAACTTTCAACTCTTCAAAGAATTGACCATTCTTTGTTATGAATTTATACTTCCTTTGCTCATCTCCAGGTGTAGGCGTTGTGAATTTATGAATTTAAGCTAGGAAGGAGGAGAGTGTTGCTGGAAAACTCTACAGAAGGAGTCGAAGATGATTTTAACCGTGGTAGTGAGTTCTGTACACATAGGAAAGAATTGTATGAGGATCGACCAAGGAGGGGTAGAATTTGGTCGATAGGGATTCTGGGCATAGGAGGAATTTTAATGATTTAGATGATGTAGATTGAAATTTGGGTAGTATTAAGTTGAAAATCCCAACATTTTAAGGGAAAAACTGACCCTGAAGCTTACTTAGATTGGGAAAAAAAGGTGGAGATGATTTTTGACCTCCATAGGTACTCTGAAGAAAAGAAGGTTAAGTTAGTTGTAGTGGAGTTTACTGATTATGTCATGGTTTGGTAGGAGAGATTGGTGGTAGAAAGAAGAAGGAATAGAGAAAGACCAGTTAGCACATGGGAGTTGAAGATAATAATGAAGAAGAGGTATGTTCCTAAACACTATTATCGGAAGTTGTTTAATCCTTTACAAATGATTACACAAGGTAATAAAAGTGTGGAGGAGTATAAAAAAGAATTAGAGGTGACTATGATTAGAGCTAATGTTAATGAAGACGAGGAAGTGACTATGTCTAGGTTTTTGAATAGAGACATAACTAATGTTGTGGAGTTGCAATCATATGTTGATTTGGAGGAGTTAGCACACTTAGCCATTAAGGTTGAAGGACAGTTGAAAAGGAAGGGTAACACACGATCTGGAGCTTATATGGGGTCTTCTTCGGGTTGGACAATGAATTATAGGAGAGAGGGTAGTGCACCAACGAAGCCATTGATGACTTCCAAAAGTGTCGAATCTACCTCCGTGAAGAAGTAGGTTTCGGCCAATGATAAAAAAACTTAAGGGAGAAGTCTAACCGAAGCATAATCGTTATATAAAGTGTTTCAAGTGTTAGGGATTGGGACACTATGCATTAGAGTGTGCAAATCATCGAGTTATGATTCTAAGGGATGATGGAGAGATTGTGTCCACTAGTGAGGAGTCAGATTGTGAGACATGCCACCACTTGAGGATGCTAGTGATTTAAAGTATGCTTTTGGTGATTAGAAGGTCGCTTAGTGTTCAGACTAAGGAGGATGATGTGGAGCAATAAAGGGAGAACATCTTCCATACTAGATGCCCAATCAACGATAATGTATGTAGTATGATCATTGATAGTGGTAGTTGTACTAATGTTGCGAGTGTTACTTAGGTTAGAAAGTTGGGATTGAATACCGTAAAGCATGAGAGGCCTTATCAGCTTCAATGGTTGAATGAATGTGGTGTTGTTAGGGTGAATAGACAGGTGATGATTTCTTTTTCAGGCAAATATAAGAATGAAGTGTTATGTGATGTTGTGCCTATGCATGTATTCATTGGAGAAGGATGGAAGGATTTATACACTTGCTCCACTCTCACCAAAGCAAGTGTATGAAGATCAAATTCAATTGAAGTTATAAGGAAGAGCAACATGTTTCGGCCAAAGTGGAGGAACAAAAAGATTTGGCCAAAATAGAAAAACAAGCTCAACAACATGTGAGGATGTGAGGAAGAGAGAAAAGAAAGTGAGCCATGAGTTGAAAAAAAAAGGGAACAAAGTTTCCACCCTTAGGACATTAGGGGAGGGTCACGACCAAGAACAAAAAAATCAAAGGAAGGCCTAGAGTGGAGAGAAAATGAGTGGAGAGAAGAAAGAAAGGGTGAGAAAAGAAGAGTGTGTAGAAAAAGTAGGGAAACACCTGAAGTTTTTTGCAAAATCTAATGATCTTAAATATGCCTATCTTTCTGACTTGCCTATGATTTTACTTGTGTATAAGGAGGCATTCTTTAACTCAAATAATTTAGATTCTTGTGTTCCTAGTGTTGTTAAAGCTTTTTTGCAGGAATTTGAGGATGTATTTCCGAATGACATTCCTAGTGGTTTGTCGCCAATTAGAGGTATTGACCATCAAATTGACTTTGTTCCAAGAGCATCTATACCAAATAGGTCGGCTTATAGGAGCAATCCTGAAGAGACTAAGAAGCTTCAAAGGCAAGTGGGGGGAGTTGATGTCGAAATAATACATTCGAGAGAGCATGAGTCCTTGTGCAGTTCCTGTGCTTCTTGTTCCAAAAAAGGACAAAACTTGGCGAATGTGAATGGATTCTCGAGCTATCAATAACATCACTGTAAAGTATCGACAACCCAATTCTGGGTTATTCCCCAAAATTCACTCTTTTTCAAAATAAAAATCAAAAAATAAAATAAAGGCTGGCAATGTGGAGAAAGCAGGCCGGGAAATGAAGTTGCAATTTTTAGAGGAGATTTAAGGATAATTGTAACCCATTATGCCCAAAAATGGAAAGCAAATGCAAATTCAAGGTCAAATTAAATGATTATTGGATGAGTTTGCATAAAAATTAAGTTCAAGGACATAATTAAATTTTTAATAGGCCAATTTGATTTAATCATGGGCCAAATTAAATTTTAATTATGTTTAAGAATTAATTTGGGTCCAATTGAAGGATTTAATTAAGTGCAAGGACTTAATTATACTTTAAATGGGTCAAATTAATTTTATTTGGGGCTTAATTGGTGAAATATTAAGTTTGGGAGCCTAATTTGGGCTTAATTGAGAATATTGGAATTTTAAGAGACCAAATTTAATTTTTACCAAGTTAATTTATTGAAATTAGGGGTCAAATTGCAAGAAAATTGAAGTTTTGGGGTCAATTAGGGGTTAAATTGAAGAAATTCGCAGCCAGGGACCAATTTGCAAAAGGTGCCGGACTATAGGGGCTTAATTGACAAAAACCGGGGACTAAATTGAAGAAATTAAAAGTTTAATTGTCAATTAGGGGTTAAATTGCAAAAATCCGAGACCAGGGACTAATGTGCAAAAGGCGCGTAAATCCAGGGTTCCAATTGAAATTCGGTAAGGGTGTAATTGCATTAAATCAAAAGTTTAGGTCAATTAGGGGTACAATTGTATAAAGGTGAAAGTTGGAGGACTACTTTGAACTTCGAAGAAATCCCTATTTAAAACCTAAAATGACGCCGTTTTGAGTTAAAAAAAAACAAAAAGAGGGACCAGACGACGCGTCGTCTGGTCACTATTCATTATCTTCCTTATTTTTCCGGAAAAACTGGTCCAGTCACCTCCTTTGCAGGTTCATTTAATGCACTTAATGTCCACCAAATTTGCCAAATCGTGCACGAAACTGATCACCAGACATCCCTCTACGTCTGGGTATGGTCGTCACCGGCTCACTGGCACATAAAAGGACGTGGCACCACTCCAAAGAGGTCACCTCAAGCAGCTTTTTCTGCAGATTTGACAGTGCACCATGCCTACTTTGAGCCAACGATTGGGATCCTTCCCAACAAAATCAAGGGCTGAAAATTTTCCCTTGTGTAGAAGAGATTGCCCTCTTCCACCGGCTATAAATGGAGGTGGATTGGATGGCCTGAGGGAGGAGAAAATCGGGTCCAAAAATCGAAAAAAACCAGCCTCCTCCCCAGTTTTTTCTGCAGCAAGTCTCTCTCTCTACACTCTCTCTCCACCGTGCTCTCAGCGACTCCAAGCCACGCTGCCATCAGCTCGTCTTTCACCCTCTCCACCGAAAGGTCCTCCTTTTTCCTCCACGGCGGCAGCAGCCAATCAACACCACCATTTTCGTTTTATTCCTTCTCTAGTATCGGCAGCAGCAGCACCGACTCCTCCACAGACGCTGCCACCAGCTTCAGGGAGACTACCCAGACCACCTCCAACCTCACGCCAGACCAGTGACAGCAGTTTCTTCTCCTCCGCAAGGTCGTCTCCCACTTCACTCCGCAATCTGCAACTGCAAAGTTGCATGCAGAACGTGAACTTACTGTTCACGTTCTACAATTAATTCATCCCTCACTTGGGCCGGGCCAGTTATGGCCCAGCCCAAATGTTTGGCTGGGTCTGGCCCGGCCCCAAAAGAAAAGGAGAAAGAAAATATGTTGGGCCGAGATCGGCCCAACCGTTTCCTGGGTTTCTCTTGGCCCAGTTACCAGGGCCAGCCCGACCCACCTGTTTTAATAATATTTAATTAATATATAATATTATATGATATATTTCCTTTTTTTATATAAAAAAAAAACAAAAAAATCCAAAAAAAATCAAAAATCCTTTGAAAAAAAATTGTGATTTTCTCAAATATTTTTCTACCAATTTTGCATAAATATCGGGTTGTATATTTACACTATAAAATACAAATCCGGTATTAAAATACCCGGTTTTCTCCGAAATATTTTTTTAAAAAATTCAAAACATTTTCAAAAAGAAAAAAATATTTTATTGCATACGGCCAAATCCTAAAAATTTTCTAAGCATATTTTTCATAATATATATATATATATATATATATATATATATATATAAATTGCATCTTTTTCATGTTTTAAAAAATCAAAAATGGATATCGTAATCAGTTTATGATTATCCATTAGAATTTGGCCAACATGTCAAAAATCTTTTTCCAATTTTTTTTTTAGGATCCAGATGTAGACTTTAATATTTGTGGGGTGTAAAATTATACGATAAAGTACACCCTCAGGTATTAAAGATACAAGGTGTATAAATGCGATGCTAATATTCAGACTTTAGAATGGGATTTAACCCGATAAGGTAGAGACTCTCTCATGAAGAGAAATCTGCCTTGAGCCTTAGAAAAGACCAATGAATAGAAACCCGACTTAGAAAAACAATCAAACAACAATGCAACTTACCTTAGGTAGGGTGCACTGGGGGTGATGTGTCTTCCCCTTGCACAACCAGTCTCTTACCCAGACTCTCGCAGACCATAGGTTCCGTGGCGACTCCTAAATATTAATCATAATTTTATGATTAAATCCAAAAACCCTTCCCTACAGACAACACCTCACATCAGGAGGCACGAGAGAGAGCCCAGACGACGTCGCGCCCCCCGCGACAATCCCATTCCTAGATTAGATGATATGTTGGATGAATTACATAGCTCTAAATTGTTTTTGAAAATTGATTTGAAAAGTGGCTATCATCAAATTAGGATGAAAGAAGGGGATGAATGGAAAACTGCTTTTAAGACTAAATATGGTTTGTATGAGTGCTTGGTTATGCCTTTTGGACTTACTGATGCACCTAGTACTTTTATGAGATTGATGAATCATGTGTTGCGTGCTTTTATTGGTAAGTTTGTAATCGTTTACTTTGATGATATCTTGATATATAGCAAGGAGATTGATGAGCATCTAGGTCATTTGAGACATGTTCTTGATGTGCTTAGAAAAAAGTCCTTATATGCTAATTTGAAAAGGTGTGACTTTTGCATGGAAATGATTGTTTTTCTTGGATATGTGGTTAGTGCAAAAGGTATAGAAATGGATGAGGCTAAGGTTCAAGAATGGCCTGCACCAAAATCCATAACAGACGTTAGGAGTTTTCATGGTTTGGCTAGTTTTTATAGGAGATTTGTTAAAGACTTTAGTACAATAGCCTCTCCATTAACTGAAATTGTTAAGAAAGCCATGGGTTTCAAGTGGGGAGAAGAACAAGAAAATGTTTTTAGCTTGTTAAAATCAAAGTTGATTTCGGTACCTTTACTATCTTTACCTGAGTTTAATAAAGCTTTGAGATTGAATGTGATGTTCAGGAATAGGTATTGGAGCTGTTATAATGCAAGAAAAACGACATTCAGGAACAGATATTTGAGCTGTTATAATGCAAGAAAAACGATCCATTGCTTATTTTAGTGAGAAACTCAATGGTGCAACTCTTAACTATCCCACTTATGATAAAAAGTTGTATGCAGTAGTGAGGGCTTTGAAGACTTTGCAACATTATTTGTGGCCTCGGGAGTTTGTCATACATACTGATCACTAATCGTTGAAACATTTGAAAGGTCAAGGTAAGTTAAGTATGAGACATGCTAAGTGGGTTGAGTTTTATTGAAACATTTGAAGGGTCAACGTTTATGCGTTTAATGAATCATGTATTACGTGCATTTATAGGTAAGTTTATTGTTGTGTATTTTGATGACATTTTGATCTATAGCAAGAACTTAAATGAGCATCTTCATCATTTGCGTAATGTACTTAGTGTGTTGCGTAGTGAGCAATTATATGCTAATTTTAAGAAGTGTACCTTTTGCATGGAAAAAATTGTGTTTCTTGTTGGCTATGTCGTAACTACGCAGGGTATCGAGATGGACGAGGAGAAAGTTAAGGCCATCCGGGATTGGCCTACACCAAAATCGGTAAGTGAGGTAAGGAGTTTTCACGGACTTGCTAGTTTTTATAGAAGGTTTGTGAAGGATTTTAGTACTATTGCTGCACCTTTAACTGAAATTGTGAAAAAGTCCGTTGGATTCAAATGGAATAATGAACAGGATGAGGCTTTTAATTTGTTGAAAGATAAACTTTGTTCGGCGCTTGTTTTAGATTTGCCAGACTTTACGAGAGCTTTTGAAGTTGAATGTGATGCGTCAGGTATTGGTATAGGAGCTGTGTTAATGCAGGATAGGAGGCCCATTGCGTATTTCAGCGAAAAACTTAATAGGGCAGCCTTGAATTACCCTACATATGACAAGGAGCTCTATGCCTTGGTAAGAACTTTAGAGACGTGGCAACATTACATGTGGCCCAAGGAGTTTGTGATACATTCTGATCATGAATCATTGAAGCACTTGAAAGGGCAAGGTAAGCTAAGTAAGAGACATGCCAAATGGGTTGAATTTATTGAAACCTTTCCGTATGTGATCAAAGTATAAGCAAGGGAAAGAAAACATTGTGGCTGATGCACTTTCATGCAAGTATGTTCTTTTTATCTACTTTGGATGCTAGATTTCTAGGATTTGAACAGATAAAAGAATTGTACAAGGATGATAGTGATTTTGCTAATGTTTACAATGCTTGCGAAACTTCGGCTTTTGGAAAGTTTTATAGACTTGATGGATATTTGTTTAAAGAGAGTCGTTTGTGTGTTTAATTAAGTTCTATGCGTGAATTGCTTATACGTGAAGCACATGGAGGCGGGTTGATGGGGCATTTTGGTGTTGTTGAGACTTTGGATGTGTTGCATGAGCATTTTTATTGGCCTAAAATGAAAAAAGATGTGCAACGCATATGTGATAAATGCATAACTTGTAGGAAAGCAAAGTCTAGGACTCAACCACATAACTTGGATTTATAGTCTTGTAGGCGTTGTGATCGAGTTGATTTATAGTCTTGTTGCCTTGGAGCAAGTCTTTCATTGTGATAAGCTCATTCAAATCTCAACAAACTTGGATTAGACTAATCTTGGGGTTGCGAATTCCATTAAATTCCGCTAGGGATCGCTTGGCTTTCTTGGAATTGATGTATTTGCGTGTGGGTTGCTTGACCACGTGTTCGAGAGGTTCGCATCAAGGAATCTCTGAAATACTCCTACCACACAACAAATAAGAAGATATCCAGGATGACCATATAGAGTTGGCTGGATTACAAATAGACCATAAATGATTAACTATGGCTGCCCGTTTCCACACCTCAAGATTTTTGACACCCAAATCCCCTTCCTTAGGCAAACAAACTGTATACTAAAAAACGTTTGCATTACAATAAGAAAGATCACTATCCTTCTATAAAAAAAGACCTCAATAAAGAAGTTATTTTTTGCAATAATAGCCTTTGAAAGAATAAAAAGAGAAGACCATTATACTGAATAGAGAAGAGAATGGAGTTGAGAAGTTGAAGTCTAACCATATAAGAAAGATAGTGGTTTAACCAACTCCTAGCTTAAGCTATGATTCGGTCCACAAGAATTAAACAATCATAAGAGGATAACTTTGTAGTAATAAGAGGAACACCAAGATACCTAAATGGCGATTTCCCTTCCCTATAGCCGAGAGCACCAAGAAGCTGCAACTTAGTATTAGGTTCAACACCACACAAAAACATACTACTCTTATCAAGATTTGGAGATAAACTTGAAGCAACCTGAAATTGATCAAGACAATTCCTAACCAATGAGACCGAGGCCACATTTGCTTTACAAAAAAGATCATCAAATCATTACTGAAGATTAAATGAGTAATTTCCTCCCTCTCGCAAAGCCAATGAAACTTGAAATCATTATGTCTAGCCATCTAACCCATCAAACCCGAGAGCACTTCTATAGCAAGATCAAACAAATAAGGCGATAAAGGGTCACCCTGTCTTAACCATGTAGAACCAGAAAAGAAACCATGAAGTTCTTCATTGATAGAGACTGAAAATATAGCAGTAGAGACACATTCACTGATCCAATTAACCATAGGAGAAGGAAAGACAATCATCTAAAAAATAGCCAATAAGAAATCCCATCTTACCGAGTCATAAGCTTTCATTAGATCCACCTTTAGAAAGCACCTAGAAGGCCCCCTATTTATGTGATAATTATGAAGAAGCTCTTGAGAAAGTAAAATATTATCACTAATATTTCTTCCCGCAACAAAGGCTGATTGAAAAGGCCCGACTAGATCCAGGAGCACTCATTTGATTCTATTAGTGATGAGGTTGGCAATTCATTTGTAAATGGTATTACAATAAGAGATAGGCTTAAAGTCTTCAACCTTGGATGGGTTAAGAACTTTAGGGATTAAAGATATAGTTGTATCATTTACCTGCTTGAGAAGCTGGCCAGAAGTGAAAAAAGACTAACTAAATAGCATTAATAGTGTCAGAGCCAACAATACCCCAAGCTTTCTTAAAGGATCCTACACTGAAACCATCTGGACCGGTAGCCTATTATCCTTAAGAGAGAAGAGGATCTTTTGAATTTCTTCATCAATAATAGGATTGTCAAGGATCATACTTTGAGAGGGAGACAAACTTCGAGGGAGAGCCCTAGAAAGAATAGAAGAATCAATAACCAAATCAGAATTAGAACCCCCCATAAGCTTCTCAATAGCATCCTTAACCCCCGTAGCATAAAACACATCCCATTTTCATCATGAATAGAGAGGATCTTGTTGCGATTGTGATAACCTTTCACTAAATTGAAGAAGAATTTAGAATTTTTATCCCCCAGATTCAACCATTGAGAGAGAGAGAGAGAGAGCGGTTGATATTTTTGTTTGTGGTTTGCAAATATTGGATTTGTTTATATCAAGGTTTTTTTTTTTAAGTAAGTTTAGCAGAGAATTACAAATATGGCATGATACATTAATAGCTCCTTCGTGATCATGAAATTAGATAATTAATAATAAATCCATTATAAAAATTAGAATCATGAAGTTTCTAATTTTTTTAAAGTAAGTTTAGCAGAGAATTACAAATATGGCATGATACATTAATTGTCCTCTACTAGCAGTTGTCTTTAGATTACTTGCTAATGATCATTTATTTAATATTAGACGTAGTAACATTTTCAATTTAGGAAGTTTTTAGTTTTTTCTATCCGACAGAGTCTCTGCTTCTATATTAGCTATTCAAGTTTGTGACCTCTTAATTTTTGTTTTAATCAAAGAGTTTATGTTAAGTTTTGTCTATTTTATGATGATATAAATCATCAGATTTACACGTGGCATAATTAAATGTCTATTAAACGCGCATAATCTTTTTAATTTGCTTCTATTTAAGTATATGCATTTTTAGTTTTTCTTTTTTTAGTCTTTATAGTTTTGTTAAGAGCGTTTTTATAAGAAAAAAGGTAATTTGATACTCGAAACAGTAAAAAACCATTGTATTTTTATAAGACTGAAAAAAATATATATGAGCATGAAAGTTGAATATATATACTAGGATAAAAAAAAGATTCAATAGATATAATAATAATCATTTCCCTTTTATATGACATTTTATCATGCCCATTTCATGCATTTTTTAATAGATTTTCTTAATATCTATTTCGCATATTCATATAGGTCAGATTTGACCAGGACAAAAAAAAATTAAAAAAACATTATATATATATATATATATATATATATATGTGTGTGTGTGTGTGTGTGTGTGTGTGTGTGTGTGTGTGTGTGTGTGTGTGTGTGTGTGTGAAGATTATTCAAATTGAGCTTCTTCCATTGCCCTCTTAGCCACTAACGCCCTATCTGAAAGCTTAGCAAAGTACTTGATGAGGACTAGCCTAACACCAAGCGTAATCATGTCAAAGACCCATTGGAGGTGCCAATTGGGCCAATTACAAGAGCTAGTGATGTGCATCATGGGAATTATAATCCATCTTGTAAAGCTAAATCTAATATGCAAGAAGATTCAGATGGTCCAATGACAAGAGCGAGAGCGAAACAACTACAAAGAGCCTTGACGAGTCAAATTGGAATGATTGAAACTGCGTCGGAGTTAAAAATTAGCAATCAGTTTGAAATTGGTTCAAGGATGTTTATTTGCCTACAATTGGAACTTAGAGATGGGAAAAGCCCTTAATGGTTCTTTTGATGCTGGGCTACTTGAATTTAGGTTGATATGCAAATAAGTGAAAGAATTGATGTTGTTTATGGTCAGAACAACAAATGAATTTGAACCCGAATTTGAAGTCATCCATTGCATGTGAAAACAAGACTAATCTAGGTGGATTTCAAGTTCAGAACGTGTTCTTTCTAGATTGTCCAACCATGATTGCATTGGACTTTTGTGTAAGAAGATATGGTTGTTTTAAATTTGGTCTGTTTATGTTAGAAAGATCAAAAAACGTGTGCTAGTTAATTTGTCTAGGTTAGTTTGTCAAAGTCTGTTTTTTGGGCTTGACTTCTGCCATGTTGAATTTTTCCTAACTTTGAAGGGATGTTCCAATTATAAATATAGTATCAGAATATGTAATAAAGGACTTTTGGCCAAGATTTGAAACTTAATTCACAGAATTAAGAGTTGTTCTTCCAAATTGATTTTGTGAAGAACCCTACCTGA
>Ga0307513_10001056_pt1 | contig 40033 bp, 34 predicted proteins | sample 15_EM_MG_FD_202174 | JGI IMG/M metagenome (GOLD analysis project Ga0307513, IMG submission 202174) | Populus trichocarpa ectomycorrhiza microbial communities from riparian zone in the Pacific Northwest, United States - 15_EM | ecosystem: Host-associated > Plants > Roots > Unclassified | place...
CGCAAGTGCATAGTCATGTGAGAACTATGAGTCAAGTAACGTCATAGTGTGAAATCCAACATACCTTATGACTCATAAGTATGAGTCATGTGAAATCTGCCTTGCTTAGTCACGATTTGTGACAGGAGGAATGGCAAAGAGTTGAACCCGGGCCGTAGTAATGGCGGCGTCACAAAGTGAAAACCCGCCCTGCCCCGCCCCGTAACGAACACTAATCTTTGCACCATTCTGCTAAAAGATAGAATCCCCAACTGTGTCCTCCACCTCCTGCCAAATATCAACTAAGTCATCCTTCCAAACTCCAATATATCCAAATCTATCTACACTCTTCTCAAAAATAGGAATCAGAGGACCCTCATTTCTTTCCCAAATACAAGCCCAAACCATTAGCTTTATCCCTAGCCCCTTGGTGACTCCCTGAATACAGTCTTTGTGCCACCTTTCTTCAGGTGTTCTGAACAGCCAAATACCCTTATGATCTTTGGACCTTTCAACCATACATTCATCAATAAAGATGACTTCCTCAAAGTCTTCCTTTGTCCAATCCTTGTACTCCATCCCCCAAGCCAATCTCTTAACAGCATGCTCATCTCTTAGCAGGGCTCTTTTCCTAGCTCTCTATTTGTTTATGTTTACTGATGCCAAAGCTCTCTTGATTGTGGCAATAGAGGCCTAAGGTACAACATCATTGCACAATTCTAATCAAGTCTGGCAGTGTGCCTTCTTAGACTCTCAGACTAGGCGGCGACAAGTCCTGGGAGTGATGATTCTTGGTCTTCCAGGTTTAGAGAAGGTGTTTGCATCACCCCTCTTTTGAACGTGATTATCGAAACTTAGAATGCTACTTTTAGGACAGTGTAAAAGCTCTCCAATTTCAGAAAAAGAGATTTCTTTTTTTCTCAGAACAACAATCTGCCCTTTCTCAAACTCAGTGAGGTAGCCTGTCTTGAGGGGAGGCATTGTGGCCAAGGGGTGGTTGATCATAGTGGTGGGGTATTTTGAGGTGTCCCTCAGTAACCACCGATCAGAGGAATACTTTTGCCCTAGTACTTTACAACGAGGTGCGACTGTATATCATTATCACCACTCGGGCGCAAATCTCACATTGGAATAGTGGCTTTTGCGGAATCCTGCCCACTGCCTAGCCTGAAGATCCTCTAAGGATTGGAGACACCAGGCTAGTGGGGAGTGTGAACAAAAAAACCAAAAATAATACTCATAGCTCCACCCAGGCCAGGTATGATACAGTTTTCCTGATGCCGGAGGTGGCAGCGCTTGCTATACTGTTTTCTAAGTCTATTCATACGGCACGAATTTAGCACCTAACACTTGATGAGCTGATTTCTAGAGCGTTGTATTTATTTCATCCCTTCCTTTGATAGAGTGTCCACTAGACGTTTCCCGGGAATTAAGGGCTCTATTGCCTATTTTGAACTATAAAGCTTGGGCTTAAAGTTGCGTCGAATGAACGTGAGTATTAAATGCATCGTCTCTTAAAATACCGTCTCCAGATTATCCGAGCGAGTGCAAGTCGAGATTCCTAAGACCTTCCAAGACTTGAATCTTATGCCACAGATAACATCTGCTTTCCCGCGCACCATTCTAGTATATACACGCCACGCCTATTTTTCTCCTGTACCGTACTGGAGTACCTCGCTGTCCTACTATCTTCAAGGAACATTCGACAGCTACCAGCTCACCCCCTTTTCGCAGAACGGAACAACAAGTTAGGAACACTTCCCCTCATACACACCCCCTCCCACCTGTATCATCACCGATCTAATCACAATAAATCACTCGTCTAGTCACTCCGGGCAGCTGTTGTGGGAAGTGGTTGTTCAAAGAAATGGAGTCGTTATTGAGATGGTTGGTATTGGTATGGGAATTATGATGGGAATGATCCTCATGTTTGGAATGGAGGGATAGCAGGAATCTCTGGAATCTGGGTTGGCATGAGAGCGAGTATGGATTGTTGGAATGCTCTGTATCTGGAGGTTGGGCTGGACTAGGAAACATGTATATATTGACAGCTATTATTATTATGATCGACGAGAGTTATACAAGACGCTATGAGTTAGCTTCGGATCTCAGCAGTCACTATTTTAAGCAACCCACAAGCGCACGTTACATCATAAAAACGAGCAGCAAACGTTCCCCACAAAAAAATACATTTATCGCATTGGTTCGAAAATTTGAGTCTCAAGGCAGCGTTCCAATCTCCGCGCAACAAGCCCCTAACCAACCCTACCGTAATACCGGTACTGAATAAAAAAGGAATGGGAATATTGCGACAGCCCTCATGAGCTGGGAAGCTGGAGTCCACATAATCTCCCTATACAAGTATCATACTTTTTTTTGTCCACCACTAGGATCGATTAGGGGCTTGTCGTCATAATGTGGAGATTAGAACCCTGTCCAGAGAGAGATATCCAATTAATACGGTATGATACAAGCCCTACCGCCATAAGGACAAACATGTCTCTAAACAAAAGCTCACCAAATCCGTGATATCATAATCCATAACCCGCACACGTCCCTTCTAAATATGATACCACGCCAGAAATACAAATAACGAGGCCATTAGTACTAGTACATAGTCAGAGAATCCCGCGTCCTCAAAGTATTGTACCGGTATCTACAGACCCCCTATTTCAAGATCAGGTCGTATTATTATTTTCTCTCTCCAAGCTCCCCGTGGGTTGTATCTAAACTTACAAGTACTAACCCACCGTACTCGTACCCCTTCGACTGTATGAAACGGTAAACTCCAGTACTAGATACGCGCCAAAAAACCAAAAGTAGCCACGAAACATACCAAATAATTATCCCTCTGTTGGTAGTAAAATTGTACATTCCAGACCATAACTGAGTCAGCACCCCCAGAGCTGCCGAAAACTCTCAACAAATCACAGGATCCAATCCATTCCACATCCAGCTCAGCTTGCGCGGGGCCGAATTTTTACCGTTTCACACCGACCAAGGCACACGGTAGTCTTTCTTTTTTCCTTTTTCTCTTCTTTTTTTTACCCCCTTATTGAACAAGTTGCGGTGGGGGGAGATGGAGACACCAGCTGATTTCGGGCTTTGGCGGCAGGGAAGATGGGAGTGGGGGAGGGGATATGATATTGCACCGGTGACGAGTCTGAGACAAGGGTAAGTCGGAAGGGTTAATTACTGTTAGACTTAGCACGCTTTCAGCCCCTTTTTTGATCCGGGTAACTATGCCCCTATCTATTTGCTAATCGTCAAATCCCCACTTTTCCACTGCCGCGGTCACCGCGGGTTCACGCTAACATCTTACGGTAACTCCCCCTGTGAGGATATAATGCCGGCGAGATGGCTTTCTGTATTTCGGATGGGCTATACTAGTAGATCATGAATGAAAGCAGAAACTTAGTGGTAAAAGTAAGCTGGGGACACTGCAGGCAATCAGGAGTGTTTTTTTTAGTAGAGCAACAATGTCAGTAGGAAGAAGCTACTGTACCAAGTAGGCCCGACTTTTTGGCTAGCTCCAAAAGCTTGTCCTGGGCGAGCAAGGAGTATCTAGAAATAGGGGCTGAGGATTTGTATCATCGGAGCGCCCAGATAAGCGCTAATGTTTGATTGGAGGTGGCAATCTCCACACGAGCAATCACTCGCCTAAAATAAGTATCGAAAAGCCCCAACTCATCAAATCCACAGCTCAGAAGTCGAAAATTTTCCCATTTTGTGCCCTAACCGGTGACCTGAAGAGGTCAATCTACTCTACGAGGTGTATGTATGAGAGAAAAAAGAACGAAAAAAAAAAGAAAGACCGAGGATTTTTGTAGCCACCCCTGCTTTTTCTGCATACCAAATAGCCCGTCCCCGCCCCTTACAAAATAAAAAATGGCGTCACGTTGGGATCAAAGAAAAAGGTATATAATCACCCCTTCCCCCTCCGATTCCTCCAAGAAAAAGGGGAAGAACTTATCGTTTAGGCATGGAACCCGTTGCTGTCGCACGTCCCGAATAGCGGGCAGAGGTCACAGAATTTGTCTAGCTTCTGGCAGATGTTGTTGGACCATGTCCCACACTGCTGGTTTGCTACCGACAAATTCAGGCCTGATTGGAGTAAACACTCGGCGCGGGAGGCGAGACAACTGGCCTTGGCTAAGATGCAGGCTACCTTAGTGTTGAAGGTGAAGCGCTTGCAGCACCACTTGCCGACCCTGGGGAAAGCGCAGGTTGAGGTTGAGGTGGGGGCTGAAGTTGAGGTTGTGGTTGTCGGGGTAATGGTAGAAGTTGAGGTGGTGGAGGTTGTAGATGACGGGGGAGAGCTAGTAGGGCTGGTTTTAGTTGTCTTTGAAGAGCCGGTGGTCGAGGGCCTGGTGGTAGTAGTGGTTATTTTAGAGCTGGAGCTTGAGGTGCTGGTGGTAGTAGTGGTTGTTTCAGAGCTGGAGCTTAAGGTGCTGGTAGTGGTTGTTGTTTCAGAGCTGGAGCTTGAGGTGCTGCTGCTGCTGCTGCTAGTAGATGTAGAGCTAGACGAGGAGCTCGTTGTGGAATCTATAAAGAGCATAAGAATCGGCATTGACTTGCATTGCGAAATTTATATAGATTCTCCATCATATACAATAGAACTGCGAATTTACAACTTTCTCTCACCCTTACATGACCCTGACCTCAACCAGACATAACCGGAATGTTTACTTACTTGCCCCGGGGGTCCTGTACCAGTTGGCCTCGGGATCGTTCAAGCACTTTCCTGTCGTGACACCTGTTCACCCATATTTAGCACCCTCCTTCTTCCTCTTTTCCAAGTATACCAAGGCAAGGACAACAACGTACCAGTGTAGCCATACTGAACCATCTGATCGAACATGTAGGTGGTAAGGTTATGCACCGTCTGTTGATGGATATCATGAGCAATAGCCAAGAGGCTTCCGGAGGCAGGTTTCGTTTGAGAAGGATTAGCGGTATTAAGGATGTTATGCACCACATCCTTAGAGATCTGGTTGGTTTCGGGGGTAGTGTGCAAGTAATCCTGGGTGTCAAAATCAAAGTACGTGATATGATAGCCAAGGTTCTTCATAGTGACTTTGCAGGCAGCGTTGCAGGACGAGAATGGTGGTCTTGACCACAACAATTGTGAGCGCAAATTTCTCCCTGTTGGAGGGGGTTTGGTACCTCATGTAAGTGGGAAACTTCCCAATGATATTCCGAATCGCCATCTCATTTTTAACCATCTCCGTTGTCCGGTCTGCATCCGTGAGCGTGGACAAATCTGCATGGCTCCAAGTATGCGACGCAACCTGATGCCCGTCCGCGATCATCCTCTGGATCACAGATGTCCACGCAGGCGTAGAATCAATAGGACCCTTTCCATTGTTGACCCCAGTGACAAAGAACGTAGCCTTAAACCCGTACGCTGCGAGTATGTCTAGTAAATCATTGGTGTACAAATAAGGACCATCATCGTACGTGAGGGCGATTTGGCCCGGGTTGCCGGCGCAGGGGTAGATGTCCTGGTCGTAGCTCACACTGCCGATGAGTGGTCGGGGTACATTGGCTGTTGAATCGCCGGCGGGAGTCTTGTCGCTGTCGCAGGTTCCGAAGCCCCGGAGGCAGTCTGGAGATCTGCAATAGTCCTCTGTGGTGCCGCAGAACCCAGCTGGGCTGCAACACTGGCCGGTGGGGCAGACAGCATTCCCGCCCGTTGGGCCGCAGTCGCCGCCACCACCGCCGGTGTTGGTTGAGTTGCAGATCTTGAGGGTAATGTTAGAATTTTGGTCTTTTATTTTTTGAAGGGAGGTTAATTACGCCATATGCAGCTTGGCAGCCATTGGCCGGGAGGCAGTAATCCTGTTGTTTAACCATCAGTTTTGCTTGATTTTGGGTAGCTGCAGAGTGCATGGATATGATCGTACATCGGTAGTCCCGCAGAAACCATTAGCTGAGCAGCAAGACCCCGTCGCACAACTAGCACCCCCGTTGTTAGGGCCGCATAGATTCGGGTCAGTACCACCCCCACCACCAGTGCAGCCAGTCTGAAAGCAACACCCAAAAGGTTAGCCATCCACTCTCAAACCCAGCCAAATTCATTCCGAAATCTCCACCATCCCCCTCAGGAAAAAGCAAACCCGGCCAACAGCCACAGCTGAAAAAGCAAGAACTATAAAAAAAGAAAGAACTCACTCCATAGGCTGCCTGACATCCAATCCCGCAATAGTCAGCGGTAGCACCACAATACCCATACTGCGAACAGCATGTCCCAGTATTCGAGGGACCACAGGTATAGCCATTTCCTGCTCCACCGACTACAAGCCCACATGTATCATCCGGGGAATCACGCTTGACCAATTGCGAGTCGAAGAGCGGGTGGGCCATGGCGAAGCCGCTGAGGGCTGCGATGCCACTCAGCATACTAAGAGTCGTGGAATACCGCATTGTTGTTTTTTCAGATTAGAATTGATTAAACCAAAAATTAATAGTTAAAAGGAAAGAGAGTGGATTAAGTCAAGCAATTAAAGAGAGGCGACAAGCAGAGAAAGGACAGGTGCACAATGGCCCAAATTTTGAAAGAATGACAGTGAAGTAGAGGTACCGTTTAAGGGGAACTCGACTCGTGATGATCCGAACAAAGAGGATGGTGGTTTGAGGAATTTTGGGGGATAGATATATATATATTTTCGCCCACCCACTCACCCACTCATCAACTCACGCCCCAGCAAGCTGGTAAGCTATTGTAACTAGCGTGGCTAGAGACAAATCCCGGAAGATTGAAACCCCAAAGATGGTTTACTTTTCTCTCACTTTTTTCTTTTTTCTCGTCCACACATTTCACACTGCCCAGGACAGGCTCCTGCGGGGTCAGATAATTCCATAAAAGGGGGAAACAACTCGAAAGGTGGCACCGGCGGTCTGACAAGCCAGGTATTGTCGAATAAGCAGGTTGGGTGCACCATACCCACTGCAACGATCCACCCATCTCACACACAGACAAGGGCAGTCAAGTACTGTAGGTAAAACGGGCCCGGCACAGTTATTCCGGGGAGCATCAATTAGTTCCTGCAGCTCTGTACCACGATACTATATTCGTAGGTGCGTAGGGTTTTTTGACCAGAATCGATTGATAGAGTCAAGTGCACACTAACTTTAACTAACTTTAAATTGGTGTCTATACTTGTGGTGTTGCTAACTAAATGGCCACAAATAACCAATACCTGCAACACTGACCAGAAGGTACCCAGATTGGAACACAAAGGAAGCGAGTGTCCCCAGTACGGCACCGGCACTACCGGTAGAACGAGTGAGTGGCACAGTACTGGTCTAGCCACTCGCAGGCTAAACAAGAAGAGAATGAAAGACGAGACACTTTTCTTGCTGCTGACGGACAGGATCACGACGGGAAATGTCCTCGAGCATTGCACCCCAGAGGAAGATTTTCCCCCTTTCTTTCTCCTTGATAGATAGTTCACTATACCAGTAGCAGTATCATACCATAGGGGAAGTAACCCCACCCAATCCCACCTTCATTCATCTATTCATCCATTCAAAGCATCCCGTATCAAGTTTTTTTTAGCCACAAGGAGTTGGTTGTTCCCCCACCTACCATTAGCCTGTCACAGCGCAACTACTACCAGCACCAAACCCACCCAATGCGGGACTCCTCCGTCTCCTCCGTCCCCCGACCCGAACGAAAAAATATGTCAAGTAGAATTAGTTTATACCAAGCAAGCTAGTGAGTGAACAAATGCAACTGCTGCAGGAAATCGACAATTGTGTTGTTCTTTCCCCCCTCCCTTGAGAATAGGGAGCGGTAAGATCGTGGAGAGACAAAGTAGTAGAGCGTTCCGCAAATTCCTTGGGAAGGGAGTGTTAGCCCTTGTTTGTTTGTTTTTTCGGTTTTTTGTTTTTCTTTCAGGAGAGAGAGCAATCCAGACGTGACGCGGCTTTGCTTTGTTGCCAGTACTCGCTTGTTTATGCGAGCCAGATGCTGGGCACGAGTGGAGAGGCAAGAAAGGGTCTGTAAGGCAATTATAAGACAGAAAAAAGAAAAAACAGAAGACACTTCTCTACTACCGGTACGGTATAATATCATATGCAACCAATACCGGTGCTCGAGCACCATCATAACTCAACAACAGCAGCTCTCGATATATTCGCTATAGTAAGACATCAGGAGTGCGGGCGTCCTCTCCAAGACTTCCAAGCTAGAATACGTAGGACATGATGCGCCAGCCAAGATCTCCACTCCCTTCCGACTTCACCGCCAGCCTCCCGCGGGAACAAGCCAAGATCGCGTGAGAGAGATTTGAGACGTACCGGGACCGGTGTCTCGTGCGGAATCACTTGGGGAGCGTCCAAATGCTCGACCTCGTGGCGTTTTTCGTTGGTTCCAAGCAACGCCAGTAACAGCCAGAAAGCAGGAATATCTTCACTTACCCGTAACCACCAGGTCAAAGCAGACCGCTGAGAGATCACAGGTGGAATTAAGATGAGGTACTCGCGTGACTTGGAACTACAGTCGTACTGGACTTGCCAAAGAGAGAGGCAATGAGCGAGGCACGACAAGTTGTGTCACCATTATCAAAAATACGGTAGTTTATTTAATTCATTTTCAGCCCTTTTTCCTCTTGAGCTCTGATTCTGCTCCCCACTTCGGCAAATTACTGCAATGAATGAGAGCTTCCTCCCCGTTGACGACATGTCCACCCACCGGCCTTCCTTTTGGGTATTGTTTTGACTCTGCGGCCGGGACGCCGAGCGAGAGGCGAGCCGAAGCCGCTCAATTGATCAATCTCTCTACGATATCAGACGCGGGCTGATACAAACTACGGAAAAGAAGAAAAGTAACGGAACTCCACAGCGAATGTTCCAAAAGGAAGACAACCGCGACCATCGGGGTACCACGCAAGCAGGAATTCCGAATCCATTACGTATCATATCTCCAGTGCAGTACTGTAAGAACACATACGGTACTCTTCCAATACTCCTACATCCTGCTTCTTCAATGACTGTTGCTTTCTTTTTCCTCTCTTCTTTTTCTTTTCACTCTCCAGCTACGGTTATCATACGGTACCTGCAAGCCCACTTTCCACATCCACGCCAGCGACGCGGCAGGCGGTATCTTTCGGATGCTAACCGGTATCAACAAGGTTTTCTTTTCTTTCTTTCTCTCTTTCTTTCTCTTTGTTGAGAAAAAACAAATGTTTCTAGCGTACTTGCCCAGTACTTGTCAAGTTCGAATCTGTTGAAACAAAGGTCCCTTTTCGCTTTGTACTACATGATACTTCTAGCGTAGACCAAACAGCACGATCCGCACCATCACAGCGCGAGATTCCTAACATAGTAAATATTTCCTCCGCGCTAAAGCAGACTAAACGAGAACGGGGAAATTATGTTACATCACGACCTATTATCGAGAGCTCCCTATTATCATAATATTATCATAGCAAGGAAGAGAGGGGGGCGGGAAGGAAGGAAAGGAAGGAAGTCCTGGAAACAGGAAACCCTAAAAGCGAATTTTAGAAGCAGGGTATAATAAACCCTAAGCCACTGCACAGTTTTGCATCTTTGGCAAGATCGGAGGTGGACTTGTTTCCGCCCGCTAGTTGGATACCGGTACTCGACCAGGGGAAGAGATCTTCCAAATAGAGCCTCGGCTGGCCCTTTGGTTTTGGGGGCCGGGCTGCTCGGTGGCTTGATGGTAGTGTTTGTATGATAGGGCATGAATACGGGTAGGCGACTGTTACGTCTGTGTACCGTACTGACACAGCACATAGGAGAAGGAGGACTACAGTTGGCAGTTGCCTACACGCGCGACAGTACCCACAGTCATTGGGAATACCGGTACTGTCCCTTCTGAAGAGACTCGATTCTGCCATAGAATTGTTTCATTACAAAGATGCCCCCAGTGGCCGCCCACAGCAAGGCTCTCCTCCGTCGTGTGCACGATCTCTGAACATCGACCGGTATTTCAAGAGAAACATCCGGGTATTTTGCTGACAGATTTTGCATGGCTAGAAAGCTGGGCACAGTGAGAATAGACTAATCCAAACCTATGTAAAGGATTAGGACGACAAAAGTCATGCATTTGGTTCCTCTATCGAAGTACCGTAATGTGCAAGAGGGAGTAGAACCTCTCATGCCAGTAGTTACGTTCTTTTTCCCTCCCTCTCTCCCTTCTTTTCTTTTCTTCCTCCCTCCCGTGGTTCCCCCAGCGCAACGGTTCAACCGTGCCGCCCCGCCCAGTCTTACCCTACCATACCGATGCCGAATATATTTTCCGCCTTTGCCCCCTTCTGGACTCCCTGATCTAGAATCTGCAATTGTGGTGGACTTTGTGTGCTGTGGTGACGGGCGTACTCGTACCGGTATTTTCCAACCATGTCATCTTAGAATTTCTGTGTCACGAGTCCGTCAGCCCAATAGAGATCATGCTAGCTAGCGTTGGACTGCGACGTCCCGGGAACTCCGATTCGGTCTTGGAACGGCTTCACGAGCTGGGCGTTGGGCATTGGGCATTGGCGTTGGCAATGACATTGACATTAGGGAGGTTCGGGCTGATACGACTGGTGGGACGGGCTATCGTTGCAAGCTGCAGATAGTCTCCAGCAAGTACCTGCCAATCCCAAAAGTATCCAGATGACTTGGCGCCAAGACGTCACAATTTCCACCTGAGTGGGTGAATCTTGATGCCAAGCTATTCGGATACCTTTAGAGCGGGCAGGTGCTCGCAGCAAGCAACTGCCGCGGGTACTGTAAAGAAGCTGAAGACTCACTGTGGCGCAACTGAGCACAATTGACAAATGAACAATACGAACCCCCTTCCTGTACGAGTGGGGGAATCCTTAAACCGCAGGGTTAGCGGTATTCATTTTGCTTGGTACAAGTAATACATGTTGGTTGATGTCCTAATGCAGTCAAAATGTCTTTCTATTCTCTAAATCTTCAGCTCGATGTCTATCGGGGACAGAAAATTAGGATAGGGGTTGTTAAGGAGGCTTAGCAGTTTGAAGCTGGACATCTCTCCAGGTCCGAAGTGTTCCGGTTGAAGAATTGCCCTGTTGTACCCGTACCCTAGCAAGTTATTCGTGCAAGTAAAAGGCTCTCAGGGCGCGAGAAATCTGCCCTAGCTGGATTACCCGAGGAGTTGGCCCTGCATATGACTGATGCTCCTCGATCATCCATTCTCTCCAGCTGCTGCAACCGCAACCACCACAAACATAACCGACGAACCCCTCATACTCCCTCGCCCCTTTCCCATCTGCCTCTCCAACTTAACCACCACTACTGCCATCTACAGTATTCCTGAATACTAATCGCATACGGCCCTCCCCTCGTTTCCTACCAGTACCAGAATCATACACAAATATGTCCGACCCAGAAGACCCACCCCAGCAAGCACCCACCACCCCTCAGGAACGAAAAATAGTGCCTGCCCTACCTCCATCCGAATACCCGTCTTCCCGCTGTCTAACAACTCAAGCGCAGGCATCTCTTCGAAAAAGCATAACCTCGCTAGAATCGCAAATCGAGCAAACAGAAAGCGAACATGCGAAGGTATTGGTGAGACTCAAGTAAGTAACGTATAGCGGTAGTGGGAGAGATGCATTTTAAAAAAAAAAGAACAAGAAGGAAGGAGAGGAAAATACCAACTCTCTTGTTGCTGGCTGGGCTGGCTGGGCTGATCTTGTGGGGGTGTCTGAAGGGATAAAGATGCGGAGAAAACTGTGAAAGGGCATATTAGACTTTTGCACGAGTTCAACGAGATTAGGGATGTGGGGCTGGGGTTGATAGGTTTTTCTCTCCCCCTCTCCATATCCCTTCAGATCTGGTGGTGATTGGGAGGACTAATAGGGCTCGGGCGTATCGGAAAAGGGATGGTTTCTGAGAACCGTGGGACGAGAGTGCAAAATGTCATGAGAGGTTTGTCCGTTCCTTAATTCCTTTTTTGTTTTCGCCTCTGCTAACCGACGAAACTTGATCTTAGAGTTCGGAGTTTCCCCCGGCGATTAGGTCAACCCGCCATAGTGCTGTAGATCGTCTAGATACCATAGCTCGGGTTTGGCTACGTGCTCATAGCAAGCAAGAAGTGTCCGAAAACAAGGCCGACAAAATATATCGCAAAAAATGCGCTCCTATTGAGCTCCCCATAGAAAATTCACGACCCTGTTTCTCGGGTACTTCTCGCGTGTTACGAGCACATACAAGCATACCGTAGTCTGAGAATCGGTTTAGTCTACTTGGCGGGATGCAATAACCTACTCTGCTCCGCTTCTCTCCTGTTTTCTAAATACATCGCCCATGCTTCACGCGTGTGCACTGTCTAAATTAGTGCCAAGCCAGATCCCACATTTCCGAATAGGTACTTTTTGAATAGACATGATACTGTAGCGTGTCGGTACTCAGCCATTCGCAGGGTAATCGAAAAAGGGAAAAAATAGAGTTACGCTACTGACACCAGCCCCTGGCAGCAGACGACTTGGGTTCCAATTCCTTTAAAAATAGCCTATCAGTACGATACCCAGCACTATCACGGAGGATACATAGTAAGTATCTGGGGACATGATACTCCAACCCCGACCCCCACCAAAAGCTCACAAAATATCCAGCGGGCAAGATTACTCCCGAACACCGGTACGAGTACAGGTTATCCTTAAATTCCCCGGCACGGTTACTCGCTAAAACAGAAGAAGCGTCCCGTCCTTCGATATACTAATCACCACTCCAAACCTCCCAAGAACCTCCTCAGCAAAAGGGGAAGAAGAAGAAAAGAGAAAAAAAAGCCATACCAAGCTTTTGATATAATTCCCTCCGTGTCATAGCGCAGGGCTCTCTTGAGACTTGTATTACTCCGGCGCGGTGTGAATCCGTATGATACCGGTATGATACTACTGTACCAACCCATCCATGCGGCAAAACTCATGCAATATTATGGGGTCTGTCACTTTGTTGCTGCTTCACCTGGCTTGCAGAATACGGTAAGTTACCAGTACTTGTCACAGGCAATAAGTACCCGAACATTGAGGTGATCAGACGCCCTTTTGGGCAATTCTCACCAAAATTGCCCCTGTTAACTGTGTACACAGGCCTCCAATGGATGTCTTACCTCTAAAATATCCCTGAAATATCCCTGAAATAACGCCGTTTATCCCTGTATTATCCCTGTTTTCCTTCTAAATGTTCGGGTACTTGTTGCCTGTGACAAGTACCAATACCAACCAACCGCCCAGCCCCACAAAATTCAGAGCGCTGGGACCACACCCGCCCGTACGTAACCACTTTTTCTCCCTATGGCACAGTTACGCGCACCTACCCCCTATCTTGTCCGTCTCCGAGTGATACTCTATGCTCCAAGACTTCTGATCTAGAGAACGAAATCCAACAATTCACATCTGCCCTGCTTCAGTCCACGTCAAGATCGGTACTGTGATGGTTTACGATATTTTTTCCAATGCTGAGGCACAATAGGGGGTTTGACGTCTGCGGGGGGGTTTTTTTTCTTGCACAGGGCTTCCAAGACAAAAGATATCAGCGTTAGAACCCCTGAGGTACGTATACAGTGCAGTCCAAGGGGTTAGTCCCCTGTCTGTTCCGGTTACCGTAACGGGTTCCTGTCCTTGTACCCAAGAGAAGGGGCTTAAATAGATAATAGCGGTTATTGACCCCATCGGCTGTCGGGTAAATAACCTTGTCTTAATAAGGACTGGTCTTAGGGCCACTTCACGTTTGACGAACAGAAAAATTTCATGTTCTCGTCACGAGGGGGAGAAAACATGGGGACTGTCTGGTAAAAAGTGCCTAGCCCAAATCTCCGCATTTCTGGTTACTTTTTGAATTGGCATGTAGACCATGCAACACGGTTAGACAATGCTATACTTGCAACATTTTACTCTGCAGTATCAGCGCTTGAATGATACTCGAAAAAGGCCGCTGAGTTTCTGCTGTTATAATATAATGGCTAATTTTACTCGAACCCCAAGACGGGTAACTTCTGCAATCTCCCCAGTGACTTTGGCTCGGTTCCGTCCGTATTCGCCTAATAAGGGTGCCGTGCTAACTTACGAGTACCATTGTACGGTGCTTGATGCTATGATAGTATCATGCGGTATCATACTGTATCATACTGTGGCGGGGCACCCTAGCCCCCACCAGTAAACCCCATTCTTTTTTTATTTATTAATTTATTGAAAATATTTCCAATTTACCAAGTTTCCTTTCTCTTATTTTTTTATATCTGAAACCCGTTCTTAATAATACGATAGGACAATACTATTGTTTTCCCCATCAGAGCATGAGCCGGGCATGAACTGCCATTCACAGCACCCTCATCAATCCATTTATGCGTTCATTCTTTTGGGTATCTCGAGAACTCTAAAGAGCTGATGATTCTCGCCCTGGAAAGGGACACGAAGAAACCGAGTGAGAAAAACAAACAAAAAGGTGGACTAAAACCGCTTGGACCAAGATTTTGTTACAAGTATCCATAATTATTCATGTTATCCCCACTAACTCCGCACCTTAGCCCAACGAGAGCATGCCATTCATCCATCCATCACGTTCATCCACCAAGCACTCCGATCACTTCCAGGTACCCGCCCCTCCCCCAGCCGTGTCGGTTGCGCCGGAAGTGCCGGCGCCGGGGCATCAAAATTTAATGCATTTCTTTTTCTCTTTCTCTCCCTCCCTCTCTAGACACAAGGCGATTGGCGTGTCTTAGTACGAAGCTTGTCTTGTAATTTGTGCGACGGTGCGGACCTGGAGTACCGTACCCGTGCTATTAGCGCATGTGCAGGGAGGGTGACGATGGAGCTCTTTTTTTTTTTGGTTTTTCTATGATTTATATTGCTAAGGGTACCGGTATGCTGTGCTGCCGCTGCACGTGGTGTGCCGGTTTTTCCGGGCTTTTTGTGGATGAATGAATTGGTTTTGGAGTATCTTTAGTTGCTGGAATGCGGTTTGTTCGCCGGATCTTCTGCTCCGAGTTGATGGGACCTGCCGTATCCTGGTCGTCTTTTGCTGCTGCTGCTGCTGTTGGGTCTGCGTGATGGGTTTTCATTCCCCACTTGTATACCGGTAGTGCAGCGATTTGGGGGGGTTCGTTCATGTTCCCTGGCTTGTCGTTTGGATGCGTGGGGTAGGTGGTTTGCATGGAATGGGCCATGTGGGGATTGGTAGATGACGAGGAGGTTGCTCTGGGGTCTTGCGGTTGCAAAGTGGGTACCGATAATTGACCTGCAGGTGAGTGTATACTTGATTAGTTGGGAGTGAACTGGTTCATAGAGCACGTTCTTTCCCTTGTACTATATCTGAAATTATGGGTATCGTATCCCGTTCATTTGTCCCCCTGTTCTCGTAGTGGGGCACATTATATTCACTGAACCGTTTCTCGTCTCTTGTTCCTGGATCAGGAGCATCACCTTTTCCTCACCAGTTCCGAGGCTTCCGGGTTCCCTCGTTTGTTCATTCTTTCGTTGATTCTTTCTTTCAAGTGGGGGTAGTGGTGACAGTCGTAATAGCACCATACGTCTCACACGACGGCTACGCATAGAGTGGGTGAAGGCAATTACCGGTATCGCCGATGAATTTGTCTACGGTAGGTAAAGTTTCGCAACCGCATGTATGCTGTTTCATCGACCAACCAATAATCGAGTGCTGGGGAGTGGAGTGGCGCATTGGATATGTCCTCCCTCGTGCGGGGGCGTCGTTGGCGTTCCATTTCTTCCCTGTGGTATGATAGTTCTCATGCTCACAGAGTTGTTTCCCGGATTCTATGCCTGGATCTGGGTGGTGGCTTTTTCCTATTTCTTGAGTATCACTGCGGTTTCTATGTTCTTTCACTCCCGTTCACTCCCGTTCGCTCCCGTTACCCCCCCTCTCCCAATCCAAGCGCAAGTAATGTCGTTCGTAAGGCCGGGTGTTCGGCAGCTATGGGAAGTGGGTCAGTTACCACCATTGGGGGTGGGCCTGTCTTGCTAGGTAGCCTAAAATTTGGAACCTGAGTAATGCGTAATTTAACCTGCCGGCGCGTGCTCGAGTGAGTTTATTGAGCACGGTCTCCTTGGTAAACCGCTGGTATCACGTTCCACCACGTTCACCTGAAGGTCTATGTGCGATTTGTTCGCTAGGTTGGTTCTAGTCTTCTGAATCTGGGGAGTTGCATTTCTCTTAGGTTTCAAAGCTTTCCTAGTCTGATGTCTGTCCATTCGTTCGATACAACCCTTTATTGGATGGGTCATATACCGGTATTGGAAGTACTGTGCAGAGTGGCCGAGTGATTAGGAATGTTCCTCTTGGGAAATAATTTCTGTCCGGTTTTTTTCCCTGCTTAGGTGCCAAGATGGAATTTACTGTATTATATTTCCCACGTTGTCCCTCGCCTTTGGTTCCTAGTGAACCCCGCATGTAGCGTCCGGCCTAGAAATTGTGAGACCTTATATGCTTAATTGGGGAAGGAACACATGGTATGATATCAAATGCCAAAATCCAATCCTCCCGTTCGTCTTTTCTTGCTTAGTGCTTCAGCATAAATTTATACATGTTCAATTTTTTTCAAAATATCCCTCTTAGTCTCTCTCAGTCCTGATCCCCCCTCTTTTCCTATCCTTTCTTATCTCCGCCAAAGGTCAAGCCGGAGGCAATAACACACTCAATTATACAGCGTTGTGTTATGTCCCCCATCCTTTCTCTTTCTACTTAGGGTGAGATCAAATATTTAGATGTAGCGACCACCGACTACTGCCAGATCAGCAGTGCAAAGAGTGGCTCTGGAGATACTAAAGACAGCGACAGAGCATTTCCTGTTAGTAGAGGAGGTCCAAATGCACCCAACGCGAAGGGTTCGCAGCTTTTATTCTGGTGCTTGGTCTGTTGCTGCCAGCTCAGGACACTTAATCTTGTCCCAAGTAGTGTCGCAATGGCGCAACACGCTAACTTACTGCTATATGGGGACTCAAGCGGGGGTATATGCCATGCTTATTTCCCAGCCATCCTCTTTTACCGGATGACCCTCTGCCCCAAAATCCTTCTGGACACCTTTTTTCGTCCGTTTTGTGAGGGCACGTCTAATATAGACTGACCTGAATGGTTGGGTTTCTCTTATGTCGGTTCGCTTCCCCATACATGAGGGCAGATTTAGCCCTTAGGGGACGGGGCAGGCTCACTAGATCTTTGTGGACACGAGTGGACTCACCTGTGATCACTCGCATTTTACTCGGACCCGAATGTTGGAGGTCACACAGGAACGGCCGGAGTCAGGGTGAGAAGTAATGCGACAGATCAATTGAATGAAAGAGAGAAAGAGACGAATACTATCTTGCTTGTCCTACAAACGCGCTTGAGACTGCGGTACTTATAGTGGTGCGCAGTATCAATATACATCAAGATGACCATTGCCGATTCCTAGATCCACATGCTTCAACTTGCTTGCCCGCTGGTCAAACACATACGTCCCATATCATCATACTAAGGTTGTGGTTCCGACACCGAACTTAGGGGTTTTAGTTTCCCCCCCGAGTACGGCTTTGTGGCTCCGCCTGACGCCGTCTTCATATTTTCTTCCTCAAAGAGCCCCTCATCCTCAGCGCGCACCTCTTCTATCCTTTCTGTGCCTCGGCCCCCTCCAATAATCTGACATCCAGCCGCCAAACTCACACAGCAAAGAGGATGGCACAAAAATGAGCCCAGTGCAAACCAGCTCCCTCCGTTCTTGCTTCCACTGACTCGTGGACTGTGCCGTGTGGTATCGTGGGGTGCGTTTCTGCCCCGGTTTAGCTTGTTTCCGAGGTTGCTTTGTGATATCACAGTCCATCACAGCCCAGCTCGGGCTACAGTCCGACGGAAAATTAGATTTCCGTGAAATCAGCGGGCACCGTACTGTAATTAGCTTCCATTGAGGAATTGGTATACTAGTACAAGCATAGCCTTGCAGAGTGGGAAGGGTTTTTTTTTTCCTGAAATGTCCCGGATTGTGATGTATAAGATATGTGCCTTACTATTCCACATCTCCTACAGGTTATCGCCTAAACGGCGATACGGAGCGGGGTTAGATAAACACTTAGGGTATCTAACGCCGGAGTTTCATATGGAGTGCTTAGTACCAGGGCGGCGGGATCGGAATATCTCAGCGAAGACCGAATCCCTCAACCGCAATCTAACCCTAGTGGACGAACCAAAGCTACTCCACTGTACTCTATAAAGTTTCCTCCCGAGTCAGGGGAAAGGTACCAACCGTACGGGCCGACATGTGGATTACTTTCATTGACTATCGGGCTATTATGAGATGAGGAGGGTGGTTGGAGGTGAGTTTTTCACTGAACTGTTGAGGGTCAAAATACGTGGGGTTTATTCAAGCAGTGTATGGATGTGAAATGAGCGGGAGCGGGAGACTGAAGAACATTACCGTTTTCAGACCTGGGTGGCAATGACCACTAGCGACGGGATTTGCTACTGGATCGATAACTCAGGGATGAGGGTGGTGGCTAAGAGAGTTATAGTCCTCGACTGGCTAGAGAATGGGTATAATATGGGAGTGAAGCTGCTGGTGGAACAGGAAGACTTTAACCTAGACAGGCTAGAAAATGATGGTCAAACGCTACTCTTGTGGGCCACCAGGAATGTGCGAGTTGGAGTAGTGGAGCTACTTTTGGAGCAGAAAGAGGTTGGCCCCGATATGCCAGACAACGATTACCGAACGGTGCACTAGTGGGACGCCCGGAATGGGTATGATGGAGTAGTGAAGCTGCTTTTGGAACGGGAAGACGTTAGCCCCAATAAGCCTGACAATGGTGGCCTCACACCCCCCTCTTGGGCTTCCTGGGATGGGGGTTATGGAATAGTGGAGCTGTTGTTGAAACAGAATGAGGTCAACCCCAATAGGCCGGACAATAATGGCCGAGCACCGCTCTGGTGGACCGCCCAGAATGAGCGCTCCGGAGTAGCAGAGCTACCAGAGGCCCGAACGGCTGCAACCTCCGGCGTAGTATTGGGGCCTTTGGATGTGACACCCCGCCCGGCCCGTCCAAGTTGGCAATAGGCCCAGAAGTGCTCTCCCTCACGATCCTACGCGCAAGGACGGCCAAGTCTTCAAAAAAGTGCTCTCATTTCACTACTGTTTAATGGGTCAAAATCACACAATCCTCTTTTTCTATGATCTGGCTTGCTCCTCCTGGTGAAGTTTTTTTACCTGGGCCAAGTCTCCCGAGCCCTAGACCGCAGTTATATGGGCGCTAATTTCAGAGAGAGATACGGCCACGACGGCGAATCGTGGGCGATTGGGGGCCTGCTGGATCCGCCATGCAATGATAAATCCATGCCAATATGTCAGGAACACTAGAGGTGCAACGTCTGCATAAGAGTTCCCTCACGAATCGATAAGGAGATATACCTAGGAGGGACAAAAGAGCCGAATCAGGTATGAGCACATTGGTTAGTTAGAGAAGGGGAGATAGGATGGGTTGACCAGAAATTTGTAATGCTAGCCTAACAGAATTGGGGGGGGGGGGGCAGAAGCTTGTGCTTCAGCACAGACGAATCATAAAATTCCCCACCATATGCGGGCGATTGCGTGCAGCCCCGTGGAAACTTCAGCCCGGCGGAGCCTGGCCTGCCGGCTGCGAGCTGTTAGGGCCGGTTTATTGTACTGTGCAAGCCGAGTAGGCTCGTCTGCAACCGGCCTTTTCCGGGCACTAAGTTTCGCTGAAGAATAAACCTTTAAAACCCCACTGAAGCTAGCGCCTGGACTGTGATGGATGGTGCCAGGATGGAGCTGGGCTCGAGCTGGATCGCCCTGGAAGGAGGATGTGTTGAGAAGAGCTGTACTCACGCATAGTCACTCGCATCACAACCAATCCGGCTCTGACGGAGTTTCTCATATCCAGCATTTCCATCCACTGCCGGTCTCGCCCCTGCTGTACTATCTGCTAGCCTCACCTTAGGGGGCTGTTCCCGAGTTTATCCTTACCACGGCCCACTCTCACCTACCCACCCTCCCCGCTGAGGTTATAATCCTCAATTTTATAACCAAGCTGTTATCCGCATACTCCTGTGGTGGCCCAATCAACCAGCAGAAATATCTCCACGAATGCCTAAGCTAGCTGCGCTTCATCCGCACCCCCTGGTAAAAAGAACTGCCTTGTATTGCTATTCCCCTATCAGGCCTAATTAATTCTTAAGAATTGTAAATCTGGCCTTATCGGCGCCCAAAACCTTCGGGTTACGCTCCGACAAGTTTCGCCAATTTGACTGCTGGTGTAGCTTGTTCCTGACCGTGCGGGTTGCGTTGGCTTAAGCACTGGCTTCAACGCTCTAGAAGGCACTCTCTTCTCTCGCATATAGTCCATATTTCTTCTCTTGGTTCGCAGGATAGGCGGGGCACTGAGGCAGCATGCCTGTATCTGGAACACCCCAGAGTTCTTCGTATGTTACTACCTATTTAACGCTCCATCCCCTCTTCAAAAAAAGGAGGGGGGAACGCTATAACATTGGTCCCCTGGCGCCGCCTTAGACTACGATACCTTAGCAAAGCACAAACAACCCTTCACCCGGCACCCACCGTCAAAACCGTTCGAGCCACCAATAAATCGCGTGAACGGTAGAACAAAACGATTAGCCCGAGACCTCGCCCTCGTCCATGCTCACAAACTTCGCCAGCTTTTTTTCCCGCCATCTTTTCCCTCTCGGATGTGGCTGTGGGGACGGGAGTGTATATTATATAAAAAGCATAGCAAAAGCACCCCACACGTATCGTTGTCTGTCCCCACACATATTATACATGTCCGGACCACGTTCCCCGTAAATCACGACAAGCGAGAAAGCTCTGGAAACTCTCCCAGGAGTCTTGCAGGCTCCCTCCCTCACCTTCGACGGCAGGGTGCTGGCTTCCTGACCTTTCTTCCAACAAGGGTTTAGAAAGAGTTGCCTTAAGTTGCTTGGGGGAAGAATAAATACGGTAGTTAGAGTACTGTACATCTCCCCTTCCCTAGCGCCTTAAGGAGCCTCTCCATACTCCTTCCTTTACACTTCACTATCTAGATTCAATCGAGAACCCCCCCCCTCCGGGAGCCTCGACTTGTTATATCATACTCGCAGTAGTACATAGCCAACCCTAATTTAGTATTAATTTCTTAAAAAAAGACAAAAAAAACATTCCCTATCGATCCTTTTAAATTATCCTCTCCGCTTCCATTCTTACCATACCCTCCTCTTATACCGCGACTCCTACACCTCTCTTTTCCTCTATTCTCTCTTCAAAGCTGTGCTCACTCTCTCGTACCTGTTTCGGAAATTATGATGGCGAATTATATAATACTAAACCGATGCAACGGTGGGGGGAAAATGTCACTTTTGTCCCCCCTCCCCTCGGTGTGCTGATTTTGACTTCTGTTATGATGGTATTATATGGGCTGGGGAGGGGGGGGGTTCGGGACTGCCGCTGTCCTGATCTAGTGGAGGAGTTGCTGGCTGATGATCTCCTCATAGGACTCCCCATTTCATTCCTCAATGGTTCCTGGCCTGCTACGTCATCGCAGATCACTCACCTATGGACCTCTGACCTCTAGCCAGTCTTCCTTCTTCCGTCTGGGTTGCTAGGCGGACAGGCCCATCCCAACCAAATCCAGCATATGGCACCCGCGCAGTTCTCATACCAACCTGACCTAACCTAATCTTAATGTCTTTACTCTGATGCTAGGGGTACTACCTACTCAACCGTCCTAGTTTTATCTGCACTAGGCTACGGTATAGTTCACCCGAACCGTCACTTCGCTCACACGAGATATACTGTAAGAGTATAGCTGAAACACCCCAGCCAATAACAATTGCACTAACTACCGTGTACGTACATTAGAGTATAAAAAGAGAGAAAATGGACTGGCTGACAGGATGCCGGGCACGTGGTGCCACCGCCTTCCTCAGGGAAGATGTCCTACTTGGCTTGAATGAAAAACTGTCTCATTCATGCTCGGCACCTTATCAGCAAGTTTGAAAGGAAGAAAACCCAAGACCCCCAAAACCAAACGTCTATGAGAAACGCCTATTGGAAAAAACGAATATCGGAACTATTTTTCCCCCTTCGTTTCCTTGTTTTTTCCCCTCGCGTAAAAAAACAATTCCGAGAGCATCATACAATGGTACCAGTTTTAAAATAAGCAATGTGAGACGAAAGGGGTTCAATATCGAGAGAAAGAGAGGGGAAAAACTCTATAAAAAAATGTACAAGTATCATAAGAGGGATGAATAGTGATGATGGATGAAGAAAAGCTGTAATGGGAAATACAATAGGAACCAAAAGTGGCCATCGCCCTCAAAAAAAAAAGTAAACATATATCCAACTCCTCTCCAAGGAGGAAATTCTGGAAAGTGAGGTAAAATATGGGGTTATTGGTTTTGATTAAAAAGGTTCGAACTGGACGAACCTGTCAAGGCAGGGTGCAAAACCAATCAATTGCCCCCGCCACCTCCCCTTCGGGCATCTTCGGTAGGCATGTATGGTGGGTGCTGCTGGCCTTTCCAAGTTCCGTTCCTAGCCATCAAGTTGAGGTCCCTCGAATAGACATCCTCTTCAAAAACGGTATCTTGTGACCGGTGCGGCATCAGTGGCTTGTCAATGGGGGCAGGCGCCGTCTTATAGACTCCATCGCCAATATAATATCTGATCGGCTGTGGGGTATTGACGCTGGTTGTTTTGCTCTCCGCCGGGGTACTGAAGGTGGAGTGGGAGTAGAGGCTGTCGTGTGACCGAAGAGTCCGCGAAGCGGAATGGGTATGAGATGTGTCACCACTTAGGATAGGCATTGGGGTTGGGAGTGGGGGCCACGGCAGGCTCTCGTAGGGGTATCTATTATGGTTCGGATCTTGTTTGGGGGCCCCGCCGTGCTGGGGAAGATACGACTGATGGCCCTGCTGCGGCGTGTAAGATCCGTTGCTAGGGCCCACATAGCCATTGTTTATATAGTTACCGTAATCCGTAGAAGGGGCCGCTGGCTGCCGGGGGAGTGGCCTGTTAACGATGTGGGTCCTGCTGTCAGAAGGCTGCGCTGGGGTCCTATCATGGTTATTGTCCCTAGGTGGTTGGAACTGCGCTGAAGGCGGCTGGGGGCCGGGATACGTGTATCCCACGTCAGTCCAGGGAGGGGGATGGGAGGGCTGAGAAGGCTGAGGCGGTCGGGCGTCACGAGCAACCGAAGAGTTTGGAGCGGGATATTCGTACGGCTGTGGAACTGCGGCACCTCTATTGGCCGGATAAGATGAGCGTGGGATGAAATTCGGAATGTTGACCGATGAGCCACCGTTGGAGGGGCCGTAGCTTGGGTAATTCATTGGTGCAATTTTTGAGGGAGGCCTCGGCACTATATGAGGATAGCTCGATGAATTCAAGCTATTGGCGGCTGCTCTAGCACTATTTTCAGCCGCCTTTTGTTGAATACGTGCTGCAGAAATTGCGTCTGGTGGGAATAAATGGTGATCCTGTGGGATATTGTGAAAAGCGTCCCTCTGCGTCCTTTTATTCGGCCAACTAGCCTGTGTGGAATTATTGATGTTCCGTGAGTTGGCTACGGCCGCATTCGAATCTGCATGAGCCCCTTTATGCGTTTTAGGAGCTGTGGGAGACTTGGTCCCCGGTTGGGAGCACTCAGTCAAACCCGGAGACGGCCTTGCTCCAGACTTATCCCTGATGTGTCTTGCTGAGGGGTCAACTTTGGGATGGTTGGTATTAACAGTATCCCGCCTCTTCTGCAAAAAGTTAGTATGGTTTGGTTTGTAGCTAAGTAGGATACGACATGCCTCTTCATTAGCTGTAACGTCTTGCCTACGAATTGTTTTTGAGAGTTGAGAATGGAGAAATCTTCGGCCATCAGCCTTGCTAGTCGCGGAGGGAGGATGCAGTTTTCTGCCAGCTCCATTAAGACGGCCTCCACTTGAATCCTCGTTGGGTGGTGGGATATTCCCAGCGAAGGGTCCGCTATCTGATACCGAAGACTCTCTTAGTGGATTCACATGCCCGCTAGAGGTTTCACCTTTGGCCGTCGGCTTTGGACCTTCTGTTAGAGTAGGCTTGGGAGGTACTGGGAGGCTGCTGACAGTATTCTGAGGGCTATTACTGTTGTATGATGGGTCTAAATTCTCTTTCCTCGTGCCATCTCGCAATCGCTTTGTCGATGATGCGGAATGTTTACTTGGTGTTGGCGTCTTAATGTGCCTGTCGGTTGGTGTCAAAGTGCTGCCTGTGTTGTCTTTAAATCACCATGTGGGAGAGTGAATCCCAACTACGTTAGCCTTCCTCATACCATCGCGTCGGAGTAGAGCATATCAAATTTGAGAACGCCCTCTTATTTATGCTAGAACGGGGATTAGGATCGGATATGGGTGGGATAGACTAACCATGCACGTCACAAGTATTGCTATCGACAAGGAAGCCATTCTGAGCCACTTGAGGCTCGCCAGCCGGAATAATTGCCACAGGGGGAGGAGGATCGCAAACATCCTTTCCCGGCGGCGCAAAGCCAGGATAGCTGACAGCTGCTGATAGTGGAGACAGGGATCTAGCATTGGATCTGTGTGGTGTAGAGCTAGCTTCTATGGCGCTCTTGGGGGGGAGTGTCTTAGTTTGTAAAACGCTTGTTTTTGGCCCTAGCTCAGAGCATACCCCACCAGCATGAAGAGAGAAAAGACTTCGCCTTGGTGGTATTCTGACTGGCGGTCCTGGCTCTAGCTCATCCCCGCTATCCGGTAGGTCTTGCTGACTGGTATATTCTACTTCATCGGCAGAGGGTTCGTCTTCTGGGTGGAACTCAGTTACTCCATTACGGAATTGTATCAGCGCTTCCATGGCCCATCCTTCGCGTGTCGTGACCTTCCTTGGGCGGGAAAATTGCGCAGGGTCGTTTCGACTAATTTGGGCTGGTATCATGTCTGTTAGTTAAAGCCAGAGAAAGTCGGATAAAACCGAACAAGAAACAGTAGAATCTTACAATCCAACACAAATTGGAGACCACTGGTCCAAGTTAATTTATTCGAGTCCCCTTCGTTGTCGAGCGGAGTTGCCTCAGCATCGGAAGGACTGTTATCTTCTGCGGTACTCTCTTCATTGCTCATGGAAACCTCCCACAGGATGGGCTCCGGGGGTCTCACGGGCGGCGGCGATACTGGGGGCATTTCCACCCCGTTAAGTTCTCTTAGGACAATAGCGCCAAATGCTCTCCTGTGTCGCTCAGCTGTGGTCTCAAGGACCTTTCGATCATACAATCCCTGATTGGACCGAGTGGCAATTTGGGGTTGGTCTAAAACTGAGCGGTCTCGGCCTTCACGTGTCATGAAGTTTTCGATCAGGTCCGTCATTGTAACCTGATCAACATGGTCAAGTTTACATCTCCGCAACACATGTTCGTTCAGATAAGGGTCCTTTACGGCCCATAGCTCTGAGAGCTCGTGCCCTTCCCGTAAAAACCTTTGAATTGTGCGCTCACACAACTCAACAAAATTGGTCTTGATAGGAAAGGTGTGTCAATGTCTATATATTATAAAAGAATTCACAAGGAAATTATACTGACCTCAAATGCTTCTCGGGCAGCCCACTGGTCAGCCTTCAATACTTTTGATGCATTCCCTTTTTTAAAATCGAGGTCTCTTTCTAGCTTGGAGATGCGGCCTTCTACCTTCTTTTCCAACCGTCCTTGGACCTGTTGGCAAAAGGGCGTTTTGAAGAAGCAATCTTTATCGCTTTTTAGGTCTTTCAAGGCCTGGCTTGCACGCTCGCGATTCAAGTTTACCATAGTCTTAGAATAAGTCTTGGCAGTGTCCCTGAGAGCACATTGACGCTCCTTTAGTTGCTCAAGAGAAGCTGATTTTTTTGTAACTGTTACGCTCAACTTCGCGAGCGTAAGATTTTTAGTCGGACGTACGATTGATATATCCTTTCGCAATTCCGAAGTCCAGTCGTATTTTGTTGCATCATTAGTAACCCAGGGCGTCTTGGGCTCTTTTGCGGGAGCAGCAGCAGTAACCATCTTAACAGGGTTTTCCCCATTGGTAGGCCCGCCTTTTGGCTTCCGGGGTCGGTACGCGCCTTTCCCCCCCCGAGAACCTGGGCCTCGGGTTTGGCGACTGCCCTTTCCCCGCCCAGGCCGTCCTCTACCTCTCACCGCTTCTGTTCCTCCCTTGCCTTTTGCCATAGGAGCTCTACTCCGCGATCCAGCTCCTCCAGCTTTTGCACTAGAGGGTGGTAATTTATCTGTACTGGCAGAGGGGCCTACCAGACCCTCCTGGGTTGTATCCAGCTTGGTGCGTCTCCTTTTGGGCGGTCGCTCATTATTAGGCCCTTCATCCTCCTTTTGTTCATCCTCCTTTTGTTCATCCTCCTCTTGCTCATCCTCCTCCTCTTCACCTTCGCCCTCCTCTTCACCTCTGCCTTCGCCCTCATCCTCATCGCGGTCCTCTCCATCCCCCCCTCCACCACCCTCCAATTCACCATTGCCGGCCCTGCTAACGCCTTCACCTCCGTCGCCAAGGCGATCTTGATCTCCTGGTATCTCCGCTATCGGGTTATTTGGAACTTCAATATGCACTGGGCTCTCTTTTGAAGCCTTATTGCTTATGCAGTTATCCTGAGCTCCCTTTCGTCGCCGGAGCGTAGCTTGCAAGGGCATTGTTGGCTGTCGCGCGGAAGTTCTAGGGGCCGGAGCCGGTACAGTATGTTCCGGCTCCGCCTCTTCGGCTTCCATAGACTCTCCCTCTTGAGGAGGGGGTGTTGGAGTAACTGAGCCATTAGCGGCACTCCCTTGGTCGACACTTTTTCTCCCCCTTCCACGAGGACGGCCCACTCTGGGGCGCGGGCCACGTTGACTGCCTCGCTGTTTCGTTCGACTCATTATAATAATTTTTTTCGGTCAAGAGAAACAAACAAGAGATATTTACAGATAAAACGGGGGCTGTGATGGCTCAAGTTAGCTAATGTGTGGAGGAGTTAGAGGAGTGTCAATAATTAGGGAAATTGCATAATGTGATACGAGATGTTGAAAGGTAAGCAAAGGGGTGTTATGAGCAAGCAAGCGATCGTGAGTGAATAAGAAACGTCAAAGTGGAGGGGAGTGGTGGGGGTGCATGTGTAAAAAAGTATATGCAAAGGATGGGGGGGAGGGTACGAGAAATGGTGTTGGATGAAGGTGAACTTACAGGATTATCTCAGAAGTGACGGTTGTCGTTAGCGTTGTGTACCCGGGTGTGATGTGATGGACAGCTGCAAATAAAAGTCCCCAATGTCTGGGCCAAAGTTCTCTATGCGGGATTAGTTAGGGTATGTTTCTCTACAAAAGCGGGTGAAAATCGATAAACGCCGCAAGGACAGTAAAACTGATATTTTACCACCCCTGCCGGTTTGGGTTAAATATTCAGAGAAGCCTAGTTCGCGATGTGATTTGATTGAAAAGAGAAAGGAAGGGGAAGGGAGGGAAGAGGGAAAGAGGGAAAGAATTAGGCGTGATGACACTTAACCAATCGTTGGGGGTCAGGTAAAAAAAACAAGGCAAAGGCGGCTTTTCTCACGAGATAAAATAGAAGCAACAGGAGCAATCAAGTTATAGGGGAATAATACCGGTGGAGTGAAAGTAATTTAAGTAACCACTATGGTTTCTTGCGAATTGTGATTATGAGGTGTTGAGTGTCGTGGGAAGAAGGGAGAGAGAGAGGAAGAGAGAGGAAGAATAGCGAGCACACAATAAATGGCGATGCGCGCAGCTGGTGGCCAGCCCCCGTTCCTCCGGCGAAAATATTCCACGGGATATACTTCGCCCAGAGCCCACGGTTCAAGATAAGAAAGTTAGATGAAATCCCTTTTAAAAGAGACCGATGCCAGCAAGTTGACGTATAAGAGATTTACTCTCCGCAGTTGTTGTGAGAAGAAAGGTGTTCAAGGTGCAGCTGCCCTACCGGAGTTCAAAACCCAGCTCCCCTGTACCGGTATGTACCGAAAAATACAGGTTGAGCCGTTACCAAAAAGCCCCCCAAAAAAGCAGTTAGGTGGAGAGTAGAGGAAGGAAGAGTGAAAGGGTGAGAGAGCTAAAGGAGGAGATTAGCAAGTTTACTGTGGGAAGGGAGGAGAGATGATGGGAGGAAACAATGTTGTATAGCGATGTCGAAACGACGAAGAAAGTTGGTTGCTATTGCAGCAGCAACGACCAGTCCGTAGGAGTAGGAAGGACTCTACGACCTTGTCGAATCGGGACGCCTTTGGCGGTCCAGTTTGAAATAAAAGGAAAAAATAAAAACACAGTTGTCCTATCCAATATCTTGGTCATAACCCACCATTCGTGCGATTTCAGTAGCCTTGTTTCAATATGTGATTACCAAAGACAACACAAGTAGAACAGTCGACTAGGCATGCTACGTGAATGATTTATTGGAAGAGGTGGCTCTTGAGCTACCGTACCCGAGAGAACGTGGTACTGTACTGTACAGTACAGTACAGTACGCGGGCTAAACTTTTTTGCATCGATGACCATCAATCACGAGCCCCATTTCTACCTCTCCCCCTCCAGGAAAAAAAGAAAAAAGAAAAGAAAAGCCACACCCTACGTTATGGGTCTCAGGAATTTGATTGCTTGCTACTCTTGTAGTACTATCTGCGTATACTTGCTACCGGTCTAGGGTCCCAAGAATAGTTATGGAAGTCTTCACCAGGTTCTCATCCTTGCATTCGGCTACAAGTCATACGAATCCAATTGCTGTCATTTTTCTACGGGTTTTCCCTTTGGATTATCGGTCCAGAGGTTTCTGACGTTGAGGTTTCTATCCCAGTCCCAAGCAATGGCAGCATCATTCTCAATGGGATGGTTAATTTCTTTTTCCTCGATGCTACTGTGCTGACTCAAGTAGGATAGTCTCCAAGAGCCCCACCACCATCAGTGTGTCGAAGTCTGCGAACTACTAGTAGCCGTTAGATTGTTGAGCGCCCGGGCGCAAAAAAGGAAAAGAAAATCCCCTGTATGATAGAAGCTTTTATTAGATGACCTGAGTATCATCTACGGTAGCGTGTTCTCCCCCAGACGCGGACGTAGGGCTGGCTATGAAAGCGAAATCTTTGGGACCGGAATGCGAACACTCGGTACTTCGGATCTAACCGAGAACCTCTCACAACACAACTCTGTCCTCAATCGATAGACTGAGCAGTCTGCATATATGCATTGAGAGAATACTGGGTGAGTGTTACCGGTACTGTACTAGCACAATTCCCATCACCCTAAGCACGCGATACCAGTAGACTACCGGTACTGGTATTGTATGCAGGGGTTCTACAGTACCCTACTCGAGTACTGGTGGAAGCGGTTGGAGGGACAAAACCCTTGTGCAGACTACTTGTGTGTCCCGATATTTCCTCCCTTATAATAGCCCAACTACCTTCTAGTCTCGTTATGATGCTTGCACGTACCCTTATCATCGTAACGATCTGGCTCTGATCCTTAATTGCAAGGAGTAGGCGTGATCCGCGGTCCAATTCGAGGAGATGATACTGGTACAATGTGGGCAAGTTACCGATATCCCGCCAGTCCAGATATGCATAACTGCTGTGTTTGTTAACTTTGTACCACTGGGTCTACCGGTAGTCCCGTGCAGGTTCAGACAATCGATATCCCATTAATTAGTTCGAGCTATTCTCCTTTCTAGATTTGTTGTGTCAGTCTCTACTCACAGTATGCCTGATTGCGCGAGGTGAGGTGGTGGGCCGGGGGGTTGACAAAGGAATGCCTAATTCTTCTCAATCCGTTTTCATTCCAGCAGCCATTTTCACTCGGTTTCTTCCCCCGCTTCCTCGGTCAATCGCCGTCGTCGTCCTAGCCATTTTTAATTGCGAAGGAGCTGATATTGTCAGTCGCTAAAAACAGAATGGTCTCGAGTTCATTTCTTGCGTCTTTAGGCGCATCTTCACCCTCTTTGGCCACTGCTCTTGCAACAGGCTCTTCTTCTCAACTTAAGCGCAACAATGGTAAATACATAGTTCGATGAGGTAGAACTCGGTGAGCCCCTAGGATGCTTTCTCAATTGCGACTACGTAAAAAAGTGCGAAAGTAGCAATGGTGAAGCTCTGCCTGAGGTATGAGAGGATCCTTGGGGACACTCGGGCGCTCGGGCACGGCATTTATTAGGAACCCGGACACGGGTATTGGAGATGGTCTAGCGTTAACAACCTTTTTCACGGTTGTAGTGCTTCAAAGATGCCTTTGGCCCGTATTTGAAGGATATCACAGATGATGGGCTGGAAGGGCTGTCTGAGGATACGTTCAAAAAATTTCAAGGCTGCGCTTGCACAGATAGGGCCATTCGTAAAGGAGGTCGCCACTTGCCTTTTTGAAGGGGTAATAACGTCCCCCTAGAACAATCCCTGGATTCCTGATTGTGTGCCAATTTAAGAAATGATTACTAATACCCTTACAGTGCGTCAACAACGGTACTGCCATGTAGACCAAGTATGACAACACCTTGTCGGACAAGCCTTAGCATGGGGTTAGGTATCTGTTGGAAATGAAAGTGATAGAAAGCTTAAGTGCTAACAAGGCCGATTGTAGCTCTGAAGGGGTCCGTCGGGTATAAAGCCTGTCATTAGACAACATGCATAATGTTACTTTCCCATGTCTAACCGGTAGGTGTAACGTTCTGGAACTCTGACGCCCCGTCCATGCAGCTATCTTCAAAAGCCAAGTAGGCTTACACATGTTGTATTGCCACGAGACTACCGGTATCGGTATCTACCCATAACCCAATACTCGCGTAGTCTTAATCAAGGGTATTCCCTTCGTTGTTATATTTTTTATTCGCTCTGATTTTATTTCGATGTGATCCGCTTGCCTACAACTCCCTACTATCATACCTAAAAAGATGTTGCAAGGATCTCTTATGTTTCTATTCCTTCTGGGGCTGTCATTCCCACAGCATTTTTAAGTGTTCCTTTTGCAACGAGCCGTCCTGGGGAAACTGCTAGCTCAGCCATTTCGTCTGCCTCCAGTTCTTCGAATGGAATGGCCTCTAGCTCTGCGGGTGGAAGCGCCCCAGACGCAGGATTGATCCCCAAGCAATCCACTGACTATCTTGGACATCCTGCTCACTATCGGTTTTGTTTCCGTTGGCGCAAGGGGATCATGACGATGACGGCGGCTTTAATTCCTATCCTGTCTTGTGCCTTGAGATGCTTAGATTAATAAGGGGACCTACTGTTGTAAGTTAACTGTCGGCTGCGGAAGGATAAGACAAACCCTCTGACGTTACGTTAGTGCACTTCCTCCAGCTCTTAGGCATCAGTGTCATCAAGCCCCTGGCCGCCGCCTCTGTCCCTGCCGCTGGCGGTGCCAATCCTGCTAGTGTCTCGCTTACCGACGCAACTATCAGAAGCGTAGCCGGGGAGAGCAGTGTTGCTATTGGAGCATTTGCCGCAGGTTTATGATGGTTGCAATTTTATAGAAGGGACAACTTCAGTGTTGACTGGTATATGAACTGGATGATGTCTAAATGTAATTAAGTTAATAGGATGAAGGTGAGCATTTAATTCATGGATTGGAATTTCGTTGTTGCAGAATCTTTTCCAATCACTTAGCCTCTTAACCTATTTTTTCCCTCGAATTCGTGCAAGATGAGATGTAGCGGGCCTAGAGGGCTCCCGCGTATAAGTCTATTAACATGTGGTGACCCGACACTATTGGACCTGGATGAAGTAAGCAGGTGGCCGGGTGGTGGATGGTTCGCAGACCAGGAGACTGATGGCGAGTTTTTGAGTATGGGCGATACTGCTCTTCCTTCTCTGCCCCCCTCTCGTTTAACAGCTTTATAGGGGCAGCTAGTGAGGCTTCGAATACAGCGCTCGTGGGATCACAAAATATGTAACCACCGTGTTGTTATCGAAGTAACGAGCCTATTATACTAGTAGTATCGTAACTCGAAAGTTATTAAAAAAAATTGCTGATAAGAGAGTTTGCAGTGATGTGCTCCACAGCGTAATAGCCTAGGACGGTTAGGGCGTTTGGAGCAAGGCGGCCAGGAGAGATTAGGAAAGGAGTCCGTCCAGAGAGAGCGGAGAAGGACGATGAGAAGGAGTGTTTGGCAATATGTTAGGCGTCAACGCCTGAGGTGTAGGGTATCCGTCCCATTAGGGAGAAGAACGGATACTGGCGCTGGATGGATAGGCGCAGGGGGAAAGCCAATCATTTCACTGCGAACAGTCGGCTTAAACCCTTTCGGATGATTGCCAAGAAATTGTGGTTTGCTGGAACACTCAAAAGTTTAAACATGGCAACCACCAGAAGCTGTCACTCTACCGCACCACCTACCGGTATCGTTCCACAGCCAAAGCCGTAATATCACAGGGTGGCGAGGGAAATGTGAGAGGGTAGATACACAAGAAAAAAATGAAAAGGTATGATGGAAGAGAAAAACCGGCTACAACACTGCTCCTACTGTTATAATAATATATTGTGTTTAATCTCCTGAAATAAATAGCGGGCCACATGTCCGAATTTACCCTCCTCTGAAGTCGGTCACTTCGGTTCGTCACTCCGGAGGGGAAAAAATGTTTGACAAAAGTTTCGTCCCGTTCACCCCTTCCCTCAATCTCCAAGATCACTCTCATACCGGTATCCAACCCCCTCCCCCGTGATTCAGACGCAAACCGGGCGAATCTCTCAATTACTTGCAGATGGAAATCGTATAGCTTCTAGGCTCACGATATCTCGACTTCCCAGTTCGGCTCCCACTAGTTGAGGTATAATGTCGAACATTTGGAAAACCTAGAATATCGCAGTGTGCCGTTCCGGTGTCGAGATTAAACGGGTTCATGGTGAATGAGGTGTGATGGAATGAAGGTGGAGGAATGTAGAATTGAAGGGATGGGTATAAAAAAGTGGAAAGGTAAGCCAATACGGTATCTAGGCATGTCGGTACCTCATGGGTCGGGCGATTTCTTCACTCTGACGATAGGTTGATCAAGGCACTGCACTGCTCACTATTGGGGGCAGACAGGCACGTTGTGAGGCGTAAGTTTGGATGTGATTGCGATGGCGGTGGCGGTGCTGACGGAGCGTGCAGGAAGTGGACTGCACAGGTATCCCGGGCTGTGATGAATCGTGGATAGAAGGTGAGGTTCCTGACTCCGCTTAACCGATGTATTGAGTATTAAAGAAACTGCAGTTGGTGAACACTTTGGACGCGATCGCAATGAAGATGGCTAGGGGTTCCTCCTGGCATGCATTGCCAAGTTGCCGTATCACGGGGCATAGTTTAACAAATAGTCTTTCCCGGTTACTGAAAGCACCTTTGACGAGGCTAAAAGAGTGGGGTTCGAGAGTGCTCGACTCCCCGTTACCTGGGTACACCATCCCCCCCGGGGTTCCATTCCGGATTGTATGCCCTTTACCTTCAAGTTAAGGCTACTTAGTAATAGCTCAGAGGTTGCCAATGTAACCTGGATGGATAGAGCAGGGAGTGTGGTTGGGTAGGTTCTGAAGAGGGGATACTAGGTCGTTACAAATGTGTGCCGCCATAATAGTTAGGAATGGGCCAACTTCGCACGGCTATCAGACCTTGAGGCCGGAAAGACAAAATTTGAGAAACTTTGGGTTCATATTGCACACGGATTCAAGCCGGAAAAGCGACAAACTGGTTTTCGAGCCCTTGAACTAACCCGCCGGAGGAGCGGCGAGGGGACGCAGATCTGAGGGTCACCCTGGCGATGAGGCTTATAAATTAGAACTGGCTCATATACAACATGGCGCAGATACAATGACGTCCATCGGGGGCTTCGTTGACATTGTTCCAATCCCGGGGTTTACAGTAGAGATATCATAGACTTTTGACAATTCCAGGATCGAGCCCTAGTATCCAGAATATCCAGGGAACCGTTGATCGGTTGGTAGCCTATTGCCCCGCTTACGTGGATTCGGGCTGACCGCAGTAGGTTCGAGGAATCGGCGAATGTGGGCAACTACCGTATTGGTAATTATTGAATGAGTATTCCCGTCCACGTAAGACTTTCCCACCGATCCTTAAGTTTTAAAAGTACCCCTCCTGACTCAGACCCTTAAACGGGACTGTGGTCCATGGGAATTTGTTTCGTCAGCCTTGCACCGCTAGTCGCCAACCCCAACTTAGCCCCCAACCAACATCTCTCTCTAGAGCCTGGTGGAGTTCCGCAGAAGACAAGAAACGGATCGAGGGCACCTTCATCGCATTGCGGAACCATTTTGAAGCACCCGCACTAGTCCGCGAGTGGGGCTAACTAACAGAACCGTGGAATCTACCACGGCATGGGGCTACCCCAACTTCTTCGTCCGCGCTACAAAGAAGTACGACTTAGCCAATCGGATATGGGGTAACGGCAGGGGCCACTACGGCAATATTAGCAAGGTCTGGCATAACCCTGTTAAGCAAGACACTACCGTGAATGCCAGAAGGGTACTCCGAACGCACTGCTCGCGTATTGGTAGATCGGCACGAGATCGTTGAAGAAGGGCGCGGCGTTAACGCAATTGAAGGGTGAATTCGGCCTTCGACGGTAACACTCCTAGAGGTATAGCGAACGACCAAGGACTGATGCTCAAACCAGGAAACTGACTATGTGCTTTCTGATAAGGAGTTCAATCTTACGGGATCCCATTTTAGGAAGGCTCTTAATGATAGCACCACTAGACTTGAAGTCATTCTGGCAGTCAAGTCTTCCCGTGGAATTCAACCCCGGCTTCAAGTCCACCTATACGAGGAAACCTGTGACCTCAACAGCTAGTATCCAGACAACTTCTACAACCAACTTGCCAACCCCAATAACCTTCAACTTTGAGCGGCGCAACTTTGGCCACTGGGATAGCGTCTATCTTAAAGCGGTACCTCCCCTCAGTAGATTCTCCTAAATTGCCATATAACTAAGACAAAATAGGCTAGACAGCCTACCGCGGGGGCCTCCAACAAGCCCACATAAACTGGGGCGATTTTGACGCTAGGGCGATGACCTCGTCCTTTCTTCGTCAACAATGCAAACTACAGCGGCTCCTAACTAAGCTATTAACTCTACATGCACCTTTCTCCTCCCCCACTAATTGAAATAATATTTCGACAGCTAGGGATAGCCGAGCTCTGGCCACACACACAGAGCGGAACTGTGACTATCAGTGTGGTTTGGGGTGGTGGGGTTGTACCATATCAAGGGGAGGGAATGAAGCGGCGGAAGCCGTGTCACAAAAATATCGAAGGCTACATTTAACACAATATTGAATTCATGGACCCTTCCGCTTTGACTCTTTATAGCTTTCATTTCGTGCTCAAACCGCGTTGGGCCAGAGCAATCCCCCACTCATCACTGTCCAATCTACATCTTACGAGTGAGTCCCTATGATCAACAAGACGGATGGGACAGCAAGCCCCCCTGGCAGCTACCCATATACCCTAGCGCCCAAGCCAGCAAAAATCCTTGGCGAGTGCGTCTCGCTCCTGCATATTATCACCCCCCCACAATCGATACATCCATCTCGACATATGTATATAGCAACTCCACCCGCAACCAAACCATAATGGAAAGAAGCATTTACCGGCCACAAAGCAGCGCAACAAGAACAGCAGCAACCAACAGCGCCTCGCCTGCACCCTAGATATTATGTATCCGTTGAAAACCAGCTACATGATTGGTGAGAGAGAGGGGTATACACAATTCGTCAGGAAAACTCGCCGATATCATATGATACTGTAGCCCCCTCCCCCCCGCAGTATGATATGGTATAGTACTAGTTAATATTATATTATACAGTACGATTACATGCAAGTTGGCCAGGGTCCGGATCCCTGGCATGCTACACTGCACTGTACCGTACTCGAGTATGGTTTTATCATGCTATCGGTAATAATTGCGGGGGAATCGGTCGATAGTCGAGCAGGGATGTTGGAATGAGGTGTCGCACTGTAAATTACAAAATGCCGGAGCGGAAGTATGATACGTACAGTAGAATAGTAAAAGAGTGATAGCTAATTATTACTACCCTGACGAGGAGGAAAGGGGGAAGAAAGGTAACTCTCCGACCGCTGCTGCGGGATCCGCCTCCATCACGAAATATAAAGAAATTACTAGCGACAAAAGTAAAGCAATAAATAGTAACCCTTAATATCCACATAGGAAAGGAACATCCTTCTCCGAACACAACACCTACTCTACCTTCCTAAACACGAACGGCCCCGCGCTATTCACAGATCCTGCCGTTTCCGGACCACTTTTTGAACAGCACCCCTGCGCAGGCCCAAATGCTAGGGTACTCGCTTTATCCGACCTATCCATAACACCCTTCCACTGTGAAGCAACCTGGCTCGGTGTTGAAGAGTAGCTGGGTGGAACATCTAGCGCTGGATTTCTCAAAAAGAAGTGTCTCGGTCTGAGCAGCAGACTCACTGGCTCTGCTGGCATGATGGGGAAGTCTTCTGGGGCGGGGAAGTGTGTGAGGCCGAAGGTGTGCCAGATGACAATGTCCTCGTCTTCAATATTTGCGTCGCCGTCTGCTATCCACTCCGGCAGACCGCGGGATGGCTCACCGGAGGTTTGGCAGACATGTCGGCCCGCGGGGTTGAGCTGGCCATCGGCGTCTGTAAAAGTCATGGGTAAGAAGGTGCAAGCTGAGGAACTACGGGATATGCTTACAGGGAGTGACGTGAATTGCATGTCTCGCGAATCCAGCACGTTTCCAGACAAGACTACCTTCCTTGGGGAGTAACCTTGGGGCCTCCCTGGAGACGAGTTTATAACTGGGGAACTTCCCAGAGTATGGGTGGACCTTGTTTGTATTGCAGATATCCCAAGTCCTGGTTGTCGAACCCTCATAATCCGACAGCGATTCCTTCACTTTAGTGTACTTTGTTTTATTGGCATAAAAGGCATTCCCGTATTTATTCTCGGTGCTTCCTACCGGCGCAGCGCCGGGAGTCGCATCGACTTGGAATACGGTATTCTTCTGACCGTCTATCTGAGGGTCGAGACGAAGGCAGAAAAGGTGTTGGTGGTTGTGAGCCTAAGACATACGTTAGTTAAGGCGCAGGTAATCGAGGGTTAGGGTTCAGACATTAACCCCTGGGTGGACTTCTGTTCCCCATCCTTTTGTATCCTCGCCGGGGCCCAGAGCATAGGTATTCAGAATACCCGTGAGCTTAATCTCAAGCTGAATAGTGGCATCCTGGTAAAATATCCAATATACACAGTACTCGTAATTGGCCGCGGTGAAGGTATGCGAAACCACAAGCTTGCGCCCACGAGTGACAATAACGGAGTCGTCTCGGTAATCAGTGTGCTTGAAAAGAATACCTGCGTCTTCCTCGTGGATGCAGACCGCGTTCTTGATGGTCACAGCAGCGCCGGCGTTATTGGAGAAGTCTGCGTCTAGATAGTGGATAGAGCCCTTGCAATCGCAGCCAAGACTATCAAGGTTGTTATTGGTTAACGCCCGGAATGTGGAAGTTTAAGACTCTTACGATAGTGAATTTGTCATGTAACCACCTCCGTATTCACCCATATCAAAGGCATGCTTCCTCTGATGTGGGTGCTCCGGATTACCATATGGCACTACCATCTCTGCTAATGACATGCGATAGAATAGGGGCCTGACATTTCCCTTATCATTGTAGGCGATGTTGTTCAAGACAATGCCCTCTCTAGCATTGAAACCGATGTGAAAGTTGAAGTTCTGCCAACTGATTTTTCTCCCGTCCATTGTGAAGGAAACACCCTCCGGCTGAGTGATATTTAAAGGCTTCAAATCAGTGCGATAACCACCCTCTTTCTCAATGTGTGCAGGGTTGTAGTTACTGCCGAAAGTGTTGACTGGCCGGCGGACATCAGGAACATCGATGTGAATGATCTCGCCGGTTTCTGTGTTGACCACTGGGCAGAAGTCGAGAGGATATGCATACTGCACGTCGTCAATATTAGGACGGTAGTACATTAGCGCTTGCTGTAAACGGACGCTGTTTCCAAACCGCTCGTCGTACCCAATTGACCATGCTGCGTTAAAGGCTCTTGTTAATTCGTTACTCGATCACAATAATCCCGAGCAAGAGAACATACGGTCACAGCAAACCTTATCCATGTCCTCTTCAGGGATTCCTAAGATTAGGCACTGCTCAAGAACCTTCGGATCCTTCCGCACGAGTATTTCAGTCGCCTGCAGATCTTCCAGAGTGATCTATTTGCGACGAATTAGTTAGTTTTCACTCTGGCGCATGCTGAAAAGGATTTATAATGCAGCATACCATCGGCTGTACACCCTCCAACTTCTCCCATGCAATAATCTTTCCATCAACCAAGTCCACGATTCCGTCGTAAACCATGAATGACTTGTCAATAGCTACAATCTCTGCCTTCCTCCGGGGCCTTGGTGCATTCTCCTCGTCAGCCAGCCAGACAAGCATTTCTTTCTTCAGGGGCTCGTTCAAAGTGACGGCATTGTATTTGAGCTGGCCGTGCTTCTCGCGGACAACAGCAGTGGCATATTCGATCTCTGTGATTGACAATGGATCGAAGGGATGTGGCGGCTGGTCAAGACCATAAAGGTGGGCATTGAGTTGTTTGAGTCTTTCAAGAATTGGCATGGTGAGATGCGAAAACCCGAAGGATGGACCTAAGAATGAGGATATGAATGAAGGAGGGCGGAAGCGGATAAGCAGTGCAACCCCCCCGACAATTGCGCTCTAGAGGTCTAGAGATCTCAGATAAAGGAGAATGAGGGGTCTCGTAGCCTCAAGGAATAAATGGGGAGGCGGCGGGAGGGGGGGGGGAAGGCTTGATTGAGTAACTAGGGGCGTACTAGATCCTATCCTGTGTTCTCTTTTCCCAATAGGCAGCGGGGCTCCGTGGCGGGTTTATATGTTTTCCGTCTATCCTCACTAGGAGAGCCTCTTCCACGCCCAGACTAGCCCACACTTGCCGGCAGGAAACCGGTATCTTTGGAGTCACTACTATGAGCGGAACCCTGCCTACATCTACTTGTCGCCTCCTACTATCTAGGGATCTAACCCGAGAATTCCCCAATTTTTCGTAGCCTATGTTTCCCTTCACACCAGGATGTACTTTTGCTTAATTCCGTGGCCAATCGCAGAACGACACGACCAGGGGAGAGATGCATTCTACCCAACTGGTAGAAAGGAGGGCTCGAAATGATAATAAATGAGTACAGTACTCTTTGATACCGAATGAAGTAGAGTTAGCCTGGGTTAGATCACCCGACAAAACAATCTACCAAGTGATCCCACTACCGGTATCATGCTGTGCAGTGGGAAGGCTGACCATCATCGGAAGGTATCGCATGGTAATAGCAACCAAGATTTACAGAAAGGCACTATGCCAGTGCTACGCCGTGAGATCACGGCATAGGGCTAGCTATATGTACTTGTGTATTCAAGGAGGCACGGAGGATTTGAGTTTCGGGGGTTCTACTCAAGTTGGTAAACCCCCCCCAGATAATATGCCTACCGGTAATGTGTCCCACAAAGTCCCAGGCTCGTTTTGTTGTAGAAAAAGAGTTGGCGCCATGCGACGGGTTTGATGGACCTCTTGGTATAAATGAAGGATTTATAGTGGCCGGTTAATAGATTATGGTACTACTGGATTGTGGTCCTCCTTCAACTCAAGCAAAGTTCCCTAACCCATGATATCTGTCTCTGCCACTCTGCACACTCTTTCACATCACAAGAAAAAGAAACAAGTTATCGATAAAGCTACCACTCCGATAGCGGGTTCAAGACGGATAAAGAAAAGAAAAAACCCCGTTGCTATTGCCATGCACAGATTGGTTGATAAGTTGCCGCATCTCGCTTGCTTCCCCGGAAAACATACCCTATCGTAGCTTAGACTGCTGGTTCACCCCCAATCACGAACAAGAAAGAGGGTCTGCTCGAAGCTACCGGTACACCACTGACACTTGGGGCACCATAAGGGCACTGCGTATGGTACAACTAGCGGGTGGAAGGTCTTGGCACCCCCGGCAAAATTGTCATGAAATTGACCACGGTCGCAACGACATCCACAGCCATAACCCACCATGCCACCATCACGCCCTCCTAAAAAGTACCTCAG
>Ga0307513_10001057_pt1 | contig 40031 bp, 46 predicted proteins | sample 15_EM_MG_FD_202174 | JGI IMG/M metagenome (GOLD analysis project Ga0307513, IMG submission 202174) | Populus trichocarpa ectomycorrhiza microbial communities from riparian zone in the Pacific Northwest, United States - 15_EM | ecosystem: Host-associated > Plants > Roots > Unclassified | place...
CACCGATTAACGGCGAGTATCACGTTGGGCTGGCATGGCTAGGGTAGGCGATGATGCGTATGCGTTGGAAGTCTGCAATCCGTTTGATGGATAGCAGCAGGCTAATCATCCTTCGTTGGTCTATCGTACTGTGCAGGGGCGAGCTGCCACATTCGGTTCGCGTCTCCTGCCCACGGCCAGTGGGGGTGCGTGGCATCAGTAAGAAAAGGTGGAAAAAAGATAAAAGTACGTACTTACATAAACCATGTCGTGAGTTTATATACTTAAGTTGGGTCTCGAAAAGCAAGGGAAAAGTGCAAAATAATGAGAAAAGGCGAAGAAAAATGGCCATCAAAATAAGTGTTTTGCTGATGGTCCGATGTCTTGGATATGTATATGATGAACGGGGCTGTGGACCAATCATGAGTAGCGCCCATGCTCGTCTGTCGCTTATGTATATAGATACTGGTCCCTATACACGTCCAGCGGCATGTTCAGCTGGGGTGGGTAGCAGCCGGGATTTCTGACCACAAGCCAATTGGAAATCGGATGTCGGACATCCACTCTTGGGGGCGTCAATGCTAGTCGGACCGTCTAAGCCCACGATCGACCCACCCTTGTGTGGCGAGTTGTCAGCCCGCCCGACTTGTACGAGACCAAAGTCTACAGGGGCACGTCTAACATCTTCCAGCGGCAGCGACACCGGACCCAATTACCCGAACGGCGCCTCGCGTTTACCTCGCATTGTGGAGTCGGCCAAGTGAATCGACGTCATGGCATGAGCGTGCGTTCTGCAGCTCGTGCTAGTTGCCCGTTGTATCCCGTGCCAAGGACGTTGCGCCCACGTCTGTGAGCACAAGGCTCTATATCTGTGGGCTGTGCTCCCTCCCCAAAACGCACAGCTGTGATTCACAAATACCTCGCACTTCGGATGCTCGGTCAGCACGTGCTAACTCCCAATATCCAGAAAACAGCCTCTTTACCCGCAAACTGATACCCCCGGAGCACTGCTCTTTCGAGTGTACGCGTATTCGTATCTGGCTTGTGAAGATGGAAAAGCCAATGGTCGACGAATCGAACCACCTGATCACAGCCGCCTCGCCGGTTTTTTTTTTTTTCGCCATCGCCACTCGGCCACGCTGAAAGGGCGTGTAGATCGGCGTGATCAGGCCGGGGATATAAATGCCTGCGGTCATGTCTCCGTCGGTTTCTCTCTGCACAACGACCTCCCTCCCCTTCCAACCCCCTCACGCCTCGCAGCCCCTACCTAACGCTACCGATACGCTCGATACGCTCGATCACAACAGGAACTAAGCCATCGATACGTTCCACGCCCCAATACCTCGAAATCGCCACTCTCAGCGTCGAGCACCGAAGATTAATCTCGCCTCAACGCGAATAACATGATCCACCATAATCAGGCTCTATCGGGTCCATATGCGGCTGGATCTCCGCGATCTACAACGATCAGGGTTTCCGAAGGCTTTGAGGTCGAGAGAAGTTCACCGCTCTCCACTCAGCACCGATTACCACCGGTCAAGAGGCCAGCTTCCGTAGATCTCACGGAAGTCGCTCTTCAGACCCACCTGCCGCCTTTGCTTGCTGCCAAAGCAAGACCGTTTACTGTATCAGGGCTCATCCCCCTCGACCCGGCGAATTTGGTTGTGTTTTTCAGATCCAAGGTGAGACGAAAGCTACTCGAAAGACTGGAACTGTTCGTGCTGAACTGGACCCATCGTGTCAATCCTTGGTTTCGTTTTCCAGAGCGGCATCACACATTCTCTTGATTTCCCGATAGACATCGATTATGACCTTCCGCCCGCCCTCGACGTTCTTATGGCCGCATGCAGACCCCACGCTTCCGACCTGGATGAATATACGTCGACACGCGAATCCCTCTTCTACCCACCCAACCTACCTTTATCCGCCACCCTCGAAATCGCGAATCATCCGATTATTGAGGCCGTCCGAAACACGCTCTTCTCGACTCTTCCGAAAGGTCACCATCTCACCGCAGTTAGGGATATGTTGGAAATCGTACCGAAGGGCGGGAGGATGACACCTCCACCCAAGCCGATTGACAACCGAGTCGCGTCGATCATCGTTACCCTCCCAGTTCGATACCGGGGTGGCGCTCTGATCATTCGGGATCCTAACACAATCGACGATGCCAACGAGGAGATCTACCGTGGGGGAGGGAAAAGTCATACCAGTGCTCAAGGCCACACAGGAGTGGGCATCGATCATCTCGAATGGACCGCGTTCTTGGCAAACTCAAACTACGAGGTGGAGGAAGTCACGAAGGGTTTGAGATTGACCATTTCCTATGCGGTCTATGTCAGGTCGTTCGGGACTGGGGGCGTCATGCCTGACCCACTGATCACACCCAGCGATAGATTCTTGGATCTCGTCGCTCCGATCTTGAACATCTGCAGGGGAAGGAAGATCGCATTCTATCTAACGGGGGAATATGGTGTGAATCCTGCTGAGGTGTTGGCCGAGTCTCTCGTCCCTTATGTATGTCGAAGAAATCACTTTGCTTCTTGGTTACTGACCTCAGATGGTTTCCAGCTAAAAGGGGCAGACTCGTTGCTCCATCACGCCCTCAAACTCTACAAGTTAACCCCGGAACTCCACTGGACTGCAGGAGGGTACATCTGGCCCGTTGATCGTGTGGTGGAATGTTCGGACGACTTCTCCCCGACTTCTACATCCAAACCCGCTTCCATTTCGAACCCCCTTGACGGACCATACCGTTCACCCACCATGATGCACGTCAACATGCTTCATTCGCCTATGATGGGTCTCTCGTTAGGTAGTCCGATGACTTCCCCACCTATGACTGTCCCCATCTCTATGCCGGACCCAGTGTTGATGGAAGAGGATAATTTGAGGTGGAGGGTGGAGAATAGCGGAGCAGTACCGCTAGCGGAGGAGGATATCCTTCTGATGGCTACGCCTGATCCCGCTGGTGGTCCCCCGCTTTTGGGACCGGTCTCAAAGGAGAAAGTCCCCTTTGTTTCTGGAGGGCAGTTGGATAAGTTGATTGTGAATGTGCTGATTGTTGCTTTTGTGCCTTGAAGCCTCGAAGGCAGGTGGCGGAGGGGGCAAGGTACCCCGTCTTCTACCTAAGATGATTTTTCTTCCTTTTCCGTCTCCCGTTTCGCCATCGATATAACTCTACGTGTCCTCTCTCTCGATGTTGTGTGTACCAAGGTTTCTCCCCCGTGTTGTGCTTCTATCATATCGTTGTGCTCTATCACCGCACTCCCTTCTTCCTTGCTTGCAGTTTTCTCGGATCAGTTTTTTTTCTTTGCTGATGTCTTAGCAGACTCAATCACGTTCTTGCACGTTGAAAATGAACATAAGCTACCTTTGGTCTACACGTGTAGACATCAAGTAGTCGTCCTGCCTGAACGAACATCACAGCATCCCTGCATTTACTTAGCATTGCCGTCCCACGATACTTAAACTTAGTTCCATCAAGTTCACTCTTGTCGTAAGCACATCAGTGGTTGGGTACGAATTCAACCGAGCGCCTCCCCCCGATCGTTCGGACATCCGCATGTCACAGAACGCGAGGGAGGAGCCACTCGGGGAGGGTTGGCCTAATGGCCGCAATTTGGGAGGACTACGTGTTCTACAACGGCAATCACTTACTAGAAATTGAGCTAACTTACGCTGATCATCGTACTAACGAACATGAACTACAATGTAGGTAGACCCGCGCTAACTTACACTACTCAAGTATGACATGGAACTGATACAATACCAACGAGGGGAACTAGAGACGCCCTCTGGGAGGGAACTGAGGATGAGAGAAGATGGAAAACAACTATTTGAGGGCGCAGGATAAAGTGAATAGACGCAGGAGTGAAAGGAACTGCAGATCGAAATAAGTGTCCACCTCTACTCCGCTGGGCGTTGGTGCCGATCGCTTGCCACTCACGGCCCCTAGCCGGGGTGCAGCATCAGTGATGAATCGATGGTGATGTGTATGAACCTCCGTGTCCCGATCGGACAATAGTGTTTAGAAGAAGACGGCGCCATTGCTGGAGGCAGCGGAGGAGACGGTGGTACTGCCAGTAGTGGGGTTCTGGGGTTTCTCGGGCTTGCTCTGGGTGGGCCTGAAGCTCATGTTAATTGGGTGCGCTGTGTAGTGGGAGGTGGTAGAGGTTGATCGCGGCAGTGAACTGCGGTGGATTGTGGTAGTGTAGTAGAGGGGTTGAAAAAGAGGAAGTGGCGGCAAGGTCCTCTTGAGATTCTGAGAAGAAGTGATGAGGTCTCGGCGGCTGGGGCGGGTGAGTCGGCCAAGGGACAGAGGGACGATGTGCTCGAGTTTTAAACCCAGAATCGGGACTCAGACCAGTACTTTTTCCATCCTGTAAAATCGCAAAGTTTTACGGCATCGTCCCGTGCAAGAATCCACCGATTGGACGTACTTAGCGTCTCACAGAATCAGACTGAATATGGATTACAGACATCCCTCCCAACTGGACGGAATAATAGTGTAGGTGTTGGTGAATAAGATGCCGAACTACGACCAAGTGCGAAAAATGCAGATATTCATCTACGGCAACCAAGGTTTCTGCCGACCAAGGTGGTATTTCTCTAGTTTCCTAAGGTCTGATATTTGCCGCGGCGGGCTGACGTGGAGCACTACTTTTGACCGCAGTCCACATGGCCGAGTGATAGGTGTACCCCAGCATACTCTGAATGTTGTTAGTATACGTTGTATCAACCGTCTTTTCATCCTACACCATCCGATGGCTCATTGTCAGGAAACTGCTGCCTTGGCCGATCATTTATGAATAAGGGGACGAACCTGTATTTCGAACCCGACCTCTTCGACGAGGGCTTTCACCTGTTCCAAGTCCAGTTCGATGGACGGGTCCGTTCCACTGTTTTCCCAATGCCATAATAGAGGACCTGGTTTCGAAATCCGCCCCGGGTCAATTCTTGGACCTTCCCTGCCTAGAGCGTTAACTACCTAGGTTGATCCATACTCCTCCCGGGGCCAGTATTCTCTGAAAAGTTCGGAGGTAATTGACGACATTCTTTGCCTGGTCGATTGCATATCAATACAGATAGATTACGATAGATAAGTGAGGAGAGGCTTACGGTGTCAATGAAGAAGCAGGTGACGATGGCGTCCCATTGACCGATGTGTTCGTTGTCTTCATCGGGGCCACCGTAGATCTCCTCGAAATCGCCTAGCGCCCTGCAGTCAGCTTCGCACGATAAATGAAAAGGTGCATCCAAAGCGTACCCGCAACCATAGAAAAGTCTGCTCCATCTGGTAGGTCTGATGGGAGTACATCAGGTACTGTGATCTCACGAAGCAGCGCGCTGGCTTCTGGGACGTTGGAAAATGAGTGGATATAAGGGTGGAGTACATGTTGGTTGAGGGCTTCTGTTCTATTGTTTTCGTCAGCAGGCGGAAATTAAGGATTGAACAGAGACTGGTAACGGAACTTGTTGAGAATGAAAGAGGACGTCAGGAGCATGAAAAGGGAAAATTCGTTCCCTTGACAGGTGAACCCTGGGTTTGGTGAGGTCAGAAGGGAGCAAGAAGATTGGAATCGGATATCTGGGGCTAACCGAGCTTGGCGATGTCGTAGGCCAGGCGCCCGAGACCTGCCCCAGGGACGAGAACACGGATGTTGGCTCTGTATATGGGTGAGCCCAGAACAGAACAGAGTTGCGTGGTGGAACAAACCGCTCAGACGGCAATGTACTCGAGAAATGCTCGGTTAGGGCATCGATCATGGGGGCGTAACACGCTTCCCGCTCCCCTTTTCCCTGCGGGGGATATGCATCTGGCCTTGGTTCAGAAGAGAGCAATCGCTCACCTCCTCGCTCCAATCTCTTACGAGCTGTTTCAGGGTGCTCCTAATTTTCTCCATATCACCTTCATTGATTCCATGGTTTGATGAATCGTGGCTGTGTGTATGTCCCCCTCCGTGATCATGGGAATGCGAGTGCGAATGGCCATCTCCATCGTGTTCGTGGGAGTGTGAATATGAGTGTAAAGACTCAGGCTCTACGTCCGCAGGGGGACGCGTGAGACTCCTCAAGCAAGTTCATCGCACGTACTTCTCACCGCGGTCCTCTACTTCTGGCTGCGGAGAGAATATCTCTGTGTTGGCCACGATCGCGTCCAGGAATTTCGAGTTGACCACGATGGCCTTATCGACGCTCCTCAGCCGGGTTTTGTATCCGATTTTTTCGAGGACGTCCTGATCCTCTTTCGGCAGGCGAAAGAGATCTTTCCTCCTCCTGTTGTTCGCCGAGATCTACTGATCCAAAGTCAACGGAGAGTTTAGTTGATAGTTTCTAGTTTTACCGAATGCGCAGTATAGTTCCTGAAGGCTGCGACGACGGAAGCGAAGTAGGCCTCCTCCTCTTCGATTTCCTGGTCTGTATGCGGCATGGGGTCCAACAGTGATTACAGTTCGTGTGTGGTGACCCGACACAGGAGGACTCCGGAGCCGCGAGATCGTATGATGGTCCCGGATCACCACCACACGTCGTGACAGACGGCAACAACGACCCCACCCTTCCTCTCCACGCCCACGACGACGACCACGACGACGACCAGACAGAAATCCACGCCTTCGGACCGGCTCTGCCCGACGCGCGCGCGGTTATTTCGAAAGCCATGCCTCCCAGGTCGTCGCCTCCGACGATGATCCCCAAGGGATCTTTCCATCCACCCCACGACGCCGCAACGTACAGGGACCTCCTCATGTTCGAGGAGCGCCTCAAATCTAATGCCTCGTCTCTGAAACGACGGAAACGAAGATACCAGTGTGCGTGCACCATTTTCGCCATGATCCATGAGTTCCAGTGATGCTTATTCCCAGCCGACGTCCCTCCCTCCGATCTCGCCTGCTATCACGCACAGTGTTTCTGTTCCAGCTACTGGCGTTGATATCGTTTCTAGTTTGCGAAGTGTTCCTGCAACTCAACCTGCTCGACATCCCGTTTCATTTCCTTCTACTTCGGACGTTCCCCACTCTGTATTCTCCAGAAGAGATTGCAGGCGTTCACGTGCACCCATATTTTACCCTCGGGCTGCTTTCTGTCTCTGTCACCACCCTTGTATTATTCTTCGCGAGTGGGATGTATTCCGAGAAGATTGCGTACGCCAATCGGTCTGTCTCTTCCGCAATTGTTTATTCCTTATGGATCACGTCGTGCGATACGCGCGGAAGGACTTGGTCATACTGACATACCTCTCTCTAGATACGTCCCCCACGCTAACCGAGCACTCCGGAACTTCAATATGTACCTCAACCTTCGCCAACCTCCGCTGAGGTCACGAAACCCATTCACATTCTTCCGAACACCCACCCCACAACCCGCCCCACTCACTTCCCCCCGCACCCCTTCGCCAACGCGGCCCATCAGTAAGCGCAGTCCCTCCGCAGTACCCATTATGCCAATTCCACCAAGCTCAAATCCACGTGGGGAGCTAATATTCTCGTCCCGTGTTGATCGGTCTTTTCAAGATTCTTATGACCGCTATCGATCGGCGTTCGAGAGGCGGAGGGAGGAAAAGGAACGGGAGACGTTTTTCACCCGGACGTACATTGGGAAATTCCTTGCAGCCTTACCTTGGAATCCGCTTGGTCCCTGGCCACCGCCCCCACCGAGTCCTATAGAACCTACGGGGAAAGGGGAGAAAGGGCCAGACAGCAGCAGGTTCGGGCACGGGGCTAAGCGGAGTATCAGTGGATCATCAACTCCAAGTTTGAACCGGGGCCGCTTAGGTAACACCCCGTCTGGGTCGAGGAAGTCCAGTCCAGCACCTTCGAGAGGGAAAGGGCCTTGTAGGGTGGGTGGAATTGGATCAAGGAGTAGCACCCCTGCTTCGACGGTTACAAATTCGTCAACTTCGACCGCGTCGACGTACACGATGACTTCCCTGACATCGACGCAGGATTCGTCTTTCCTCACACGGTCACCACCTTCGCCGTAGCATACACCGATTGTCGTTCAGTTCATCATGGTGCATCGATGGCGGGGTTACTCGTTTGATTGTAGTGTCATCTGAGGAAGGTTCTTTCGGCCGTATCCCACACGCATAACCTCGCATATATACCTCCATGCAGTCCAGTCCAGTTGTTAATTGACAATAACAGTGTAAAACTAATCGTAATGGATAACGGAAGTAATATTTTTGTTGAAGAGGACGTCAAGGTCGCAGTGGATAGGATTCTGTTCTCCCATCAGTCCCGTGGGGAAACAACGTCATTTTGCTAAACGAACTCAAGGCGAAAAACTGAGTAGTCCATCCTCCACTATGTGGGAGAAATCCAATCATTCGTTATACAGTCGGAGGCGATCATACGTGCAACTCACCGGTCAAGTTTGAGGTAGCTCAGTTTCATCGGGCGGGTATTCCCCGGAGTTCGCAGACTCTCGCATGCAGTTGATCCCAGCCCGAGCCACCGCGTGAGATGATAACTCGGAGGGACGGAAAGATATCTATGAGTCCCGTTGCGATAGTTGTAATATCATCGTTTGATATGCCTGGAGGAAGTGGCAGTCTTCCGGCGGAAAAAAACTGCAAGAGACACCTCGTCGGAAGCGAACGCAACTCGTGGAAGTTGGGATCCTCTGACAGGGATCGGATGTCGCCGGCGAGGTTGGTGGTATTAAAGTGGATCTTCAACTTGGATAAACCTTTACAGCGAACAGATAGGGCGAGGAAGCAGGAGATGGTGGTGCGGCAGGCGTTCCAATGACATGGGGCGCCAAAATCGAGTTGTTCTAGCCGAGGGAGTGCAGCGGAAAGCTGCACCACATCTTGGTTCGTCAAAGAAAAGACGCAACCAGCCGCTCCAAAACAGTTCGATCGTATGTATAAATCAACGAGATTTGGGAAGAAGAAGAGGGGAGAGATGAACGTAGCACTGATGGGAACCGGTTCCTGGAAATTCAGGCGAGCAAGGGTGGACCTCAACCCGGCATACTCGACGGAACCATCGTACGTATCGGAAATATCCCTTTCTCGTTGTGTAAGCCAAGGGATCCACCCGTATGCCCCCACATTGCTGAGACCAAGCGCCTGAAGAGGTGGGAAAGTCGTGGAAACGGGGAAAGCGGTTGGAGGTGGACTGCACACGCGGTCCCAAACCCGGAGGTTTTCGAGTCCCATGATGTGGTGTGTTTCTGCCTCCCCTAGGGGCACGGGGACGCTCAACACTCTTAGCAAATGACCGCATCGTTGGATCATCGAAGCAACTTCGTCCCTGATATGATCTGTTCCGTCCTGGCCGAGATCGATGAACACTTCTTGGAGACGAGAAGTCTGTAGAATCCGAAGGGCGGGTCCAAGATTTTGGGACGGGTCTCCCGAAAATATGTCGAATAATCGGAGACGGATGGTGAGGTGGGTAAGGTGAGGGGAAAGGAAGTGGGAGATGAACCGCACACTATCGCCTGTAAGGTAACAGGTGAGGTGATGCAAGGTCGGACACACGAATCCATCTGGAGAACCCGTCAAAATGTGATTGAAGGTATCGTCTGTCATCCATTCGTTGTCTTCTCTATCCAGAAGCAGTCGGCGCATCCAAGTCGCATATCTTCGAAATCTGTCCCATGAGCTGTCGTGTTCTGCTACCTGCCGGAGAAGTGAGGCGCGGGCGGGGAAGAGAACCTCGGTCGCATACCTCCTCATCCATCGCAGGTGAAACATCGATGAGGGTGGCCAACGAGTTTTGGATTTCCCACAACGAACTGAGGGCAGGTTCTTCGAGGGACCTACAGGTACAAGCGAGCGACACTGCAGACGCGCGATGGGTCGAGACGAGGTGATGAGAAATAAGCCTGGCCAACTCGTCGATTTCGAAAATTTGGGGGGGCATGTTCGAGGTAAAAGACAAACCTCAAGGTGCGGAGATCACGCCGATCATGTGAATCATTGCTCGGAGCTCCATCTGAGTCAAATCTGAGTCCACGCCCCTAGACCCGCAGATCAGGTTGGGGGGGGGGGATCTACCAAGTACGTCCTAATCTCCGTTCGAGAAATAATCCTGACCTCGTCGAACATGCTCGAACCCATAGAAGAAATAGTCGTCGATATTCTAGTCCAACATGTCATCCGCCACAGAGAGTCCGAGCTTCCTAACGCACTCCTCCAATTGTTTAAATGCCAGATACAAGCCCTCCAACCCGTGTTTACCCAGATCAAACAGATGGCAAATGAGCAACGAAACAGACTTGAACGGTATCCTAGCTACTTTCCTCCTTTGTGCGACGTGGGGAAATACCACAAGAGGACCCTGTTGCAAGTGCTGCCCGGGGGATCCTAGGAGTGGATCACGAGGATATCCGACATCAAATACGGCCGCCCACCCGTACCCATATCTCCAATAGTATCATCGCTGGGCTCTGGGGCGAGGGCGACTCGATGCATGGTGTCGCGATGGGGCCGGATGACGCCGAGGCTCTGACGTTCCTCAAATACGACACCACCTCCTTGGCATGAGTAAGCGCCTATGGGGCAAGCCCTGACACAAGACCCCGACAACGAGACTGTCGAGGCCCTTGAGATAAGCGACGTAGCGTGGGTTGATGTGGTTGTTTGGCATAGGGTCCTGGCCACTCCAGACTAGCTTCAAAAAAGGTCAGGCGTTCTTAGGGAAAGCAAAGGATGGAACAACATCCGTCCAAGGGATCCAAAATAAGGGATGCGTAGCGTCATAATCCTCGCCGCGCTCAGAAATTCGACTGTACTAGGAGGGTTGAGCGGGGGAAGGTCCATAAAGTCGTCGCTTAGCACAAGGAAGATAGCCACCCAGAACCGTCCTGTCATAAACTGACACGTTTGACTATCAGACGGGGTATCGTAGTGGACAGAAAACCGGCAAATCAATTTACAAACCCACATCTAAACAACCTTCTGGATCCCACACCATCCCGCACCGGGACGGCAGTAGGGGCCCGTTTTCACACAGGAGATGTGTCCAGGATATCGAGTGATGGGTCCTAGATCGAGACCTGGTGAACACGATGGTCTTCATCAACCAGATCATGACGGATCATACAGTGAAGCAATTTCCGATATCCAGAACCTTCAAGTTATGGGAAAACCGGAGAGCGATGGTGGCGTTTTAATCGAGGAAGTATCTGGGATGACAGAAGCCAGACTTTAAGTGACCAACATGATCCTCCCATGAGGAGTGCGCCCACGAGGCCATCACGGAGACGTAATGGCCACCATATGACCCGTTCCAGGTGAACTCCCGAATATTGTGTTTGCTGAATCTCGTGTCGGAGAGGAAGATTTGGAGGAACTGAATGTTGATCAAGGAGGATCAACCCCATGCCCATCAAACGGTCAGACTCACAAATAACTCACTTTCCACACGTCTGGCACGGCTTCCGCGGTCGAATTGGTAGTGGTATCGTCGTAGTAGAAGCCAATACCAACGGGTTGATCAATGTACAGACCGCGAGCGACGATGCATGCTGGGTTAGATGGATGGATTAAACGCCCATGATGAAGCACCTACATATTTGAATTCTTGTTCCACGATTGAGTATTCAACTTGATTGCGCCGGTGTCATTCTTGATCAGACAGGGGCCGTGCTCTTGGAATAGGCCATTCAACCAAATTGTTAGCAGTGCGGTACCAAGGTTGTTTCGGGCCGCAAAGAACCAGTACCACACGCGCTATGTGGAAGTGAGGTCCCCATAGCCCGAAGCTGTGTACACGCCGGGGATGGCTTCCGTTGCGTAGTGAGCATACAGGCTAGTAAAAACTTGTTGCCCCGCGGATAACACCGTTATGGACTGGAAACTCCCCGCCCAACGCTGCTACAGGGAGTACCGCGACGAAGATCGGCAAGGAGGAGCGGAGCATCTTACATCGTCGAAATGCGCCTGTTGTCAGGAGGCGGAGGGCACCCTTAGTTTTACGAGATCAGGACACCGGGAGGCTGACATATAACCTGCCCGGACGTCCGAGAAGAAACCAGAAACTTATGGTGCGGAGAGGGGGCCCACGCGTGCAGCTGTGAAGGGCAGATGGGAGCTTTGAGGGCTGAATGAGAACCGCTAAACAAAATGCTAGCCGGTCTTATTGAGTTCTGCGGTTTCCCTCTGTGGCGCACTCTATGGCAAAGAACGAAACCCTGCAAACTTCGTAACTTGACTCTGTACGACAGCGATGGCTGCGACTCACACAGTCATCGTGGGGAGTGGAATCATCGGGGTCTCAGCCGCCTATTATCTCTCTCTCCTCACTCTCCAAAAGGAAGACTCTGATGGAGGTCCCAAACGGGAACACTTCATCCATCTCGTGGACCCATCCCCCGTTCTGTTCGAACGCGTAGCCTCCGGCAGGGCCGCCGGCTTCCTTGCCAGAAATTGGTTCTCTTCTTCCGCCGCGGAGCTTGGGGCATTCTCGTTCGATTTGCACAAGCAGCTCGCAGAGCAGTTTGATGGGAGGAAAAACTGGGGGTGGAGTCAAAGCACCGTAATCGACTTGGATATTACTGGTAATCGGAAGAAAGATGGTGGGAAGGGACTTGGGGAGGGATGGGATTGGATCATGAGCGGGGAGTCTAGGGTGGCCTCCGCGGGGTCCGCTGAGGACGAGTATGAGGAGCTGACAGAGTGTCCTCCTTGGTTGAACGAATTTCCTGGTGCTCGGCCACTGACAGATCATAAATTCACCGCTCAGATGTGGGCAGTTTCCGTACCTGCTGGTCGTCTTCATATGCTGACGATCTGCCGTTCAAATAGCGACCCTTTGCGCCTGTGCAATTTCCTCCTCGACAAATGCCGCTCTCGTAATACAGTTCTTGTTCACAACCCTGCCCTGGTGACTGAACTAGTTAAACCCGCATCCGACTCCGAATCTCCGGTCGTTATCATTGAATACCAAAATACTCCCAAGAAGGTCACGGTCCCATGCGACAACCTCATTGTCACTAGCGGACTCTGGACACCATCTGTTCTCAACTCCCTACTACCAGAAGAACCACCGGCCAGTTTCCCTGCGATAGGATCGTTATCCGGCGCCTGGATCATTATCCGCTCGAAACGCTGGCAGCCTCTGGAGACCGACACAAGCCAAGTCAACGCGCTGTTCCTGAGCAAACTGGAAGGGTTCACACCCGAAATCTTCTCCCGCGTTGGAGGAGAGATCTATGTCGCAGGCATAAACGATGCGTCAATCCCCCCGCCTCCCCCGATGACCCCCCGCCTTCCACCCTCCGACTCAGTAGACCGACTCATCAGTGTCGCGGAACTCCTGTGCAGCTCCGGCTCGACCAAAGCATGCGAGGGTGGCACAGACTTTGAAGTAGTTTCTAGGGGTTTGTGTTTCCGCCCGACTACTCAAAAAGGTACGCCAGTGATCGGACAGATTTCCCTAGAGAACGGTGGCTCGTATGGCAAGAAGTTCCGGCTGTGGATAGGAAGCGGACATGGCCCGTGGGGTATCTGTATGAGCCTTGGAACTGGGATGGTGCTGAGTCAGATGGTGTTGGGGATGGAAACCAGCGTAGACGTGAGCGAGTTGTACCCTTAAGAATTTTGCCTTTCGTGGGTGAGATCGCCTATTGGGCCAATCTTGAGAAGTTTTTCTCACTTATTCTCGACGCTCTGTGTAGTGGGTACCACGGATAACCAAATCCACTGTTGGGCCCTTCCCGCCGCTCCTAATGGTCCTCCGTTTCCGGGTAATTTTCGCGACGCGAGGTGCTTGAGTGTGGTTGGAATTTGCTGGTCCAGGCACTGGGCGAGATCATCGCAATTCCGACGCCCAGAACGAGTGGGTAAATCCATTTTAAGTTGAAACAGATTCCGAAGACCTTCGCCATTCACTGGCTATGCGAGAACCACGGGCCCATGGGGAGGTGGAAAGTCAGGTGTTCCGCGTGCACAATATTACTCATGCAAGGTTTAAATAGTGCCATGCCGCCCCCGTGGCTGGTTGTGCGCCGTCGCGTCGCGGTGCGGCGTTACCTCCGCTGATGGTCTCTGCTGCAGCAAGCTGGTTGCATACAGTCCATGTGGATGTAACCCCCTGAGAGTCGGATATGATCGTAGTCAGGAACTCCGATCCTGGGCCCGATCGCTTTCAGGCGAACCACCACGAGTCTACCGACTGCCGGACTATGACTTCGCAGCTTCTCGGTCCACAACAATCACCGATTCCTTGGACTTTTTGGGGACTCTGGGTCTTATGACGTCGAGGAAAACAAGAAAGAACCTGGGCCAGATGCTATGACTTGGTCCTCTGAAGGCATTCGTCATTCGGTTCGTGATGAGCCCCGCGTGGGTCTGTCCTAGGGTTCACCCGCCCAGTTCGGCTTCTTCATATGAACGCGTGGGTATCCACGTCGTTCGACACCTGGTTCATGGAAGCTCAGAAGCTGTCGCGCGCGCGCTTCGCGTGGTTCACTTATAAGGTGTCCGAGCACGTCCCCCGCGGTGTTTCGACCCCCATCCTACCGACACTCCACACCTTCCAGCGGCATCTCTTGGCTCGCGTAGGTCGGCTCACAGGGCAAAGATGTTGATACCCATCGTATACCTTTTTCTACTTTCACTTTCTGGTCGAGTCGCGGCTCGACTTCCCGATGGTCGTTTGAACGCGAACCACCCCCCGCTCCCTGTCGTCCCGAAGGATACGGATGCCCAAATAGGAAACATTGTTCCAGTGACGGATGTGAACGGAGTGGAGATTCCGCCATACGACACGATCTACTACTTCGACCAACTCATTGACCATAATGATCCCAGCAAGGGGTCATTCAAGGCCAGATATTGGACGACTTGGGAGAACTACAAGCCTGGAGGACCAATTATTTTGATGACACCCGGTGAGGTAAACGCTGACGGTGCGTCTCGACTTCGTCCTCTTTCAGAGTCAATCCGGGACCCATGCGCTCGCGCGTCTTTTTAGGTTACTGGTCATACCTCACCAACCGATCCATCAATGGTTTGATCGCTCAACAAGAGGGTGGAGCCACTATCGTACTCGAACACCGGTTCTACGGTTTATCTAACCCCTATCCCGACTTGTCCGTCAAGAGCTTCGAAGTACACACCCTCGACCAAGCAATCGAAGATCTCGACTACTTTGCGAAGAACGTGAAACTTCCTTTCCCGGGTGGCGATCAGGTTGGGCCCGACAAGGCGCCATGGGTCTTCGTTGGGGGAAGTTACTCGGGCGCTCTGGCTTCCTGGCTCAGAGTGGCGTGAGTTCCATTCCCCATTGCCCTTCCGTCATTCGATTTTTGATTTTCATCGTGCCTGACTCTCCTGACTTTGCAGTAAACCTCAAACGTTCTATGCTGCATACTCGTCGTCTGGGGTAGTACAGGCCATCGAAGACTTCTGGGGCTACTTCGAGCCGATCCGCCAGTACATGCCCGCCAACTGCTCAGCGGATGTCCAAGCGGTGATCGCGCAGATCGACAAGGTCTATTCGGGGACGAATACAACTGCCATCAACCAACTCAAGAACCTATTCGGGTTAAGTGGTTTGAGCCATTTGGATGATGCCGCGAGCGCACGTGAGTTTTTTTATTACTCCCAGGCCCGAGCTCTGGAGTCTCTGAATGAAAATGAATTTGATTGCCAGTTCGGAACAACATGTGGGCCTGGCAATCGCTGCAGCCGACTTCTGGCCCCAACACCACCTTTTACAAGTTCTGTAATGCGTTGGAGGTCAAGGACGGAGTCTCCGCTCCCGTTTCTGGGTGGGGGTTGGAGCACGCTTTGCCTGCTTGGGGAAATTACTTCAAGGCGGTTACCTTGCCGGCAAGTAAGCGCATGACACCTTTCTGATCATCGTGTATCTGCATTAACTGACGGAGGCATCCCGGTCGTTTTGGTCGCTAGTTTGTGGCAACGTCAATGTCGAGACTTGCTTGGGAACTTACAACCCTGATGACGTGTTTTGGACCAATACTACCGTTGATAAGTAAGCGACGGTCTCTTGGACTTTTGTTCCACCCCGCCCTGACAGGACTCTTCTTTCTGTATTGCAGCAACTATAGGTCTTGGTCCTGGACAGTGTGTCGCGAATTTGGTTGGTACCAATCCGGGGCCCCTGAAGGACCAACGGTGGTCTCCCGCTTGGTCCGACCCGTTTACGACGAAAGGCAGTGCACACTCATGTTCAGGGAAGCTTTCGCTCAGCCACCCACTCCCGATACGCTTCGCACGAATTTGAAGTACCACGGCTGGGACGTCAAAGAAGAGCGACTGTTCTTTGCAAATGGACATCAAGATCCATGGAGGGAAGCGACCATCTCCGCGGAGACACAGCATTTCGTTGGGACCCCGCAACAGCCGATCGAGATCTCTAATGGGTTCCACTGCTCAGACCTGAGGACGGCTGGGAGGATTGACCCTACCGTTGCTGCGGTTCAGGATAAGGCTCTGGCGTCGTTCAAAACGTGGCTCGCTGCGTGGCCGAAGCACAAACGGGAGTTGAAGGTTGGTGTTGCTCCCCAGGCTTACGGCCGTTGAGCGTGGTTAGGCGTGTTAGGGACAGATATACCACTGTATCTTTATTACATTATTGGGTGACTATCCGTACCACCAGATAATATTATTTCCGTCGTAGAAGGGTGCCAGTAACCAAGGTTCGCGCTGCCCGCGACCCGGCACGATGGACGGGGTCCTGACAGTTCCCTTAAAAGGCACTGGATATTCGTTTATTCGAGGATGAAAAAGCCTACGGATAGTCACCCATTACCGGAGGAGAAAAACACGTTAACAACAACCTTTGAGTGGAGCGCGGACACAGAATAGCCTCGTTCCTTTGTTTGGCGTCAGGAACTTTCGTGGGATGAGCCCTGGAGGGAGGGGGTGAGCGGTAGAGTCTGAGTGACGTCGCGTACCTGGGCCTGATCAACAGCTTCGTCTTTGTTTCCGTGTTGTAGGATCCCCGGTTCGGACCGTCGTCGGACTCGCTTCCCGTCCTTCCCTGCTTGATTGGAACGGAAAAATGACACAGACTCAATTGGAATTCTCCTGGCACTGCGGACGTCTTAAAGAGCTTCGTGTTGAATTTTCCTCTGGGGACTCCTTCTCTCTCTCCCCTTCCGTTCCTCTTCGGTGTCCTCTATTCTGATGGCTGTAGTGGGTGCCAAACTGTCAACGACGGGCTTTGAACACCTCTTGGAAAACCAACCAGGCTCGCTTGATTCGCTTGCACCACCCACGCTCACGCCCGAGGAGGAAGCGAAGGCATGGAGGAAGATCGATATTCGGTTGATGCCCATCTTGGCGCTCCTTTACCTTTGCTCTTTCCTTGACAGAGGTATGTCGTAATGGTTCTCGGGTTTTTGACGCCCACCTCACCTGACACCGTAGGGAATATCGGTCAGGATATGTCACCAATTGTGTGATGGCAGAGGGCACTGACGCCGCCTAGGCCTTGCGAGGCTACAGGGTTTGACCGAGGACCTTGAATTGACCGGGAATAGGTATAATATCGCCCTCGTGAGTTGTAGTTTCTCTACTTTCTCCTTGCGCTAATTCTGATTCACTGCGCAGACGATGTTCTTCATTGTGCGTCCTCCCAGCCCGCCTTCGTGTTCCACCTAGAATGCTAACCAGGTGTTTTCCATTTTGCCGCATCACCCAGCCATACTGCTTGTTCGAACCCCCATCAAAGTACACCCTATATCTCGTCGACCATACGTGAGGTGCTCATAAAAATGTTAACAGCCTGGTAATGAAAAAGCTTCGTCCATCGAGGTGTGCACACCCCTTCTCTATTCTCTGAATTTGATACTTATCCGTGTCCGAGTCCCCAGGTGGTTACCTGGAATCACAGTACGTCATCCGTTCTAGCATTTGGTGGATTGACCTGAGAATACTCCTTTGGTTTTCAGGTCTTGTGGGGGCTCGTGATGTAAATTAATGGTCCCTCCGTCTCCCTAAACCACTGAAGCTAACTCTTTTCATCTCAAGGTTGTGCATGGGGTTTGTCAGGACGTAAGTGTTTGTCCTAACGCTTCACTGTCTGCAGAGCTGACCGCTTCTATTCAAGGTATGAACAACTGGTTGGTGCGCGCGTCTGTCTAGGATTTGCTGAGGCTGGTCTGGGTCCAGGTATTGTCTACTAGTACGTGCTGCATACATGCACGTGGGTGCAGCCTGACGTTACCCTTCCCCAGCCTCACCCTTTGGTACCCACGTCACAAACTTCAGTACCGCATCGCATTGTTTTTCGGCGCGGCCTCTGTGTCTGGTGCATTCTCTGGTCTTTTGGCTTACGGCATTTCCTTCATGAGCGGTACTGCCGGAAGATCAGGATGGTCCTGGATCTTTGTGCGTTCGAATTGGACATTTGCAACAAAAACGTTCTGACCAAATGTAGATTCTCGAGGGGTGCATGACAGTTTGCGTTGGAATTCTCGCCTTCTTCGGTATGAAGGTCCTTGACCAAGCTCCCCTCCGTATCTGATAACCTTCGCAAACAGTGATGGTGGATTTCCCCTCGACTGCCAAGTTCTTGACCCCACAGGAAAAGAAGTATGTGATGTGGACCAAAAGTGCGAGCCTAATTCTCTTTGAGCACGCGATAACTAAGATCTTTTTGTCCCAGAATATGACACCACCTCTGTTGGGGAGGAGGAACATTTCGAGGTCCGCCATATCATGATGTCCGTTACTGACTGGCAAGTTTGGCTTCACGTATTGCTTTACTGGTCGATCGTTGGCCCTGGTAAGTCCCGCGTACTTCTGTTTTAGCGGGGATTGATAAACGCGGTCAGTCAACGGGATCTCGCTCTTCCTGCCCTCGATCATCCGAGGGTTTGGATATTCGGTTGCCCTTTCAAACCTGCTCACTGTTCCTCCATATGCCGTCGCGAGTGGGTCCATCCGTCAAATTGTCGGAATACGATGCCGATGTCCTCCTAGCAATTGTTTTATTATTCTTCGCACACTTTTCGGATAAGCTTAAGTTGCGTTGGCCGTTCATCCTCGCTGGTCTTCTTTCCACCGCCTTCGGCTTCGGCATCAACATTTCCAACACGTCCGTCGGTGTTAAGTACTTTGGCACCTTCTTGTGCGTCGCTGGATCATATTCCTCTCTCCCCGGACTCATCGCGTGGTAAGGGATTTGTCAATCCGATTCACTACAGGATGATTGAACGATTCTTCAGGTTGGGCGGAAACCTCGCGGGTCAATACAAGAGAGCTGTTGCCCTGGCCATCTGCATCAGCATCGGCAACTCCTCCGGTGTTGTCGTATCCAACATATATCGGTCCGAAGACGCCCCACAATACAAACTTGGACGTAAGTCACTAACCCCTTCCAATTTGGTTTTAACTCTCTGGCGCCCTCCACAGATGCGATCGAGCTGGGGCTCGTAGGCATGGGGCTTGTCGTGTTGCCGATTATGGTCACCACGTACAAACGAATCAATGCACGAAAAGAGGCCATCATGAAGGGGATTGGAGAACCCAGTAGCTCGCAGTACACCGATGAAGGACTAAGAAGGATGGGGGATAAGGCTCCTAATTTCCAGTATGGAATTTAGGTATCGTTGACTCCTCTTCGAGTGGTGGGTAGCTAGGAGGAGGGAAGTAACTAGTTGACTACCCCTCGATTTCTCGAACGGGGGATTGTATATCTATACATTTATCACCCCTATGATGACACACGACTCGTCTAACACAGATTCTCACTGGAATCTCCAACCGTGATACTCCTCGAGGGGCATCCGGGTTGAACGTCAGAGATATTCTTCTGCCAGCAGGGTCAAATATGATTTCCCGTTTCGATCCTCCGGAGAAAGAAGTTTTACTGATTGTTTCGTAACTGCCCGCACTGGGGTGTGCTTGTCTTGTACGAATGGGTTCTGAGGTTCTGCGGCATTCGCACGAACGAGGGACGAACGTGAGTGATCGTGGCGGAGTACTAGTACCCGCCGCGGCAGCCAGCCGCAATATGATCGGCGTGGCCCCACTCGATCACATTCTGCCACCTCCACACCTTCACCTCGCCTTCTGGCCACTTTGGTCCTCGAGTCTGTCTTTACCCAATCAAATTCACAGCGTCTTACGGGATCTGTGCAATACTTCGCCCTCGCACCTTTCTTCCGTGAAGACCGACCATCACCCGATACCCGTTGGCATCGAGCGACTTTATAGATTGAACTACCTGGTCTCAGCTGGCCGACTTGACTGACACGTAGGTCCATTTTCTTATTTACATCTTCGGATGTGCTAAGTCTTTTGTGGAGAGAGAAAGTGAGCTAGGATGAACGGAGAGAAGATAACCAATGGGAATGATGGCCCCACTCTCGTCATAAACGAGATCCCAGCTACGCCTGGTCTCGAAGCCATGGAAAGTCAAGTCAACTCTACGAGGGCGCGCGTGCATTCCACTCCGGGTATTGGAACAAGACCACTGTCAATCGGAATCCCAACCTCACAATCCTTTCCATCCACCCAACCATACCACCCTCCTTCGGCCGGACCGCTCAACACAAGCTTTGGAAACAGGACAAACCCCAACGGTACCGGAAGGTCTCCCCTCAATCATTTATCTCATTCCAGGACAAAATCGCTGTCTCCGAATCCCAACGAGTTTTCGCCATCACTCCGGTCTCCCTTGTCCAAGTCGTTTTCACCTCGACAATCCATGTTTCCCCCTCCCGACTCTCCTTCGCCTAAATCCTTCGCATTTCCGCAATCGGTTTCTGCTCCGGATATGCAACAGCGGTCGTTGTCTTCTGGACAACCTGGCACCAGCAGACGCCAAACACATAACCGAATCCACTCTCGAAACCTCTCCGTGTTCTTCCCTCGGCCTGGAACGTTGCCCCAGCTGGCAATCGAAGAAGATAGCGTAGACGTTCTGACGCCGGTTACAACGATGCGCGAACGGCCGAGCAGTGACGGTCTACGAGCAGGGTTCAGGTTCGGCGGGCTACCATCCGCATCCGACAGTTCCCTCACTGCTTCACCTTCATCTGGATCCCGCCCTTCTCGGCGAGGTCACCACCACAAACACTCAATGTCCCACAACTTTTTCTCATTCCTTGAACCAGGGTCGCAACATTCCGACCTCTCTCCATCGTCTGGACCCCCATCAGCCAGTTCTACTATGTCTGACTTTGTGGACGGCGCTGCCCCTCCACTTGTTGTTCCGACAGCCCCGGTCGTCCCCGCCGTTCACCCTTTTGCCGTTGTTTCATGTGCTGTCGAAGGGATGCTTGGCGCTGCCGTTTGGGTGGCTGGACAACAAACAGGTTCCTTATCTTGTACCGGACTCGGGTATTGGGTAGTATTCGACTCATTCGGCGTCGCGCTCAGTCGAATAGTCCCTGGATATCTCGCTCGGGACTCGATGCAGTCCAGGGGCCGCCGTACATATGGGTATGCCCCTTTTTCTTCCCCATTGGCCCCTTGTATTGACTGTACCCTCAGGAACGGACGGCTGGAGACCGTACTGATGTTCGCTCAATCGGTGTACCTGATCTTTGCGTCGGTTTACATATGTAAAGAGACGGTTGAACACCTCTTGCTATCGGCCGGCGATGATCAACAGCATCATGCCGATCATCACCACCACTCGGATGGGTGTGTTTCATGACTCGTCAGGGTTGATTTTGTAACTGAATTCTACCTTCTCCGCAGGGGGGTGTTACCCGTGGTACTTGCATTTCTGTCCCTGATATTCGTTGTCGCCAACGCGCTGGGCTTCGACAACCATTCTAAGCTCGTCGAGGGTCAGTGTTCCACCCATAATGTCTTTCCCATAGCTAACCAATTTGACCCCCATAAACCAGTGACCGGGAGTCAACTCCCACAGCTCACATCCCTTCTTCCATCCACACGCACAAGTTTCGATGTCCCGAAAGGAAAGAAACAACAACCGACTGCGATTGACACCGTACTCTCAAATCCATTTTCCCTGTCTCCTATTGCTTTCTCGCTTGCTCTCGTGTTTCCTCCGTTCTTCCTTCCTGAGTATGTCAAGGGTGTCCTACTTGAATCACTGGGTTGCGAAGCTGACTCGCTGACCGTTAGCCATCAAATTCGTTCATTCGATCTGTTCCTCGCAGCGGTTCAAGCCCTAGTTACCTTCAGTGTGGCCTACCCTGCATCTGTGGCTCTCGGAAGTGTTTTACTACAGACTTCTCCCGCTCGCGGTCTTGCGAGCGGCAGGATGGAAGCTTTCCTGCGAGTGATGAAGGAGGTCAGATTTTCCCAGTCCAACCGTTGACTCCTCCGTGCGTTTACTGAGATCCGTTGCTCACTCAATCACAGATTGAGAGACACCCCCAAGTTCTTCACCTGCCCCCACCTCATATCTGGCAACTAACACCTTCAACACCCACGAAACAGTCTCTCGTCGTCACTCTCGAATTACATGTTCGAAAGGACCTGGACGACGAAGACGTGTTGAAGTTGAGTAAGTGGGCATGGGATAGGTGTGTGAGCGCGATGGGAGTTGGGAGGGGCGCCTCGAGATTGCCCGAAGGTATCATTCCGGAGGTGACGGTCGGGATTGTCAAAGGGTAGTGTTTCTTGTCCTCGCTTTCGTTCCATTTCTTTTGAGTACACATTTTCGTTTCCCTCATTTACTTTGTTTCGCCTATTCGTATCACTCTGGCTTCTGTTACTCGGGTACCATGTCAATCTTTACGTTCGTGCGAATGTGCCTTTGTCCGACGGTGAACGTTTGAACGTTGAACTGTGGTTCTGTTGATGGACATTCTGTGTGAAGAGATTCATTGCATGGTTGACAAGTCCTTGGGTATCTACATAGGTTGAACTACGGAAACCCCAGAGTCACGCTCACTTCTGGAGCGCTCTTCGTCCTCAGGTCCATCGATCGTCCATCCAAGGCTATCGGTAGGAGATCTATTGACAACTGAGACAATTAGCCTACTCTGCGATTCCAGTCCCTGTTCCGTACTCGCGATTGTGGGGGGGTTGAAACGAAGGGGACTGAGGGGTTCGCCACCCAGACCATGATGGAAGTGGGAATGAGTTATAGTCTGGGTGGAAAAGTGATCGATGTTCCATGCTCTGATCACGTTTGGGTCGGTCGCTTTCCTTAACGAGAGGACGAGGCGACAGATCAGGACGGGAATGATGCTACAGTGTTAAAACCCTGATGTCTGAGACGTCGGCTCAAAATCGCGTAAGTTTGACGAACTCACGTATTTGTGCTGTTTGTGAGGGATTACCGAGACATCAGACAAGTTCAACGGACGGCTTTTTACACAATGGGAGCGCGGAACTCACATGGCTGGGAAAAATCGGAGAATACGTGCCTAAAACCCCAAAAACGTCAGTTCCGGAGGCGTAGATGTGTGAAGTGGGAGAGGAATTGTCTCACGTCTCCCATTGTTGCGGTGTAAATCGTCACCGTCAGATGCACCCAAACGATCACCAGGAAGTAAACGGTCGCATCGTGTACGACCCTACCGAACAACCCGGAAGCCCTGTACATCCGCGCGGATTTGTATGAATATGTCGCGATCATGAGGAACGCGATTATATCTGTAACACCACGTTCGGGTCAGGATCCGCCGTCCCGGTTATCACTACCTGAGGGAGGAGTACGAACCAAATCCTAGAGATAGTCCCAAATATCCCAACTGAAGGCCAGTTTCGTGAAGGCCCTGGAGGCACATCGCAAAAGTGTACGTCCTAGGTGATACCAATGCCACATATGTGTATGCTGGTTTCCGAACGTTTCAGAATTCACGGCAGCCGAGATTGATTTCCAGGGTTCCTCACCGCTCCGTTTGTAGATGGCAACGTACACCACCCCATACGCGAACTGTACCGTGGTCATTGTGGTCAGGATAGCGAAGGATGTCCTGCTGCGTCCTTTGACAGCGTACACCCTGCCCGCTCCGTTATTATCCCCCTTCCGCACGCACGAAAATCCCGCCAACACTCACCTCATCGCAAGAAACAGTTGGCTAAATAGTGTCACCAATACGAGGTATGAATTCTCGGTAAATGTTGACACCGAACAACTAACAGAACTTCTTCAATAAACATCCCGTCGGGGATATCAGTCTGTGGCGTACTATGACATCTATTGTGCAGGGTCAGTAACAAGAACACGTGAAGTGGCAGTCAAGCTCTGACGATTTTTTCCGAGTTCCAGGTAACTAACTGGCTGGCCAGGTACCGTCCATCACTACTCAAGTCCCATATCTTGTAGACGATCGGGAGATATCTGTTCTGGAAGGGGAGGGAATAAGCAACCCCAAGGGGGTTACTCGGGTGGGCGTGCGGGTTCCTCTCACCAGATAAAAAAGCAAGGCCACTAATCGCGCAAAAGGTTAGCGTAATCCTTCGGCAGGGTCCGCTGATAACACACCCCAGGTCTTCTTCCCTCCCCATGCGTATCGCACCTACGAATCCAATGTCAGTAAACCCTCCGTCAATCGGTACGATTCAATCAGGACGCACCTCATCCGAAAACGTCAGGAGGTATTCATAGAACAGAACCGTAGCGCAGGCTATAGATAGATGCTACGGATATGAGGATCGAGTTCCGTGCACCGACCGTAGATTACCGTACCTTACTGGCCACACTGATACAAGACACGATCAGCCGAACGATCTCGAAAATAACCGAGAGAAAGGACTCACATCTCTTGGCCAACAGCGGCCAAAGCGTCGGGGATATGGCTTTCCGCATCCATGGGTGGCTTGTGCAGTCGTAACACGAGGACGACAAAACAAACGAAGGAAAGGAGGGGCGAGAGCTCAATCCTATAAAGCTCTCACTCCCCCGCGTATATACTGCCATCGCATCAATTACGCAAGATCCCAAGGGGACTTCTCAAAGTATGGTCGACATATGAATCACAGGGCGAAACAGCGCCCTGGGGGATTGAATAGATAAGCGCCGAATGTATAAAGAATGGGTGGGAGGCCGATTGCAAGCTAGGGGAATTTCCTGGGCTCCCAAGTGAGGATGGCGCGATCTGTCCGATCCAGAGGAAAGGGGTGGCGCGTGCCAGGAGTAGCCTCGTCGATGAAGCATGGTTAATGGCTGTCCGGCGGGGCGATCCGGACAGAGAGGATGGCAAACGCCCAAGCCGGGACTCCTGGGATCCAATGTAAATCCACCGTCCGTGAGAGCAGGCTGCTCGGGCCGCTGCCGGCGACCTCGGGGGACTGTTAGGCTGGGTGCATCAGCGAACCGCCCCCCTCGGTCGCACGGCAGGAGGGCGATCAACTGGGTGATGCTAACAATAATAGGCTCTGGCTCTAAGCATCGATCTTTCTCTTGGGAATCAGCTACCTGACGCGGTTGCTCGATGGGTGGAATGGTGATGATCTGCCCTGCACCACCAGGATCATCCTTTTCCTTGAGGCGACTCGCCTCGTGTCTCGTCATCACCAGGAGGTGTCTTCGGCCTTGGGGGCAAGAAGCCTCGGCGATTGTCGATGAACAGAGCGGTAGACAGCAGATGAAACAAGATAGTCTAGGAATAACACCAGCGAGATGAGGTAGTGACTCCATTACTGCCGAAGAGCCCGAGTAATGGTCGATCGGTGACTCCCAAAGTAGGGTGTGTGGGACTTTGGGACGTGATAGTATCCAACTGAGTCCAGTTCTAATAAAACGCAAAATACTATAGCACAGCTACGAGGAACGTTGTGATTAGGTTACTGACGGTGAACTAGGACGTGGGTAGATGGAAGAATCCATCCTTAGGATCGGCGCAAATGTCGTGAAAATGATGATAAAGCAGGCGATTACTCTACAAGTATCTCCTCTGGAAGAGCCAGTGAAGAATTGAGAGGAAGGGGTTGAAAAGAAATTTCTGTCCGTAGCAAAACACTTCCCCAACCAAGTCTCCTTCACGTCAGCGTCGACTTACGGGTGTTCACTTCCCCCACCCGCCCCGCAGGACCAGTAAATTATCTCCTGGAATTTCCGTGACCAGAATCGCTTCTTCCAGCATCATTCCTATACTCCCCAAACGGATTGTCATCCCCGTTCTTTAACGCGTCATCGCCATCCTTCGTATCACCGTACTTTGGTGCACTTCCGTCGTAAGCGGGAAGTTTGGCGTTGTCGTACGGCGGAACAAAAGGCTGATCAAACCCTTGGCCGTAAACGCCAGGAGGAGGTCCTGGGGGAGGGGGGAAATTCGGGTTAAATCCGTATGGGTGTTGCGGGTATGCCCCGAGTGGGTACTGATTCTGAGAGCGGAAGGCATTGGCCGGGCTAGATGGATCCAGGAGTTGCTTATAGTAACCGAAGATAATGAAGAGGAAGAAAGCGGCGAGACAGAGTTCAATGAGGAAGGAGATAATGTTGGACCAAGCTCCTCGGTTCCATGCTCGGTTACACCCTAAGTATACACAGATGGAGGGTTAGATAGGTGGCCGCTCATTTCTCAAAGGCACATACATCTTGCGGCATCAGCCGCGTCTAGCGTGGCGCTAGTGACGGGACCCCAGATTCCCCAATTCTGTGAATCCAAGATAAATTGGTTTCTATTCTCGTTCGCTGCTGAGGCCAGGAGGGGGACTCACGTAGAAAACAATATCGCCGGTGTTATTGTTAGTACAGACACTAATAAGTGATTCCTAATAATAAGATCATAGCAACCGTGTCAATGATGACAAAAGCATGGCGACCCTTTGCTCACCTTCAAGATGTAGTGGATGATAATTTGGGCGAGACTCCCACCCAAAACACAGAGTGCGGTCAGGATGGAGCCGAATGCGTAAATCCTCACGAGGTTGAGCTTTCGCTACGAATGGGGAAGAATGGGAAAGGTCAGAATATGTGGCGGAAGAGATGCGGGAGCCGCAACGCTGCGGACGTACCATCGAGACGGCGGTGAGGCCAAAACCCTGGATGACGGCCGCAACAGTATATAAGATGCCTGTGACCAAGGCGGCGGTCTTGAGGTGAGAAATCTCATCTACGGGTGAAAAGAAGTACGTTGTCGGTCTCGAGAGCGACGTTGCTGAGAGGGCGGGGATAGAGACATACCGACGTTATCCTGCGATACCAGCCTGAAGGAGCTCACCTACATGCCAGGACGCGAATCATCAGCAACAAGATTATCTTGAGATTCCTCATCAAACGAGAAACATACAGCCCTGATGAAACGACAGTGGCATCAGATTGTGGCCTCCGGATTCGGTCAAGAGGAAGCACGTACCAGAGGAAGGACCAAAGTCCTGTGAGAAAAGCGACTGAAAAACCAACGTCAATCACCCAGCGCCATCGGAGAACTGTAGTACATACTGAAGAGGACAACGGGACGGAGGTTTGACTTTATCAGTCGGCGGGTGAGGACGTTGCCGTCCCCCTGCTGAGGAGGAAGTATGCGGGTATTATCCATGATGACTATTGGGTTTCCGGTGGGCCGGCCAGACAGAAGAGGGGGGGGAGGTAGGGATTTGGTGGTACAAGCGCAAGAGGGGTTATAACACGGTTGCCTGGCCGCTGCGCACGCAAAGGGGCTCGGCAATCTCGGGTCGCTATAATTATCCTTGGCGGCGGCTGCCTTTCTCACGCTTGCTCCCTCGGTCCGCAGGACAGAGAATTGGCTTGCAACGATATCATGAAATTGCAACGATAGAGTACATAGAAAACATGCGGCCAACTCGGAAGAGGGAACCCCTAAATCACTCTACGTCGGTAACCACGGTTTGCAGACCCTAATTTATAGTGCAACGTGAATCACAGAGATGAATGAATCTGGAGGGAAAAAAATCGAACCTTGAAAGATGTTACCGGCATATGACTGGCGTAGGTGAACAGCTTCTCCTTAGCACCCTCCTCGTCGTTACGTTTGCCTGGGTAGAACGACCAAACACCGGATCAGCTCTATCACACTCTAAACAAACGGAACCCCGACGTACGCTCGAGCTTCACCCGAATCCTGTGCGGTACACTCTTGATACCACGCGACCAGAGTTCCTGGTTGAGTTTGGGGTCGATCCGGACGTCGGTGGTGCCCATGGCTTTTGTAGCGAATTCGACAACGGACTTGACGGCATGGGGAGCCCTCTTCTTGAACGACCGTCCGTGGACACGTTTGTGGAGGTGGATGGTGTACTCCCTCGTCACGACATCCTGGAGAGCGGAGCGAGTCTTGCCTCCCTACATCGGTCACCGTCAGCTTCACAGAACCGATATAACTCGACAGCGGTCTCGACCTTTTTAGTCTTGTTTGGAGGGGCCTACAAGGGTTCGTTTAGCAGAAGGAGCGCAGCGACGGGGTGTGGAAACGGCATACCATTTCTTCGATACCAGAGGATAGATGGGTCTTCCGCCGTAGATGGTGGTGTGTGTGGCTGAGGGTTGTGCTGTACAGTTACGTGGAAATTGCCGGTCTGAGCGCGTATGGATTCCGGAAAAGGGAATGACAATGGATGGTGTGACGTGACAGGCTTTTGTTGTCACGAAGTTACCCCATTAGGAAGAGTGCCTGTGTCCCGTCTGTTTGTTCCCGATTCGGGTGGAGAGATCCTGAAGTCGACTATTGACGGCCACAACCTTGACAGTGGCGAGAGCGAACATGCGCACGATTCGGCGGCTCGCGAACACGGCAATAGCGCACCATCACACTGTCTGACACATCAGGCACACAATCGACAGTTTACTTACATCCGAGTGTCAGTGCCAAATGCCTCCGCCTTGGAATCATCACACCCGGCTATATAAACCTGTCCCTCGTGTGTCCCGTTCCTCACCGGTCTTCTCCTTCCAGGCTGCTGCTCACTCTCCAATCTTTCAAGTCTCCCTCTCTTTCTTTGAACACCATGCGTTTCTCTGCCGTCCTCGTCGTTCTCTCCGCTGCTTTTGCTACCACCTCGGCAGCACTCCTTCAGACGAGGCAGAGCGGCTATGCGAGTTCGTCCCTCTTTCTCCTCACCCCACTTCTCTGAACGGAGTTACTCATGTCTCTTTCACTTTTTCCAGGCTGTGCCCTCCCCTGTTTGACCTCCACCGATCATGGCTCGTGCAATCTCGACGACACTAGCTGCTTGTGCCACAACCAGCAGTTCGTCGATGCAACCACTCTTTGCTTCCAAAGCAGCTGTACGGGTTCAGACCTTGACCAATCCATTGCTGCCGCTGTTGAGATGTGTCGTGCTGTGGTAAGTTGTTGTTCTACCTGTCGTTCTTGGCGCTTCATCTAACTTTGGCACAGGGTGTTACCTTGACCTCCGCTCCATCCTCTACCCTCTCATCCCCGGGCTCTACCTCAATCACAAGCCCAACTGCCACTCCCACTCCCAGTGGCAGTAATGGCAATTCAGCTGTTTCCGGCGGCGTCAATGTTTTATTCGCCTTGGGCGCTTTGGGCCTCGTTGGTTACGCCCTCTAGAAACTAAAAGGAGCTACCATCCCACATGAACGCCACGTTTACTGTACTAGCTCCCCCCTTTGTAGCACTCAACATTACCAAGCGTTCTGCACCTTCGTTTCTCTTCCAATTGATTTCTTCGGTTCAGCCGTCTCACCAACGTGCTACTTTGCCCTTCGTCGTTCTTTGATTCTTTCGTCTGTATGTAGATACCCACGGGAATAATGCAAGCATTTGGGCCCTTGATCCCTGCATTGTGGCGGATGACTCCGGCTATTCGACTGGTTCTCAACTGTTCAGACAGCTGATGGTGAGGTAATATGAGCACGTGATTGGTGCGAACCGTGTGGGTTGGTTGATCAGCCAGATCATCCCCGGCGATTCCACGATCCCGCGTTTTGACGTATAACTGGACCAGTTTCCAGTCTTGCGCTGTGAGCCCGTGTGAGTGATTTGGGCGCAAGGGCACCACGGCCGCCACTGGATACGGTGTGATATGGTGCCCGTCTGGGTCTAGATACTACTCAGGCACATCGGATGGTCGGAAGCGAAGAAGAGGTTTTGGAAGGAAAGAGCGCAGCGGTTGTCAGGCACGCACGAGCGGGTCGCAATATTGATTGCACGCTAGTGGGGTGCGCTCTCAGTAAGCTGATTATACAACGAGCGAAACGATTCAGGTGTACTTAGGGATCTCGCCGGGTCAAGGTTTTGGCTTAGATATGCTTGAAGAAGGCGGAAGGGTAAGGTCACGCGGATCGATAAGGAATGACGTTACATGTAGGTCATCCGTTCCAAGTTCTCACCCGTATCAGATTCCCTCACCTGCAGCAGGTTTTGTCTCGGATAGACTGTTCTCCAGAGGATAGAGCCCTAATTTGTCGTTTACCTTTCGATCGTATTGGGGTCCTGCATCCCGTGCCGGAGCCCGGTCCCTGGAACCGGCCGGTGCCGCGGTACCGGACCACTGGGGAATGATCTACTGTATCGAAATGAAACCTGTTGCGAACCGCCTGATTCCGTGACGCGGGGGTGCTGTACTCGGGTGTGCCACGGAAAATCCTAAGCCGGGGCCATAGCCTACAAAAAACCGTCGATTAAAATGCAAACAACTGCGGAAAATCGCTTATTAAATGATTGAACGTGAGCCGAAATGATGGAAGCACTAATATAAAAACTTGGGTAGGGAACTCCATGTGCTCGTGAAATATACATGCGGAAGGAAAAACATAATCTCGGGATACTTGGGTCAAAAAAATGTGTACCATACAGGCACGATATGAGATAGAATCGAACGGAGGATTGAGTCAAGAAAAACGCGATGGCCACACCCTGAAACAGGTTCCTGCAAAAGGGATTCTCCCCGGTTGGATCGTGTGTGGGGCGGGGGCTCGGAGTCGCGGAGGGGCAGAAGCCGAAGTCAATCAAACTTCTGATATGTCGGTTCATCGCGGACTCCCTCAAAATCTGGCCTACGAATGGCGTTGGTACTGGCTCCGGATCGTACAACGGTACGCACTTGATCTCTCTCAGAGTCCACTCGAGATGTTCCCGAGCAGCGGTAAAGTCCAGGTCATTGGCCAGTGCCAATCGATAATACCTGAGACACCAATGAAAACCGCAACAGTGAGACATTCTATCTGCAGCGGCGATGAGATAAGACAAACCGGATCGCTTCCTCGTAATTCCCCTCCTTCTTCCAATACGACCCCAGATTTGTCAATAGATGTGCGCTATTGGGATCCACTGCTAATCCAGCCTCAAAGTAAACCCTTGAAAGATTGTGTCCGGGGGTTTCGCTTGGGGAACGAGATCTCGGAGATCGGGAGACCCTGGGTTGGCTGTCGAGGGAAGATAGGAAAATCCCGAGGTCGTTATATGACGCCGCGGTAGGGGAGAGGGACAAAGCGAGGTAGCCGGCTAATACGACAAGAGATTGTGTCGCCTGGAACATCGAGCCGGGGATTGTTGTCAGTGTGGGGTGATCCCGGCTCGTCGAAGGCTGAGTCTCGAGGAAATCTTGGACTGTTGCTGCCCACGTACGAAGTAGCTTACCCGTTGTGGCTTTGGTTGAGGCTTTCAGCCATTCCATCCGGATGTCGTCATATGAATTCCCAGGTGTGGTCGGAACGGTGACGCTGGGGAGGGATCCGTGGGTCGAGGGCCAAAGCATCAGCGGGAGCTGAAGGACTTCTTGAGGGAAGAGAAGGAGCGTTGGTTGGGGTATTTCCCTTCCAGACGCTCCCAGAGATCTGGAGGCGTCTGGGCCTTCGCGCACAACCGCAGCAGTGGAGGGAATATCACCAGGGGGGTTTAGGAAGCCGTCACCGGACGACGCATCTATGACCGTGCTATCGCAAATCGACGTCCCAATACAGTGCACTCGGAGTAGTAGGTCATCGAAGGTGGTTTTTGTCGGCCGACCAGGGCCCGCAGGCAAAGAGTGCGGAGTCGGACTGGTGTTGATCCCGATCTCGATACCGTCCACGAGATCCGCCCACTCTCCTGGCTCCTGTAAGGATCGAAGAAGCAGTGCGCGGAGGCGGAAACTGTTTTGAGCGCGATGGACCTCTTCCATCTTCACCGGATTCTCCGGGAGGCGCCCCACGACAAAATTACACACCCGTAGCGCCTGCCGGCGGATCTGAAGAATGTGGAGCATGTTTGAGTCGTCAGGCGCCGTCAGTGACGTCCCGTTGAAATCCTTGGGGCCAAGGAATGTTTCCACCATGTTGTCCTTCTTTGGTGAGTCCGATGAAATACCTATAGAGATCGGAAATACCCACGAGGATATCCCAGTTGATGGGGGAAAGCTGTAACGCTCTCCACCAATACTCGAACGCCTGTGCTGGGAGGCCCATCAGGCAAAGGTTCGCCCCCAAGTTACACATTGCCGATACCTATGTCCTATGCCTCAGATCAACGGCCATGGGGGGGGGATGTGAACGCACATTGTTCGGGTCATATTGTAGAATATGGCGGTTGATTTGCAAACTGCGTTGGGGGAGATCGTGATGGTGATATACGCATCCAAGGAGAAGGGCAACGGGCGAGTCGTATGAATATAATCCATGCAAAAGCTCGAGCAAAGGCAATAACAAGGCCGCGTGGTCGGGTGGAATAGATCGCGTGGGAAGTTGCCGTGTTACAAAGGTGTCGTAAACTGCGTATGCATAGGCCAATAAGCGGTCCTTTGTCTGTGGACTGTTAAGTGTCAGAGTCGCGATGGGAGGGTGACCACCAGCCGCAGCATCGTCCTCGTAAGGTCTCTGCAGAAAATCGAGAAGGTCTTCGTCCAGAGTTTGAGTGGGAGAAGGGGTAGGTACGTCTGGCGGTCGAGAAACGAGGACCATTGTCGGGAGGGTTAGTAAGGATCGTGTAGGAAAGGGTTGGGTATTTATACGAGCCAGGGTGACGCCGAGCAAGCTATCAGAGGATGCATCGACGTCATAAACAATCTCGACCCAGGTCTGATCTATGCCGGAAAAGGCGATGGGAGCAATGCTGGTGGGGATTGGCGAGGTTTTGAAGCATGGAGGCGGTGTTACTTGAAATACTTTGCGAACATCCTAAATCATTAATCGATAATCGGCTGGGGACCACATGGTCGATTCTTGTTGTCTCAGGGTTGTCGAAAGCTTAACAGTCCGATCTTCCTGCCTCGTTTGAAAAGCAAGGCAGGCAGAAGTCTTCCACCCCCCTCGTTGCCTTCCCAACAGATCGGCTCGGGTTTAATGACGAGGCAGACCTCGAAGCTTGAAGAGTTGATTGAACGGGTCCCAAAGTCACAGGATCACCTTTTTTGTGGGCTGTAACGTCACTTGACTGAGATAACTAGACTCTTAGTCTCGTCACAGGCGAACCTGAAGGTGACCGGGTCGCCTGTTACCCAGGTTGTTCTGGCCGCGACTTTCTCATGCTGGAAATGCTCATCTTGTTGCAGGTCATGACGTTTTTGTTTCGGCAGAGACGATCTTCGTCCCGCACACTGGAATTGCGAAGCGGTGGAGGATTCATTTTGGGGTCTGACATGTGAGGAAAGATATTCTTACTTTCGAATTTCCCCGTCGGCCTCTATACCCTAACGTTATACCGGATGCAGGACAGTGCGGTTGGGTTGTTCGGCATCCCCCCCGCAAGGGCCACACTTGCTCCAGTGAGAGCCCCGGCCCCAGGGAGCGCGGAGTGGGCATTGCCGATGCTGGTGGTCGAGGTATCAAACATATCAATTACATAATGAACGTCTTTTATCGGACGCCACCTATTGACTGGGGGTAGCCGATCTTCAGGGTCGGACCCTATTCCATTCCTTGCTTTCCAACTCCCCCCAGCGCGCAACGGCATTTCTCCTACAGCGTCCACCACCGCCAAGTCACAACTGCAAGGCCGTAGCGACCGAAGATTCTCTGATAAGTGAATGGGGCCCTAGGCTAAAGGATCATCCATTCCTGCACTAACCGCTTCCTCGTAGTAGGTATGCGCTTCGTCGTATTCCATACCCCCCACCGCGCGGCCCTAGTTCATTTGACGTGGAGTTCGAGCCTTCGAATAGCCTAGCCTCGGGCGACGTTCGTGAGGCGTGATCACACGTGAATTTTATACGCATGACGCATTTCATGAGGTCTCAACATGACGAGGCACTGGAACGGGGCAAGTATTGTTTACAATTATTTTGACATACATACACGTTTTATCGTTGTTGCTTTTTTCGTTTGCTGGCACTCTTCGTCACACTGAGGACTCTATTGACCGGAGCTGTATCCAGTTCCATGTTTACAGGGCTGAAATATCAATTCTGGGTCCATCGGGACCCAGCGCAATACGATTCTTGTCCCGCTTCGGATTTGAGCTCTTGCATTTTTAGTCCAGGGACCCCCTTAGGGCCTAATTATCGCTCGCGTGGGCCGCTTGCTTGGGGGAGGGGGCGAGATGGAGAGTCGTTTCGTTCGTCGCCCTCGGTGTTCATCAGAATGTCGAACGGCCCCGCCGACTGAAGAGCCCCAGAACCCCAACTAGCGAGGATCTCACCAAGGACAAACACATCATCGACTCGTTCACGACAGATTCTCCCCACTGTCTCGAGCCCCCGATAATTCAACCCTCTGTTTCGCGGCCTAAGTGGTCAGCGCTCTCGCCTTGCTCGTTCCCCATGTGGTCAAGAGTTTGAAGGCTGAGGAACAGGTCGTTGGAAAGTCCATCGTGGGGTTAAGGCAGAGAGTAGGATGGGTTTGACGTGCACCGATTTTGCATCTTGCGGACCCTGAAGATGGGGAATTGGGGATGATTTGCCCTTCGACGGCCGTCAGGAGGTCGAGCAGCAATTTAGCCGGAAGGAGAGAGTGGGGAAGTCGTATGCGGCGGAATTTTCCACACGCCCTAGCCCTCGTAACCCCTCAAATTTTGCGGCTCAACGCTCAGTCACTAACTCTTAGGACAATAGATTTTTATTACCGTGACGCTACCAAGGGTATCCGCGGAAGAAACCCGTGCGTACTGAGAGATGCCCAGCCGGCTGCCTACACGCCAATTTGGTTTGACTGGGCTGACGAACGAACCTCGCACGACGGTGTGATGATTCAACCACACGCCGCAGGTCTGCCGACCACACCTGGTGGACATGTCAGCTAGAGAGTGGGGCCGCGACGAATCTACCCTCAACTACGGACCAGCGGGCATTGAGGGCTGGTCAGCAGGAATCACCGCTCATTGTCATGGGATCAGACCCGAAGGAAAACTCAAACAACAAATGAAATTAAAGTATCTACTAAATGGCGGGGGGACTGGAATCCAGTGGGACCTCTAGGTGCCTCGATAAGATCTTTAATGCACCAGTGGATGAGTGGCTTATTTCTACCCACAGTTATATCGTCAGGTGCGGCGGCGACGGTGCCCATCACGGCACCGTACCTCCGGCGGTCGAGGCATTATTCCCTTGAGATAACTATGCAGTATTTCGGAACAAGCTTCTGAGGGATTTGGGTGAGGTAGGCGTGGTGGGAGCCGCGGAGGTTGTTTATCTTGTGTCCCCCAGCGAATGACTGTGTTGCAGGCTTAGTGGGCACTTTCGTGTCCTGATGACAAATCGAGTCGCGAACCCCCCACGTTTTTCCAGACCAAGTGGCCTTCCAAGGGAGGGCTCCCATCCTGCGAGTGGTGAGAGATTTTTCCGCATTGCTCATCACTTGCAATCCTGACAGACGATGAGGTGTAGGCAAGGCGATAAACCAAGGGATTTCTCAAAGTTGCAGTTCTAACAAATTACCCGCCCGAGGTTGACGAGCGGCAGATGTGCGACTCGGAGCTCGAGTTGGATCGATCGAGCACATCACTTCTTGATGCGAACTTTGCAGATCGATCCAGCCCCGGAACGCAAGGTGCGCGGAAACAGCCCAGGAACGAACGGCAAAGCTCCCCAGGATAGAGCCGACCGACAGCTACACGGTTCTTGGTAAGCGTAAAGATTTGACGCCATTCCATCTGCATTCCAACTAATTCGCGTTCACTGAACAGGTGGAAAAAAGTCTGCAGCAGTCATTTGGCTGGTGACACTCTCCTGAAAACTAGGCCGACCGACGGTCCAGGTCCCACCTGTTGCCAAATTGGGTGTGCAGCCGGATGGCTCATTCGGCAGATGCCGAAATATTTTAGTGAGATCCAACGTCGATTCGGGGCACACCATGTAGAAGGTACACGGCTGATCACTTGGAACGTCCAAAGGATATCTCTGGTTTCAGACGCCCCAGGACACCTGGCTAACGCAATTGAGGATGATCTGTGGAACGTGGGATGTCCGTGGACATCCAGCCCGAAATCTTTTACATTCAATGGCCGATCATCCTCGGATGTCTAACCCCGGATGATATCTAGACCTCCCGGATTAACGCTTGGGTTGGGTCAAGCGTCCGCTTGGCTGGACGCGGCGTGAAGGAGTCGCTCGGGAGGGCGGGCCCCATGTCCGCGATTTTGGGCGTGGTGAAGGGGTGTGAAAAATAGTAACGGCGTTGTGAAGAAAGATAAATAAACGAGTATTACAAAATGAGAATCGGCTGTGAGGATAGTGTGTGAGGACAGAGAGGGACAACGATCTAACTACTAAGTTTCCGCTCCTCCCTTGGACGGTGGTGCCGATCACCAGTTCACAGCACCTTACCGGTGCATTCATTCTAGTGTTTCCGCCTGCTGAGTTCAGCTGATGTGCACCACCAACTAGTCTCGGCTGCGATCCAGCCCCCGGCGGATCCACCTCACGTTCCGCGCGAGGGTCTTGTCGGAAAGTGCCAGTTTCTGTATGGGTCGGCCGCGCCACCGACTTTCGTAACCGATACTACAAAACACTTGTATACCATTTGATTGGACTACATTTATTTTGTAGTCCGATGTCACGCTCTGGCTCACAGTTGATATTGCCTCATCGTGTCCTACCCCCCACCAACCCCGCTATGTCTACGCCTGCCTCACACCCCACCCCGACAACTAACCCAAATCAGCCCGCTCGAACCACAGTGGCCAACTGGGGGCCCAGGTACCCTTGAGGAGGAAGTGGCCTCGGTTCAAGAAGAAGGTGAAGGAGGAACGGCTGAGGGAAGAAACGAAGAAGCGCTTTGGCTACTGCCCTCATGACTGGCAAATGTGGGTGGCGCTCAAGGTCCTCGAGGGGAACGATGGAATGGTTGTCGCTGGGACTGGAAAGGGGAAGACGATCATCTTCACCCTCCTTGGTCTCGCAGCTGCTCCAGTGAGAACGTTCTCACAAGATTCGTACTTGCCCCACCTCGGCATCCCTCGTCACATTCTCAAAATCCGCACTCAACGCTTGGATGGCCTGCCACTCAGTGTTACTCGACGTTTTGTTCGTAGTTCGCACTCTCCGCTGCTCCCTGTGAGTTGCTTTTTGTGGACACCTACAAATCGGATCGTTCTCAAATGCCCCCTCAACCAGAGCCTTGCCTTGTGCGATAGCGTCACAGACCTCGCGGTCGCCTGCGCGAAGCACACGAAGGAGGTTCACCATCAGTTTGAAGACGAAATTGCCGGGACAGTACCCCAATGATATGGGCATTCTTTCGGCATCGCGTCTTGGCAGACACCCCTCTCAGTGCTATCGAGGTCTCGTTTCTCTCCGATGCCTCGCTTTCTACTGTGTTAGGTGGGACGAATCTGCTACCTCCACCATTGATTCAACCTTGGAATTCTTCGGTCAGGACTCCCATCCCCCTCGTTTGCCTCTTCGATTCACCTCCTCTCCTTCCCGAAGCCTCAAACACCCCTGGGACTGCGAGCGGTCGGTATCGCGAACACACCGCACAAGGTCCGGTGGTCGGTTGGACACCAAAATGAGGCAAGGTGGACCGCTTTCCGGCATCCCCATTGTTGCTCAATTTCCTGTGCGCTGGGCCCGAAGATCCCTGTACTATTTTCGACATTGAATGCCTGACCATCGATCCCTGCATTGTTGCGAACGCCAACAGCCACTTGCAGGTACCCGTGAACGACCTCGCTGGAGAGTGGCGCAGAGCGGTCGGCTGTCCCCGTCGGTTGACCCCACACCGTTTGCTGTCGTTGGCAACAGCCAACACCTATCCTCAAACCTCCCACTTCCAACGGCTGCTTTTCACCGACCGGCCAGTTGAAATGACGGCAATGGCCAGGGCAGAATCTTTCGACACTCCAATGATGGATACCTCTGGTGAAGACATCCCCATGCAAACTTCATCCTCCGTATCCTGGGTTCACCCCGAAGCCTCTATGGACGACGACTCCAATTTTAACCTGGGCGATGTCGAAATCGACATGGAAAACTACCACCCAGAAACTTTCGAATACAGAATGACGGACGACCTTTCCGCTGAACAGCGAATCGAGGTCCACGATGCGGTGGCCACCGATGTCTCCCAAGCCTAGACACTCGCACTTATCGATACCGTTGTCGAGGATGCAACTGTGGCCTCTCCCGCGGTCCCCGGATACGACCTAACAGATACTCACGACCACTCCCCCCTCGACTCGCCACAGATTTTGGTCATTCGGGTTCCGTCGCCAACATCCCAACCGGCTCGGGACGAGGAGCATCCAAAACCTGCTGTTACAGAATCGCTTGAACAGAGCGAGTGGGAACAAGGCCACTCGGAACTTCCAGGTGCTCCTTCACCACCGCATCTAGTCGAATATCACCAACCGCAAGTCCCACCCGAACCTGTGAGCCCAGAAGGCGCCACAGAACCCACCCCGACTTGGGGTGTCAGTGCCCCGGTGGAATAACTGGTGCATCTCCGACAGCCTACACCAGCCCCCGTGGGGCACCTCCAGACAGAGTCTATACATAAGGAACCAGCGGACGACCCCGCAGACTGTTGGGGTGAGGACGAAAACCCTGTCCCCAGTAACGCTAGCTCGGGAGACCCCCACAAAGTATCGGATGGAATACCCATCGATCCACCTCCCTCCGTGCTCTTGTCTCTGGGTGACTCGGCGGAGGAATATTACCTTTTCAACCATCCTACGCACCGATCTCCCGGGGTCCGCCCGGGATGGCTGCATCCTCTGCGGCTGTCCCACGTCAGCTAGGTCTATGGCTCTGACGTAATGGATGGCGATGACCAGCTAGATGCCTTCTTCTCCAGTCCCCATCGAGTCTGCTGCCCGCCGTTGTTCCTCGATTTCTCGCACGCTGCGCCTGAAGATCCCTGTACCACTCTCGACATTGAACACCCAGCCATCAATCCCTACATCGCTGCGAACACCATCGGTCGCTTGTAAATACCCACGGATGACCTTGGAGATGTCCTCGCTGGAGAGTGGGGTAGAACGGTCGGCTGACCCTTTGTCGGTTGGCCCCACATCATATCCTCCATAGCTGTCCCACTTTGCCTTCCCCCTCCGGTCCCCATCGAGTCCGCCGCCAGATTGCCGGATATGTACCAGTATTCATCTGTGTCGCACCTGTACCTCCGAGTGTCTTCTATAATATAGTACGAACTCCCCAATATGTGTGTGACAGTATCATACTTGCTGTTTCCCTGCGCTGCTGCTTCCCCCGGTAGGTTCCCTCTTGTTGAGTGCGAAGGAGGCAGATCCCCCGGTGGTTTTTTTCCACTTCAACCCTCTGGGAACGCGGCCACAAGAATGGGTAACATGGGTACACCGGCTTAAGGGGGGGCGCATGTGAGTCGCATGGTAGTCACAAGGATTCGGGAGGTGGGTAACAGTGTTTTGTAGTGGATAACACTAGGTATAACAATGAGGATAACGATTGACTACGATAATGGTTTCCCACGACCCGACCCCTCCCAAAAGTGTCACTTTGCGTCAAATCCCTCTCCGAGGGGAGGGTGATTGCTAATCACGTGCCAGGTTTGGTACGAACCCACACCTCACATCACAAAATCTGAGCTCGATCACCGTAAACCTCTGAATATCCGAATGCTCGCGTGACAAAATTCCTAGTTCCATTCCCCGACTCCGGAAGGAGGCTAGAGTTTTGTCCGTGACGAAACGCGTCTAGCTCCCATGAACGGCTCCGCTCCGACCCGACCGTCTTTGCGATCACCCGCGGATCTCCGTAGCCATCAAACAACGAGAATCTTAAATATTTGAATGTTTGTATGTACAGACTAGAGGTTACCCGTATTCGGATATCGGCGTGAGAGCCACTGTGCACAACGGTAAACTGGGACTCATGCTTAAATAATCTGAGCGGCAGCTTGTTATAGACTTAAATCTATCCCGATTCCACGCCG
>Ga0307513_10001058_pt1 | contig 40019 bp, 42 predicted proteins | sample 15_EM_MG_FD_202174 | JGI IMG/M metagenome (GOLD analysis project Ga0307513, IMG submission 202174) | Populus trichocarpa ectomycorrhiza microbial communities from riparian zone in the Pacific Northwest, United States - 15_EM | ecosystem: Host-associated > Plants > Roots > Unclassified | place...
GGGGGTACCTTGGGGAGGCGTCCGGATGCTGCGGAGATGCGAGGCAGGAAAAGAGACGTCAGGACGTGAGATAAGGGGGGGGAGAAGAGCAGGAGATGTGGGGTGGCGGCGGGATGTGGGTAAGGTCTGACGTCACGTCAGGACGCAATCGGCGTTGGGAATGGCGTCCGGACGCTGGGGACACAAAGGACGGAAAAACGACGTCGGATGCATCCGGACGCGGCGCCCGCGCCTCAGACGCAGGATTAATTTTTGCTGATGAACATGATGGAGGAGATACTGTGTTTTATCAGGCAGACTGCTGCGGATGACCGGCGGTTGCCTGCGGACCCCGCCGAACTGGAGTTACTTCCTGTGGAAGGATTTGCTCAGCTTGAAATCCCAGTGCCTGACTTTCAGGAAACTGACAGGTTCCAGATCAACCGGGCCCGCTGTACTGGAATAAAGGCATTCCGCAACAGTAGCTCTAGAAACGATTGGGTGTGGGTCTAGACTGGTGGGGAAGCAAACTATGGAAATTTACGAGGACGCGTGGTGGCTCGGTTGCTAGCACTTTTCAAGATAAGAAATATTCAAGTGAGACCGCAGCTGTCCATCGCCTGGGATTAGTTCGCATACTCAATCCGATCAATAGTGGCAGATTTCACATTCCGAGCGGACATATTCAAGTTGGCAACTGGATCAATGGTCGAGACATGCGAATAGTCAGGATAGGGGCAGTGATTGGACAGGTGCAGGTAATTCCTAGCGGTGAGAAGCAATGGATACTGAATTACAGGATTGATCTGAGGACGTTTAATGAAATATATTAAATTATTCTATGCAATGATGTACAGTATTTATTCTGCCGAGTTCAACCTGGGCACTTAAGGTGGCAGTTGTAACAATCCTATTGTAGAGTTATATGCAACAAGCAACGATACTCACCTATGCACTTAAGCGATCCTTTGTCTTGATATCTTACAGGGAAGGAGAATACTATCTCTTCAGATAGTACGAGACTGGCTTGCTTATCTTGAATGATCTGCCGAAGGATACTATCTCGTCAGATACTAGTAATATGGGTGGATTGTCGTACTTTTGACAGAGCTATCACAATAGCTCTATGTTCGGGCGGCCCTTCAAGACTATCACAATAGTCTCAGGGTTCTTAGAACGTAGGCTTTCGTAGAGGAGGTGTGTATGTAAAGAGAGTAAAAGCGTAATCGTATTGCAATATCTTAAATATAGGAAAGTACTTAGATGGTTGCATGAAGATCCTATCCCTTGGTAGTTTTTTTTTTTTTTTGTAATCATGCGTTATTTGTTTCTAGGTACAAAAAGCCTTATGCAGCGTGAGCTATGAAGAGAAAAAAACCTATAAATGCAAACCCACCGCCCGCTTCACCTCTTCATAGGAAAAATCAAACACCCCGAGTCCATAGGAAAAGTCTCCCCCGACTAGCACCTAAGATAATATACCCCAGACACGTAAGGAAACAATACATAGAAAGGTACAGGTAGAAAGACCCAAACCCTTCCGCAGGCTCCCCAAAACAAAAGAAACCGCCTGTTCAAAGTCCCGAAACACGGGCCCGAGGGGGGTGGATGGACAATCGTCGACAGGGGAAAACACGGAAACCGTCAGCACACTATAACCACTCGCGCGGTCGTGCAGGTCATTACATCGATCCAAGGCGTTGGACAAAAGCCACGGAGGCAGTGCTATACCACGACTAGGCGTAACCGAGGAAGGGTCAACCGATCGGAGGAGGAGCAGTGGGGTGCCAGCCGGTGAGTAGCAGTTGGGTGCCAGCCGGTAAGTAGCAGTAGGGTGCCAGCCGGTGGGGAGCAGTAGGGTGCCAGCCTGGGGGGGGTTTAGCAGTAAGGTGCCAGCTTATGGGGCAGTACGGTGCCAGCGGACGGAACCGGGAGGTGGGAGCAGGAAGGATCGCGAGCGGGCTAGCCACAACCGACAAACAGGCCATAGCAAGGTCTTTTGGGACAACAACGAAACCAAGCGAGACCGTGATATTACTAACCGAGGCTTTCCCCATCAGAGGTACAAGCCCAGCAAGCTGAGGCCTACTTCGACCGAGAGTCCGACACCGTAACGCCGACCGTGAGCGAAGCGAGAAGCTTTCCGACCGTGCAAAATGCTAAGTGAAGTGCAAAGCAAATGCGGGGTAAGGGGGAGAACCGAACATCATGAGCGGGAGTCAACGACGAACAGGAACGAGAACCCCAAGGAGGGGAGGCCGAGGCCACAAAGGAGGAGGGAAGATGGCTTAACGTCAACTCCTAGGCAGTAGCCATCGTGGGAGAAGAGAGGTGGGTGGGGGAAAGCCTGAGTGACGATGATTTCCCGTGGTATTGAGATTTCAATTGCCGGAGGTGGAGGAGAGATGGTTCGTGTCCTATCCCTTGGTCGAACCCAAGTGCCTTATATAGGCATCTTCCTACAACCCTAACCCAGGAGACTCATCACCTCACGTTACATAACTTCTATGACTCATAATGAGTCATAGTGTGAAATCCATCAGATGACTCATATGAGTCACTGCCATATCCCGTTAACCCATTATAACATAATATTATAAACCAAGTCATGTGCTCAAATGAGTCAAATGTGTGAAACCCATGACTCGTAATGTGAGTCATGTGCGAAAGTCATTACATCATATGACATCACAATCGTGAGTCATGAAACAATCAACCAATCATAATATAACGATGACTCGCAAGTGCGCAGTCATGTGAGAATTATGAGTCAAGTGACGTCATAATGTGAAATCCAACATACCTTATGACTAATAAATATTAGTCATGTGAAATCTGCCTTGCTTAGTCACAATTTGTGACAGCAGTTCGCGTATTGAGTGTCCTGCTTCAACTTGGCCACAGGTGTACTACACGATCCAAGGGCATTTAAAGGAATGTTTTAAATAGGTTGAATTGTCTGCATGAATATATGGCCAAGTTGAAGCCGTATGCTTAAGGTGGCAGTGCCCATATTCAGTGTCTGGCTTCAACTCGGCCGGGGAGTACTACACGATCCGTGGGCGTTTAAGGCAATATTTTAAATAAGTTGAATTGTTCCACACGAATATCCGGCCGGGTTGAAGCTGGACACTTAAGGTGGCAGTTCCCATATTGAGTGTCAGGCTTGAACTTGGCCGCAGAAGTAATACATGATTAGCGGACATTGAAGGGAATGTTTTAAATATAATGAATTGTTCCGTATGAATATACGGCCAAGTTGAAGCTGTACACTTATGGTGGCAGTGCCTATATTGAGTGTCCGGCTTCCACTCGGCCGCAGGAGTACTACATGATCCGTGGGCATTTAAGGGAATGTTGTAAATAGATTGAATTGAATAGGTGGCCAAGTTGAAGCCGGCAACTTAAGGAAGAGATTCCCGTAGAAAGTGTCCGGCTTCAACTCAGCTGCCTGAGTTCTGCGCATGATTAATGCAAAACTATGCTCTCCTGCAAGGAGGGAAGCCAACCAAAGTAGGGGGTCTGCATGTCGGCCGCGCCAGGCGTCTTGTGAACAGTAAGGGAATTATGGAAGTAGCCGTAGGGTGCAGACTAAGAAAAAAGCGACGTAGGATGGCAGTGGACGGAAGCGGATGGAAGCGGACAGATCTTGGTCGCCAGAGGTGGGAGGGTAGCAGAGATGGCCACCAGACGCACGCAACCGCAAGGAGTAGGCAGGAGGCCAGTAGAGGAGAGGTTAAGGGGGCGGATACAAGGGGGAGGCACTAGGAGGGGATGGGGCCGCAACAAGCGCGTCGGACGCTATGGAGGGAAAGTGGGGCATCCAGGTGCACCAGACGCAAGAGATGAAAGGCAAAGAAGGCACCGGAGATCCGAGAGGACAGGACGCAAAGAGCGGACGCTATTCGTCCGGAAGCGGGCTCTGTCCGTCTGGAGAAAAAGGTTTTTTTGCTGATGTTCACTGTACCTTTGATCATGTGATTGATCATAAACCTCATGTGCAACCACCTTGGTGTTCAATATATCTCCTGTCTTAAAAACAACTTGAGATCCTATGAAAATATCTCAATAATATGCTCAAACAAGGAAAGTTCATGCCAAGCAAATCACTTGCTAGTCCACCCATCCTTTTCATTCCAAAACCAGAAGGTCACTGACCACTTGTTGTGAACTATCACAGACTCAATTAAGTCATACTTCACAACAAATATCCTAGCTTTGATGAAATTGTGAGATCGAGTCCTTGATGCTCAAATCTTTATGAAGTCAGACATAAAAGATAGCCTTCGTCCGGTAAGGATTCGTCCACTGCATTGGCGATTGGTGGTGTTCCGGCACAAGCATCGCAAGAGCAGCCAAGCATAGCACGCCACACCTAGCTACCCCAAACAGCCCTTCCAAGCCATTCCCACCAAGTTGGTTAGTTGATAATTGCTACAAACAGCTAATATTCTTCACAAACATCTTGCTGCAGAACCGTATACGGGGAAATCAAGCGAACCGGCATTTACCTAACCAGCTAACCAACCCCATATCGTCCGCACATCCATATACAGACCTCGCCTCCGGGGCAAAGTATCTCACCTCAATCAATCCCATAGAACATGTTCGTGCTACCCACAAACCCCACGGCCAACCAACCACTGCACTCTCTTCAACCCATATATGATATACCGATCTTCCCGAGACGTGGAAAGGACTACACCGAGAGTTTAGGATTGAGTTATATATCATATCATATCATAGCTAACCCGGGCCGCGGAATCATGGTCGAGTGAGCACCGGTGAGTCTTGAGCGCGTCGGATACCGAGTGAGTTAACTCATATATGTCACTATCTCAATGTCCGATCTGATGGTCTGATAGGGTGAGGTTCTGGTGGCTGATCAGATAGGGGAGAAAAAATTCCCCCTGACCGTTAGCCACCACCGCTCTATATTCTCCCATTCTCCATTACCATCCATATTATTCACCCACTGAAGAACTCCCCCGCAGCCCTCCTATTATATTCTTTTATTCTTTCTCTTCTTTCCTTCACTTGGATTTTCTTCAATCTTCGCATTTATTATACCTTTTCCCCCTGCACGGAATCCCGCCAACCCTATGAAACCCGTTCAATAAACACAAACACAAAGACTGTAAGGTAATGGATCACGCTTATGTTCCGACGACTGAAGATACTTTAAAGTTCTTCAACTTCCCTGAGTGGACTGGTCTTGGCGGCCGCCCAGTGGAAACTGCTCTTTTGAGCAATGGGAGTAATGGTAAGACGCTCCGTGTCAGGCCAATGGGTTTGAACTTGGGCTAACCTTACCTGAGGATCAGCGCTTCCCGAGAACCCTCCTACCCCATTATGGCAACTTGTCTTGAAGCAATTCGAGGATTAGCTGGTGATAATATTACTGGCCTCTGCCTCTGTGTCATTTGTATTGGCTTTTCTGGAGTGGGGTGCGGCGGCCACAAAACGGAGCGGTCCTTTGTTTGCCAAACAGACCCTTAGGTATAAGGAGCTATATCCTGGCCCAAGCAACAGGATTGGGAATATGGGTATTAAGGCCTGAATTAGCGCTTCCAAAAACACGGCACGCGGCATGCTGGGTCCTCCTAATGAGAATTTCGAGAATTGAGTTCAAAGGAGAGCACACGGAAGTCCCCCCCGTATCGCCCGTATATCAATGATAGCCCACAAAAAGATAGGGACAACAAGAATCCTGAATTGATAAGCTGCGGTGCTCAATTACCATAATATTGGTAACCGATTCCTGCATAGCAACACTCCATGCCTCTAATGCGCTATAACGGTATCGCACCGGCACCTCTAAGCGAACTTTTTCCAAACCTCCTCTTCATACTCATCTACCATCTCCAGAAAATTTCCTCCTTCTTTAACCCATCCTTTGATCCCACCTTCCAGCGCAAAGCTCTTCATATTCTTGTCCCCCTTCTCATTAATATAATCCTGCATCCAAGAGGCCGCCCTGGACCCTCTTCCTTGCGATGATCCTATTTGCTTGCGTTAACCCCCTTTCAGATGCAGGGGTCGGGGCATTTATGACATACCACAGTAAAAGACAATGGCTGAGACACCCGCTGAGGAGAATAAGGTGTAAAGCGTTGGGATGGAGGGGTGTATGCTCTGAGCGGGAAGGTTTATGGAGGTTTGAATGGTTCCTCCCTGCTAGGCATTAGTTTGTCTAAGAAATAAAAGAGATTATATACAATTGATTCATTATGTATCAGGGGAGTTAATGGGAGGGGAGATTGACCTCATGATCGTTGCGGCGAAGGTCAACTAGGACAAAGTGCTTTCCCGGAAGCTTGTCTTCCGACAAGAACCATTCTAGGACAGTGGAGCGAGGGAGGAAGACTGCCTCTGAGACTGTCTTCGGATAGGCGGCGTGCCAGGGCTGTTCGGATGCAGACATGGTCGGATGGGTACTGATATGTTGGGCGGGGAAGAGTGGCTTGGTTAGTTTTGGCGCTGATGATAGCAACGGGAAAGGTGGGGGGCGGGGATGGGTGGGCGTTGAGGTCTCTTTGAGTGGCGGGTGGGCACCTTATATTCCTGAACCGTGCTTATTACAAATCTTCACACTGGGGCAATCCTGCTTGCAGCACCGGCACTGAGCCCCACACCCAACGGCAATGCCAATAATCCCTAAACTGGCAAGCGGAGATAAGTGGCAAGGGAGGAAAGAGTGATTGTAATAACAGTGAAGAAATATGAGTAAAAATAAATACCGTATCAGACGCCAGTGCATGGGCGCTGCATCCTAATAGAGGCTTCATTTCTCTTGCACTCCTAGTGTCCTATGTGCCCCGCACCCCCAGCGCTATCCTCTTCCGTCCGAGACACCATGAATTGTCACCTGACATATTCTGTTTCCGGCTGCGATGTCCTCTAGCATCCTGTACGAGTACAGTACCTCCTAGGTTGGCACCTTGTGACGGATGGCATGAGGGATATATCCGGAGAAAAGTTCTTAGTAAACCGTTGCTCTAAATAAGGATACTCTGATGTCTGATCCAGAACTTTGCAGGTCAGCCTTTCTGCAAGGTTATTTGGAACATCTCTTTTAAGCCCACTAGCTCCTGAAGTGCTACTTCCCTATGCTCTGGAAGTAAATGATAGCTATGGCCCCTTGGTACTAACACCATTACCATACTCGCCATGGTATGACAAAGTCCAATTCCCTATAAAATTTAGCAGTTTATTCAGTTATTTCATTTGTAGACTATATGATCAAAGCCTCGAAAGCCGATTTTCTCGCTGATTCAGGGTCCAATCGGGGGTTTAATACCTGAGTCCGAAATATTTCAATACCAGCTTTCCAACAAAGAAAAGAGCATTGGTATGGCATTAATGTCCATAAAGCTAGAGCTAATATTACTACATGGATTCAGAAATGATTGAAGTCATGGGAATTGGGATTTATGTTATCTATAAATTGTGTATATATAGTATGACATCTCTAGACTCTTTTTATTTTTATATATTCCTGCATAGTTATTAGGATGATTCATTTGTCGCTTGCATCGTCTTTGCCGAGGCCTTGATAGAGGTAATCCCATCTAGTACAGTAGTTAGTCTAGAGTACGACTACCGGTAGCAGAAGGGCCGTGACTGTGGTTGTGCGAGCTTTTCCTGTTGTGTGAGTTTTTCTCGGTTGAGTGCGTTCTCTTCATGTATTTAGTCTGGGAGAACCGTTCATCGAACATCTCAACTCACTTCATCACCTAAGTGCTTCCCTCCTCTGCTGCGACGAAATTCCCGCCGTCAGCGTTCTTCTATCGGAGTGAAATAGCGAAACAGATGCTGGAAGCCTCAGAATTTCCGGAAAGATGAATATTGTCGATTTCGAAAAGGCCGTGAACGCTTAGAGTTTCTCCTGGATATTTTTTTCTCCTTTATGATACCTCGAATGGAATTTCCTATGATACAACCCAATTTCGTACTTTTAACGACGAACCTTGCCTCTCTCAGTTAGAGAGCCAATCGGAACCCCTGCCCTGGAAGTCGGGATAAAAAATTGAGAAAGTTGCGGAGCTGACAAACTGACGGCTTTTTCGCAATCGACGACAAGGTCTGGGGGAGGAAAGTGCCACTGCCAAGCGTTCGGTACAAGGACCACGGAGTTGGTACAGCGCCCAATTGTCGGATTTGGTTCTTCATGCTGTTCTTAGGGTTGAATGTCACTGTCGACCAATGGGCATCGAGCAGCCTGTCACCGACTCAGCGGGAGATGCCGTGTGCCTCTATCCGAAAAATAATAATAAATATTAAGAGTACAGGATTTTAATTTATATTTTTCTAAAGTTTGAATATCAATGACATGCTCCGGGAACCAGGTCATTCGTCTGTAGTGACATTCACCTCCGATATGCCAGCGCCATCCGGACAACCCCGTAAACCCCGTTCTGCGCAGCTAATAAGGACACTCTTCTCTTCTCTTATAAATCTGCCTGTCCTGCCAACTCTTAAGCCTTCCAATTTCACTTCCAGTCAGATATAAACAATATGGCAGCTAACGCCCCAACGCCGTCTGAGAAGGTCTCCGAAGACTGTATCGCTCCGACAGGCTCCCTAACGGCACAAAACAACTCCGTCAGTGCGTTCAAGCAATTATCCTTTCTCGACCGTTTCCTGGCAATATGGATCTTCCTAGCTATGGCGGTCGGCATCATCTTGGGGTACTTTGTGCCTGAAATGGCGCCAGCTCTGCAGACTGCGGGAGAATTCGGTGTGGTGAAGGTCTCAGTGCCGATAGCTGTTGGACTACTAGTCATGATGTACCCGATCTTGTGTAAAGTACGGTACGAGTCACTTGGGGGATTGATCAAGGTGAGGGCATTGTGGATTCAAGTAGGGTTTAGCATATTAGCCAATTGGATACTTGCACCTATAGTAATGGTCAGTATGAGATTGCTTCTCTAACGGGAGGAACGCATATTTTTCTAATAGAAATAATAGGTCGGATTATCGTGGGCCTTCCTCCCTGATAAGAGCGAACTCCGCGAGGGATTGATACTCGTTGGGATTGCCCGATGCATAGCTATGGTAAATTCCGAGAGCCAACGTCATCCAAATACACCAAATCTGATCATATCCCCAGGTACTCATCTGGACCGACCTCGCGGCTGGTGACACAGATTATTGCGCGATGCTCGTCGCCCTCAATTCCATTCTCCAAATCATCCTCTTCGCCCCACTCGCAGTCTTCTACATTAACGTGATCTCTCGATCCAACATTGAGATCCAGTACGAGACCGTAGCGATCTCGGTAGCCGTATTCCTCGGCATCCCTCTCGCGGCCGCAATCACAACCCGGTACCTGGTCCTAACCCTGCTCTTCCGTCGAGACATTAATAAGTACAACACGTACTTTATCCGCTGGATAGCCCCTCTCTCCCTGATCGGCCTTCTCTTCACAATCTTGGTTCTCTTCGCTTCGCAGTCCCGCAATATCGTCGGTAAGATCACGGATGTTCTTCGAGTCACCGCGCCACTGATCGTCTACTTCGTTCTCATATTCGCCGCTGCCCTGTGCGCTTGCCGGTATTTCGGAAGCGGCGCCTTCAAGGGATTGGGTGAATGGGGGTACGGTGTTACCGTCACACAGAGTTTGACAGCCGCGAGTAATAATTTTGAGCTGGCGATTGCAGTTGCCGTTGCTTGTTATGGAGCTGGATCGCCCCAGGCTTTGGCGGCCACGGTCGGGCCGTTGGTTGAGGTGCCCGTGCTGCTAGGATTGGTTGAGGTTATGAAGTTGACGGGGAAGAGGTGGCAGTGGAGTGAGAGGAAGACTGTAAACCCTGTTTAACCCTGGACCTGGGGCGTGGGGCGAACTCATATTTGTTCTTTCTTCCGTTCCTTTTAACGACTGTATGAATATTTCGGTGTTTGTTTCCCTTTTAACTTTGTAATACATATATTAGAGAGTTCTTGAGCACCCGCTCATGCTATAAACAAAGACCGATTAGTAAGGCAAATAAAGACATGTATGAAAGGACTTTATGTTCATTTTACCTTCTACCAAGATGCTGATTGCGAACCGGCCCGAGTGATCCTCGATGACGCCTAGATCACAGTTAATATCCATACTCTAGACCCTGCAGCGGGAGTCATCCCTCCTACCGAGCACCAGCTGCAGCCTCTGCATCACTCGAGCAATAACCTAACCCAAGTTACGGATATATCGCCGCAGTTACCAACCAAACCTGCCGACCCCGCCTTTTTGGCTTTAACTTATCTTATTCCCACCACCGACCTTTAATCAGACCCGCGCGCGCGTACTGTTTAAGTGGTATCCCACTATATGGATTCCAGTCAGGAGCATCCAATAGATATGGTAAGGGAGTGATAGGATGGAGCAAAGTCTTGGCAAGGAAGTGTGGTGTGCAGAGTAGGGTAACGATGCTACTGTGGTTGGGAGAGGTGGTGAGGCTTGGGTGGTGGTTTGCGGGGTGGGCGGGTATGGTGGCCGTGGATGAGTTGGCGGGGGGTAAGTATTTGTATAGCGATAGATATCGTGCGATGCAGATATTGGAGCCTCGTGGTGGTGGTATCGGGGGGTTAGCCTTTCAGGGCTATGGGAGGTGATTGACAGTAATGGAACAGGGGAGCTTTTTTTCTGGGCGGGCGGATTTTGGTTAGTTACTTGCCGTATAAATTAGGATACTGTAATTGAACCTCAGGCTGGGCGCTAGAGTTACATCTCCGAGTAACGCTTATTGTGTTTTCCCTCTTATCTACCTGAGCAGAGGGTTGAAAGTGAGCTCTTTTCGCAGTGACACCCCCCGTTTATCAGAAGGGGGATTCAATTATTCTAGTTTTTACTATCTTGCCACACTAGTGGAATGGCTTCGGTAGCAAATTTACGATCCTATTTTTCTTTCTTTTTTTCTTCCATTTCTCACCCCCTGACCGCCCCTAACGGTCTAGTTATCTCGGTTCCTGAATAGAGCCCTAGCACACAATCCATCACTCGGCCGGAAAACCCTGCATAAAGCCCCCTCTCCTCACGCAGTCCTCTCCGCCGATCGAATACTGTAACCTTCTTGAAGAGCGACAAGAAACGAGGGAAATAAGGGTGTTTGGCAAGGCGGCCTTTGAGTGGTAAACCCACTCAAACTGCAGTTCCAGCGGGTTTTCCGACCAAACTGCAGTTTGAGTGGGTTGGTGTGTTTGGCTGGGCTCTGTTTCCAAGCACTGGTTTCTGAAGTTTGGAAACTGCAGTTTAGGAACAATATTTTTGTAGGTTAATATTAAGTTAATAAATCCCACGTAAATGCAGGTTTTGCTCACTATCATCATATTAGGTTCACTTTGTTGAAAATTAACCTCTTCCACCGATTACTGAATTTCTCTTTTTCGACCGAAACTTTCACAACTCACCCAAGGTGTTTGGCAAGACAGACCACCCAAACCGCAGTTTTGGGAACCACTTAAACTGCAGTTTTGAAACTGCCGCTTGAATGGGTTTACCACTCAAATGTCAAGGTGCCAAACAGCCCTTAAGTCTATGCTCTGGGCAGACAGACGAGGCACACCCTTTCCAGCCTGATCACAAAAGCCCGGAGCCCTATCCCCGCCTCAATGCTTATACATGGCTTGATTTGTGCTACGACCTAGCTAGAATTGAGATGAAAATTTAATGATAATAATAATTATTATTATTATGATAGCGCCTCTCTGGGCACGCACAGACACTACAGCAGAGTGCGGTACCGGAATACTGCAGACCTCCCGAATCCTGAGTCAACATTTAGTTCATCACTCTTATCGTATTTATGGATAGAGCGGTGGTAAGGTAAGCGGATTCACATTATATTACCAGAAGAGCGTAGGGAAGGTAATATCACAACTTCCTTCTCCTTAGTACATTCCAAATAGACGGCAGATATAGGAGTATATTATACAAAGCAAGATAGAAGCATCCCTATCCTGTCACCGACCACACATATTTTCATGCCTCCGAGCATATCTTTGTTTCTTCAAACATGCTCCACCCTCCTGCGCACCCCATCATAACAAAAGCAAGCCATGCCCGGAACCCCCTCCTTGAATAATGATAACTCCATAAAATCCACCAGACACCCAAGGCTTCCATGGCCAACCACACCATAATGGCTACCTCCAGTAACTCTACCAATCATGTAGGGGAAGTCGTCCCCCCATTGGATATGATCTGTCTGTCTAAATTTCCAGAAAGGTCGCCGTACAGGAGCCTACACTTTGGGGCGGGGGAGTTTCATGTGAATTTGCAGGAAGTTGTTTTTTTAACTTGCATTTTGCACGTAGCTGTGATTGTGTTTGTTATAGTTGAGAGTTTCGGCTGCCATTCGAAGGATCGAGACATGGGAATATAGTGTGACGTAAAATTTCCTCATTAATTTCGTTTTTACTCACGCTTCACTATAGTTAAGCCGGTATTGGACTCTCTCACTGTCTTGTACTTAGTATCGTAAGTACAGCACAAAAAGGCTTAACGTTAGGCATCCAAATGAAATTTTTGAAATTTTTCGTTCGTCTCATCCAATAGAAGTAGAAAGCCGTGACTGCTCGACATAGACCCTTTCGCTCGGTCCCAGCAGCAACAAGCAACAACTGAAGAGAACAGTCAAAGAAGATAAAAACATACTCCACCCTTTTTCCCCAGAGCTCATGCATTCATATACCCTTTACATCTCCCCAAACTACCGTAGCTCGAAAACTATCGATTTTGGTGCGTTTTTCTTGCTGTGCCCTCTCTAAGGTTATCCCACTTTGAAGGACTTCGTCAAAGCAGCCGCTATCATAGTAGTAAAATATCCAATCAGCCCGATGTTTAGCACACTGTCATACAACCCTACTTACGCTGCAACTAGGACGGGGGTAGTAATGGCAAACAGCAGATCCAAAACTAGGCTTGTAATATCACCTGGCCTTGGTTCCTCGGGGTGGGATAAGTTCGGCGAACCGCCGTGGTATAATAACTAGAATAGGTATCACTTCCTAAGCCCCTATAACCACCAACACGAAAGCCTTGTTGCGCTGGTTCTGCCCGTGTGCACTTGTACTAATACCGCAGGTTTATGTATGGGTACTGACTATTATTCCTTGGTTATATTAATATGGTAAGCCTTTTTTACCCGCCCCCAAGAGCAGCTGCGAACCCCCAAGTACCTATCTCACGAGGGAGCCTGGGGCCCCCCGCGGCAACGACTGCTGAACATTAGAATTATTGGTCCGAGCCACCTATATCCTGTTAATGGCGTACTGTATCTACTGATCAAACTCGCCACGCTCTTCCTGAGCTGTGTTAGCGCCCGCCGATATTGTGTCCAGGCTTTGGGGTAAACGATGGATCGTGGTCGAGTGGTTCTGGCTGTTGAAACATTGCCCATGAGAAAGGGCGACTAAAGTCGAATTCTACTAACTGGACAGGAATTAACACAGCCTGGGACAGGGATAGCTTCTTAGATCAGTAAATACGGTACTACGTTTAGGATTTCAGGGCAGGTCTTACAGGAGACAGAATTGTGGGTCCTGCGCAAGCAACTGATTCCGCCCGCCCTTTTTAATATCGGATCCGTCATTCTCGGGGCAATGCTGCTCTAGTGGGCTTCTAGTTTACCTGTTGTAATGTACGCGGGGGATGCAGTCCGATCAGCCATGCTCGGCCACCCCGCTGTTTCCGCGCAAGCAGCAGAATCCAGCGCACAGCTACCCCAGGAAGGAGAGAAAGACCTAGGTACTAGTATCAAGCAAATGTAGATCGGGGAAATGAGCCAAGAACCGGCTTCTGCGGATCAAATTCTATAACTTTTACTATCCTAGAACCCTAGATTTATATCCCTATCTCAGCCCCCAAAGGCTTGTTAGCCTCCTTGTACTAGTACTCCCAGCCGAAAACTATTATCCATTTATAATAAATCCTCTTCTATAGCCCCGATAACAAAAGAGAGGAGAGGAAGGCTCAAGAGTAAATATAGTTGCTGTTATCGGACAAATACTTCCATCTCATTTGATGGTCGATTGGAGGGGGTGAGAAAAAAAGAAATATCTTCTTAGCTATTATAAATTTAGTATGCCTTGCGGTACGGCGTCCTGGCAAAAGCAAAACAGGAACATCGCTTAACGGTAGTTCCCGTTTTATATCATAACATGGCAAAAAAATTAGGTTCAGAACTTTTTTCGATCGGGGTTTTTGACTAGTGGGGGGAGGGGTGGTGACTGCGGGAGTGTCGGGTGTTTATGACCCTTTTCCTCCATAGGCAGCCATCACTATCGTCCATCATCCTCCATTCACATGCACACGTACAGTACACCCACTGAAACCGCATTGTTTAGCGATTATGATGGGTGTTTGTTCAAAATATGATATATAGATAAGGCGGAGAGTCTCTGGTGCTCTTATATAACGCTTCACCCTCCCCACCTTCAAAAGAAACTCTTAATATATCATGCCCCCAATCCGAAGCTATTGTAAGACAAAGTCCCTTCACCCTCTAAGCCCACGTTCTCAGTAAGCTAACCTGAACCTAAGGAAGCGAAAAGACTACGCACTGCGTGCGCAGGAACGGCTGGGTCCCCGAATCAAGCTATACTGATAAGCCAGCTATCGCAGTCTGAAAAGACTAGTAATTGCTCTCAAACAACAGTTTCCTCAAGTAATGCCCCTTCCTCATCATTAAGAGTAGCCTTCTAACCACCTGTATGAGGCTATCAACCTCGAAGATCCAGGGATGAATCACCTTCGTGGCTCTGGACAATAGCCCTGACATATATCTGGACGCTGTTCCAGCCCTGCCTGTGAAGGCTTGTCACAGAGCAGCGTCTCTTGCCGCTTCCAGGCACTGGAGTACCCCCCCGCAAGGCCCAATTTGGAGGATTTCCTTAAGAAAGCCATTGAAGGATCCCGTGCGTGTATGGAGGATCCCATTTTCACAGGAGCTACTAGCCCACAATCCCCCGTGTTCTAGGACCGCTTCTCTAGCTGGATTTAGGTACATGGCCATTAGGTGAGCCAACAGACAGCCGGGTGGACCACTCTATGGTACCTGCCTAATTGGAGCTAGGCCCCTACCCTCTCAGGCCCCTCCCGTGGTTTTTGATCTTGCCTCTCCGAAATCTAAGGTTGCAGAGAACACCCCATCCAGACACCCGTTGTCCCATTTGGATTTTGCATTACCCACTAACTAAACACCCCATTATCTGTGGGAATTAGGGGAGAATCTAGTTTAACCTCACTTGGGAAATGTGGTACATAGCCTCCGGAAGTTAGTGGGAAGGTGGGATTGGGGTGGTCTCACTTGATTAGAACGGGGTTGGTTTTCATTTTGTGCCTGAAGGTCATGTACACGGTACTCTTCTCCTTAATTTTTTCCCGTGAGGTTTTTTCCGAGGAGTTTAACGAGGCCTATGCGGGTACTCTTCTCCTTAATTTTTTTCTCGCGAGGTTTTTTTCCAGGAGTTTAATGAGGCCTTGAGTTTTGTTTCCGTGTTGATCAGACTTCTTTTCTTTCTGTATTTTCTCGGTCAGAGTATATTGCTCCAATTGGCTCTACCATTATTGCCCATTTTTCCGTGATGAAAGCCTCTGGAGGAGTGTTCCCACCATAGCCCTGGAAGATCTGGAATGGGCAATGAGGAGGGAAGGTGCGGAGAAGGAGGAGGAGTTAGATGGAACGAAACGGGGCATTTGGGAGGGCCGCTGGAAGAGGTTTCTGGGAGGAGTGGATGGGTTCATTGCGAGAAAATAAAGAGCCGAGCCCCCTAGGGAACTTTTCCTTTGCTCGGTGATGCCTGCCATATGTACCGTACTCCGGCTTCCATTGCGTTTTCTGAAATGCCTCTGGGGCCATACTTTCACTCTCATGAATTAACCCCCTTATCCCGATCCCGTGTATTTTTGCCCCCTGCCCATGGAGCCTAAACCACCCCGGTGATTGGATCACCCCCAAGCACACCAGGCAACCTAAGATAGCATCTGTAGCTTTCCCCAAGTTCCAAAATCGAACCAGTAAGCGGTCTCCACACCCACCAACAAAACATTCCGCAGGACCCCACCAGTGATTCAGAAACGATCATGACCACTCACTCACACACTCCACCGCAGCACTACATCAACAACCTCCACTTCGCACAGAAAAAAACAAACTAAATGCCCTCAGCTTCACTTTGAAATTGCAACGGCATATTTAGACATATCTCACTTCCCCTCACATGCAAGAGAACCCGCAGATTTAGCGGTCCTCGCTCCGCGATAAGTCTATCCATTCCGTAAAATGATTACGATAACTAAAGAAACAAAAAAACAAAACAAGCCAACCAAAATACTCATCCACACTCTGTCACGATCTGCAATTGGATCCTCCTACTCCTCTACACAACCTCCAACGGAACCCGCACCCCCTCTGTTGGCAACCTAAAATCCTCACCCCAAACCCCGCTTTCAGGCCAAGAAGCACAATTCCCACAACTCTGACATCCGTCTGCACAATCCTCTGGCCCTCCTTCTCCAGCAAAACACTCCTAAACTTTCCAATTTGTGGATTGTGGATACGGATCCCTCCGCTCTGTGATCTCTACCCCCACCACCACCACCCTTCACAAACCTCAACAAACAACCAACTACCCCCGTTCAATCCCAAAACCTCGATGCCGGAAGGCATGTTCTCTCCCGATTGGCAGAGCATCGAGAGGAATTCCCGAGATATAAAGCACGCCTGGCGTAGATTTTGGTGGGGGCTGGTTCGTGCATCGCCAGCCTAGGTTTTTGATTGTGGCAACAAGGAGGGAGCCCCCCGCTTACGGCATGGTTTTGTAGTAGGGGTTTCGGAGAAGAAGGGATGGGTTGGTGAGAGGGGTCGTGAGTGTGCCTTTGGGGTCATTGTTTGGTGGTGGGTGGATTGTGGGTTGGTGGGTGGATTGTGGGTGGGTGGGTGGGTGGGAGGATGGATGTGTGCATGATAACGCGGGGTGAGGGGGGAGGAGGAGGGGGGGGGATTAGGTGACTCGATGGTTTGTTTGCCTCCAGCACAGTATGCGAGTATGCATTCGTGCGCTCGTATTCGGATAAACGGTGGGCTGCTGCAGATGCCTCGCTGTCAGGCCTGCTTATGCCACGGTGGTGTGCTAAAACATAAGCCAAGTTCCGAACGTAATTACAGCAGCGTGCCGAAGGTCAGTTCTATGAGTGGATCTCCTTGGAGAAAGGCAATTGTGCCAAAAGCGGGCCTGATATCTACTAGAATTGGACTAGACTTCCTATCTGAAGCACTCGGAGGTAGGCAGGCAGGTAGGTAGGAAAGAACAAACAGACAGGCTACCTATACCAGGTAACTTCATATAAACAGTAAGAAGCAACAATACCAAAGATACCACAATTTAAAACCCAATCACTAGCCAATACTCGCCTCCCAAAGGGAATCGAAAATATACACCCATTTACAGCGCAGTTCAAGTACCAACTTTATCTAAGACCCCATTACACAGCTACTCGGGCCCAGGGCTGACTTCATACTGAGCCATCGTCAAATTTATACTTAATTAGCACCGCTCCAGGAGGAGCGGTGCAGAGAACGAGTGAGCACCGTATAATACATGTTGCGAATTGGTTCTGAAGAAGCGTTGTCCAATTAAGAGAGAAAGAGAGAGAAGAAACGAAAGAAAGCAACAAACTATGTAGAGAGGCAAACACCGGGGGTGCATACGCAGCACCCGGGAACTTCTGGGAACAAGAGGGGACAACATCGTATAGTACAAGGTTCAAGCGTATATCTAGAACAATGCAAGAAATCACAAGAGCGCCTCCAGAGGTCTATTGTAACAATACAAGTAAATAAGAACCCTGACCCGCATGGGAATAAATCTTGAGTCACAAGACTGCACTCGACTGCGATTCGCACCATAATATTATTGTTGAAATCTGGGCTGCGGAGGTAATGATTTACGGCGAAGATTTTACGCAGTGGGCTGAAACCGCTTAAGTGGAAATAAAAATCATGATTGATTGTGATAACTTGATGAAAAGGAAAGGCTGAGAAAAGTTGTATACAGGAAGGAAGGAAGGTGTGTGTAGAGCACTGGCAGAGGTAAGAAGGAAAGAAAAACAGGAGGGGCGAAAACATTTTCGGAGCTTGCGCGTCCTTTGACTAGTGTGTACGTATACTTCAGCGGCCACAGAGTGTGGGCACATCTCGCATCAAGTGCGGCCATTAAACTGCCATTTCCAGCACATAAAAAAACCACATATAAACCCTCTTCGCCCAAGTGTATAATATAATATTATTATCATTAAAATACCACTTTCAACCTGCCATAACCCAAAACACACCCTTACCCTACCACCAAGACTTCCCAAGAGGCAGAATAAGAACGGGAACAAACATAACTAACTTTGCCCAGCCAGTTTCTTCCCAACCCCACCCGACGATTCTCCGGGATGGCATATATCCCACTCCAATACCCTGGCGGATCAGTTATCCCAATCCCGACAGGGTACGAGAACCCCAAAAGAAGAAGACGCTATGCACACCCTCGAGAGTTCCCCATCACGCAATATCATAAAGGTGACCTTCCCAACACTTCGAGTTACCTGGAAGGGTATTATCATACAAGTCATGCAGATCCGACTATTATACCTGTCAGCACGACAAGTGAGCTAAATTCATGTAGCTCGATTACTTCATTCCGAGCTCGATTCGGTCGTGAAGCCTGGGAAAGCCTGCACCATAGCGTCTCTCCCTCTCAGACGAGAACAGGCCCAGGAAATGTTCTCAAAGGCACCTTGTTTAATAGTGCTTAGATAGTCCTCTTCACTACAGTGCTCCTACGCACCCTATTCAAAAAAAAAGGGGGGGGGGAAAGGATAACCCCACTGCGCATGGAACGGAACGAAGTTTCGAAGGAAGGGAGGAAGGAAGGAGAGAGGGGAGTACATGCTCAGGCAAGCCCATTAACAGAATGCGTCCCAGCTCACCTGCAGGTCCAACACTGTCTATTAGCTCCTGGATTCATACGCAAAAGATGAAATACCACTCCCTGTCTCCCTATCTACCTATCTAATCGTGTCACCACTGCGCAGGAAAAGGGAGAAATAATTAGCCAAATTGCGAGTAAGGAGGAGGGTGGGTGGAGCTCGAGAAGTGCGCCCAGGGCTGCGGGAGCCTACCCACCAGCAGCCACTCCAGAGCCCCCTTGCCCCGCATACTCCTCCACATATATAGGTAGAACTAGGCATGCAAGTAAATGAGAAGGGTGCCAATATGCATGGCCCACGACCCCGTTCAGGACAATGGCATTAGGCACAAATTCCGAGTCAGACGCCATGAGGGACTCCGGAGGGACCTATAGCAAATCACAAAGTATCACTCGATGAAGAAAAGAAACTCCCGTGAACTCATAAGATTCCGTTCGTAAGATAAACACTAGGTATTAGGACCACCACTTCTCCCACCTGCTCACTCGAAAGCGGCCTCCATACTATTACTCCCACTTAGAGGCCTCCGACCCCATTCCCTATAAATGAAAAAAATTACGACTTGCTTAATGGAGCAATACATGTGTACTAGAAGAGAAGAAAATAAAAGGTAGAAGGAAATAGAATCAGCCTTCAGGCGATAGAAAATTCTAGGAAACGAATACAAGAGCCTAGATCTCGCCATGTCAGCACCTAGCCAAAGCCTCCCAGAAAAAAACCCCCGAAGAGCAGTGGTGCAAAAGACACGGCTTAAAACCAATCAATGGACACGAGAAATTAAGGAACCGCAGAATTATGTTTAGTAGAGTGGCCTCTCCTGCCAGTCAGGAGGCATCTCACCCTCAACCCAACAGACCTTACTCTTCTCATTGATAATAGCACCTCCGTCGGAGATCCCGATCACACCACTAGTGTGAGCAACCTCTTGTCGAGAGACACCACCCTCATCTCTTGGAATCCAAAGGACAGGCGGTCGAGAGGAAATAGCGGGGTTAAGATATGCCTCCCTTTCGATCTCGGGGGTATACACGATCTCAGGGTAATCTTGTGGAATAACTTTGCGCATGTGGGCGTACGAGTAATACGTTTCCGGATGCATAAATCGAGCGAGAAATCCACCAGGCTTTGTCTGCGCCCCCTCGGCACCTTCGGGATAATTTGTCCCCTTGGATGCGCCATTCTTTTCATTCGCAGGGCCAGCCGCACCTTCGAGCTCATATGCACCATCAGCGCCACCCGTACCATCCTCAACTGACAAGAGCCCCTCTTCCTCCTTTTCAAGATTTTTAGGAAGGAACTTGAGAAGTGGTTCCACGGCGGAGGAGAGAGAAAGTTGAAAGAGGAAAGTAAAGACAAGGAAAACGACTTGAAGAACCAGGGGTCCAATGGCTTTGCGAATAGCGAATAGACCAATCATGCAAATTTGCGCAAGATAAACGCCGGTGAGAGTTTGATATAGCGCTCTAGGATAAACAAGTCCTTTGGTGTCAATGTTAACATTGTAGACAAACAAGAAGTTGTAGCGGTAAGCAAAGTACAAAAGCCCAAGACCCACAACGGCGAAACCCAAAACCAAGGGCGCGATCATGGAGTAGGTGATAGCGATGACGGTAATGTTGGTGTAAACGGGGAAGACTGTTCCCCATCCGAGGCCTGAAAGACTGGACCAACGACTCCATTGCTTACGAGGGGTGTTATCAAACAGCATACCCAAGAGTTTATAGAGAATCAACCCAACCACCTGGATCAACGCACCGGACGAGATGGCCAATCCTTGCAAGATCATAAATGAGATGTAGAAGTTTGATGCCTTAGGAATGTTATTTGCCAAAATGGAAGTAGCAGACATAGGGTCCTCGGCGATCTGAGCGCCAACTGAAGACGCAGCAGATGTCATTGTAGTGACAAGGAAGACCTGGATAACTTGGAAGGCGAAATACATGTTCTGGACCCTAAGCTCCACGTTGGAATGCGATGGTTCGCCAGCAATTCTCGACAACAGCCTGAGCACAATGGGCAAGAGCGCCATCAAAACAGCCAACAATACTACTGGAAGAAGACCAGTGATAACACCCAAGACGACAGGTGGGATGTCATTGATAAAACTCAGGAAATGAACCTTTTCAGTAAGATAATTGATGTTGGAGATGGCACCAACAACGGCAACAGGAATGGACCAGAAGATCACGAGAGCGGAGACAGCAGCGGTAGTTGTGGCAACTTTGGCAAGTCTCTCCCACCATTGCAATTTAAGGTTCGACCAGATGATCTCATCAGGAGTGATCCCGATATAACGAGGGGCCATGTGGAGAGGCTGGTTGTGAGCAAGAACCTGAAGAGCAACCTGTGCGGCGGATTGCGAAGTAAATTCAATGAATGCGGAGTTAAGCTTGGTTCCTTCACCGTTCTTCTGAATTGCTTGAAGTTCTTCGATCTCAGGAATCAGTTCAGCAAGCTTTCCACGGCACCAATCAATAGTGTCAACCTATTTCGAGCGCGTTAGCAAACCACGGCGATAAAATGCGATTGAAAACACTTCATCATACCTTCTCTCCAATAATTGGCTTCAGCTTGTGTGAAGGTCTCTTCTTCCTATCCAACCACCTGGCCGCAACACTTCCACTCTCACCTCCATCTTCACCTTCGTCTTCATCCTCTGGGGGATCCTGGCCAAGGCTTCCCTTACGTCTCGCGGCATCAGTAGTCTTGATTAATGCAACCTCGGCAGCTTCTAGCCGGTATGCGATTTTGTCCCTTTTCTTAACCAATTTCTCAAGTTCCTCGGCATTGGTGTTGATCCAGATACGCTTGATATTCTCAAATACTCTCCTCAAAGCGGTCTCGGTCAAGTAGGCTTCTGGGATGGTAGTGATAAGAAGGGTTCTCGCGGAGATGCGAGAGGAGTAGATAGGAGACAGCATGTAAGCTTGTCGTAGGGTGGTGTAGTAGATGAGTTCCCGATAAACCGTAAACAAAATAAACCCGAAGAAAATGTATCCAACAAAGACATGGGCGTATAACCTTGGTTGTGTTAGCCTAGAACACGTATGAGCCACAATTGATTAGTCGACTCCTGTTACCTATAGGAAATTTCCTTCGTATCCTTCAGGTTACTAAAGCTCAAAAGATCTAACCCAGTCTGTCCACCCTGTCCGGTAGCATTCAATGGGAAGAGAATCGGAAACGTCAAGCAACATCCAGCAAAGCAAATCATCTGCGCTTTGCGGAGATAACGAAGAAAGAAGTAGCCATCAAGACCATTGGTTCGGAGAACAGTTTCATCGCTAAAATTGCTGTCAGCGCGGTCTTGGATGAGATAGAACTTGCCCCAGATAAATTCATGGAGAGTTCGCACAGACGGATGAACTCACGGGATCTTCCAAACACCGCCGATCCACCCAACCAAGCTCGAAAATCCAGAAACGCCTTCAACCTCGTCTGCATTTCCACCGTCGCCGGAGACATGTAGTTTCCTCCATTTCTCAACAACGCCAACCTAAATTAAATGCCCGTCAGAAACCTGCACGTCATAGTAGCAACGGAGAAGTAGGCCCCTACATAAGTTCTTGGCGCGTAAATTCTCTTGTTAGAGCGACGAAGCAGAACGAAGATGGTAACGAGGACGACGAAAATCAACAGATTGACAACTAGGGTGGATAGAAAAGCAGAGGTGGAAGTTCCCCGCGCAGATGCAATGTTTGGATCATTATTAGGATCGGTAGCGTTATCACGCTTAAGGAGGGCATGAATTGCCTCCATCCTCAATTGAAGTCTCCTTGGTTTGTCATTAGCCGTGAGGGGATAATAAATAGGGAGGACGTTTGTAGCAAAACAAGAAAGCTATAGCAAACTTACCAATTAGACAACAATCACAGAGGCTGCCGCTAAAAAAAATTAGAGAGGCGATTAAACTCCAGCGACCTGCCCCCTGTTTACTAGAATCGATGGTTTCAAGGGAGATGTGTAGGAAAAGAAAACACCGAGATTGTCGTATCGTAGCAGAAAGGGAAGCAGGGAGCCACGGGTTTATTTACCAGTTTATGCAAATAGTGCGGCGTACGACAGGGTCCCGCTGACTGGCTACCGAGGGAGAAGGTGGTGGGGCCAACACGCAAGGAGGAGCTTGAGAGGGGAGAAAGTCGACTGGATACTAGCGAAACAGGCACAGCCCCGGATCCCGAGCGAGCAAACTTGAGAAAGTTGGATCGGATGGACCAAGCGTGGGACACAGCGATGACGAACAGATGCGCGGGCTGGAGGCAACAAAGAGGATTCCACAGAAGAAAAAAAGTTGATGGGAAAAGGAAAGGAAAAAAATGAGCGACACAGCAATTGTCCGGGTGATTCAATGCGTGGCTAGGGCCCGATAGTTGGAAAGAGAAAAGGAGTGAAGCTAGACGAAGAATGACCTGTTTGGGGTGAAGATTGTCTCTGCAGCCAGGCAAGGAGAGGGAGGGATCAGGGGAAGAAGGTGAGGAAGACTGTTTCTGAGAGAGAGGATGCGAATAAAGCGGAACGCTGGGGAATGGATTGTCACCAGGATTGCCGGTATGATGCTGCAGGTGCAGCATTCAATTACATTTCGATACCTCAACTGACCCACAAGAGCGCCTGTTGGTGAAACTGCGGTATCCGAGCAAAGGTTATGCTACATCGTGAGACAAGATTTGTGGAATTGACCAAGTTCAGTATTGTTTTGATTCACCAAGGCATCAACCGGCACTCGAGCACAAGCATAGCACAATGCCCGGCAAGAGGTTATGGCGGTTATTTGAGGCTAACCAGAAAAAACATATCCTGTCCGCTCTGGTAACTCGAGATGGATTCCTACCCTCGTACCCGTCTGAAAGTTGGTGAACAGTCAATTCAGGTTGACTTGGGGAATATACTCTGTCTTGAACGAAAGCATCTCCCAGGACACCTCCACTCGAGCACCGGTGCAGGCGTGTCCAATTGGCCTTCGTATGGTCCCTGGCGACGGTGGCTAAAAAGCACATCGGTATTGTATGGTACGCGTCCCAGGAAAAGATGTGCCAGAAAACGGGGGTATATTGTGTATGGGCGCTCCGATAAGCACAGATCTTTCACCAGTACCGGTACTGTACCACGCATCCCAGATCTTTCTCCACCATCAGACCCAACTCTACGGATTCGCGAGATCGAGCAGGTCATCAATAAGCTCTGAAAAGAAAAGAAAAAAAGCAACTGTCCTTCTCTTATTTTTAACCTCATTAGGGTTGGATACCCCGTATGGGAACTGCCGCCTTAGCTGCAGGCTGTCCGACATCAACTCGGCCGCTCGAGTGGAGCTTAGGGAGAGGGACTTGACAGCAGGAACTCTGCAGCACCATCGGGCACGCCAATAGCCACGGCATAGAGAACGGCCAAGGTGCGTAGACCACCGGTACACCTTGTACAATACTATACTTATGGGACACACACTGTGGGCAGTGGTTATGTATTTAAGCCCGCTGTTTTCTCGTGTACTCGAGTACTGGTACCACTAATTACCTTTTCTATAACAGGACCCCTTTTGGCACCATACTGTCTCGGCACTTATGCTCGTGCTCCTCCGTCAATATTTGGTTTCCCCACTTTGTCGTGGGAAGGAACTTACTGTAAAATTCAGTCGGAAAGTATGCCGTTTCGCCAGATACGCAGCTCAGACTGCGGAATACGCACACTGTTACTAGTGGTGTTGTTGACGCCATGATATCATTAGGAGATCAACTCAAATAAACTTGGGATAAGAACCGCACATTTTGAGGACCCTTAGGAGTATCGGTGTTCCCGACATACCCCCGCAGCGACCTATGTACCTCCTGACACAACTTTACTCACGCACTTGAGCACGATGTCTGTTCTTAACTTGTACGAAGGGAAACTGTGGACCCCAAGTTTATTGGCCGTGTTTTTTCTCCCAGTTTAAACGTTCGCCCTACACTCGAGAGCATATCCCAGTTGTCACAAGAAAGTGAAAAAATGCTTCACAAACTTCAAAACGCTCAAGCTGAAGCCTCCTCAAAACCCCCAAGAAAGGATGTTTCAGGTCATCCATTTGCCTCTGCTGCAAAGCTTTTGAAACGGAAAATATTGGCGGAGAAGCACAAGAACAGTCCCTCCCTCAGTTCGCCGATCGCCAAGAAACCCTGCCTATCATGGTGGAGAACGTGGGGAGAAAGGGTTTAAAATACATTACTCGAGTACTGGTGCCATCGATTGCAGGGGATACCGGTATTCAATACTCGAGTAGGGGAGAAACAAGAACACCCACTCTCTCCCTCGCAAGTATGCTCATGTCTATGCCACCGGTCCTGGTGTTAACAATAGTATTTCTATGCTCCCCATTTCTTTGTCCAGACTGAGATACTACAAGACACAAGACAAACCTCCCAATCCAAATGAAATGAAACCAACCAAACAGATAGTGCTCGTAGATCGACTCGCGCACGTGCCTCGCCTAAAACCTGCAGACCAGCCCTTTTCCCAACCCCGTGGCAAAACAAGGCCAAGTTTAAATTTGTTCTGGCATTTTTACGGGAGAAATAATGTTGCGGTCCACGCAATCTAACCCAAAACTTCAGCTCCGGTTACTCCTGTGAAGTCAACCTTTGGCAGCCCGCCACCCCCGCCACCCCCGACATAACGAGATCCTACTTGTACCGTATCCGCTTTTAACGCTGATAGGACCCTGACGACAATTACTTTCACAATACTGAAAGTACCTCCCCGTAGCCTGCCGGTACATTACGTGGATTGTATGGATTGTTGCAGCCAGGTTCACAATTTTGCATACTTTCAATCATTCTAACTCGCAGCTCAAGCGAGCAACAAATTCCTACCAATGGCTACCACATCATCATATCAAAACCAAACCAAAGGCGTAGCCATCACGGAATGACAACCATGCCCATCATCCCTCCATCATCACGCCTGTATTACCACGACCAGGAATTTCCATCCTATCACACCGCCATACTGTGCTCAGGTGTGTCAATAAAAACCGGAAAACCGCTCCTACCGATCCCATACTCGAGTACAATTCCCTCGGATAGAGATAGGGGTTATTTTTTCCGATTTTTGTGGGCAGTGCCATATTCGAGTACAAAACTGACTTGGCAGCTGCATCCTGCTGATCATCGATGCATTGTCGGCTACTAGCGTTGTGATATGAGTTACACTACGATCGGTTGCGCTCGGCTTCACTCCTAATACCAGTAATGATATCAGACACTGTGGTGCCACAGAAACGGTAGCGCCATCTTAAAGAACTCCTTCTCTAGAGAACTCATCTCATCGCAAGAGGGCCCATGATGTATCATCCAGGGAGAGTACTCTTTTCTCGAGACCGAGTTGCAGACGGAGAGGGGGTTGGGGTGCGATATGGTAGTCAACATTGAGAGGAATGCACACCGAATCGCAAATCATGATGTTCTTTTTCCTTCTTTCTACGAGCCCAGATACCGGTACTCCACTCGCCCTGCCGTTGAATAATATGGTTTCCCAATGCTCGCGTATATGCCCTACTGCAGGACCGCCCACGCGCTCCGGCATGGAAACGCAAGTTCCCAATCTCAGCCCCAGAGTTCAGCGCCATTAGATTCTTTTCTCCGCAGGATGGCTTGCAATGGCTTTATGGGTGGCGACTGTCCCAACGCCTCCCCGGCACTGATGCCGAGTTTGGTCTGGAGGCTGAACCGCTGGCAACCAGGGTGCACTGATTCGCATTAGTGAGAGTTTGGGGGGGGTTCGTAGGTCGCCTATTCGAATTTAGCAGTTCGATGGGGGTTTTGAGATGTTGGTGTCTTGATCTAGGAGGTCAGTCTTGACACCGCTGGCACAAAGGTAGAGGGGATGCCTCGCTCAAGACAGGGATTACTTCGCGGGTTAACTTAAATTGGCAATTCATTAACTCTCCAGCGGTACAAGGGTAGGACCCTATTAACCGGGACAGACAAGGATATATTTGGCTTGCCAACCTAAATAACTATTCTACAACTTCTTCCCGGAGCAATTGACCTGAACCTACAGGGACACATTTTGCTATTAACCTCAAATAACTATTTAATAACTTCTTGAAGGGACCGGCACAGTTACTCAGGGAGATGTTTTCGTACAAGACGGAGGCGATTTCGCCAGTTAACTGAGCGGAGATACCCCCCGGGCACTTGTGCTAATATCTCGTCTGGGGTAGTTGGGATTTCTATAGAGTTCGGAATTACTATTTAAGCTGTCGCTAGTGCACGAACAAAAATTGGAGTCTGTGTTACAGTGGGCGTGTCCCGGGCCTTCAAAGTAACTTGGGGTTTTGTATTATGATATCGCACCGCAAAAGGACATGGCAGCCAGCTGTCCCTTCTATTGTACTCTACCTCTATTTCTTGGTTATTTAGCGTCCTTAGTCTGATAGGTCTGGTAAACATTATATCCGCCGAGCATAACACGCCATCGACTTGTACCGGGAAACCCTCAGGAGCGTTGTGATTGTCGCAGTGGAAGTTACCGGTAGTGAAGACTAGTACTTTTAATGCGGATACCACGCCGAGACATCCTAACCACGGGACAAGCAGTACGGTACGGTACTGTACGTAGCTCTTAGAGAAGGCCCTAGAGCCAGGAATTACTCGAGTACTTGTACTCATACATACCTGTTTTGCGTTCCTGCAAGGGAGTGTGGAGGATGGGGGAGTGAGTAGGCAATACATGCCGAAAACTGATGTCTTCGAGCAATAAGTAGTCACTTAACCATTTTGAGGCAAGGCTTTCTGGGGAAGGGATAGAAGCCCCCCCCCCCATACCTAAAGAGTAGGGATTCTTTCGCTTCGGTTCCTGCAGTGCGCCGCGGGGCGCTATAAAGTTCGGGGTATGATGCCAGCAAATGCTAATCCAAAGGGTTTGGTATAGCAAATATATCTATTAGAGTAGAAGCACCCACTTCGAACGTCGATCATTCTGGATATACGTGGCACGAAGGTTTGCAAAATTCATAAACTATACTCTAGATGTATGCAGACCTTTCTATTGTATTTAGGAATTGGCCCCAAAGAAATTAGTAACTTTCCTATCTTTAGAGAAACCAAGACTTTGCAGTGTTTTGCCTACTACTCCTCTCCCACCTTCTCCTACTGATTTATGGCTGCTCTATCAAAGCCTGGATTTGATGTTCGCTCACGGCATCGGAATTCTTAGGGGGTGCTTGAAGGATTTCACACTAGCCTGCCCTTGAGTTCCCAGTAGGTCTATCGCTCCATTACTGTGACCTAATCAACACCGACTTTCACCTCCATAATTTCAGAAAATTCCTACCTCTGCTTCATCTCTCTCGCCATCAGCTTAATACTATTTCCAATCATGCCCTTATGTAACTCGCCACGGCCCTGAGGTGGATAGTTACAGTGCACTAGCATAAATTCTCAAGGGGACAAAGTCCGTTATGCTAGTACCCGGTATGCCACGTTTGTCTTCGTGCACAGCACGCCTCTATCCCAATATCCCGGCGAATTAATTCCTACATTCTTCTAAACTGAGGTCACTCAATTGCTAGAGATCTCGAGCCAGGCCCGGGTCTCTTCAGCTAGCCGGAGGAGTGGGTTTGTTTGATCCGGGCTGACAAATACGCACTACTATGATACACATTGAGATAGAAGCTGGAAGCAAAAGCTGGTGGGGGACTCTCCATGGTCTCCCCATGCGATGCAGCCGTTTGTGTGAACCTTTGTCCATAGACAACACTGGTAAATGGTCACCCTCATAACCGGTTCTTTCTGGGGAGCCTGTATCGCATTCAGAAGTTTCTGTTCCTATTAAGCTACAGATAGTTACAGATAAGAGGAGGAAAATCAATTCTTTTTTTTTCTTGCTGATGATTCTTGCCTGTCTTTATCTATTCCTTCTGCCACCCTACCGAATCGCAAACCTTAGCCAACTGGTCGGGTATAGTCTAGAGGATGATTCCGCCACCTCATAGTAGGCGCAAATTTCTCTATAGCCTTATTGAACAAAGCCAAGTGCTTCGGTCTCCTAGGTCCCGTAGAGCAAGAGTTCTTAATTCTCTTGACCTACGTAGTAGAGTATCCAGTAATAACCCGTAGTAGGGAGGATTAAGCTTCTAGACTCCTACGAGACAAAAGTGGTCAGTCAGTTCTTGACATCTTAGCTACTGCGCTAGGTATTTCACTTAATGTTACGATGGCAATTAATGCTTATCCTGCCAGCAGGTGGATTCCTTCTTTTTTTCCTCCCTTAAGGTTAAGGATAATGACATTATATTATCAAACATTGAATGCATTATAAGTGCAGAAACATCTTTAAGAAAAGAGAAATTATGAAAACCAGGCACTAAGTTAACAGATGCCGCCAAAAATAACCTTGCGTGAGTGCAATGGAGAGGGGTAATCAAGGCCGGAGTGTGAGTTTGTTGCGGTGAGCGGTGAGTTTGGCCGGGGGTTTCTGGGTTGCAGAATTATAGTAGGTATGAGGACCCTCAGGTGTCCGTACAGAAGAGCACTATTATACGATATTCGTCACCTATAGTAACCTCGCTCAGAGCGTTGGACCAGGCCAGAAAGTTAGGTGCTACGGAATCTGGTAGATGTTCTCCGAACCTAGGTCTAATACCGTGAACCTGCACTTTAGCATGGAGATACTCATTTTAGAGAATGGTCTCAAAGATGCATCCAGGACGGTAGACTTGCTAGTACTATGCGCCAAAGAAGAATCAGGAAGAATCCCCCGTCTGGCCATGGAGCAACTAGCGGAGTAAGGGTACAAATGATCGAGTGAGGGTCTATGAGTCGATCTATAATCTAAAAATTATGATTGAAAACCACCTTGACTGTTGTTGGAGTTGCCTCCTCTTGCTGAGTCTGGTAGCTTTTGATTGCTTTCTCTTGTCTCAGAAGAGTTGAGGAGCTCGCCTTTTGCTATACCTTTCGAACTTTCAGAGGAAGTTGTCGACTATGACACAGGGCACATACACACTATTTACTTGAGATTCTACCGTACACAGTGGTTATCCACAGTGAAGGCATTCTAGAGACGAGAGACAGCCTAAATTCTTAGAGCAGTATGTGATGCTAGATAAGTTTGTACTTATGATAGCCTTACCACCCCCTCTTTCTCTCCATCTCCCCTCCTGCCTACGCCTGGGGAGCCCAGCATTGTGCCTGATGGGGAAGCTGGATCTAACTCCCGTGTAACCCCCCAGAAAGGGCCTGGCTACAGTGTGTGAATACAAGCAAAGATTTAGAAGAAGTTAGATCTAGAGGAGGGGAGGGGCCATCCCTAGAGCCCTATGGATTAGTTGTCAAGAGAATGGCCGGTCAAGCAGGGGCAGGTACTAGACATTGACGAAAGAATAAAGTGGGCATGGGGAACCACTCTTACTTATGTACACTCTCCACCTGGGTCCCCGGCTCTACCCCCGCCCCTGTAGACTTGTACCATACTCATTGGTTAAATCCACAGAAAATTGGGTCTGGTTTATTGCTTCCAACGCAGACAGCAATCCCGTGAATACCCCACTATCATATTCCGAGCAAAGAAGTCTCATCATGGTTAATGCGCAGCCCGAGCCTTTAGTGGGGTCGATAGATGGAGTGAAAAAAATCAGAGCTTTTAGTGGACAAGGGCATTTCCTGAGAGCAATTATCTGTTAATGGCTCGAAGGTCGTATATTCGTCTGGCCCCACTGGCTTCTTTCTTGGATCTTCGCACACTCATTGACTGGTGCTTAGAGGCGAGCCGTAGCCCCACTCTCTACTAGATACAGTTGAATAAGGGGGTGGATGCGCCAGGGTTGTGCTAGGGGGTCTTGGGATAATCCTCACTTCCTGTTTTGTCCTGTGGGATGTTGATATCATGACTTGGATTTGTAGGGAAGGATCACGCTACGGAGATCTTGGTTAGGAAAAGAAAAGAGTGGCGAATAGTGAGATTGTGAATATTGAGCGGTATGGGTAATAGGCCTGCAGATAAGAGTGCAATAGGTGGATGTTTGGAGAAAGCAGGTGATCGGCCTAGAGTTCGTTGCGGGGCGGGGCGGGCGGGTTTACACTCGCCAGGCCCCGCCCTTGCGCCCGCCCGGGGGGGGGGGTATTTTGGGGTGACCCCTGCCTTGCTCCCGTCCGGGGCGAGTCCCCGCTCATTCCCTAGACAGAGCCCCGTTTCTCCCCACCCATTTTAACAAAAGCCCGTCTAGAGAATAAGCAGAGCAGAAAGCAGGAGCAAGGAACCCCCAAAAAAAACACGCCCTGAACGGCCCGGGGCGAGGAATGGGGCTGGGGCCCGCGTTTTTCGGGGCCCCAGAGGCCCCATAACGAACTCTAGATCAGCCCTCCGAGTGGTTAGGACGTTTGGGGTGACCAACCCTCCTTAGACATTTAACAAGAGAGGCGGTCCGGAAGAGCTATTTCAACATAGATCATACTCACTTTGGGAGGACCTCTACAGTTGTGTCTAATAGGTCCTCGTTCGGGGCATGGAGGGAATAACGAAACGAAATTGTCCCTCTTTGATTTTGAGATTCCTACCCCATAAATCTTCAGAGACAAATAATTAACAGCCAAGTTTTAATCTAATCGCCATCTTTCAAAGGAGGGGAACGAGAAATCCTCAGCTAAATATACATATATTATCTGATTGAAGGTAGCGATATAGTATAGGTAGGCTTCCGCACTTTCGTGCCTCCGTATTAGATATATATGTCGATTGAGATATTATGATAGTATTGATTCCACAATATGGCAAATCCGAGCCATGCTGGGTTGTAAAGTAGGTAGTGGTGATATTATTAGATGCAGGTTTTGAGTAAGAATAATATGATATTATCAACCACAACTTGTCCTAATAATATATAGATAAAAAGTTGTATTAATGTGCCCAACATCCTCCAGAGAACCATTATTAAAATGCAGTTATATGCTTTATACTTTTCTTAAACCCTCATGCCGCCTTATAAATAAGGCTTAATGCTAAAAATCAAGAAGTAAAGTCATGATAATATTATCATACCAGTATATACAACCCAGAATATGTTTATCACCTTTTGAGAGTTCTGGTCTAATTATTGAATCTAGCCCACACAGCAGACAAAAGCCCCCCCAAAATTGGTATTTTATGACACCGTGATCTCTTGATTGGTTTGTGAGCCACATATATATAATTTTCTTTACTCTTTCTCTATTGGTAAAAATTCCCCAGAATTGGGCAATCGAGATTATATCTCCTTCTGTTTTATCGAATTCTATAATTTTATATTGTCGATTAGTTTGAATTGTGGCTTGGTGCGGTTATTGGGGACTCATTCCACCGCACTTTATACCTTCCGCAGGCGTGTGTATGTATGCATGAATGCATGAACTTAGCTGTAAACCTGGAATATGGGGGATCAAGCCTAATTGAGCTAGAGATAGTACGGTACTTAGACTGCAGAGATGCCATTCGTGAATATGCCTAGTTTGGTTGAGTTCAGTTGACACCGAGTTAAGTCTAGCTTTCTCACCTATTTAGTTTAATTGCTTTTATACAGTAACTTAAAACCCTGCCAGAGCCATTTCCGGCGGCGTAGCAAAGGCCTACGGGAACGACGACCTCACAATGCACAGGTCTTCGCTCGAAGTTTCCCGGAAAGCTCAAGCCGGGCTAACCAAGAAGAACAGCAAGACATCTACCGGCATCCGCTTATTAGTCTCGCTCGGAGCTTACCCACACGCCCCCCCCCCCCAACCTAGTTGATCAGAAACTCCCCTCCTCGGCAAGTCTACCCATCAGAAGATGAAACATATCTATTATAACTATAACCCAATATGTAATAGCTGCGGCACAAGAATATAAGAGTGTGCTGTATGTATTTCTAGTGATAAAACAACAACACTGCGCACACACTCCCTCTGGAGCTTCCCCCGCCTGTGGACACATCACAGTTCAAGAACCCCGGGGTAATTTTCTCCGATTTCATTTCCTACCCACCAGTTACACGGACCCCATGCATTGATGACAAATATTATCTGGAAACAGTAATACGTGCCGGTACCGGGAAGAAATATTCCCCGAGCTAGCGCTATCAGAGATAAGTTCCCGGTAACTAGCTCTCTCTAGCATTCGGAACATCTACCTGCCGTCTATCCTCCAATATTGGAGCTATGCGGGGCCTGGACACTGTAAGGCTACAGAGTCATTGCAAGCCATTACAGCAGTATTTCAGATACTCATTCGGAACCTCCCGTAACTGCCTGTCTTCGGCTATTTTTAGTATGGGAATTGAGTATGCTAGGTTGTGGGTCACATCTCCTATAGTCGAAACCAGGAGTACTTATACAAACATGTCTGGTACAATGTCTAGCACATAGGATGACATGTACATAGCCTAATAGCAAAAGGGTGGAGTTATGCACTATGACATTTCGTACGTAGTTATAACTTATAAGGAGGGGCTATTCCAAAGCAGCGTGGCAAATACCTGCTTGGCAGGGCACCTTCCTCAATGCAGCTAGGGCTACTTCCCCCCTCCAGAGATTGATTGCTGCGGTGGATAGGCCGGGCTATATATCCCAACCCGACATATAAGTCAGTGTAGGTTCCTTGATTCCGGGAACTCGGATTCTTCCTCAGAGGTACAATTGAACTTCCCCCTGTACCAAAAGTGCTCCCGGACCAGTGACTCTACAAGCGCCACACAGTTGATCCCTCCACACAGTCCTGAGCCGGTCCCAACATCATATACCCCAGGGTGTCTGGCCTATTCAGTTTATTCGAAATGGGAATGCGGCTCTAGTTTCGGCAGTTGTAAGGAAACGTGCTATTTCGCTTTGACATCCCTGGCCACCAAAACCCGCTGATGATTTCAACTAGATCTCGATCTTGTCCAACCTATTCGAGTACCGTATTACAAGCGCCTCGACAAGGGTGGAGGGGAGGCTTGGCTTATGTCCCCCATTTGCCGTGCTCCGCTGTGTAATTCTGGAGGAGAATACCACATTTCGCCTTCATTAGCCAGCGCAGTGAAGAGCCTAGAGCTCTACCGGTAGACGGACATCTGGAACACTAGCCATGTCACCCACCAATCTCGACCACTCCTTCCTTCCTCACTTCACTTCACAAAAAAAATGCAGTGTTGTGGCAAAAAACGGATAAAGGCAACAAAATATCAGCCTAGTAAAATATACCCATGCAGGTCTCAGTCAACCATAGCATTAACCTTCGAACAACACGATAATATGTTACCATAATATTATACAAGTATAACCGCAGCCTAAAGCCCAACCGAGTGACCATTCATGAATACAAAACCTCTGGGCTCATGACCCTCCCGCTCCCCCCCGCCCTGACCTAGGTTATATCAGGCTGGCACCAATAGGAAGGGTGTTAACGAGCACCTTTTTTCCTCTTCTTTTTTCCTCTTCTTTTTTCCTTTTTCTTTTCACTGGCGGGATTCTGCTTCACAGTGCACATTATGTTGCCAGAGTAAGGGCAAGGATTCGACTAGGATGAATGCTGGTGGGGAAAAAATTATGGTGCGAACTAAAAGCTCAGTCAACTTCGCGCAGAGATGATGCAGCATCATCATGGAAAGGTAAACATCCGAGAATGGCTAGCCCCACCATAATAATTCCAAACCCCCCTGTGTTGGACCCACGGTTTGATATTTTTTTTCGTCTTATCATACTTTATATTTCCTTGCACGGATTGGCGTTACCATAGCCCTGCCCTTACTCTACCTAGTTTTCCCGCTATGTGAAATCCTTCAGCAGAGCCTGAAAGGAGTATATACCGATGTTTCTCTTGGCGTGGATGCCTAGAGATAATGCGCACGATGGAGTAGAATCTCGCTATTCATCTCGATATACGCACTTCACCACAGGAAATTAGAAGTCCCTTCCGGCTCCGGTTAGCTGACCGTGTGACAACGCCCAAGCAAAGTGGTACTTAGTCTTGGCCCCGCTACGGCGCTTGTAACAAAGCATGATTTCCTCTGATGGCCTGATAGTTTCTTTAGTAAATGATAAGGTGGGAGTGGGGGTCAATCTGCTTGTGAATTGTGGGTAGCACGGTGTGTGTGTTAGTGCTCTCGAGTGAGTATTGCCTGGGTGGGGGGTGATGGGAATCGAGGTTTAGATTGACTGGCGGTAGTCGGAATCCGGCAGTGGGGGATATGGGTCTGCCCGATACCGTAGCTAGAAGAGGAAGAAGAAGAAAAGGCCATAGCCCCAATGGTGTCGGTCAGCCGCAATGATGAGGCTAGTAGTTTGAGGCAACGTAAAAGCGTTGGTAACGGGATCTCACTATCGTGATATGAAGTACACGCCCAGTATTAAACGATAGAGGTTCGGACATCACCTCAATAAAACCCATCTAATCATGACACCCGATTCATGAGAAGAACGAATAAGCTAGATATCAAGTTGCCATCTATTATATTATTATATCAACGTTGTGGGCAGTATTAATAAGCCTCGCCTGCGGAATTGGAGGGCCTTCACGATTTGAGGACAACCAGATGCAAATTCCACAATGCTCTCAAAACGGGTAGTCTACATTCTCCTCCCACTCGCGCCTACCTCAGGCTCTCCGCTACCACATCACCTGATCACCCAAATCTCGCCCCTCTATTTCGGCAACTCTTTCATGACACCTCCCTCTCTTCCTATTCGTCCGTATCCAACGCTGCTTTACGCGTAGACCCGTTCACCATCACCTCCCTAACTCAACCTCAACTACTTCCTTACTACGGGGACGGCACGAGCAGAATCTCAACATGTGAACTGCATCAACCCATTTCCGACAATACATCCTTCCTCAAAACTCCACAATGCGTGCATGCGTGAGATCATGCATAACTATCGGACCGACAAGTGGGCCAGAAGGGGTAACAAATCATCCAAAAATAGTGCGTCTAGAAATCTCAATTGGCGCCTAACACTAGGAAGTGAAAATTCAGAAGCGTAACATAATCCTTAATATGTTAGATTCACCGCTCCTAAGGTCAATATTCTGACGTTTGGTTATTATTAGTATTATCATTACTTTTCTTCCTTCTTTCGGAAACTATGCAGTGAGGACTCTGAACGGAGTTCGCGTACGGGGTGGCTCACTCTTACGTCTAGCTCACTGGCACTTGCCGGTCCAATACTCCTGACGAGATCCAAGGCCCCGACCCCTGGGACAATGCGGCGAGAAACAGCTAAAACAGAGGCTTCGACAACGAAATCAACCGCCCTTTTTATCAATTCTCTTGTTCCGTCAATATCCCGTGTTCACCAGCGTTCCGGGGGGTATCCAGGTTATCACTCTCCCCAGGAGTGCTGTACAGTACCTTAGCCTAACCTAGCTGGCCACACTCCACTACACCGAATCATTCACCATCCGAAGGAAGGAAGGGAGGGAAATCCTCCACCACCAACCGGCCGACCGACTCGCTGACCGACCGACCGACCCTCTGCAACACAATGCCATACCACACCAAACACCTCCGACCCTAACCTTAACTCCGATTCACCAACCACAGGCACGTTTCAAATCCCATACAGCATCGCAGCCAACCTCCTCCCTTGCCCACTTCTTAACTCCCCATACAATAGCAACCGACCACCCATCCCGTCCATCCCGCCCATGAAGCACAATACCCTACTCCAATTCTGTTGGGAAAAGCACGTGTCGAACCTACTTGCCCGCTTGCCTGCCTTCCCTCTCCAATTCATCTTCCTACTTTGATCTGGCCTGGGCAGGTTTTGTTTGGGTTTCGCAGGCTAAATGCACATGCCATACTGCTCACCGCAACATCACATGAAATGTCAAATTACTCGTACAGTAGGAAGGGGCGGGGGAGGTCTACTATTTTTTCCTTTTTCCTTTGACGTATACTGTATACAAGGGTGTGTGCGGACCCAAGTTAGTTCTACAAGAACGAAGCTTGTTTTGGATCTCTGCAAGGGCGAAGGGGAAGGAGCCGGATGGGCCGGAGGAGGGAGGGAGGGGTATAACGATAGGGCTTGAACGGAACACACAATGCACTAACATACGGAGGAGACCTGCCGTAGTTATATCATAGCAAGTGCGGTACATATAATATAGGAAAGCCGTTCGGTGCTTCCTTCAAACTTCCCCTCAAGCTTACACACACACACACACCAGGAGATCAGGAAGGCCATCCTTACTAATACCACATCTAAATTTGGGGAAGAGGAAGAAATAAAAAAACAAAATTGCAGACCTTAAACCAAACCATCTAAGGGATGACCAATTCCCCAAGGAAGTATTATAATTGTTAAAACAAAGAAAAAAACGAATGGAAAAAACACCTCCGATAGCATGCCCGTTCTCGTTTAGACCTAAATCAGTCTAAATCCCAAGAATCACTCCATTCGCCGTGCTTGCCAAAAAACCGCATAATATCATGATATATCTCGTAACCCCTCCAACCCCCACCCCCGCAGAATAACACTACTACTAGTACTACTACTACTACTCCAAATAAGCTTATACGAACAGCACCCGATCATCCGTGACCGAACGCACAGTCCCGACGCTAGCACCGCACATGACACACAGCATCCCTTCGTTTTGTCATCATCATCATCATCATCCACATAAGTAAGTCTCGCACCAGCCTATATCACACACAGAATTGACAATTCCACTCGTACTACTACTCGCCTTAGGCAATATGTGCCCGAGAAGTTGAAGGCATAGCCATGTTTGCTTTGCGCGCGCGGATAGGCACGGATGATTGTCCATATACTTTTTCCCCCCTTCCTTAACACTTGTGTGTTTGGTTGGCTACTGTGCTGCACTACTTGCCTAAGAGGAGCACCGTACCTGTTCAAGTAGATCTTCTCCAGACTCTCTGGGTTTCGGGGAGTTGTTTGTCAGCCGGTTTAGTAGCAGCAGGAGGTGGTGGTGGTGGTGGTGGAAGGGTGGAGACCTACCCCATATCGTCTTAAGCTTAGAACCTGTCAATCCGCAATTCCGTGAAATTCTATATATATATATGAAGGAAGGAGGGGGAGTGTAGTACCCGTATAACCTAAATTAACCCCTCCCGGCCGGGTCGGGACCGGGCGCTTTGTATGGGAATCGGCACACCAAGCTTCCGGCTTCAACTCTAGAGCACTAACTTGACCAGTTACGATAGTTAGTTAGTTAGCTAGCTAGCGCAGGAGGGAGGAGTAGGAGAACGCTTTACAGCGATTTGCAAATGTTTTGTCCAACGAGATAGAAAGTTTCTGATTTTTTTGTTGAATATTGGTGGAATACGCTATCATGTACTACACAAACTGTAGTTAGAGCATATGGGTTGGGAAAATTGGGGCGAGAGAGAAGAGCATATTGAGGTCATAAGTGGGGTTCGGAGCGAGAGCAGGGGAGTAGAGGACAACGTTGGATAATCAAGATGATTGTTTTTCTCGTACAGTACAAGCAACACAATGCCTCCTCATCATCACCTAAAGGATCAAAAGACTCTGGTACCTCTGTTTCAATTCCAATTTCATCCTCATAATCAATATTTTCCTCTTCCCATCCACCTTCCGACATGTTTCTTGCCCCAATACATCCAGTCTTAATATAGTGCACACTAGTTTACCCCACTTGCATTCAACAAAAAAAAATTCTCCCTCCTCTGCCTTGGACAAAACCTTTGCAAATCGCTGTAATTCTCGCCCCCTAAAGAAAAAAGTAGCCGACCAACCGACCCACCGGCCCATAAAGCTCCGCAGGCAAACACAGGCGACATCTCATTCAACTACCACAGAAGATTCACACCATCCTAAGATATACTACCGTACCCGTCAAGACCAAGACCAAGACGATGGTACTGTACAGTATCGTACTATAGTACATGATAAAAACCCAAGCGCAGCAATAGCAAACCCCAAACATACCGTACAGTACCACCACAATACCATCCCCAATTAATTAATAAATCAAAAAAATTCAATGCAAAGCCAACCCCCAACTAACCGCTCGCGCGCCCAAGGAAGTAAGGGAGGAAGGGAGGAAAGAAAGAAAGAAGGCAAGGCCAAATCACCCACATGACCAAATTTCCCACAAGTGAAATCCTAATCATATATACAAAATTCATCCTGACGTGCCCCCCCCCCACCCCCCACCCTTCCGAACGGGTACTCGTAACAGCGCTAACTAAACCTCCGCTCCCCCCTAAAAAGTTCCTATTATAAATTGCCGGGGGGAATCATTGACATTTGAGAGGTGGAAAGAGGGTATTACAGAGTTATTGCATATATTATATCATGATTATTTACTATAGACCCGTAAGCCGCCCGCCCCTTCGTCTTGTATTCGGGACCTTACGCTCGGGCTAGATGGATGGATTGGATGGGCGCGCGATGGTATGGCAGCTTGAGGGAAGGAGGGATTGAACTTCCTCGGGGTCATATTCCGTTGGAGTGGGATTAAGATTGAGTGGCCGGAGCCGTTGACCCCCTATGGGCCTAAAGTTTTAGTTTTTTTAGTTTTTTTAGTTTTTTTAGTTTTTTTTTTGGAGATCGGAGGGACAAGATACGCGCTAAAAAGATGGGGTGAAATTCGGAACGGATCAGGACGCGTCAATCACATTTTGCGAGCTAGTTGGCACCATGGACATTGGACAGCGAGTGACCCTCGATGACTCCATTTCGCTATTCTAGTTCCTTTCTTTATCCATCCGTCTCTCACATGGGGGTTGGCGGCGGGCAAGTACGAGTAGGTTCAGTTGGGCCTCAAAGTTTTGCAATGGAAAAAAGGAAGCACAGAATAGGCAGCTCAATTAATGCCAAGACTTACAAAGTAATACTTGCGCGCAAATTAAGTAATGGGGCTGATGAACGAAAAACGCACCATAATCCGAGGCCGATTGCACCATAATTTGGTTCGCGCGCAAGTACTGTACAAACGAAAAGAAAAGAAAGAAAGAGACCCTCACACCAGCATTCTAGACAAATGGAAACCAGAAAAGAGCGGGGCTAGGAAAAAAAAGCCAGGATGCAACAAAATAAAACAGCCACTGTATGAGATGAGGAAATAAAGAGAAAAAAAACTCGAATCCAGATGCGGGGGGGGGGCGGGCGGCCCGCGCCGGGGC
>Ga0307513_10001059_pt1 | contig 40013 bp, 31 predicted proteins | sample 15_EM_MG_FD_202174 | JGI IMG/M metagenome (GOLD analysis project Ga0307513, IMG submission 202174) | Populus trichocarpa ectomycorrhiza microbial communities from riparian zone in the Pacific Northwest, United States - 15_EM | ecosystem: Host-associated > Plants > Roots > Unclassified | place...
AATTCCTCGCCGCCGGCCAGGAGCGCATCGACGATCGCGGCCGCCCGCGAACCGGTGCCCTCGCGGGCGTAGGCCTCCCGCAGCCAGGCGGTGACGGTCCGGCTGTGCTTCGCGTGGTCCGCCTCCGGATAGATCCGCCGGGCAGCAGGATCGGTGAACCAGCGATACGTCGCGCAGCGCGACGGGCCGGTGTAGCTGGTCTCGTCGCCGAGCAGAGCGACGGCGAGCCGGGTCTGCAGCAGGGTCTCGCCCAGGCCGGACATCACCTGGGCTGGGGTGTCGTCGAGGCGATCGAGCACCCGCATCAGCCCAGGACTGACGTGGTCGCTGCGCAGCGCCCGGCTCGGGGTGTTGTGCCCGGCCAGCCGAAACAGGTGGTCGCGTTCGTCCAGGGACAGGTGCAGACCGCGGGCGATCGCGGCGAGCATCTGCTCGGACGGATGCGGCCCGCGCTGCTGCTCGATCCGGCTGTAGTAATCGACGGACATGTCACAGAGGGCGGCGACTTCCTCGCGCCGCAGTCCGCCGGTGCGCCGTCGTCGCCCGCGTGGTAGCCCGACGTCCTCGGGCTGCAGGGCTATCCGGCGGGTCCTGAGAAAGTCTGCCAATTGTTGCCGGTCCATGACCTGAGTCTGTCCCTTCTCGGTCGGAGATCGGTTCGGTACGGTCGCCACCAGGATCGAGTCGCGGTCGGTTCGGATGAAGGCCGCGGTTATCCACGGACCGGCGGTCCTTGGCTGATGGCCGGCCCGATCCGGCCGGCCGACTTGTGTGGACGACTTGTCCGGACGATTCGGCCCAGCGATTCGGCTCGGCGATTGGCTGCGCAGCCGACGCGAAACTGTCGGAGGTCTCGGGCAGGATGAGCGATGTGAGTCAGACCGAGCAGAGCGCCGCCGCAGAAGAGCCGACCGTGCCGGAGCAGGGCATCGGCAACGAAGCCACGCCTGAGCAGGCACCGGTGCCGGACGAGGCCAGGCACCGCTGGACCGACTTGGCCGAGCAGATCCAGGCGCACCGGTTCGCCTACTACGTGCGCGACAGCCCGACGATCGCGGACGGCGACTTCGACAAACTGCTGCGCGAACTCGAGGGGCTGGAGGAGCAGTTTCCGTCGCTGCGGACGCCGGACTCGCCCAGCCAGCAGGTCGGCGGCACCTTCTCCACCGACTTCGACCCGGTCGATCATGTGGAGCGGATGCTCAGCCTGGACAACGTGTTCAGTCTGGACGAGCTGCGCGCCTGGGCAGAGCGGGTGGAGAAGACCGTCGGCTCGGGTGTGCAGTACCTGTGCGAGATGAAGATCGACGGCCTGGCGGTCAACCTGCTGTACGAACAGGGCCGGCTGGTGCGAGCGGCGACTCGGGGTGACGGCCGGACCGGCGAGGACGTCACGCTGAACGTCCGCACTATTCGGGGCATCCCGCACACGCTGGCCACCGGCTCGGGGGTGCCGTTCCCGGAGCAGGTGGAGATCCGGGGCGAGGTGTTCTTCCCGATCGAGGGGTTCGCGGAGCTGAACGCCGGCCTCGTCGAACAGGGCAAGGCGCCGTTCGCGAACCCGCGCAACGCCGCCGCCGGTTCGCTGCGGATGAAAGACCCGCGGGTCACCGCGTCCCGGCCGCTGCGCATGCTGGTGCACGGCATCGGGGCCCGGAAGGGCTTCGACATTGACTCGCAGTCGCACGCCTACGAGTTGCTCAAGGCCTGGGGGCTGCCGACCAGCCCGTCCTACAAGGTCGTCGACTCGGTGGACGCGGTCTGCGAGTTCGTCGAGTGGACGGGCGAGCACCGGCACGACCAGCTGCACGAGATCGACGGCGTGGTGGTGAAGGTCGACAACATCGGCCTGCAACGTCGACTGGGCACCACCAGTCGGGCACCGCGCTGGGCGACCGCTTTCAAGTACCCGCCGGAAGAGGTCAACACCAAGCTGCTGGACATCCGGGTGAACGTCGGGCGGACCGGTCGGGTCACGCCGTTCGGGGTGATGGAGCCGGTGCTGGTCTCCGGTTCGACGGTGGCGATGGCCACCCTGCACAACGCCCAGGAGGTCCGGCGCAAGGGCGTGCTGATCGGTGACACCGTGGTGCTGCGCAAGGCCGGGGACGTGATCCCAGAGATCGTCGGGCCGGTGGTGGAGGCCCGCGACGGTACCGAGCGCGAGTTCGTGATGCCGACGCACTGCCCGGAGTGCGGCACCGAGCTGAAACACCAGAAGGAAGCGGATGTCGACATCCGTTGCCCCAACTCGCGCTACTGCCCGGCGCAGTTGCGGGAGCGGCTCTCACACGTGGCCGGCCGCGGTGCCTTCGACATCGAGGCGCTCGGCTGGGAGGGCGCGATCGCGCTGCTCGACGCCGGGGTGGTCAAGGACGAGGGGGACCTGTTCGATCTGACCGCCGACGACCTGATCAAGGTGCCGCTGTACACCCGCAAGGACGGCGAGCTGTCCGCGAACGGGCACAAACTGATCGACAACCTGGAGAAGGCCAAGACCCAGCCGCTCTGGCGAGTGCTGGTGGCGTTGTCGATTCGGCACGTCGGCCCGACCGCGTCCCGAGCGCTGGCGCAGTCGCTGGGCACGATGGACCGGATTCGGGAAGCGAGCCAGGAGGAACTGGCGTCGTCGGACGGCGTCGGCCCGGTGATCGCAGTCGCGGTCCGGGAATGGTTCGACATCGACTGGCACGTCGAGGTGGTCCGGCGCTGGGCGGCGGCGGGGGTGCGGATGGCCGACGAGGTGGACGCCTCGACGCCGCGCAATCTGGAAGGGCTGAGCATCGTCGTCACCGGGTCGCTGGAGAGTTTCAGCCGGGACGAGGCCAAGGAGGCGATCCTGAGTCGGGGCGGCAAGGCGTCCGGGAGTGTCTCGAAGAAGACGTCCTTCGTGGTCGTGGGGGAGAGCCCGGGGACCAAGCACGACAAGGCGGTTCAGCTCGGCGTTCCGGTGCTGGATGAGGACGGGTTCCGGACCTTGCTGGCCGAAGGGCCGGCGGCGGTCACCCCGGAACCGGAGCCCGAGCCGGAACTCCAGGTGGAACCGGAACCGGGCGCAGGCGCGGGCGCGCGTGCGGGCGCGGAGACCGAGGGTGCTGCATCGTCGCCGCCGGTCAAAAAGGCCCGCGCGCCAAGGAAGTCCGCGGCCAAGAAGGCGACGGCCAAGCAGACCGACGCCAACACCGCGGCGGAGGAGAGCGAGGCAGAGGAGGGCTGAGACGGTGGGGGACGCGTGATCAGGTTGGCGTGAACAGGTTGGCGTGAATCAGGTCGGTTGGGTCGGTTGCTTCAGGTCGGTCAGCGTGATCAGTAGAGTGATCAGGTCAGAGTGACGGTAGTTGAGCCGACGAGTTCGGCGACCGAGCGGCCGACGTGGACGTGGTACGAGCCGGGTTCTACGCTCCAGCCGGTCGTCGCGGTGTCCCAATGGGCGAAGGCTCGCCGGGGGAGGACGATCTCTACGGTGGCTTTCTCGCCGGGGTCGGCCTCGACCGCAGCGTGGCCGGCCAGCCAGCGAACCGGCCGTTCGAGCGCGCTGTCCGGTCGGGACAGGTACACCTGCACCACCTCACGCCCGCGCCGACCTCCGGTGTTGCGTACCTGGATGCTCACGGTGACGCCGTCGCTCGCGCTGACATCGTCCAATCGTGGACCTTCGACGACGGCGGAGTCGTACTCCCAGGTGGTGTAGCCGAGGCCGTGCCCGAACCAATAGGCAGGCTCCAGCCCGTCGTGCAGGAAACGGCGGTAGCCGATGTGCAGGCCCTCGTCGTACGTCAGCACGCCGTCTATGGGTTCGGTTGACGGCAGGCCGGCCTCCTCGTCCTGCGGCCAGGTGGTCGGCAGCCGTCCGCCCGGTTCGACGAGTCCGAGCAGGACGTCGGCGAGCGCGTTGCCGAATTCCTGGCCCGGGAACCAGGTCAGCAGCACGGCCGGGATCTGGTTGCGCCACGGCATCAGCACCGGCGCACCGGCATTGACCACGACCACCGTGCGCGGGTTGGCGGCCGCGACCCGGCTGACCAGTTCGTCCTGGCGTCCGGGCAGGGCGAGCGATGTCCGGTCGAACCCCTCGCTCTCCACTTCCTCGGTGGTGCCGACGACCACGATCGCAACGTCGGCAGCGGCGGCCAGCGAGACGGCCCGCTGGATCTCGGCGTCGTCCCCGGCGTACGGGGGTTCCGCGTTCAGCTGGAAACCCGCCATCGCAAAGTCGAACGCGGCGTTCCCGACGGTGAGTGGTCTGTGCAGCAACTCGACCAGCACCAGTTGGCCTTCGTGCAGGCTCAGCTCTACGCCCTGCTGCGGCGGAGTCATCAGACCCACGACCGGGTCGGCGCCCGGGGGCAGTTCCAGGTGGCCCTCGAACGCCACCTCGCCGTCAACGGTCAGCTGGAAATGGCCCAGTCCGGAGGCGCCGAGGGTCCACCCGCCGGACGCCGGAACCCGCAGCCGAGTCCGCACCTGAATGGCTGTCACCAGGCCGGTCGGTACGTCCTCCGCGAAGGAACCGATCCAGTTGAAGGTGCCCGCCCGGCGGATCTCCGACCCGAGTACCGCGCCCTCGGCGCCCAGGAAGCGGACCTCACACCCCTCGTCCCCGATGCCGTCCGGCGCTCGCAGCAGCGCCGGGTCCACCGGCCGGAGCCGGGTATGGGCGTGCACCCCGGGCGCGGTGTCGATCCGCACCGACGGTGCCAGGGCGGCCCGCAGCCCGGCCAGCGGCGAGACCGTGTACGGCGGGAAGACCAGCGCGCTGCCGCCGCCGAGGGTACGTCCGCGGGCGGCATTCGGACCCAGGACGGCGACGCTGTGCAGCGCGGAACGGCTCAGCGGAAGCAGCGGGGTCTCGACCAGGTTGTCCGGATCGGGTGGCGTCGACGTGTTGCGGACCAGGACGAACCCGGCGGCAGCGGCCGAGCGCAGCTCCCGGCTGATCTCCTCGTCCGACCAGGGCGTCGCCACCGCAGCCGGGCTGGTCCCGTCCGGGATCCGGTCCACGGCGCCGACCCGGCCGGCCAGCCGAAGGAGCCGCTCGATCTTGTCGTCGATCTGTTCTTCGCTCACCCGGCCGGCCCGAACGGCGTCGACCAGCAGGTCTCCCCAGGGACCGAACGGGCCGGGCATGACCAGGTCGAGCCCGGCGTTCGCGGCCGGCTCGGTGGATCGGGCGGCAAACCAGTCGGTCATGGTGACGCCGTCAAAACCCCACTCCTCCTGAAGAATCGTCCGCAGCAGCGAGCTCTCGGTCATCGTCGTCCCATTGACGCCGTTGTAGGCGGCCATCACCGCCCAGGCCCCGGCCTCGCGGACGATCACCTCGAACGGGTACAGGTACAGCTCGCGCAGCGCCCGCTCGCCGACCCGGATGTCGACCGTGAAGCGCTGGGTCTCGCTGTCGTTGGCCACGAAGTGCTTGACGGTGGCGCCCACACCCTGCGACTGCAGTCCGCGGACGTACGCTGCGCCGATCTCGGCGGTCAGCCGGGGGTCCTCGCTGTAGCACTCGAAATGCCTTCCCCCATAAGGGGTACGGTGCAGATTGACGGTAGGGGCGAGGAGCACGTCAACGCCCTTGCGGCGGCATTCGGCGGCCAGCATCCGGCCCAGCCGTTGTACCCGGTCCGGATCCCAGGACGCCGCGAGCGCGGTGGGGGAGGGCACGTTCGCGGACGGCGAGCGCTCGTCCCAGAGTTCGCCGCGGACCCCGGCGGGTCCGTCCGAGACCACCAGCCGGCGCAGGCCGACCTCCGGTTCCGGGTGCAGCGACCAGAAGGCTGCGCCGGTGAGCAGCCGAATCTTCTGTTCCAGGTCCAGCTTTTCCGACCAACTGTGCATTGGTGCCTCCCGCCGCGAACCCGCTCTGCTGAAGATCGCTGCAGATCAAGGTATGCAATATGCAAAGAAACGATGAACACCAGTGTGCCGACGATCACGAAGGTCCGCAGCATCGCGAGGAGTGGGAAATGTCTGTTTCGGGATCGACTCGGCTCAGAGCCGGCGAGGGTGGGTCTCCTGATACGAGTAGCGCTCTTCCAGCCAGGGATCGCCGCGCAGGTGGTAGCCGCGTTCCTCCCAGAAACCTCGCCGCTGCTCGGCCAGGTACTCCCAGCCGCGGAACCACTTCGGCCCCTTGTACGAGTACCGGTGCGGCACGATCAGCCGGACCGGGAAGCCGTGCTCGGGGGCGAGCGGCTGGTCGTTCAGCCGGGTCGCCAGCAGCGTGCCGTCGGCGAGCAGATCGGCCACGGTCAGGTTTGCGCTGTAACCGTAGTGCCCGTAGACGATCACATGCTCGGTGTTGAGAGCGGGCGCGAACCGGGCGATCAGGTCGGCGGTCAGGACGCCGTCCCAGCGGTTGTCCTGCACGCTCCATTTGCTGGCGCAGTGCAGGTCGGCGACCACTCGGGTCTGCGTCATCGCGTCCAATTCGCCGACGGTGAGCCGGTGCACCTCGCCGGACGCCGTGCGGCCGCCGAAGACCATCGACCAGGACGCCGGGTCCTCGGCCCGGGGGATCGGACCGTAGTGCTTGACCAGCAGCCGTTCCTTGACTTCCTGTCCCGGCGGGACCGCGCCCTCCTCGGGCTGCTCCGACGCGGGGCCGGCGCTCATTCGGCGACGGTCCCGCGGACCCGCTCGGCGACGGCGAGGAAGCGGTGCGCCGCATCGTCATAGCTGCGCAGCCGCCATCCGGTCGCGGACAGCAGAGGGGTCAGCACGGTGCAGGCCAAGGTGTCGTCGGCGGGCAGTTCCCGGCCGTGCCGAGCGGCCAGCGCCGCCCGGCCGGACGGATGGAACAAGATCAGCACCCCCGGCTCGTCGGTCACCCGGGCCAGCTCGACCAGGGCGGCCGCCGGATCCGGCAGGTGCATCAGCAGACCGGCGGCGAAGATCGCGCCCAGCGCCCGGTCGGCCAGCGGCAGGCGCAGCGCGTCGGCCACGATCAGCGATGCCGCACCCCCGGCACCGCGCACCGCGGCGACCCGGAGCATCTCCGGCGTGGCGTCCAGGGCCAGGACGGCCCCGGCCGGGCCGACGGCCGCGCGCAGCGCAGGCAGCGCGCGACCGGTGCCGCAGCCGATGTCCGCAACCAGCGCCCCCGGCGGCAGCTCGGCCTCCGCCACCGCGGCGGCGTAGGCGGGCATGTCGTCGCCGAACTTGGCGTCCCAGGTCGCGGCCCGGCTGGCGAAGAACGCCCGGGTCTTCTGCAGCCGTTCGCTGTCCGGGGACGCCATCTCCTCCGTCACCTGCTGCTGGTGGATGTCGGTCAGGGCTTCTCGAACCCGGCGTCGGTCAGGGCCTGGGCGCCCTCGGCGGAGAGCACGTAGTCGACGTAGGCCTTGGCCAGGTCGGCGTTCTTCGATGCGGTCAGAGTACTGATCGGGTAGCTGGTCGCGGCGTTCACGTCGGCCGGGATCTGGATGCCCTTGATCTTGTCGCCGGCGGCCAGGACATCGGTGACGTAGACGATGCCGGCGTCGACCTCGCCGAGCTGCACCTTGGTCAGGGTGGCCTTGACGTCGACCTCTTCGGTCACCGGTGTGACGGTGAGCTTGGCGTTGCTGAAGACGGTCCGGGCACCCACGCCGCACGGCACCTCGGCGGCGCACAACGCGACCTTGACCTTCGGCTTCGCCAGGTCTGCGAGCGCGGTGATGTTGGCCGGGTTGGCCGGTGGGACGGCGATCTCCATGACGTTCTTGGCGAACGTGGTCGGGGTGCCGGCTGCCTTGGCGGCCACGACGGTGTCCATGTTCTTGACCGAGGCGGAGGCGAAGACGTCGGCGGGGGCGCCGGAGGTGATCTGGGTGGACAGGCCCGAACTCGGGCCGAAGCTGAAGTTGACCTTGGTTCCGGGGTGGGCGGCCTCGAACTTCTTACCGAGCTCGGTGAACGAGCCGGTCAAGGACGCGGCCGCGAACACGGTGATCTCACCGCTCGGACCGGTTGCGGACGAGGCGGCCGGGGTGGCGGTGTCGCCGTCCGATGATCCGCAAGCGGACAACAGGGCGACGGCGGTGAGAGCCGCTGCGGCGAGGACGGTGGGACGGCGCACGAGAAGCTCCAGAGATCGGGATCGGAATGCTGATTGAGCATAAACGTAGAAACGTTCCCTGGGTCAGGATGGAACCGTAGATCACGATTCAATGAGCAAACGGTTCCGCTTCTGCGGAATCACGCTCAGCCCGAGCCCGGTCCGGATTCCGTCCGCGGCTGCGTGCTGGTGAAGTCCACCGAGGTGACGCTCGGCGTCGAGTAAGACGGCCGCCCCGCGCGATTCGGCCCCGCACCCCCGCGCAATTCGGCTCAACCAGCGTCACTGATTTGGACGGCTGTTCAGATCTGGTTCCCGGAAGGGTGCTGGACGTGGTGTGATTCATCACCATGGACGCAGATGTCATCGTGATCGGCGCAGGCCTTGCCGGACTGACCGCCGCAGCCGAGCTCACCGACGCGGGCCGCACGGTCCTGCTGCTGGAGCAGGAGGGTGAGCAGAGCCTCGGCGGTCAGGCCTTCTGGTCGTTCGGCGGGCTGTTCTTCGTCAACAGTCCGGAGCAGCGCCGCCTGCGGATCAAGGACTCGGCGGAACTCGCCTGGCAGGACTGGTTGGGCACGGCCGGGTTCGATCGCGATGAGGACGAGTGGCCGCGCAAGTGGGCCGAGGCCTACGTGCACTTCGCGGCCGGGGAGAAGCGGGCCTGGCTACGGGAGATGGGCCACCGGCTGTTCCCGATCGTCGGCTGGGCCGAGCGCGGCGGGTACACCGCCACCGGCCACGGCAACTCCGTTCCCCGGTTCCACATCACCTGGGGGACCGGGCCCGGCGTCGTCGAGCTGTTTGAACGCCGGGTCCGCGCGGCCGCCGAACGCGGGCTGCTGCAGTTCAAGTTCCGACACCAGGTCGACGGCCTGACCCTGACCGACGGCGCGGTCACCGGCGTCACCGGCACCGTGCTGCAGCCCGACCCCGTTGCCCGTGGAGAGGCCAGTTCCCGTACCGGCGTGGGCGATTTCGCGTTCACCGCGCAGGCCGTGATCGTCACCGCGGGCGGCATCGGGGGCAACCACGACCTCGTCCGCAAGGCCTGGCCGGCCCGGCTGGGCAGCCCGCCGGAGCACATGATCTCCGGCGTGCCCGCGCACGTCGACGGCCGGATGATGCAGATCAGCCAGGACGCCGGCGGCAACATCATCAACCCGGACCGGATGTGGCACTACGTCGAGGGCATCCACAACTGGAACCCGATCTGGGCGCAGCACGGCATCCGGATCCTGCCCGGCCCGTCGTCCCTCTGGCTGGACGCGACCGGCAAGCGACTGCCGGTCCCGCTCTTCCCCGGCTTCGACACCCTCGGCACGTTGGAGTACCTGCGCGGCACCGGGCACGACCACAGCTGGTTCCTGCTCACCCACAAGATCATTGAGAAGGAGTTCACCCTCTCCGGCTCCGAGCAGAACCCCGACCTGACCGGCAAGTCCTGGCGGGATGTCGTCGGCCGAGCCCGGGCCGGGGTGCCCGCTCCGGTGCAGGCGTTCCTGGACAAGGGGGAGGACTTCGCCAGCGCGGCCACGCTGCCCGAACTGGTCGCCAAGATGAATGCGATCACCGGCCCGTCGGCGGACGGATCAACGCTGCTCGAACTGGCGACCGTCGAGCGCGAGGTCCGCGCCCGGGACAACGAGATCGCCAACAAGTACACCAAGGACCTGCAGGTCACGGCCATTCGCGGGGCACGCAACTACCTTGCCGACCGGGTTGTCCGGGTGGTCAAGCCGCACCGACTGCTGGACCCGGACGCCGGACCGCTGATCGCCGTCCGACTGTCCGTGCTGACCCGCAAGACCCTCGGCGGGCTGCAGACCGATCTCGACTCGCGGGTGCTGAACGCCGCCGGGACACCGATCGACGGCCTGTACGCCGCGGGCGAGAGCGCCGGGTTCGGTGGCGGCGGCATGCATGGATACCGCTCGCTGGAGGGCACTTTCCTCGGTGGTTGCCTGTTCAGCGGCCGAACCGCCGGCCGAGCAGCCGCCGCCGCTACCGCCTGAGCCTCACTATCACCGGGGCTAGTGCGGGGTTAGACCGGTTTGGACCGCGTTTCAGGGGCTTCAGGCGCCGAATTACGGTCCAAACCGGTGCTGACCCTGGATCAAGAAAGGCCGGATCCACGGCCTCAAGCCCGTGTGCGCAACAGGACTCGGCAGAACACCGCTGGTTGGGCTCCCACAGGCGGTCGCGCGGACTTCTGCCGAGTCCTGTTGCGCGCGACCGAGTAGCAACCTCCATTCAGCAAACTCACACCCAGGTGATCATGCACGGCGTTGACCTCGTACCCGCGCCGACCACGACAGGGCTCGGCCGTAGTAGCCCGGACGCCGTGGGAAAGCGGTTTCGCGACAGGTTCGGCCGAGTCTTGCCGTGGTCACGGTTGCTATCCATGACGCCCGCTACCCCGATCGCCAGCACCGCGTGCCCAACCTCTCGTGATTCCCCGTTGCCGGGCGAGAGGCTGTTGACGGGGGCTCTGTTCGTGCTATCTTTCATGTGTCAGAACTTGCTTACACATGAAGGATCGCCGTGAGCAGCAGCCAGCCGACCGGGGACGATCTGGTGGAAATGCTGGCGGCGCTGTCCAACCCGCTGCGGGTTCGCATCATGGCGAAACTGGCCGAGGGGCGTGACTACGTCAGCCATCTTGCCCGCGAGATCGGGATCAGTCGTCCCCTGCTGCACATGCACCTGCAGCGACTGGAGGCTGCCGGGCTGATCGTCGGCAAGCTGGAACTCTCCGACGACGGCAAAGCGATGAAGTACTTCGAGGTCGCGGACTTCGACCTGCACCTGACCGCCGCAACACTGGCCGAAGCGGCCACCACGCTCACCCGGACGGACCCGGACCGGGGTCCCGCAGCCAAGGAGAAACCCTGATGCATGGGACCATGCAAAGCGATGACATTGACACTTCGACCTGGCCCGGCGCCATCCTCGCCCTCGGCGTGTTGGCTCTGATCGTCTTCCTGCTGGTCGCGTTGATGGCGACCGCGCACGACATGTGGAAGACCCGAAAACTGCGGGCGCAGCAGGACGAAATGGAGCAGCTGGTGAAGCGCTACGAGCAGCTCGCCTCGAACACCCTGGACGCCCAGCAGCGGTTCGCCAACGACGTCTCCGAGCTGCGAGCCCGAACGTCGTCGATCGAGCAGATCCTGCGCAGCGTCGAATAGGCGTGGAGTAAGCGCACGCCGGCTCAGCGGGGGCGGAGCCCGGCCACCACCTCGACGGCCCGGTCGATCTCGGCCTCGCTGTTGTAGTAGTGCGGGGAGAAGCGCACCAACGGGTGGACGTCGCGGACCTCGGTGTCGAACTGGTTGTGATCGCGAACCGTGGTGCTGACGTTGATCTTCTCCGCGGCCAGCGCGGCCATCACGTCCTCGCTGCTGTACCCCTCGACCAGGGCGGTGACCATCGCGCAGCGCCGGGCGCCCAGGTCGTGCGTGCTGACGCCGGGCAGTTGCGCCAGACCGTCCCGCAGTCGCCGGCCGAGCGCCTGGGTGCGCTCGCCGATCGCGTCCAGTCCGAGGTCGAGGGCCTGCTGCACCGCGGCGCCGAGCCCGAGGATGTTGACGTAACTGTTCTCCCAGGTCTCGAACCGGCGTGCCCCCGGCGCCCAACGGAAGCCGCGCCCGCCGTCCCAGTCGGCGGACTCGATCTCCACCACAAACGGGTCCAGCCGGGCCAGCGCGCTCTCCCGCACCCAGAGGAATCCGGTGCCCCGCGGCCCGCGGAGGAACTTTCGGCCGGTGCCGGTGAGCAGGTCGCAGCCCAGTTCCTCGACGTCCACCGGGAACTGGCCGACCGCCTGGGTGGCGTCGAGCAGATAGAGCACGCCGGCGGCGCGGGCGATCCGGCCCACCTCGGCGGCCGGGTTGACCAGCCCACCGCCGGTCGGCACCCAGGTCAGCCCGATCAGTTTGGTCCGCTCGCCGACCAGGGAGCCGAGCGCGTCCAGATCGAGCTGTCCGGTCTCGTCATTGGGGACGACGATCACCTCGGCGCCGCGGCGCTGCGCCTGCTGGAAATACGCCAGCGCATTGCTGCCGTACTCGTCGCGGCCGGTCAGGATCTGGTCGCCGGGCTGGAAGTCGATCGAGTAGAAGGCGGCGTTCCAGGCGTGGGTGGAGTTGTCGAACAGCGCCACCTCCTCCGGCCTGCCGCCGACCAGGGCCGCGAGCGAGCCGTATACCGCCTGGATCCGATCGGCCGCGGCGGCCTCGGCCTCGTAGCCGCCGATCTCGGCCTCCAGGGATAGCTGCGCGGTCATCGCGTCCAGGGTGGTCTGTGACATCAGGGCCGCCCCGGCATTGTTCAGGTGGATCCGGTGGGCACAGCCCGGCGTCTGGTCCCGCAGCAGTTCGATGTCCATCCGCTCAGCCTGGCGGAAACCTGGGTCGGTTACAGTCCCCCTGATCCGATCGACTTCCTGATTCCAACGATCGAGCAGGCGTAGGGGCGAATCGTGGCACTCAGCTTGCGGCCCGGGCCGCCGTTGCGGTTTGTCACCCCGCAGATGACTCCCGGGGTGCGGCGGTTCATTGCGAACGAGGCGGGCAGTGCTGCGGTCCTGCTGCTCGCCACCGTCGCCGCGCTGGTCTGGGCGAACAGCCCGTGGGGCTCCGGCTACGTCGCATTCTGGGACACCCCGATCCGGGTCGACGTCGGCAGCCACGGGATGAGCCTCGACCTGCGGCACATCGTCAACGACGCGGCGATGGCGGTGTTCTTCCTGGTCCTCGGGCTGGAGATCGGCCGAGAGACCAAGGCCGGCGACCTGCGGGATTCGCGCTCGGTGACCGTTCCGGCCTTCGGCGCGATCGGCGGGATGCTGCTGCCGATCGCGATCTTCGTGGCGATCAACCACGGCGGCCCGGCCGAGCACGGCTGGGGCATCGTGATGTCCAGCGACACCGCCTTTGTCCTCGGCGTCCTGGCCCTGTTCGGACCACGCTGCCCGGACCAGTTGCGACTGTTCCTGCTCGCGCTCGCGGTGGTGGACGACATCGGCGCGATCACCGTGATGGCGGTGTTCTACACCGACCACGTCCGGCGGGTCCCGGTGGTGATCGCCCTCGTCCTGGTGGCCGGCTTCTTTGTGCTCCGCTGGCTCGGCGTCTGGCGGCTGACCCCGTACGTCATCCTCACCCTCGCGCTCTGGTGTGCCACCTACGCCTCCGGGGTACATCCGACCCTGGCCGGCGTGCTGGCCGGATTGCTGATCCCGGCGTCCGACCCGACCACGATCCGGGCCCGCGACCTGGCGGTGTTCGGCAGGGCGCTGATCGAGAACCCCTCGGCCGCCGGCGCCCGGCTGACCAGCCTGGCCGCCTCCGCGACGGTGTCCGCGAACGAGCGGCTGCAGACCTGGCTGCACCCCTGGTCGGCGTACTTCGTGATCCCGGCCTTCGGGCTGGCCAACGCCGGGGTCAGCCTGAGCATGGAGAACCTGCGGATCGCCGCGCATTCACCGCTGACGATCGGGATCGTGGTGGCCCTGGTGGTCGGTAACGCGGTCGGGATCACCGTCGGGTCGACGATCGCGCTGCGCACCGGGATCGGCGTGCTGCCCGGCCGGGTCCGCTACAGCCACCTGTTCGGCGGCGCCGTGCTGGCCGGGATCGGCTTCACCATCTCGCTGTTCATCACCGACCTGGCCTTTGATGACGAGGCGCTGCGCGACCAGGCGAAGATCGGCATCCTGACCGGTTCGCTGATCGCCGCCCTGATCGGCGCCTGGGTGCTGCGGGTGATGGGCGAGCGCACCAGCCTCTGCTCACCGGCCGGTGACTCGGCTCCGCCGTCGCTACCGCCGCTGCCATGGTCGGCGCCGGCCTACGGACCCACCGGCGTCCGTTGACAGCCCGGTCGCCCGACGCAGCGCCGACACCTCGACCCGGCCCTCGTACGCCTGACCGTTGATGAACAGGGTCGGCGTGGCGGACACCCCGACCTCGATCCCGGCGGCGTAGTCGGCCTGCACAATCGGCGCGAACCGCTGCGCGCCCGGACCCGTGGCCAGGTCCGGGTCGCCGCCCAGCGACTTGGCGTAGAGCTGCAGGTCGGGTTCGATGAGCCGGGCCTGATGGACGAACAGCTTGTCGTGCATCGCCCAGTACGCGTCCTCGCCGGCGGTGGCCGCGACCGACTCGGCAGCCAGCGCCGCGGTCAGCGCATGCGGGTGGACCTCGAACAGCGGGAAGTTGCGGTAGATCAGGCGTACCCGCCCGTCCGACGACGCCACCAGTTCCCGCAGCACCGGCGCGGCGCCGGCGCAGTACGGGCACTCGAAGTCACCGAACTCGATCACGCAGACCTGGGCGTCCGGGTTGCCCAGCTGGTGCGCGACCGGGTGCCTGAGGAAACGCTCAACCCGCTCGCTGAGCTCGGGATCCTGGATTTGGGGTTCGGCCATGGCTCCATTCTCGCCCGTCCTCGGCGATTCCCCAACGCCTGAGGAGCGAGAGTGATGACGATGTCAGCCGGTAGGAACCCAGTAGCGCAGCTTGCCCACCCGGCGGTCGTGAAACAGCCCGCCGTTGGACTCGATTGCCTTCCGGGAGCCGAGATTGTCCTCGTCGCAGGTGATCAGCGCGCAGTCGATGCCGAGCGAAGCCGCCACCGGCAGGGCGGCGTGCAGCATCGCGGTGGCATGGCCACGTCGGCGGGCCGGTGGGATCACGTGATACCCGATGTGACCGCCCTCTGCGATCAGGAACGGGGTCAGCCGGTGCCGAATGTGCAGCCGGCCGAGAAAGGTGACTCCATCGTCGTCCACCCACCACAAATGGGTAGACGGCACGTAATTGGCCGGTCGCTCGGTGCGCTCGCGGGTGTCGGCCAGCAGGGCATCGACATACCCGGGCAGTTCGTCGTCGGACAGCTTGGCCACAGCGTCTCGATAAAGATCCATGGCATCGTCGGCGTGATCGCGGGCGGCCTCCCGGACCGAGTACGCAGCGGACAGACGAGGAACGACGAGCATCGGCATGCCGGCATTCTCCCCGAAAGCCGGTCCTGGGTTCGGTACGGGGTTCAGTACAGGGTGCGGTGGTCGGCGAGCATCTCGACGAAGCCGGCGATTCGCTTGGCCCGGGTCTCGGGGCGCTTGGCATCCTGGATCCGGTACAGCACGGCGTAGCGGTTGCGGCTGTTCAGGGTGCTGAAGAAGGTGGCGGCCGCGGGCTCGGCGTCCAGCGCCGCCCGCAGGTCGGCGGGCACGGTGATCGTGCTGGCCGGCTCGTAGGCCGCCTCCCAGCGCCCGTCCGCCTTGGCCGCTTCCACCGCCCGCAGTCCGAACGGCGTCATCAGTCCCGCCTCGATCAGCTCGGTGGCCCGCTCGGCGTTGATCCGCGACCACTTGCTCCGCGGCCCGCGCGGGACGAACCGCTGCAACCACCATTCGGCGTCCAGCGAGTCCTTCTGGGCGTCGATCCAGCCGTGCCGCAGGGCGGCGTCCAGCGCCTCCGGGTGGGTCACGCTCGGGAGGCCGGAACCCTTCTTGGCGAACCGGATCCAGATCCCGGGGGACGTCGTGTGGTGGTCGGTCAACCAGGCCAGCCAGTCCGCGGCGGAGGAGAAAGGCTGCGAGTCACGCTCCATGACGCCCAGTGAAGCAGCCCGACGCACCGAGGCGTCCGACAAAAGCGGTGCTCCGGTGACCATAGACTGGGCCCTGCACGGCAGGAGTGAGCAACTCCTTTCCGACCACAGCTCGAGGAGACGAATGTCTGCCATCTCGCGCGATGAGGTGGCCCACCTCGCGAATCTGGCCAGAATCGAACTGCGTCCCGACGAGCTCGACCGGCTGGCCGGTCAGCTCGAGGTGATCCTCGGTTCGGTCGCCCAGGTCCGTGAGGTGGCTGGTGACGACGTGCCCGCTACGTCGCACCCGCTGCCCCTGATCAACGTGACCCGCCCCGACGTCCCCCGGCCTGGCCTGACCGCCGAGCAGGCACTCGCGGGCGCTCCGGCCGCACAGGATCAACGCTTTCGCGTGCCCCGGATTCTGGAGGAAGACTGATGACCGACCTCACCCGGCGCACCGCCGCCGATCTGGCCGGCATGCTCGCCGCGGGCGAGGTGTCGGCCGTCGAGGTCACCCGCGCCCACCTCAACCGGATCGCCGTGGTTGACGGACCGACTGCCTCCGGCGCGCCCGGCGTGCACGCCTTCCTGCATGTCGCGAGCGAGCAGGCGCTCGCCGCCGCGGCCGCCGTTGATGGCGACCGGGCGGCCGGTGAGCAGCTGCACGAGCTGGCCGGCGTCCCGATCGCGGTCAAAGACGTGATGACCACCCAGGGCCTGCCCACCACGGCCGGTTCCCGGATTCTGCAGGGCTGGGTACCGCCGTACGACGCGACCGTGGTCCGCAAGCTGCACGAGGCCCGACTGATCGTGCTCGGCAAGACGAACATGGACGAGTTCGCGATGGGCTCCTCCACCGAGCACTCCGGGTACGGCCCGACCCGCAACCCCTGGGACCTGGACCGGATCCCCGGCGGCTCCGGCGGCGGCTCCGCGGCCGCGCTGGCCGCCTTTGAGGCACCGCTCGCGACCGGCACCGACACCGGCGGGTCGATCCGCCAACCGGCCTCCGTCACCGGCACGGTCGGCGTGAAGCCGACCTACGGCGGGGTCTCCCGGTACGGGCTGATCGCCCTGGCCAGCAGCCTCGACCAGGCCGGGCCGTGTGCCCGGACGGTGTTGGACGCCGCGCTGCTGCACGAGGTGATGGGCGGGCACGACCCGCTCGACTCGACCAGCCTGGACGAGCCGGTGCCGGCCGTGGTGCAGGCCGCCCGGTTCGGAGCCACCGAGGGCATCGCCGGAATGCGGATCGGGGTGATCCGGGAGCTGCACGGCGACAGCGAAGCCGGTGCGGGCGGCGGCTACCAGGCCGGTGTGCGGGCTCGGTTCGACGAGTCGCTGGCGCTGCTGACCGAGGCCGGCGCCGAGATCGTTGAGGTGTCCTGCCCGAGCTTCACCGCCGCGCTCGCCGCCTATTACCTGATCATGCCGAGCGAGGCGAGCAGCAACCTGGCCAAGTTCGACGCGATGCGGTACGGCGTACGGGTTTCGCCGGACGGGGTGAGCGCGCCGAGCGCCGAGCAGGTGATGGCCGCCAGCCGGGCCGCCGGGTTCGGTGACGAGGTGAAGCGCCGGGTCATCCTCGGTACCTACGCGCTGTCGTCCGGGTACTACGACGCCTACTACGGCTCGGCGCAGAAGGTGCGCACCCTGATCCAGCGCGACTTCGCCAGTGCCTTCGCCGATGCTGATGTTCTCGTCTCACCGACCGCACCGACCACGGCGTTCAAGCTCGGCGCCAAGCTGGACGACCCGCTGTCGATGTACCTGCAGGACGTCGCCACGATCCCGGCCAACCTGGCCGGCGTCCCGGGGATGTCGCTGCCCAGCGGCCTCGCCGACGAGGACGGACTGCCGGCCGGGATCCAGTTGCTGGCCCCGGCCCGTGCCGACGACCGGCTCTACCGGGTCGGTGCTGCGCTGGAGTCGCTGCTGCTCAAGCAGTGGGGCGGCAGCATCCTCGACAGGATTCCCGAGCTGAACGACGGACGTCTCGAAGGAGCCAGCCGATGACGACCACTACCGCCGCCCATGAGACGTCTCGCCTGAAGAACGTGCTCGGCTACGACGAGGCGCTGGCCGCCTTCGACCCGGTGCTCGGGCTCGAGGTGCACGTCGAGCTGAACACCGCGACGAAGATGTTCTGCGGCTGCTCGACGGTCTTTGGTGCCGAGCCGAACACCCAGGTCTGCCCGGTCTGCCTCGGTCTGCCCGGTGCGCTGCCGGTGCTGAACGGCGCGGCGCTGGAGTCGGCGATCCGGATCGGCCTGGCGCTGCACTGCTCGATCGCCGACTGGTGCCGGTTCGCCCGGAAGAACTACTTCTACCCGGACATGCCGAAGAACTTCCAGACCTCGCAGTACGACGAGCCGATCGCGTTCGACGGTTACCTGGACGTCGAGCTGGAGGACGGCGAGATCTTCCGGGTGCAGATCGAGCGCGCCCACATGGAGGAGGACACCGGCAAGTCGCTGCACGTCGGCGGCGCCACCGGGCGAATCCAGGGCGCCGAGTTCTCGCTGGTGGACTACAACCGGGCAGGCATCCCGCTGATCGAGATCGTCACCAAGACGATCGAGGGCGCGGGAGAGCGGGCACCCGAGGTGGCCAAGGCCTACGTCGGTGCGCTGCGCGACCTGCTGCGTGCGCTCGGGGTCAGCGACGTCAAGATGGAACAGGGATCGCTGCGCTGCGACGCGAACGTGTCGCTTCGGCCGACGGCCAAGGCCGGCGAGGACCAGTCGAAGGTCAAGCTCGGTACCCGCACCGAGACCAAGAACGTCAACTCGCTGCGCAGCGTCGAACGTGCGGTCCGCTACGAGATCACCCGGCAGGCAGCCGTTCTCACCTCCGGGGGGACGATCCTGCAGGAGACCCGGCACTGGCACGAGGACACCGGGGTGACGACGTCCGGACGAGAGAAGTCGGACGCCGACGACTACCGGTACTTCCCGGAGCCGGACCTGGTGCCGATCGCCCCCGACGCGACCTACATCGAGGGGCTCCGAGCCACCCTGCCGGAGCCGCCGCAGGAGCGCCGCCGCCGGCTGCAGGCCGACTGGTCGTTCTCCGACAAGGAAATGCGCGACCTCTACAACGGCGGTGCCGTCGAGCTGGTCGAGGCCACCGTCGCGGCCGGCACCAGCCCGGCCGCCGCCCGCAAGTGGTGGACGGGTGAGCTGTCCCGGCGGGCGAACCTGGACAACGTCGCGCTGGCCGACCTGGCGGTCACCCCCGCGCAGATCGCCCAGCTCCAGGGGCTGGTAGAGGCCGGAACCCTGACCGACACCCTGGCCCGGCAGGCGCTGGACGGCGTCCTCGCCGGTGAGGGTGACCCGGCCGAGGTGGTTGCGGCCCGTGGCCTGGAACTGGTGTCGGACGACGGCGCGCTGGGTGCCGCCGTGGACCGGGCGATCGAGGCCAACGCCCAGATTGCGGACAAGATCCGGGCCGGGAAGCTCTCCGCGGCCGGTGCCCTGATCGGATCCGTGATGAAGGAGATGCGCGGTCAGGCCGATGCCGCTCGGGTGCGAGAGCTCATTCTGGAACGTCTCGCCGGCGCAGTCGGCGCAGACGGCCCAGATAGCCCCGACGGGACCGGCGCCGACGGCGCTGGTCACTGATCAAGAGGCTGATCCCTCTAAGATGCGCCCGTGACGCAGACCAGCGCCGCCGCCGTCCCTCTGGCAGGGGGCGGCCCTCGAGGCCGCGACCTCGTGATGATGGCGGGGATCGCCCTGTCCGTGGTCGCTGGCGCCACGGTGGCGGTGCTCGCCGTGTTCGACGTGGACGGCGCGCTCTCCCTGGGCGCGATCTTCCCTGGGCTGATCGCGCTGGCCAGCGGCTTGGTGCTGACGATTCGCGGGTCCAAGCCGCCGTCCAAGGCGTTGTACCGGCAACTGCTCGGCTCTGCCCTGAGCGTCTGGGGGGTTGGTCAGCTCTGGAACGGGGTCGCGGTCACGATCGGGACCCCGATCTTCCCCACCCCCGGGGACATGATCTCGTTCATCGCCGCGCCCCTGGCGGTCTGGGGCCTGCTGGCCGTACCCCGGCGCACCGCCGTCGCCCATCCGGCCTGGCGGCTGGGCCTGGACTCGCTGCTGCTGGGCGTCAGCCTGGCCCTGCCGATCTGGCAGTTCTTCTTCGTCAAGATCTTCGCCGGGCCGTTCGGGCTCAGTGACCTGGCCGCCGTCCTGGTCCTGGTCGCCGACATCACCGTGGTCTGCATCGCGGCGCTGGCCTTCGTCCGGGACCTGGACCGCAACCTGCTGCTGGCCTGCCTGGGAACGGTCTGTTACGCCATTGGCGACCTGATCAACATGCACGCGACCCTGGAGAACCCGAGGCAGTGGCTCTGGCCGGGGGCGGTGTTGTGGTGCCTGTCCTGGCCGTTGATCGCGGCTGGGCTGTTCCGGTACGAGCCGAACCCGATGGGCAACGAGCGCGTCGTCCAACCGGTTGATCCGGACGCCCGCGGGGTCATGATCACCACAACGGTCAGTCTGGCGCTGCTGCTCCTGGCCCTCGGCGTGCGGGTGGCCTCGGACGAGCCGGACCGGGTGTCGATCAGCCTGGTGGCGGTCGCGGTCGGGGTCTTCTGGACCCGGGAGCTGCTGAACGCGCGGTTCCGCACCCAGCTGCTGCGGCAACTGCACGACGAGGCGACCGCCGACCCACTGACCGGGCTGGCCAACCGGCGGGTGCTGGCGGCGGCGATGTCAACGCTGCCGCAGGGCGAGCCGTGGTGCCTGCTGACCGTCGACCTGGACGGGTTCAAGGACGTCAACGATCTGCTGGGGCACGCCACCGGAGACAAGCTGCTGGCCGCGGTGGCGAATCGGCTGCTCCAGGCCTCACCCTCAAACGCCCTGGTCAGCCGGATCGGTGGGGACGAGTTCGCGGTCCTGCTGCCCGGCGACATCGACGTCGGCACGCGGGTCGGGCAGCTGATCGTGACTGCTGTCCGGCAGTCCGCGGCGGACGTCGAAGGAGTGGCCCGGGTGGAGGTCTCGGCCAGCATCGGGGTCGCCGCGGTGAACGCCGCCGGGCCTCCCGCCGATCGGGTGATCGACCTGACCGATGCCGCGCGGGCCGCCGACGCGGCGCTCGCCTCGTCGGACGAGCTGTACGCCCCGGCGATGTCGAACGGCAACGGCGTCGGCAATGGCACCGGCAATGGCGTCGGCAGTGCGAGCGGCGGACCGAATGGTCTCAACGGGCTGAACGGCTTCAACGGGCACGAGCTCGATCTCGACTTCGACTTTGACGACCCGGAAGGACACCCGGCGCAGGTGCTGGTGGAGCCCCCGACCGTGGTCGATCCGCTCGGCGCGCTCTCGGCTTCCGGGGCGGCCCTGCGGGTGGCCAAGGCGGCCGGTCGCAACCGGGTTGAGGTCTACGACGCCGGGGTGGCACAGATCCGGCAGCGTCGGCTGCGGGTCGAGGAGCGGCTGCGCTCGGCCGTCGAGTCCGGCGCGATCACCGTGCTGTTCCAGCCGATCGTCGACCTGCGACGCGGCGTGCTGGCCGGAGCCGAGGCGCTGGCCCGGTGGAACGACCCCCAGCTCGGCCGGGTCGATCCCGGCGAATTCATCACCGTTGCCGAGCAGACCGGGCTGGTGGTGGCGATCGGTGAGCAGATCCTGGAGGCCACCCTCAGCGATGGCGTCAAGGAAGGGCTGTTCGACCGTGGCCTGCGGCTGAGCTGCAACGTCTCTCCGGTGCAGCTGCGGGTGGCCGGCTTCCACCAGGTGGTCCAGGAGGCGATCGCCTCGCATGGGGTGCCTCGCGAGCAGCTGGTCATCGAGGTCACCGAGCAGGTCCTGGTCGAGGAGGGGCAGGCGGCGCAGACCCTGCACCGGCTGGCCGCGCTCGGCATCACGATCGCGATCGACGACTTCGGCACCGGCTACTCGGCGCTCGGCTACCTGCAGCGGTTGCCCGCCGACATCCTGAAGATCGACCGCTCGCTGACCAGCAGCCTGATCGCCGAGCCACGGTCGCGGGCGATCACCCGGGCGGTGCTGGACCTGGGCCGCACGGTCGGCGTCAGCGTGGTGGTCGAGGGGGTCGAGACCAGCCAGGTTGACGACCTGGTCCGCCGGATGGGCGTCGGATTCGGTCAGGGCCTGCACTACGGAGCGGCGATGACGGCTCCCGAGCTGGCCGCGATGGCCGACCGGTTGAGCGCGGCCCGAGTGCCCTAACAGGTGTTTTGCCGAATGTGATTCGTAGCGACCAGCTTCTGATGGTTACGCTCCCTCTCAATGAGAGGCCGACATGTCCGAGAAGCCGGGAAGGCCTCCAACCCACCGGATCGGGTGTTGTGGATCGATACCGCCCGCGGACTGGCGATTCTGCTGGTCGTCCTCATCCACGCCACGGACTGGATTCAAGAGACCGCCGTCCGGATCCCGCTCTGGGACGACGTCAACGAGGTGCTCAGCACCCTGCGCATGCCGCTGTTCTTCGCCTGTGCGGGGATTTTGGCCACCAAGTGGGTCAACGCTGACTGGGCCGATCTACTCTCCCGCAAGGTCACCTTTCTGGCCTGGGTCTACCTGATCTGGCAGCCGGTCGGCTCGCTGGTGGCGCTCGTGGCCGCCCGTTTCACCGGTGACGAACTCACCCTCGTGCGGATGCTCGGATCACTGGCGCTGACCCCGGTGCGGCCCCGGTTCGAGCTCTGGTTCCTCTGGTCGCTGGCGTTGTTCTTTGTCCTGGCGCGGGTGTTGGCCCGGGTGCCGCGAGGGCGGCAGGTCGCCGTCGCCGCGGTCTGCTCCGCGCTCTGGTGCTCGGCGCTGATCCCGGAGACCAACCTCGGCTGGGACGGGTCGGTCAAGTACTTCGTGTTCTTCCTGATCGGCTGGCACTACCGGGAGGTGTTGCAGGCTTTCGCCGAGCGGATCGGCGTCGCGGCGTCGCTGGCGTTGATCGGCGGCTGGCTGCTGCTGTCGGCGACGGCCTACCTGTCCGGTCTCGCCGAAATCATCGGGGTGGGCCTGCTGGTGCGGCTGATCGGGGTGGCGGCCGGGATTGCGCTGGCGCTGCGGTTGCAGTCGGTCCCACTGCTGACCTACCTGGGATCGCGAACGCTGCCGATCTACCTTGCGCACACCCCGTTGATCATCTGCTTCACCTGGCTGCTGAGTACCCAGCTCGGCGCCGGGGAGCCGCCGGCCGCTCTTGGGCTGCTGCCGGTGCTCTTTGTCATCGCCGCGGTGGCACTCTCCTTGCTGTTGCACGCCGAGCTCAAGGGCAATTCCCTCGGGCTGCTGCTGTACGCGCCGCCGGCAGCGGTTGTGGCCTGGGTCCGACGCCTGGCCTCGGCCGGTCGACGTCCGCTGGTCATCGACCTTCGAGCGCTGGAAGAAGCGTCCGCCGTTCAGCTGCCCGTTGCGGCGGCAGAACACGGACGGGTGTAACCAGCCAGGCCGGCGCACCTCTAAGGTCCTGGAATGAGTCTCAGCGTCGAGCTTCGCGTTTGTTCCGCCAGCGAGTCCCCGCTGGCCCGGTCGGTCCGCTGGTTCACCAGCACCCGGCTCGGCGCCCGGTCGCTGTCCGGCACCCTGCCGTACCTGGACCGCTGGATGCTGCGGATCTCCGGTGGTCGGACCACGGTCTCCAACGTGCTCGGCGGCGTCCCGACGCTGTTCCTCACCACCACCGGAGCCCGGTCCGGTCAGCCGCGCACCGCCCAGCTGATCGCCGTTCCGGCGGGTGGTGACTTCGCGGTGATCGGGTCCAATTTCGGCCGTGCGGCGCAACCGGGCTGGGTGGCCAATCTGGCGGCCGACCCGCGGGCGACGGCGAGCTGCCGCGGCCGCAGCGTGCCGGTGGTCGCCCGGGAACTGACCGGCGCCGAGGCCGACCAGGTCTGGGCCGCCGGCCGCCGGCTGCACCGCGGCTTCGCCACCTACCCGGCGATGGCCACCGCCCGGACGATCCGGGTCTTCCTGCTCGAGTCGGCGTCTACTTCAGGCTGAGCCGGATGACCCTGTCGTCGTCGGAGATCGGGTTGCCTCGGTTGTCCCGGTTCGAGGTGGTGATCCAGAGGGTGCCGTCGGGCGCCGCTGCGACATTCCGGATCCGGCCGAACCTGCCCTCCAGATAGGCCTTCGGCGTCCCGGTAGTGGTTCCGATCAGCGGCACCTGCCAGAGCCGTTCGCCTTTCAGCCCGCCGATGTACGCGACGTCGTCCACGATCGCCATCCCGCTCGGTGATGCGTCGTCGGTTGCCCACTGCACCAGCGGTTCAATGAAGCCGTCCTTTGCCTCCTTGCCCTCCACCTCGGGCCAGCCGTAATTGCCACCGGGCACGATCAGGTTCAGCTCGTCCCAGGTATTTTGGCCGAACTCGACCGCCCACGGCCGGTCAGCGCTGTCGAACGCCAGGCCCTGGACGTTGCGGTGGCCCAGTGAGTAGACCGGGGAGTCGGGGAACGGGTTGTCGTCCGGGATCGAGCCGTCGAGGTTGATCCGAAGGATCTTGCCGCCGAGGTCGGAGCGGTCCTGGGCGCGGGGTGGCTGGCCGCGTTCGCCGGTACCGATCCAGAGCTTGCCGTCCGGACCGACCTTGACCAGGCCGCCGTTGTGGTTTCCGGCGGACGCGATGCCGGTCAGGATCGGCGTGACCGCGCCGAGCTTCGAGCCGTCAAAAGGCATCCGGACGACGCGATTGTCGCCCTCCGTCGAGGTCAGGTAGGCGAACACGGTCACGTCCGCCTCGGCCGCCTTCACCGGTAGGACGGCGAGACCGAGCAACCCGCCCTCGCCCTGGTCGGCGACCCCGGGCACGGTCCCGACCGGGCTGGGGGTCCCACCGTTGGGGCTGACGCGGACCACCTGCCCGGTGCGGCGCTCGGCGACCAGCGCCGAGCCGTCGGCCAGGAACGCCACACCCCACGGCACGTCCAGCCCGGTGGCCAGGGTCTTCTGCACGGAAACGCTCGGTACCGGGCGATCGGACGTCGAGGCGGTCGCGAGGTCGGTCGGTGCGAGGGACGGTGTCGTCGCTGCTCCGGGGTCGGCGTTCGGATCCGAGGAGCACCCGGCCAGGACGATGCCCACGATCAGGCCGGTGACGGCGAACCTTCGCATGGCTGTCTGCACTCCCACTAAACTCCGCAGCTATGCGGTGGGTTCCGGAGACGAGAAGGCCGGCCCGCGTCAGCGGACCGGAGGCTTCGGGGTTACCCCGAGGCACGAAGTGGATCCATACCAGCACGCCGCACGCACTCGTTCTGCGCTCCGCGAAGCCCCGTGCGCGCACTACGGGACAGGTCGCCTCCGGAACCTACCGCTATTCATGACCCGTCGATGAACGGCGAGCTGCGGGCTCTGGCCCGTGGGCTGGGCAATGCCTTCCTGGTCGGCCGCTGGGAACCTGCCGCCATGCTGGATCGCGCCGCTGAGGTGGTGGGTGCTCGGCGGCGCTGGCTGCGCCCGGTGATCCGGCAGGTGCTGGCGGCCTATCCGCGTCCTCCGGCCGACCGACCGCGTGAGCTGGCCGCCTTCATCGCCGGCTGTGAGCAGGTCGTCACCGCGGTCGCCAGGGCACGGCCGGGCCGGCCGGTGCGGGCCCTGCGGATCCAGCCGGCCCCGACCAGGATGGCCGATCGTCGACCCTGGCCGGTGCCGACCCTGAACAACGAGCGGGACCTGGCCCGGCTGCTCGAGCTGGACACCGACGAGCTGCCCTGGTTCGCCGACGTCCGCGGCATGCAGCGGCGGGCACCGGCCGGGCCGCTGCATCACTATCGGTACCAGTGGCGGGTCACCCGGTCCGGGCGGGCCCGGTTGCTGGAGGCGCCGAGGCCGCGATTGCGCCGGGCGCAGCGAACCGTGCTGGACGAGGTGCTGGCGCTGATCCCGGTGCACCCGGCCGCGCACGGGTTCGTGCCCGGCCGATCGGCGGTCACCGCCGCCGGCGTGCACACCGGTTCGCCGATCGTGATCAGCCTCGACCTGGAGGCGTTCTTCTCCAGCCTGACCGCCGGCCGGGTGTACGGGATCTTTCGTGCGGCCGGGTATCCGCAGCCGGTGGCGTATCTGCTCACCGGGCTGTGCACGACTCGGACGCCGGTGTCGGTGCTGAGCGCGATGCCCCCGGCGGGCGCGGCCGATCCGGACGCGCGATTCCGGCAGCGGCGGCTGCTGGCCGCGGCCCACCTGCCGCAGGGGGCACCGAGCTCACCCATGCTGGCGAATCTCTGTGTGCTTCGGCTGGACCGCAGGCTCGCCGGGTACGCGGCCGCCTGCGGTGCGGTGTACACCCGGTACGCGGACGATCTGGTCTTCTCGGCTCGATCCGGCGTCCCTACCGACGTCCATCCCAACCGGCCTGCCGGGTGGACGTCTGGGCGGTCTGCTGGCGAGCTGCGGCCGGAGCGGCTGGCTGCCGGGGTGGCCGCGATCGCGACCGACGAGGGCTTGCGGGTGCAGCCGGACAAGACCCGGGTGCAGCGCTCGCATCAGCGACAGTCGGTCACCGGGATCGTGGTCAACGCCCGGCCGAACCTGGCCCGGGAGGACTTCGACGCGCTGAAAGCATTGCTGCACAACGCCGTCCGGTTCGGCCCGGAGAGTCAGAACCGGGATCGGCACCCGGATTTCCGAGCCCACCTGCTCGGCCGGATCGGCTGGCTGCAGCAACTCAACCCCGATCGCGCGGCCCGGCTCCGAGCCTCCTTCGACGCCATCACCTGGTGAGCCGAACTGCCTGTGGATAACCCGTTTCGGCTCCCTGGCGGGTTCTATCATTAACGGTATGATTTCTGGTATGACCGTGAAGCTCACTATCAGCCTTCCGGACGATCTGGCGGAAGAGGTTCGTTCCGAAGTTCGAGCCGGACGAGCGTCGTCCGTGTCCGCGTATATCGCGAAGGCGATCGAGTGGGTCCGAGACAGACCAACCCTCGGTCAGGTCCTGGGCGAAATGGACGAGGAGTTCGGACCGGTTCCGCCCGAGGTTCAGGCCTGGGCAGATGAACAGCTGGCCGACTTTGAGGCGCCTGCCCGCCGGACGAGGGCGACCGACTGATGCCTTCGACGAAGTTCGCGGGTCTCACTCTGGACGCCGGGGCGTTGATCGCTTATGAGCGAGGATCCCCTTATGTCCGGGCTCTGTTGCAGAAGTCAGAACGCGACGGTTTGCCGATCGCCATCCCCGCCGGGGCGCTCGCCCAAGCCTGGCGGAACGGCAGGCAGCAGGCCCGGTTGGCCCGGTTCCTGCGAGTCGGCGTCAACGGACACGACGGTGCCCCGACGGTCGAGCCGCTGCACTATGTGACGGCGCGACGGGCGGGGGAGCTCTGTGCTGCGGCTGGGACGTCGGACGTCGTGGACGCGTCGGTGGTGCTCGTCGCCCGGAAGCACCGGCATGCCATCGTCACCACCGACCCCGGCGACCTGGCCAAGCTGGACCCCACGCTGCGGCTGATCGTCATCTAGCGCGTCGATGATCATCTTTCTTGATATCGAGGTATGGCCCTCGCGAGGGGCTAAACCTCGATACGGAGTCGCGCTCGCCAGAGGTTACTGCGTACGTATTGCGGGGGCGGCCTGGTCGAAGCGGGTGAGGGCTAGCGCGGCCAGGTCCGGGTGCGGGGCCAGCGGGGCGGCCACATGGTCGGCGCCGACTGCGTCGAGTCTGGCCGAGAAGTGGCCAGGGGCAAGCAAATACGTGGCGATGGCGATCGGCTGCCGGGGATGCTCGAGTCGAGCCCGAGCCACCGCGTCGACAACGGTGGGCTGGGCGGTGGCGAGGAACCCGACCGAGACCGGAGCACCGCCGCGAGCCGCTGACAGCGCCGCGACGATCTGATCAACGTCCGCCCCGGCGCGTGGGTCGCTGGAGCCGGCGGCCGCCAGGACCACCGGATCGTCCGGTCCGGCACCGGATTCGGCCAGCCGCTGCTGCAACACCTGGACCAGGACCGGATCCGGGCCGAGGGCGGCGGCGGCCACGGCCAGCCCACCGGCCGACTCAACGGCTCGGGCGATATCCACCCGGACGTGGTAGCCGGTCGACAGCAGCAGCGGGACCACCACGATCGAGCGGCCCAAACCGGCGAATCGCTGCACAACGTCGTTCAGGGCGGGCTTGTGCACGTCCACGTGGGCGGCCCGAACCTCAACCTCCGGGCGGGTTTTCGCGATCTCCAGGCGCAGCAGGGCCATCGCCCGGCGGCCGGCCGGCAGTCGGGTGCCGTGCGAACAGGCGATCAACACCGGCCTGGGCGAAACCCCGGGGCCCGCCGACGGTCCGGTTGCCGACGGTCCGGTCAACGAGGGCTCGGTCACTGACGTTTCAGCCAACGGTGGCCAGTCGGTAGCCACGCTTCACCACGGTCTCAACCACCCCGGCCGAGCCGAGACCGGCGCGCAGCCGGGCGATCGCGACCTCGACGGCGTGCAGGTCGGTCGCCCCGGGCAACGAGGTGAGCAGTGTCGCCCGGTCGACCACCTGACCGGGACGACGAGCGACCGCGCGCAACATCGCCAGCGGCGCGGGGGAGAGGACCAGCGGGCGGCCGTCCAGGCTGGCGGCCTGCCCGCGCAGCTCGAGCCTGCCGCCCATGGTCTGCCGGACCAGCACCCGGGAGCTGCTGAGGTGCTCGGCCACCGACCGGACCAGGGCGCCGAGCCGGAACCGGTCCGGGATCAGCACGTCCAGGCCGAGTTCGGTGAGCGGCCCGGCGGTGATCAGGCCCACCGCCGCCGCCACCACGTCCTCGCGCAGCGCGGCGACCAGGTCGTCGAACCGGCCCGCCGCCTGCGCGGCGTCCAGGAAGGCCTGCGTGCCGGGTGCGCTGGTGAAGACCACCGCGTCGACGGCTCGCAGGCAGGTTGCCTCGATCGCGCGCTGAACCGCCGCCGGGTCGGGCGACGGCCCCCAGCGGTAGACCGGGACCTGCTGCACCTCCGCTCCGGCGTCCACCAGCCGGGCGACCAGCCCGCTGTCGGTGTTGCCGTGCAGTTGCAGAGCGATCCGCCGGCCCCGGACACCCTCGGCCAGCAGCAGGTCGACGACCTCCACCGTGGTCTCGGAGGACGCCGCCCAGGCTTCGACCAGTCCGGCCGCGCGGATCGCCCCGCGCGCCTTCGGGCCGCGGGCCAGCAGCCGGGCACGACCCAGGACGGCGGACAACGGCGGTGCCAGGCCGGCGGCGTCCGCGCCTTCCATCCAGCCCCGGAAGCCGATCGCTGTGGTGACGATCACATCGTCCGGGGGCCGGTTGATGACGTCCTCGGTGGCATGAACCAGTTCGGTGTCCTCGGCCAGTGGGGTGATTCGCAGCGTGGGCGCCTGAAGCACGCTGGCGCCACGCCGGGTGAAGGCCGACACCAGCTCTTCCGAGCGCCGGTCCGAGGTCAGGACCACGGCGAAGCCAGCCAACTGGTCCTGGTTCGTACCCGCTGCCCGGTCACTCCGCTTGGCGGATTCCGGGTCGGTCGGCTGGTCGGTAGGCGCTGCCGCATTCATCGGATATGCCACCTCCATCACAGGTCATCGGACCAGGACAGCGACGTCACCGGATGCCCAGTGTGACATGCGACGCCCTGGGCATGCCTCATCAAGATCTTTTGCGTCGGTGGTGGTAGCCGACGGTGGCCACGCCCAGGCCCAGGCCCCAGAGCGGCCAGAGCAGCGCCGGCCAGATCACGGCCGACGAACCGACGTCCAATGATCCGGTCAGATACATCCGGACCATGTCCACGCCTGCTGCGGTGACCACGCTCGCGACCACTCCGGCCGGGACGATGGCGAGCGCCGGCGGTACCCGGCGACCGCGCAGGAACGGAATCCAGAACGGGAACACCGTTCCCCAGCGTTGCACCAGCCCGAGCGTCAGCACCGCGCCGGCCACAGCGCCGAGGCCGAGACCGAGCGCCGCCCATTGCCCCTGACCGGAGTTGAGCTCGTCGACCAGCGCCTGGTCGGCGCCCAACGGGATGCCGACCGACCAGGCGATCCGTTCGGCGGCGTAGAACAACGGGACGACGATCGCGACCGCAGTGGCCCAGCCGCTCCAGCGGACCGCGGCGTCCAGCAGCGGACGGCGGTCGGGGATCTGCCGCACCGCGACGGCGGCCCAGCAGAAGCCGCCGATCAGGCAGATCACCTGGTTGATCACGGGCCAGGTCCAGGCCTCCGCATAGTTGACCCCGTCCGGGAACCCGAACGGCGCGCCGATCAGGAAGATCGGCGCGTAGCCCAGCGCCGCCAGCACCCGCGCGTCCGGCAGGACGAGCGCGAGGGTCACCGCGATCAGCGTGGCGGCGATGATCGCTGCGGTCCGGGGGGACCTGGAGAGGGGTGACGCACGGCGGGCCCGGACGGTGAGGTAGCCGGCCAGCACCGCGGCGGCTGCGGCCAGGACGGCGATCAGCGGTCCGGCGGTCTCGGCTCGGGCGTGGGCCAGGACGGTGGTGTCGGCAGCCGGGTCGCCCTCGGGGCCGAACGGGAACCCGGGGGCGTCGAGCGACCAGGCGAGGGCCGCGAGTGCGTAGAGAGCGGACCAGCCGGCCGCCGCCGTGGTGACGGCAACGGTGCTGATCCGCGGGGTCGGGGTTGGGGTATCGACTGCTGTTGTGGACGTCATGGTTCGACCCTCGCGCCCGTGGCCGCTGGTCAACCTCCCCCGGGCGAGTGGACCGGCTCCCCCTGCCGGGGGAGCGGGAAGGCGGGGGGAGCGGGAAGGCAGCGCTCAACCGCGGGGGTTGACGAACCCCGACTCGTAGGCGGCGATCACGGCCTGGGTCCGGTCCCGGGCCTGCAGTTTGGCCAGCACGTTTGCGACGTGCGTCTTCACCGTCTCGACGCCGATCACCAGCTGGGCGGCGATCTCGGCGTTGGTCAGCCCGGTGGCCATCAGCCGGAGCACCTCGCCCTCCCGCCCGCTCAGCTGCCCGACCCGGTGCCGGCGCGGGTCGACCTGGGCGTGCTGACCGGCCAGGGCTCGCAGCGAGGCCGGGAAGAGCAGCACGTCGCCCTCCGCGATCACCCGGACGGCCCGGATCAGTTCCTCCGGCCGGGCGCGTTTCAGCAAGAATCCCGAGGCCCCGGCGCGTAGCGCGGCGTAGACATATCCGTCGTTCTCGAAGGTGGTCACCACCAGCACTCGCGGTCCGCCGGCTGCTGGGCGCAGGATCAGCTCGGTGGCCCGGATCCCGTCCACTCCCGGCATCCGGACGTCCATCAGGATGACGTCGGGAGCCAGGGCCCGAGCCTGGGCAACGGCCTCGGCGCCGTCCGTCGCCTCGCCGACCACGACCAGGTCGGCCTCGGACTCCAGGACGGCGCGCAGGCCGACCCGGACCAGCGCGTCATCGTCGGCCACCAGGATCCGGATGGTCATCCCTGCGGCTGCCGGGATTTGGTTGGTGCCACAGCGGTTTCGAGGGGCAGTTGGACGACGAGCTGCCAGCTCCGCGGGGCCACCGGGCCGGCGGTCACGGACCCGCCGAGCGCACTCACCCGCCCTCGCAGTCCGATCAGTCCGCGCCCGCCCGGCCCGGCGGTTGGCTCGTCGGCGCCTGCTCGGTCCGCAGCGTTGTGGTCCGCCGCGTCGGCTCGGGGTGCGGGTAGTGGATTGTGGACGTCGATCAGCACCCCTTCGGCGGTCACCTCCAGGCGCACCCGGACGGTTGATCCGTCGCCGTGCCGAACGGCGTTGGTCACCGCTTCCTGGACCATCCGGTAGGCCTGCCGGGACAATTCGGCGGGAAGCTGCGGCAGGTTCGCCCGGGCGCCGGTGAGGTCGGCGTCCACCGTCACCCCGGCCAGCCGGGTCCGGGCGAAGAGATCGTCCAGGTCGGTGAGGCTCGGTACCGCCGGGCCATCGCTGTCCCGGCCATCCCCGTTCTGGCCATCCCCGTTCTGGCCATCCCCGTTCTGGCCCACGCCGTCAGCGGGTCGGTCCTCGGCGAGCAGGCCCAGGACGTGGTCGAGTTCGATGAGCGCGGCCCGGGCGGTGTCCTCCACCGCGCCGAGTGCGGTCCGGGCGAACTCCGGATCCCGATCGAAGACGTGCCGGGCCGCGGCGGCCTGCAGGGTCACCACGCTGAGCGCATGTCCGACCGAGTCGTGCACCTCCCGGGCCAGCCGAGCGCGCTGGGCCAGCGCGCCGGCCTGTGCCTGGAGCAGTTCCATCCGCTCCTGCGCGGACGGGCCGAGAACCCGCGGGGCCAGCGTCGCCAGGGTGCGACCGAGCAGTAGTGCGAGGCCCGGCCCGGCCAGCAGGACGCCGAGCAGCGCGGCGACGGCGGCACCGGTGTCGAGCCGGTCGGTCTGCACCCGATCCGCGATCAGCACCGGCGTCAGCGGGACGGCGAGCAGTGCGCAGCTGCCCAGCGCGCCGGCCAGCACATGGGCGGTGAACCAGGCGGCAACCCGGCGCCGGGCCGAGCCGGTCCGCGGCCCAGCCGGAAGCGCGGGCGTTGACAGAAGTTCCTGGGCGGCGGTCAGTTCCAGCTGTTGCACCGGATGCAGCAGCCCGAAGGCCGGGATCGCCAGCCCGATCACCAGGACCAGCAGCACGCCGTCGGCCAGATAGCGGGTGCCCAGATCCGGGACGAAGGCAGCGGTCATCGACCCGAGTACCCCGAACGGCAGCAGCAGGGCACCGCCGAGCACCAGGTAGGTCGCCTGCCGGCCGATCACCGGCAGGCGCGCGGACATTCCGACCGTCACGCGTTCATTCTGGCCCATGCTCATGATCCGCTCGGGCGCGCCGAGGCCGGGCGGGAAACCTCCAGCAGGGTGGGAGGCGTCCAAGCTGGTGAGGGCACGCGCTCGGGCACCGTAGCGCTGCATCCATCACAACCCAGGAGCACCCGTGGCACCCGCCAGATCCGCTGATTCGTCCGCCGACGAGGTGACCTCCAAGGTCGAGGCGGCCGATGCAGCTGATGCGGCCGAGGAGACCAGGGAGGCCGGGGAGAGCGCCGAGGTCAGCTTCCGGCGGTTTGTCGCCACCCGCTGGAGCGCCCTGCAGCGCTACGCCTTCCTGCTCACCGGCGATCAGCAGACAGCCGAGGACGTCGTCCAGGTCGCCTTGGAGAAGTGCTGGCGGCGCTGGCGGCAGATTCGCGCCGACTCTCCCGAGGCGTACGTCCGGGCCGCGGTCGCGAACACCGCGGCTTCGCGTCGACGCCGCCGCCGGGTGCCGGAGAGCCCGCTGGAGGACCTCCGGCGGTCACCGGCCGCGCCCGGTGACCACACCGAGACCCAGGCGCTGCGCTCCGGCCTCTGGTCGGCCCTGGCCGGCCTGCCACCGCGCCAGCGGGCCGTTGTTGTCCTGCGGATCTGGGAGGACCGGTCGGTGACCGAGACCGCCCAGGTGCTGGGGATCTCGACCGGCGCTGTGAAATCCCAGCTGTCCAAGGCGATGGCGCGACTGCGCCGGGACCCGCAGGTCCGAGACACGGCCGGGCTGTCACCTCCGTCCGACCGATCCGACCGATCCGCCGCGCCCACCCGCACCCGTCCGGAGGTTTCTCGATGAACGCCACCACCGACCGCAGCCGGCTCGATGACCCGCTGATGAATCAGCTTCGCGACACCCTGGACGCCGTGGACAGCGAGCTTGCCGCCCGTCCGGCGATGACCGCGCCCTGGGAACGGATCCAGCAGGGGATGAGCCGAGCTCGCACCCGCCGGCGCCGAGTCCGGCTGGCCCGGGCGGGCGCGGGGCAACTCGCGCTGGCCGTCGCCGTGGTCCTGGTGGTGACCGGCGTCGTCTCCTACCCGTCGTTCGCACCGGTTGTGGCCGTCCCCGGATCCGCAGGGAAGTCCGCCCTGGACGACGGCCTGACCCGCGGCTCGCTGGCCGGCGACACCGGCTGGCTGGCGGCGCTGCGGCAGCACATCGCCACGAGCGAGACCTGGAAGGAGTCAGGTGGCGAGTTCTGGGGTCCGCCGGCCGCCCGGAAGATCTCGGTGATCTACGCCGGAGATGTCGGTGGATACCGATTCGCCCTGGTCGAAGGGGACTGGCACTGGGGGCCGATCGGCGCCCGGCAGCAGGTCTGGTTCCAGGGCCGCAGCGGTGCCTCGGCCGACGTTATGGCGCAGGGCAGCAACGGCGATCCGACGGACCTCGCGGTCACCGTCGTCTCGGCGATGACCAGCCAGGAGGAGATCAACTCCGGGGCGGTGGTGGTGCTCAGCGCCACCGCGCGCAGAGTGGTGCTGGAGCCGGCCCCGACGATCGATGCCCAGGGCCGGGTCATCCGGCATCCGCAGACCCTCACCGGCATCGACGGGGTGTACACGGCGGCGGTGAATACCCCTGGTGAGACGCTGCTCTCGGTCCAGGGATTGGAGACCACCGAGCAGGTCTCCGGAGCACGGTCGACGCCGGAGAACCCACCGATCACGATCACCGGGACTCCAGCCCGAGGCGGGGCGGCGCAACCCCAGAACACGGTCGTGCAGTTCGCCAATGACGCCTGGGCCGCTACCCGGCAGCGGGCCGCGAGCGGTGGCAGCTTCCAGCTGCTCGCCGCCGAGGCCCCCGTCCGGCCGAGGGTTGACGGCTTCCTACAGACGTTGGTCGGCCGCCTGACCCTGCCCAATGGGGCCCGGGTGCTGGTCACCGGGGAGAAGCGAGCCCAGGACAGGAACATGCAGCTGGACACCGGGCGACTGGTTGCGGCCGGCGACAACGACGCCAACCTGTCGATCGCCTGGCGTCGCCCCGCGCGGACCGACAACGGCGATCCGGGCTGGACGGCGGCTTTGGGCCCGGTCGGAACGGCGCGGGTGCAGTGGATCCACCGGGACGGCTCGATCAGCAACACCGCTGCGGACCACACCCTGGGCGCGACGGACCACGACGACGTCACCTCCGTCTATTTCCTGGACGCCGACGGCAACCGGCTGGGTGCCGCCGCCGTGCTGGACTCGATCGACCTCGGCAGCGATGTCGTCCTGCCCGAACTGGCCCTGCCTGCTGGCGGGAAGTGACCAGCAGGCGCCGAAACCGGAGGCGAGATCATCTGGCCGGGGATCCACTCAATCACCAGCCGCTGAGCACTGTCCGCTTCCTCGACGCCGCCGGTCAGGTGCTGGCCACAACACCGGTCTTGGCGTACGCGGGAGGCATCGTCCCATTGCCGGTGATGTCGTGGCGGACGGCGGCGGGTTGAGGCGTAGAGTCACGATCCGTGAGCCAGCCGACGGATCAGAACCAGGTCGAACACGACATCAAGCCGCGCAGCCGAAAGGTGACCGACGGCCTCGAAGCCACCGCCTCGCGCGGCATGCTGCGAGCGGTCGGACTCGGTGACGAGGACTTCGCCAAACCGCAGATCGGGGTGGCGAGTTCCTGGAACGAGATCACACCGTGCAACCTCAGCCTCGACCGGTTGGCCAAGGCCAGCAAGGACGGCGTGCACGCGGCCGGTGGCTATCCACTGGAGTTCGGCACGATCAGCGTCAGCGACGGCATTTCGATGGGCCATGAGGGGATGCACTTCTCCCTGGTGTCCCGCGAGGTGATCGCCGACAGCGTCGAGACCGTGGTGCAGGCCGAGCGGCTGGACGGCACCGTGCTGCTGGCCGGGTGCGACAAGTCGCTGCCCGGGATGCTGATGGCCGCCGCCCGGCTGGACCTGGCCAGCGTGTTCCTTTACGCCGGGTCGATCCTGCCCGGCAAGGCCACGATGACCGACGGCACCGAGCGCGACGTCACCATCATCGACGCGTTCGAGGCGGTCGGGGCCTGTGCCCGGGGCCTGATGAGCCGCGCGGACGTCGACATCATCGAGCGGGCGATCTGCCCCGGCGAGGGCGCCTGCGGCGGGATGTACACGGCGAACACGATGGCCAGTGCGGCCGAGGCGCTGGGAATGTCGCTGCCCGGCAGCGCTGCCCCGCCGGCCACCGACCGCCGCCGGGACGGGTTCGCCCGCAAGTCCGGCGAGGCCGTCGTGGAGATGCTCCGGCGGGGGATCACCGCCCGCGACATCATGACCAAGGAGGCCTTCGAGAACGCGATCGCCGTGGTGATGGCGTTCGGCGGCTCGACCAACGCCGTCCTGCACCTGCTGGCGATCGCGCACGAGGCCGAGGTCGAACTGACCCTCGCCGACTTCACCAAGGTCGGCGAGCGGGTGCCGCACCTGGCCGACGTCAAGCCGTTCGGCCGCTACGTGATGTTCGACGTCGACCGGGTCGGCGGCGTCCCGGTGGTGATGAAGGCGCTGCTGGACGCCGGGTTGATGCACGGCGACGTGATGACCGTGACGGGCCGGACGATGGCCGAGAACCTGGCCGACATCAACCCGCCGGACCTGGACGGCAAGGTGGTCCGGGCGATCAAGGAGCCGATCCACCGCACTGGCGGGATCACCGTTCTGCACGGGTCGCTGGCGCCCGAGGGTGCCGTGGTGAAGAGCGCCGGATTCGACAGCGACATCTTCGAGGGCACGGCCCGGGTCTTCGACCGGGAGCGGGCGGCGATGGACGCCCTGGAGGACGGCACGATCACCGCCGGGGACGTCGTGGTGATCCGGTACGAGGGCCCGAAGGGCGGGCCCGGAATGCGCGAGATGCTCGCCATCACCGGCGCGATCAAGGGTGCTGGGCTGGGCAAGGACGTGCTGCTGCTGACCGACGGCCGGTTCTCCGGCGGCACCACCGGGCTGTGTGTCGGTCACGTGGCGCCCGAAGCGGTGGACGGCGGCCCGATCGCGGCCGTCCGGGACGGTGACAAGATCCGGCTCAACGTCGCCGAGGGCACCCTCGATCTGCTGGTGGACGACCGCTCGATCACCGCCGCCGAGCTGGCCACCCGGCTGGAGGGCTGGGTGCCGGTGCCGCACAAGTACACCCGCGGCGTGCTGGCCAAGTACTCCAAGCTGGTCGGCTCGGCCTCGCACGGTGCCGTCTGTTCCTGAACTGACGCCGGTAATGCATACCGCCTGATCGGCTCAACCCGCGGGTTGCGCCGTCCGATGATCCACGGACGGCGTAACCATGGGGGTCAGCGCAGGTGATGACATGAACGGGGAGATCGCCGCGACCACGGCGGCCGGAGTGCTGGTCGTGGGGATCCTGGTGGCCGTCGCGATCCGCGGCGACCGCGCGCTGCGACTGACCGCATCTCTCACCGCGGCCTGCTACGCGGTCTGGACCGCCGGTTGTGTGGGCCTCCTGCTGGGGCTGTCCGACGTCCTCTTCTGGGCCGTGCTCCGGCCGCTGATTCTGCTCCTGATCATCGTCGCCACCACCGTCACGCCGGGGATTCTCCGGACGTTCCGGGAATGGCTGGAGGTGCTGCTCGACGGCTGGCTCACCGTGGGCGGCCTGTTCGGGCTGTTCTGGATGGCCGCGCAGAGCCAGACCCTGATTCCCGAGCGGGCCGGGACCGGGCCCCTGATGTCCTGGCTGGTCGTGCAGGTGCTGCTGATGTGCACGGTCGCCGGGCTCTTCGCTCGATCTGTGCCGGGGTTCCGGAGCGCGCCGCTGACCTCGTTCGTGGCCGGGCTGATCGTGCTGGCCGGCGACGTGCTGGCGCTGGTCACCGGACAGCCATTGGTCGGGATCGGCTTCTGGCTCGGCGGCGGCCTGGTGCTGGCCGTGCTGCTTCGGCTGGGCGGCGCGGAGGTGTACGCGGATTCCTTCGTCGACCCCGAGACGCCGCTGCGGATTCGGGTCTGGCAGCTGCCGATCGCCTTCTCGATCGCCTACCTCTTCCTGCCGATCGACCATGACCCCGTCCTGAATCTCACGATGGGCCTGGTCGTCGGCGCGTTGCTGCTGGAGCTGCTGGTACATAGCCGGCGCAACGAGCGGCTGTGGATCAACCTCGGCGATCGAACCCGGGTCTACCAGGACGTGCTGCAGGACAGCCAGGACGTCGTGGTGATGCTCGACTCGGACGGGCTGATCGAGTTCGCCAACCCGGCAGCCGCCCGGGTGCTCGCCATCGGACCGGCCCAGCTGCTCGGGTCCGTGCTGCGCGACCATCTCCATCCCGACGACCGCACCCTGCTGCACGGCCTGGACGACGGCCACGACTGGCAGGCGCAGCCGTCGATGCGGGTGGAGGCCCGGTTCGGCGCTCCGACCGACGACCCGGACGGGACCGCGATCGAGTGGCGCTCGATCGAGTGGACGGTCAGCCGCCGGGCCGGACGAGGCGGCTGGGTGCTGTCCGGTCGGGACATCACCGCCCGGATCACCCTGGAACGTGAACTCGTTGTCGCGGCCCGGACCGATGGGCTGACCGGGCTGCTGAACCGAGCGGCCTTCCTCTCCGTGGTGGACTCCCGGCTGGCCGACAACGGCGGTGCGGCAGTGCTGTTCATCGACCTCGATGGGTTCAAGGGCGTCAACAACACGATCGGGCACGCCCAGGGCGACCTGTTCCTTCGCCGCGCGGCCGAATGCCTGCAACAGGCCGTCGGCCGGTCCGACACGGTGGCCCGGCTCGGCGGCGACGAGTTCGCGGTCCTGCCCCGCTCCGCCGACCTGGCCCAGTCCCGCGCGATCGCGGACGCCGTCGTCACCGCCTTCAACGGGTTCGACGACGGCGCGCACGGTCGGCCCTCGGTCTCGGCCAGCGTGGGCGTCGTGGTCGTCGGCGGCGGACCCGGTCACGGCACCGCGACCGAACTGCTGCGGGACGCCGACCTGGCGATGTACCGGGCCAAGCAGCGCGGGGGTGCCAAGGCGGTCGAGTTCGAGCCGTGGATGTCCGAGCGGGTGCTGGAGCGCTCGCGGCTGCGGGCCAATCTGGAGACGGCGGTCGCGAACGAGGCACTGAGCATCTACCTGCAGCCGGTGATCGATCTGCACACCCGGCGGTGGGTCGGGTTCGAGGCGCTGGTGCGCTGGCCGGTGGGAGCCGAGACCTGGTCGCCGGCCCAGTTCCTGCCAGTGGCCGAGGAGAGCGGGCTGATCGTCCCGATGGGCGCCTGGGTGCTGCGCGAGTCGCTGCGCCAACTGGCCGGCTGGCGCGACGACACCCTCGGGATGGCGGTCAACGTCTCCGCCCAGCAACTGATCGGAACCGACTTCTTCGACGTCACGATGCAGGCGCTCAGCGCCAGTGGGGTGGCCCCGAACCGGCTCACCCTGGAGATCACCGAGCAGGCGGCCATTCAGGATCTCGGCCGGACCGCCTCCCGGCTGGAGTCGCTGCGCTCGGAGGGCGTGCACGTCGCGATCGACGACTTCGGCACCGGGTTCTCGTCACTGCAGTACCTGTCCCGGCTGCCGGCCGACATCCTCAAGATCGACCGCAAGTTCATCTGGGGGCTCGGTCAGCACGCCGAGGACGACGTCCTGGTCCGCTCGATGCTCGGGCTGGCCGCCGAACTGGGACTGGAAGTGATCGCCGAGGGGGTGGAGACCCGCCGCCAGGCCGAGTTGCTGCTGGAGTACGGCTGCCGGCTCGCCCAGGGTTTCCTGTTCTCGCCGCCGCGCCCGATCGAGGAACTGCGCTCCAGCGATCCGTTTGTCAGCCCGGCCCCCGGACCCGGCCACGGTCTGCCCCGGCCTCGGAAACAGGGCTCGATCGGCACCCCGCTGACGCATTTCTAGGCCTCGGAGAATCGCCGGAAAAGCATCGTTTTCCGGAGAAAAGGGCAGTTGAGTCCGGTTCGGCGCCCCACGATCTGGACAGCCGGGTTAGCCTCGGGCCGTGGTGCTCAGCTTCGCCATGGTCGCCGCGGCAGCCCTAGCCGGGTGGTCGTGGCGCACAGTCACGCGTGCTGACGGGCCATTCCGGCCCCGCGAGGCCACCCTGCTGGTCGGCTGGGCGACGTTCTCCGCGCTCGCTCGGCTGGTCGACATGCTGTCCGGCAAGACCGCCGACATCGGTGCCGATCTGCTGCTGCTGACCGCCTCGTGCCTGGCCCTGGTCGCGGTGGCCAGCGTGGTGCGCCGGATCAGCGCCGCGATCGGCGGCCTCGGAGCCGCCGTCGCCGAGGCCGCCCTGAACGCGACCTCCCTGGTCACCCTGGCCTGGGTGCTGACCGGAGCGCCGCTGCGCCCGCCCGTCCCGGCGCTGCTCTCGGCCGCGCCGGCGCTGATCGACCTGGCCACCTGCGCGCTGATCCTGCGGCTGGCGATGCTGGTCCCGGAGGCGGTCAGCCGGGCCGCCAACCGTCGCCGGTTGCTGCTCTGCGCCGCCGCCGTCTGCCTGGTCGGCGGCGGCAACGGGCTGCAGGGGCTGAACGCCCTGGGAGTGCACACCCCCGGCTGGATCATCGACCTGGTGATCGTGCTCGGCTACCTGCTCGCCGCCCGGGTACCCCGGATCCGGAACCTGCCGGCCGCCACCAGCCGATCCGTGTCCGGCTTGCGGATCCTCCCGTACGTGCTGGTCAGCTCCGCGATCGTGGCGGTGTG
>Ga0307513_10001060_pt1 | contig 39978 bp, 43 predicted proteins | sample 15_EM_MG_FD_202174 | JGI IMG/M metagenome (GOLD analysis project Ga0307513, IMG submission 202174) | Populus trichocarpa ectomycorrhiza microbial communities from riparian zone in the Pacific Northwest, United States - 15_EM | ecosystem: Host-associated > Plants > Roots > Unclassified | place...
GTTTCTTTCGGAAGTGAACGAGTAAGGAACACCGGAATCAGTCACCGCGAAGAAAGACTCACATGGCTTTCTTGACCCTTACGAGATCCGCCTGGCGTGTGATTGGGTCAACTGGGATCGTGTGAAGCTTGATCTTCAGGTACGCTGCTCCCTTGTCGAACGCGGCGTGGGCGGAAGCAGGGACAATCCTGAAGGAGGTGTGAGAAGACCATCACACATCCAAAATCACACACCGACATTTCAGGTTCTGTGATGCCCTTGGTCGCACGGGCCCAATCGCGATAGGTCTTTACTGCCATAATGATACTCTCGGTACCACCAGAAGTCATCGTTCCTGCACCAGTCGGATTGTTAAACATCCTACGTACCCGGGTCAGAACTACGGCACGACTTGAGACGAGGTAAATCACTGGACCTTAAACACATGGATACGACTTCGGCTTCCATCTTCCTAATAGTTGGGAACACGTCCGGATGCAATGGGTTGGAAACACAATAACGTTCGTACGCGGCGACAATCAGGTTCGTCAAGTCTTGTCCGCCATCTGCGCATACATTCAACACCTGGCACGAAGGATCGATGGTGGCACAACTCACGATACACGGCACCGCTGATTTTCCCGTCCTTCCAATCATGCAACTTGACACCGCGGTCATCAAAGCTATGGCAGTAACTGTCCATCCTATCCATCTCGGCCAATATCCAATCCGTTGATTGTCCTGCGGGAGGGAGGGAAAGGTGGCGGACGACTTGCGGGCCGGATGGAACGAGTTTCTTCTCGATGTCTCTCCTGGCTTTGGCCATCTGAGGTTCGACCTTGGAGGCCATAGGCGGCAGAGTCAACAGCACCAGCAAGGTCCGCTGTAGAATACACAATATCAGTTTCCACGAGTCGATACTGGGCGAAGCTAACGGTAACGCACTTCGGAAAGCCAACTCCACCCCTCCCTAAAGGTTCCGAGGGTCCCCCTGGCCCTAATGTGTCTCAAAGACTTGACCCCGTACTTGATGGCCACGTAGAAGAAAAGCGCAGTCCTGGCCCGATCGTAGGTAGTGTTGAATCGCGCCTGCAGCAGTGCCGCGAGGCCGACGAGATGCTGCATTGGCACAGAGCCATAAATCGCGTCCATTTCGACCGCGCGTGGTTTCCCGGTGTGGGATGAGAGGCAGAGGATGGAGGTTGTGATCAAGCCTTGTCAGTGATCGGACTTTACGCCCGTTGGGCTGAGCTAGCTATGGGGACATCACGGGGCGTGACGACAGTTCTGGATTCCCGTCACTACTGGCCATGAGCAGCTTACGGATCGTGCGTGGCGCCGATTTCCTATCCAGCGTCTAGACTCTCCGTGCTGATTTTTTCTCCCGTAGCTTTCGCAGGAGGAAGAGAACGGGTCTTCTACGGAAGTCACCTGGGGTGAATTCCACTCAGCGCTGATTGAGGAAGACGACGTGACGATCAATCCTTTTCTCGCAGATGATCAGCAGCGGATAAACACCTTCTCCAAGCTGAACTCACGCGTGCGGAACCTGAATGAAAAACTTGGTGAGCTGAAGGTGAGGCTTCGTCGCACTGCGAGTTACCGGCGCAGCGGGTCGACCTCTTCGATAGCAGGAGAAGGAGGCGTTGGATGATCTCTCCAATGAGCTCGAGTTGGGCGATGAGGATGAGCTTGTTCTGTGCGCTCCACCTTCTCTTCCTCCCCAGACTACACTAAATCGCGGCTAGGTACAAAATTGGGGAATCCTTCCTTCACATCCCGCACGATCGCGCCTTGAAACGCCTAGAGAAGGATAAATCCTCCTTGGACTTGCAGATATCCGATCTATCCGACCGGATTGAAGAGTGCGAGAAGGAGATGCAGAAACTAAAAACAGTATTGTACGCGAAGTTTGGTAGCGCAATCAACCTCGACGAGTGATTCCAACATATGACCGCCTCCGTTCCGACTTTATACCTTGAGTTTGAGGTGCTGGTTTCGGTTACTCTGGAAGGCTCCCCGGTTCAAAACCCCCCGGCGAACGGAACGTTTAACACTGTCGAGCCTGTGCACACGATTTACCACCGGTATCTTCAGCCCGGCAGGTTGCCACTCAAGTTAAATCCACGAAAATAGGTATTATAAATGTGCATGCCAACGATATCGGTACATATATACATTATGAGAAATCTGGAGAGAAATGCGATAGAAACCGATGCACTGGTGATCGAAAACAAAAGACAACGAACAATAAGAACGCGAATAGTGGCCCGGACGGGGAAACGGGCTTCGGTCCAGTGAACAGTGGTTCCCGTCCGTGAAACCGCGTTTCACCACGAAGATCGTTTTCGAGTCTGAGGAGGGAGTTACTACACCTCGATGAAAGCGTCCTCGAACCTGAGGTTTCTAGCACCGTTCTTGCAGTACTTTTTATAATGTCTTTGCAAGGAGTCATCCCTCCTGCTGAGGTTTCCGCCACAGGCGAGACAAACTGCTCGTTTTCCGGTTACCTCGATGTGTCGCTTGCACTCCCACTTTCCCCGAAAGTCCTTATCGCACGCACTACAACACCACTTCCTCCTGATGTGATTGAACACAGGAGTGCCTTTACCACAGCCCGGTTCAGGTGTGGGTGACGGCTCGGGTGATGAGTGGCGCTCTGAGGTCGACGAGGCTTGAGAGAGTGGTGGCGAGGGAGACGGGGAGAAGGGAGGGGTATTACTGAGATGAGACATTAGAGTATTTCGGGGAACATGTCGAAGTGAGGACATACATGCTACTGTGAGAGGTGGCGGGGCTGGCGAAATAGAGGTGATCCAAACCGCCGTAGGTATCTTCGGGCAGCGGGGAGTAGCCCAACCAATCAGGATACCATTGGCCGGGTGTTCCGTTTGCTTCACAAGCCAAATAGTTGTATGCTATTTCTCCCATGAGGATAATATCGTCGGACATCTGCAGCGGTTGTTCAGGATGCTGAGGGACGAGGGAAGGGAGAATCGTACTCACAGTGGGTATAAAAGGATTTGTGGCGAGGTCATCGGCGTAAGTGGCAACCTCACTGGGATGAATCTAACCGGGAGTGGTCGCGAATTAGAGCCTGGTCTCCGATATCAGGCAAAGACATCGGCCACGTACCTGGGGATAAGGGAAGGCTGGAGGGAACATCGTCTGGTCGTGATAGTGGGGGGAGAAAAGCGACCGGAGGGGTGGCAGTCCCCCATGCAGGTCGAGGCCATTTAAATCCTCCGGCCAACCGGAGGCTCATTCCGCGGGATGAGTGCTCGCGCCAACAGGGATGCTTCCCGTTGCTCGAAGATGGAGCGACCTGCCTAATTAGGCCATTTGCCTTATATGGTGAATTGAACTTGCCCTAAAGTCCTCGTGGGGTGGGTCCTAGGGTTTTTGGACTCCGCTCGGCCGGCACGCCACACGGGATCTTGCGGTGCGGTGTATTCCGACAGCGGGGAACCATCTGAGAGACACAGGATTGGACGTGCATGGTTTGAAAACGGGCCAGATATAGTCCAGACGGAGGATAGAGGATGAAGGAGCAGGTTCGGGGGACATACGGTGTGAAGCGGGGGGAGGACAATGCGGCGAGGGGGGGTCGGGGACGGACAAGCGAACGGTTGCCCCCCGGGACTAAATAGGGCACGAAACCCCAGCCACGGGTGTGGCGGAGGTGGGACAACACGTGGATATCAGTCAACGAGGATATCCATCCCAGGTTAGATTCGCCGGATTCCTGTACGCTGTGGCTCGTCTCCGCGGCTCGCCTTCGCAACACCCGAGTCGGCGGACAGATACCACAACCCTCCCATCAAGTCTAAGCTAGCCCAGAAGGGCGTCCTGACGAGAAGTTTCCCATCCTCGATTCTCGCTACTTTCGTCGCGGCAGCGGCACACGGCCAATGACCACAGCAGTGACTTTCGTTTGTCTATATGATTGGCATCTCGGATTAAACTCGTCGAGAAACCGGATCGGGCTCCTGTGCACAGAATGACGATCTGCCAGACTCGGCATACCTCACGAGAACCCCTACCGTTGTCTCAGAGGTGCAAGCCGAACCACAGGCCGGGGCTTGGGATCTGTTGGATAATTGAAATCGTCGGTTGGTTCAAATATCGCACAGTAGCAGAGGAAGTGCGAGGGATCAAGAGGAAGCCAGAAACCTGGCGAAACGTGCAGGTGCGAGCTCGGGGAGTACGATGAGACGGACCGATTTCTGGTGACCAGCAGGCGGAGTGGTGTTGGAAGACATCCGTCCGAATGACGACGGGGTTGGGGATTCGCAGGTGATTTCGATTCGCACTCGTTGCCAACCGGAGTCTGAGTTTCAAGTCAACTGAATGGGTGGGACATTCGCAACACCATCGGCCCCTCGGAGTTTCCAACTTCGGGTTTCCCACACCCCGCTTCCGTCTCTCACCCCGGCGGTCCTCGATCCTAGGTCAGTCGATTCCTTATTGGACGCCCTCGTTTCGTCTATGGGGACTCACTGCGCTCAGAAGATCCAAGTCCATCGAACCTGGGAGCGACAATCAACCCCCGTCTCGCGTTCCATCGGAAACCAAGATGTCATGTTCCCTCCCTCAAGAGATAACAGACCTGATCATTGACCATCTACACAATGAACCGACAACGCTCAGAACTTGCTGCCTCGTCTCGAAATCGTGGATTCCGCGGGCCCGGAAATACCTCTTCGCTCATATCAAGTTCTACCCTTCAGTGGGTCGCCTCGTAAGTCGCTGGAGGAAAACCTTCCCGGATCCTGCCAACTCCCCTGCACATCATACGAGGACTCTGTCCGTCTGCAATCCTCTCCTCATCACCACCGCAGATGTAGATACGATTCTCACCTTTTGTGGTGTTGTGTGTTTGAACATGGACACCGACTTGATGCAGGATCAAGCAGTCTCTCTCGTCCCGTTTCACGGGTTGTCCCCCGTTATGAGGTCGCTCCGCCTTACTTTCGCCACTCTCCCGTATTCAAAGATTTTTAACCTCATCCTTTCCTTTCCTCTTCTCGAGGACCTCGTCTTGGTTTCTCGCAGCCGTAGGCGTGAGGATCGAGAGTGGAGCACTCCTTCGACCTCATCCAGACTTACCGGGTCCCTCGAGTTACGTCTGGCTGAGGGAATTCAACCTATTACCTATCGATTGTTAGACCTCCCAAATGGCATCCATTTCACGAAACTCGTGGTGTCATGGATCTCTGGAGAAGATGTCGGGTCAACGACGGATTTGGTATCGAGGTGTTCTGACACCCTTGAATCCCTTGACGTTGCCAGTTACCTTTGTGAGCTTCCTTCGTCCCCCATGCCCGATCAATACCTTACTCCCATATGCAGACTCGTCCGAGACGCCCCCACTTGACCTCTCCGAAGCAACAAAACTCCGAGATGTCGTGTTTCGGTGCAAAAGGTCCAAGGTCGACTGGGTCACCACGGCGCTCCATACCGTCAAGTCCAAGGACATACAACGGATTTCATTGGACCTATCTCGTAACGTCTTCTGGCAAACGCTTCCTAATGAATGGTCGCACCTCGACCGCTTGCTGGTGCAATTCTGGGCTTTGCACTCGCCTAGTCTAAAGGTCATGTACGAGTCGACAAGGGGATGGGAGGACCCGAGGAATCACGTGGCAAGGGTGTTGCCAGTGCTGACGAGTAGAGAGATTATTGACCTGGTTGAGTATCCATACGTCGAACAACCTTTTCCGAGCTACACCGCACCATTTATTTAGTGGGGCAAACAGTAGGGAGTCAACTCGATGTCAGTATGGACGGGCTACTATCTATTCTTGGAGTATCTTTTGGTCGCTGAAATTACCCTTGCCGCTGTGCCGTGATGGGAACCATCTAATGCGATCCCGAGGTGTGAAGTCTACACTCCGGATCACACTGAAACTTGCGTGTGGTTACTCTATGGTCGGCGAAATTCGAGATAAATATAAGCGCATCGTGAGGCGTGCGTAATAATTACCCGCTCCTTGAAACTCACAGCATGGGAACGAATCCAAACACCGAAAAACAGGAGGGCTCATTCTTCTCCAGAATAAGTACATTCCTGGGGTCTAATAGGACTCCTGCTTGCAACCTTGGGCCGATTGGATATCCAATCCCAAATCCCAGCGACAAATCGCAACCCGTGAAGAGATAGTTGAGAGTGCGTGGAAGAGGGGACTTGGCTGGATTCGACCAAAGTGTGAATTTAGCCTCCTATAATAAAGTTCCGTACTGCGCCGCGGTATGCAGCTCTCGGAACAGCTGGGCCTAAACACGGTACCCGTCCTTTGGTGAGAGGGGGGCTTGGATGGAACGTATAATCGAGAAAATTGCGAAATTCCGGGAACTTGGGATGTGCGCCGCTACGTATAGGCATGTGTTCGGTCACCGTGACTGTTTCGACCAAGCCACAACGGTGGGGTCCGAGGTGCAAGAGACCAGAGGACGACACAACTCCTCCGGGAGGGGGTGGGATGGTTTGTTGAGGGATCAAAGAGAGGCGTTCCTGGGGCTGGTGGTCCGCCGTCGGAATGGGGTATCGTGGTCGCGGGACGTTCGTCGGAGTGCTCTCGTTACGCGTGTTTCCCTTCGTAGGACTAACTCACGATGAAGTGAGTCTCAAGCACCCGCAGACCCGCCCTCACTTTTATCGAGTTTCAGCATAGACCGAGGGATGGACTTCAAGGCGTTCGGGGCACGTTATGGTGGAATATGCTTGGATGCTTGGAGGAAGAGAAGAGGATTTTCATCTGTAGGCACGTTGGTTGCTGCGAGAGTTCCAGAGTCAGGTGCGGACTTCGTGGTTACCTCCATAGGGTGGAGGGACGTACTGCAGAGTTGGGTGTGGTGACGTGATCAAGAGCGAACTTGGACGCCGAAACCTCGCATCTTCCGCCACTTCCCATGTTCCTGCAATTCCCCGACCCCCTGCTTGCCTCGACTGGAAAACCTTCCCCGCCCTACGCGTTATGGTTCTCGTCACGGAATTGAGCCACGCACACGCGTGACGCGGACTGAACTCCCCAAGTGACGTCGATGAGTACTTGAGACTGTACTTCTGGATCCCCTTCCGTGCTCTCGTTGGCTCACCGCTGTCCCGCGTTCGACGTCAGCCTCAAGGACCCCTGTCGTACCCGTTGACCTCCTCCGGAACCAACCGGCGCGGTTTACCCTCGGGTGCATTGGAAATCTCCACACTTCCGGTCCCCTGCAGTGGCACAAGGAGAACCTGATATAAGACCAACAACGGTCTCAAGACTTTATCCCTTGTATTTCGTATCAAGAGACTGTTTCCTTCCCTTCAAAGTCTATCAGCGTTTGTCCTCCGGGCCAACGTTCGTCGGGGACGAACCAAAGCCGACCGGCCATAGGAATGATCTCCCTGCGAGTTATACAAGGTTTCGCGGATCAGGTGGCTTGACTGTCCTGGCCGTCAGACTACTGCGGAGCTCTCGACTCGAAACAACCTGCTGGTTGTCGGATACCCCCTCGGGTGTCAGTTAACAATACGCCGACGCGGGGGTGGCCGGGCAGCCGTGTCCCACCGCGTGTAGTGAACCCTGGCTGCCAAAACGATGCGATGTTCTCGACTTTTGTGGGCTATTTGGTCACTGTGCCTCCCGTTGGATACGATTTTTGGGACCGATCACAGGGTGCAGCTGAGGAACCTGGCTGTCGACCACGTTTTCGTGTGTCTGGTTGAAACCGTTCTGTTTGATCTCTAGGGGCTTTGCGTCAATAGGTCCATTGGCAAGGATTGGCACCGGAGTCGTGTTGAATGGGGACCAGGTACTCACCGATCGTCCCCTCCGTCCGAGCCACTTCTGCGAGGCCACCTACTGACTTGAGGGAAAGTCCAACATTGTAACGCGTGGCTGTCAGTGTCCTGGCCCTTGCGAGCTCTCTTGCTTCGAGCTCGCATTCATTGGGCCCTTCGAGGATCTGATGACAGGTGATCTTCCGCATTGAAGACATACAGTAGGAAGGCCACCTTCCCCATTCATGCGGACACGGTAGCCTGCGTGTTCTCATATGGGCCGCTAACAGCGATTTGCTGGTCCATCCCTTTGGGTTGCTTGTTCGCCGTCGATCCTTCAACGTTTGCCGGGGCCCTTACGTTTTGGGGTTCAACAACCAGACCGTGGATCAGCGGAGAAGGACGCGCGCATCAGAACTTTCCGGTCCCACCGAATGGCAAACCAGCATGTGCCCCCGTTTGTTAGCCATTTTCGTCGATTTTCTCACAGTCCATCCCAGTACTAATAGGTCGCCGCAATCCACTTCCCTTTCACTCAGCCTCCAGGCTTCACCGATGTTTTCCTTGGTCGCCTCTTCAAGCTCCTCTCAACACTCTTCTGATACTCCAATCAGCACGTCTTATCCTCTCCGGTCTCTGATCATATCTGCTCATCATTAACACAGGTCCGCCTCCAACCCGCGAAGCACGATCATATATCGCGTTTCCAGTCCCCAGGGACGCCCTTTCCAAGTAGGTTCCATCTCCTTTGCTCGGATCCCCCGCCACTTATTGATGTGGGACGTAGTTCGTTCGACGATCGCGACGCTGTGGAACGGTGGCGAAGTTCCACCCATGTAACGGGCCCACTGTTCGTTACCATCCTCATCGCTCAGTATCCCGTTTTCTAACCGTTTTGTTGCGCAGGGATACTTCCTGCTCGCGCCGGTGGGACTCTAGCAGGTTCGTTTTCCTCGCTGCGGCGCGATGGCCGTTCCGTGTTGCTCACTATCCCTACCAGCATGATGGGGCTTCCCGCCCGCGAAGACCGGCCACACTCAAACTCGTTGTTTGCGAGTCGCACTCTCCCTCCCCTCCGTCCACATCTGCGTTCTCAGCCATACCCCCTGCTCCGACCCTCTGGGTGGTCATCCCCTCCGTGTCCATGGGGTGACGATGGCTATCTTCGTCGTCTTCACATCCAGGGGGAAGACCGGCCACTGTACCCCGTCCCCCCTTCTCCCCTCGCAACCTCTTCAAGCGAGGATAGCTACAATCAACAGTAAGTTGTGTTGTATTCCCTTCTGCGATGTAGACTTACACCCACGTAGGTGGCCTTCCATGGTGTGTTCCCCTTCGGAGAGAAGGATTTCGCTCGACGTTCAAAGGTTTGTCTCGGTTTTCTTCCCGCCTGAGTACAGGGTTTCCATCTGATCCACATCCAAAGTCCCCGCCACTACCTGCAGGAACCATTCCACACTCCCCTCGTCTCTCCCAATGCCCATATCACGTTCATGATCCCGCAAACGGGACCAACTCCACCCATCAACTCCGGATCCGAGTCGCGACGGCGCCGAGGGTTCCGCTCGCACCACCCTCCCCTGCCCCCCGAGGGCGCCCCGCAAATGCGATGTGGATGGATTGGATGTGGGGAACAGCTTGTTTACAACCAGCAAGCGATCTCGCAGCATGTCAACGGGACGCATAAGAGGAGATTGCCGGAAATGATCTGTCAATGGGAGAAATCGGGTGGGGGTATATGTGGGGCAAGTATGCAACCTAATCACCTCCGGAGACATACCCTCGATATACACACCGACTTGATGATCGCGTGGTGTGAGTGGTGTGGGGAGGCGCAGAGGAGGGATGTCATGTCTCGGCATAAAAAGAGCTGTGAAAGGCGCAAGGGCAGGCTCCCCAAGTAGAGTAGAATATATATGTAATTTCTTCTTCCTTGTTGGATGGGTGGTCATAGTTGTACAATTATCTACCCTGAAATACAATGTTTTCATCACACAACCCAACGACCCTGGATCCAATGCAACCATGGGAAAAGCTGGTGAACCACCTGAACTGGGACTTCAACCAGGAGTCCTTATGAGAAGTGTTTTACTCCTACAGAGTTCCTCCCTCAAAGTGTAAAAAAGACTGGTGAATAATAAAACTTCCCTAGGTCCCGGCTGGGGGGTTGGGGTAATACCCTTCAGGGGGTCCTGAGGACAGGTGGGTCTTGTGAGAAATAGCTGGAAGGCTGCGTATGCAGCTGACACTAAGAGCGGCAATGGAGGGAAGGGACAATGACAGAGAGGACAATGGAATGGATTCGAGGGGAAGTTGTCCTGTATCTACAATTGTAGTATGGAAATATATAGTACAAAAATCAACAATGATGTAGGAATCCTGAGGGTAGGATTACAATAGCCTCAGGACAATGATTGAACTCAGTCCTTCACACCCTGGGGTTCCCCCTCCATCAGATGACACAACCATGTAAATTCCCCTCCATCACACATCTCCCCTAGCACTACTGGTAAGCACACTTTGATATAAAACCCATGACAATGGTGTCACTCAGTGACACTGAGCTAGTGGGAAGCCCATGTCAAAGGAACTCAACTGAAAATTCTCAGCAGGCCCTTCAGGTAGTTCAGGGGGGCCTTGTAAGTGTGTACACTGTCAAGAAGAAAAACCTGTTTAAATTTTTTTATAATCAACAAAAGCACAAGACATTAATGTTGAACCAGAGGCTTCCTTTAGCCCCTCAATAGTCAACCAGTTACATTAGTAAACATGGCAAGAACTTATTTCTTACTTTCCTGACCTTATTCAGCACTTTTTAGCAGGTTACTTGGTTATTTGTTGTTGCATAACATAGGTCCTGTCAGGAATGATGCCTGCTTGTTATTCACTGGGCACCAGATGAGTAGTGTGGAGAGGGTGGTTTGGGATGAGGGGAAGAGGAGGAGTGTGGTCTGGTTGGAGGTTAGGAGATCAGTGATTGTAGGGATGGACAGGTTTCCAGAACTTGTCCACAAAGTTGGCAAGAGTATGGGAGAACAACCAAAACTCTTTGGTTTGATCATGAAGGTCAGAGATTTCACTAATCCAGGCGATGCCATGTCCAGGTAAGGCTGTTGGGAAGTCCCACCAACTGACTATGCAGGACTCACACTTATAGATGGGGTGTCAATCAATGAGTACCTGAGGTACGTTGGTATGGTAGGCTGGTGTCATGATTTTGCCATTTCTGCACAACTTTAACACTCTTTAATGCCTTTGGCACATGATTTGACATCATGAGAGCAATTCATGTGATCAGAGATCACACAATTTTTGGAATCACATGACACTAGATGTCATACTAACATATGGGACTACTAATACAGGACTATTTAGGGAACAAAAGGAGGGGGGTCAATGTTTCCAAAATATTTCCAGCATATTCCTAATGGGCACATGTTGAGAACATTGGGCCATTTTGGACACATCTTGATTACATTGGCACATTGTAAATGTGTTCAGCATGAGCCCAATTTTTTTCACTTTGATCAGCATGTGATTTTTGGGTGCATGTTGGGAACATTTGAGGAAGAATCCTGGAAACATTTGAAATGTTATTTTGTAAACACATGTTGGACAAATGGTAAGGTAACATTTGAAATGTTTCCAGAATGTATCTAGTGGTAAAGGGCTGAGTAAATTGGACCAGTGTTTTCAATGTATTCACAATGTAATCACTGGTTTCCATAGGCCCTCGCCCCCAGTGAGTAGGACTGGAAGATCCAGTCTCTCCCGGAGTGACAGGGTCGACATCATGGAGGTCGCAGTAGTGAGGGGCTGGAGGGAAGAGTCCACAGGAGGAGCGAGAGCCAATCTGTTCCAATAATTGACCAATAGGCGTCCAGTGAGATTCCACATAATGCGTCAATAAAGCTTGACACATTACTGACAACCGTTTGGTCTCTCCCAACTCCACTTCTAAAGCCTCAACCTTCTTCCGAGTCTTGTGCATTATCAAACCCATACCATCCACCTGTTGTTCCAACTCATAAATACGAGAAGCCTGAGCATCTTGAATGGCTATCGTGTTAGAATGGAGTTGACCGGCAACTTCCTCATTCATCCGAAGACAAATGACTTCCGCCACCACATGAGAGAGTTCGGTAGGAGGGCACTGGTAAATGTCGTGCCCTTGCTGATACGATAAGTCAATCTATAACATGAGGTAAGCTCCCAGACAAATCCCGGACACTTTACCACACGCACCAATGAATCCGAGCCATCATGGAAGTCTTTGTTGTCCATGCCCCAAACCTCTTTCTGTTGTCCAACAGGCATGGTGAGAGTGACAGTGACGGGGGGAGCAGACATAGTAGTAAGAGGGGAAGAACTTTAAGAAGAGTGTTGAGAGGTTTTGATGGGGGGGAAAAGGAAAGGCAAACTGGAGAAAGAAACCAGCTATCGCCTGAGTATAAATAATAAAAGAAAACCCTAACCCTGAGTCACCAGATCTTAGGTTCCATCAAACCCCTCCACCAAATATTACCTGATTAGTTCATAATTGGAGGGGAGTTTTAGATCCGGGAATTTCTCCCCGAAACACCATCAAACTTCTCAGAAGACACAGCCCCATCAATGCGCAGCACTTCCCATCAATCAGAAAGAAGGTACAGCCCAAGAAGGATGTTCTATTTATTAATAGGAAATAGGAATGTTCCAGAAGTATCCAATGACTCATTAAGTAGACGCCTCCAAGGGAGAGTAGAACTTAGCCACAGAAAATACTTGATCATGTGACCAGGAGTATATAAGGACGAGCCCCTCTGGCTCTCTTTTCCCCTCATCCTCAATCTTCTCTGTAACCTCTACTCCAACCAGTGAGTTGGATACCTCTCAATAAAGCATTTTTCATCCTTATACTAACATACTTAGCAGGAGTCTCCTGCTAGTGTATGTTGCCTCCTCAACTCCCTAACCCCAACCTCATCTCCCCTTTCCCACTCCCTCCAATCGAAGACATAAGGCCTTATTTGTGGAGTCAACGCTTGCTGACAAGCCTCAGTGTTAACCAGACCAGAGGCCAGCTCGTGCACTGTCCCTACTATAAACCCTTCTCGTCATTGGATTCCGGAGCCCCTGCCCCACCTTTCCTCGCCACCGCTGATCACTACTTTGAGTGGAGATCAGTTTACACTAATCACCCTCTTGCAGTAATCACTTTCATCGTTCACCCGGCTTTTTCTCAGGAGAAGCCCCTCGTACACATCGACCAACATCCCCTCTTCCTCTGTGAGCCTTGCGTTATCAGTTGGTGGGACTTCCCAACCGCACTTCCTGGAGAAGTTGTTGCCTGGCTATAAACCCAAGCCGACCTCTACCCCCAGGAGGAAAGCTTCTGGCTATTTTCACACGCACTTGCGGATTTTGTTGATAAATTCTGGAAGCCGGTCTTCCCCTATGATCATTGATCCCCTAACCTCCATCCAGATCGAGCTCCTTGACTTCCCCTCACCCCAAACCACCCGTCGCTTACTACACCTCTGGTGCCCACCGATTAGTAAGCAGGCATCAACCCTAACACGCATGGAGATGGCCAAGGCATCGGATGGAGTTGGAGCTTTGGAAGGCGGGACCTTAGCTGAGGAGGTTGCAGAGAGCGTTCTTGCCGAGGACCAAGGAGAGGTCCATGACTTCGAGGGGAACACCCATGATGATTAGAATACTTGTGTATCGTTGTGGAGGCCAATTGAGCCTAGTGTACCAATATGATGTCTTCTTTCTTGTTTTGTTGCATTGTGTGTCGTAAGAGAGGGAGAAATGGAAATGAAGGGAGTGTGAAAGTTGAGTTGGTTGTAACTGGGTTGCAAATGTCTTGTGTTTTTGTTGATTATAATTTTTTAAAATGGGGTTTTCTTCATAACAGCAAATGCGCTGACAAAGGCCCTGCCTCACCTCCCCTACCTATTGGTTTGAAGACCTCTACCCACATTTGTGGTTCATTGTTGTCTCTGTTTAGCAAGGGCAAGCTACTCAAGAATTGGTTAGTAACTCCTGGTTGGAGTTGTTTCCTGGAGAAGGTCTTGGCGCAGAGTGGCCCTGACAGAGATCATGTCCATGGTACCGCTTCAAAGGATGGACAATTGGCGGAGTAGGGTCGTCTGGAGGGTTGATGCTCATTGGTGGGAGTTGGAAGTCAAGATTCCTTTGGAATTGGAATTGGGAGATCAACTTGTGAGTATCCTGACTGATAGCTGTCAGGGCCACTCTCGCCCTAAGCTCCTAAGTGCAACAGAAAAGACTCTTCCTAGTCTAACCCTCTAGTCTCTATCAAGGACTAGGCAGTTCCAGTAGGTATCCGTTCCACAAAGGACAATAGTGAGCATCCCAATAGTGTATCCCTATAAACAGGGGCACTAGAGTTACTAGATGATGCTCACCACAAACTTGAACAACGAGGGAGAAGGACTTGAGTTGTCTGTTCGATCGAGGGGATGAGTGAAGGAGAGTGAAGAGGATGGGTTTCTTAGCAGAAAAGATCTCACTTGTCTGTAACAGCACTGAGGGCTGAGAAGTGTCAGGGCCACTCTGCGCTGAGACCTTCTCCAGGAAACAACTCTATCTAAGAGTCACTAACCGTTTCTTGAGTAGCTTGCCCTTGCTGAACAGAGACAACAATGAGCCACAAAGGTGGATAGAGGTCTTCAAACCAATAGAGGGGAGGTGAGATAGGGCCTTGCACAACGCTAGATGATGGGTCAAGGAGGCAGGGGATGCACTGGTAGAGGAAAGTGATAGTGGAGTGGAAGAGAACAGGCCGGGTGTCCTGTATCTTGCAGTAAGTCTCTGAACTTGTCCGAAGAGAGTCTTCAGGCAGAGGAAATCCTGCAATAACAAAACTAGTGAATACAAGCACTATCTAAGGTCCTTATATACTACAGGGTGGCCTGTGACAAGTGACGAGTAACGCTGAGTCAAGAGGATGACCTAAAGTCATGATGAGTCATCAAAGGAATGAATGTGGGTCATGGGAAAATTAGAACAAAGGGAAAGGGGATCGTGAGAATTCCATGACAAAGGGGGAACTGAGAAGCGTGGGAACAACCAATAAGAAAAGGGAAAAGAAGTGACACCATTGTCATCAAGGAGACTGATGGAGGAACGTGGGAATACCCAATAGGAACATAGGGAAAGTGGTACCACTTGAGTTGTCAGGGGAACTGATGGGATCAGGTGTGACGTGTCCTGGTTGGGAAGAGGTAGATAAAAGAGGGTGTCCTAGGGTGCCAACTCATCATCCGCTCATCTTCCAAAACCAACAAACCTAGCTTCAGTCTACCATCTCCTCATCTTCTCCTCTTCTACTGCCATGCCTAGAATCTGTCACGACACCTATCATATCCATGAGGTTTCTGTTTCCTGTACTGACCACGGGAGGTACCCCCACTCTCGTGACAATGTTATCGATCCCTACCCCAAGAGCACCACCATCATCGACTGTTTAGATGGTGAGGGGCAGGGTTATATCGACAACCCTATGCCGGACTTGTACAACAAGGACTTCTTGTGGGGGACTGCCATCCAGACTGCTTGGCTCCAGAATGATCAAAGGGTGCTACACCTGAAGAGGGATAGAGTGTTGGATCGTCTCATCACGATGGGAGTACGGAATATCAATGAACGGTATGAACCAGGTATGTCCACTAGGGGGAGGAGTATTCCTACCAGCTTGGAGATGAGGCACGTGTCCTCAATTGGGAGTCAGCTGCTCAGCCATATTAACATCTTGGAGAAGGAGGTTGGTGAAGGCATCAAACATATTTGTAACGTTGATTAACCTTTCTCCAAGGTGCACCGGGAACGTGCTGAGCGTAAGGAGATAGAGGAGGCCTTCAAGAGGCAGGCTTTGAAGGTGGATGAGGTTCTTCAGCAGAACCAGGAACTTGGTGTTCGTCTGGTTGACTTGGAGAAGCTCTGGGTGGCAGAGGAACAGTTCACCGTGGAATTGCGTGGATGTGTCGAGGCACTGCAGGTTCATTTGTCTCCTGGGGAAGGGTATTCCCTTGTTGACAACAAACATTTTTAGGATCAGGTCTGCAAGTGTGGATTATCCGGGAGCAGGGAGGTTCCTATTGAGGTATTTGGTGGTTCTTGAATCGTTTTGCTTCAGGGAACTTATCCAAAACTTTCTAGGTCCTGGATGACAAGTTGGAGTACACCTCCTATCCTGCTATGTCCGAGGAACAGCCGGTGTTGGGTCTGAACGTGGCCCACTGTTCTGGGTGCACTGGGGAGCCTTCAAGTGCTCCGTCTCCTGATGCTTTGCCTGTGAGGGCAGAGATTCATCCGGTTCATACTAGGCAGAGGGCTTTCCGTCGTAGTCATCGTGGAGATCCACTGACCAGGTACCTGGTACCAGGTGGTTCGCTCTTCCAGCAGCGATCAGCATCAACGGAGAGTAGTCAACCAAGGGCGTCTAGAGGATTGTCTCCCACTGACTCCTCCCAGGGTGGAGAGTCCGGGTTGTCTGGGGGAGTTACCCGAGCATGGTCCGCCTAGTAGGTACGAGGTAGAGAGGGTCTTGCTAGGGTACGATGTCCTTAGATGGTCTTCCTATGCTGAGTTCCGAGAGGCTGTGTGTTATGAGGTGGAGATGGAATGGGTGGTAGATACCCTTGTAGATACCCATCTTGTACTTCCCAATCTCCCCAAGTAGTCCAATGGCGATCTTGGTGTCCAGTCATGAAGTGTGAATTGTGAAATGAATAAAAGAGTGTGGGGTTGTAAGGAGGAAAAGGTCCAAAAGATGTAGAGACATAAAGAAAAAGAGTCCGAAAATCGTGCACGATGACAAGAAGGGGAGAGGATTTCCTAAGATTCAAAAGCTAAGCTCCATGGTTGATGAACAGCCTGTTCTGGAGTTGGGGGTGGTTCCATGCTCAGGATGCACTGGGGAGGTCTCTAGTGCTGACTCTCCTGAAGTGTTGGAGGTGATGGCCGAGATCCTTCCGGTCCGTGTTGGTCAGCGTGCTCGCCGTACCGGTCGTAGACAACCTCTGATGGGATGTTTCTTTCTAGGCGAGTCGTCCTGGGAGCAGCGATCTGCGTCGCCGGAGAGTCGTCAACCAGGCTCGTCTCGAGGACCACCCTCCAGTGACACCCCCTCGAGTGGAGAGTCCGGGCTGTTTGGGGGATCTGCTTCTGGAAGGGCCTCAGAGTAGGTTCAATGTTGAGGTCTGGTGGTTCGGGTATGATGCCCTGCAATGGTCTTCGTATGCCGAGTTCCGAGAGGCTAGACAGCTAGAGGCAGAGATGGAAGAGTTAGTAGACATTCTTGTAGATACCCATCTTGTGTCTCCCAATCTTCCTGAGTAGGCCTTCCTGAATGATACCCTCTTCTTGTGTCATGAAGTGTGAAAGAAAATGTCCGAGTAAGGAATGTGGGGGTTTTGAAGGTAAAAGAGTCCAAAGGATGTAGAGACATAAAGAAAAAGGAGTCCGAAAATCGTGCGCGATGACACTTCGTACCACAGTGAGGTCCTTGACTTTGATAACAATACTCTCGACGCATAGTGTAGGGTTCGTCATATTTTGTAAAAATATTGTTTGTTGAATGAAAGAATGTGTTTTCTTGTTCTTGATGAGTGTTCGTAATGTCTTGAAGACCGTATGCATGATCATCATGTGTTGTGTGAAGAAGTTTTGAAATTTTTATGCAGTTTTCAAGACATGTAGCAAATGCGCTGACAATAGCCACGACTCATCGTCTTCATCGCCTGGTTTGTCGTCTTCTTCCCCAGACACTGGGGGCAGAGGGGGTCTTACCTGGCAGGCAAACTGAGAGTTTGTTGAGAGTTTGCTCTCAATTTGGTCTCAATTTGCCCAGTGGGTAAGTTGTGAGCTCTTTCAAAACTTACTCACCACTTTGATCTCAATTTGATCAGTGGGTAAGTTGTGAGTTTGTTCAAAAAGAACCTGTCAAATTGCCCACCAGGTATTCTTTGAATGAACCCCCTGGGTTCTTTCACAATTTTGTTCAAAACTTACCCACAATTTGCCTGAGCCACTCATTGAGAGTTCTTTCAAAAAATGCCCAGAAATTTGATCACAATGTACTCAACCATATACTCAATGGGTTCTTTGAGAGTTTGTGGTAAAATTGAGCCACATTGAGAGTTTGTTGTGGGTTTGTTGAAAAGAACCCACCAGGCATATTGTGGTCAAATTGGTGGGCATTTTTTGAAAGAACTCTCAATGAGTGGCTCAGGCAAATTGTGGGTAAGTTTTGAACAAAATTGTGAAAGAACCCAGGGGGTTCATTCAAAGAATACCTGGTGGGCAATTTGACAGGTTCTTTTTGAACAAACTCACAACTTACCCACTGATCAAATTGAGATCAAAGTGGTGAGTAAGTTTTGAAAGAGCTCACAACTTACCCACTGGGCAAATTGAGACCAAATTGAGAGCAAACTCTCAACAAACTCTCAGTTTGCCTGCCAGGTAAGACCCCCTCTGCCCCCAGTGAGAGTGGGAGTCTCATAGTGTTGCGAACAAATTGGCCAAAGAGTAATCCTGTTATAGTCTTCTTGTAGTCGGCCCAATTGAATAATCCAATGCGCGTTTGTCTTGTCCTTGGTGTGAAGGAAAAAAGAGAAAAGTATGTACTTATATAAGTTATGTCATGAGTCTATATAAGTTGGGGCCTGGGAAGTGAAGGAAAAGTGCTAAATAAGCAAGAAAAGGTGAAGATAAGTGAAGATAAGTGGTCACCAAAAATAAGTATTTTGCTCTTTTGCTGATGAAAATGAAAGAAAAGTTCGAGAATGGGCTTCAAAAATACCAAAATCCTGACATTGTTACAGGAAGGGATTGAGCTGGAACTCAATGTTCTGGGTTGGTCATACTGTCAAGTCATTGATGGACAATTCGAGTACTGTCCTTGTAGTGTATATCATAAACATCATGTTCTTCATGACATTTTTGTAGAGGATCACTCTTGTAGTGGTTGTGAACATTGAATGTACTTGTAGTTCTTGTTTCAATCTTATCCATGACTTTCTTCCTGTTCTTTATGTCACAAATCTCAATTGTGATTTGTTTAATTTGATTGATCAAATCTTGAGTTCGTGACATTGCCCTCCTCAGATGTGCCACTACATGGTGCACCAACCCCATTCTCCCCTCAACCATGCTGTAGGAGACCTACAATACATTTTTTGTCCATTTAAACCCACCAAACATGGTGGGGACTTGTGCCCTAGTGCTGCTACAGTTGATGTAGATCATGCTTGAAAAGTGGTGCAGAAAAAATAAGTTAGAGATAAGTGCAGATAAGTGAAAAGAGTGATCATGAGTTTTTCTGATGCTGATCAGGTTCACTCAGGTTCATTCCTGCTCACCCGATTTCTCACTGGGAGTGATTACTCAAGGATGTGGTACAAGTACATACAAAACTAGGCCACAAATCCAGGAGACCACTACACAACCTTTGTGGTTTCAATCGCTTCGAGCAGGAGAGCCTTCACCTTCAGGAAAATCTTTCGGGGGTCTACTTCTGATGGTATCTCCACACGTTTGACAAAATCTTCCAAACCATTCTTGGGGTCATTGATGTCCAATTCAACAACCCCCTTTTTCCTCATGTCCTGTACATAAGCATCAATTGCGGCCCAAGACGTTATCAGCCCCCTAATTACGGCGGAGTATTGTGCATGATGTCCTGGGCCCGGAGAAATGCGACCGTAATTGTAGGAGAGGGCTACCTTCGAGTCTTGGTGGGATCTGGAGTCGCCCGTAAACCATGATTCGACCCACGGTGGCCAAGAGATCTTGACGGAGTGATTCTCGTACTTGATAGTGACGGCAAGCAGGCAGGCGAGCACCCACACCAACGATTCCGCGTCGTGCCGGTACATTCGAGGAATATGTCGTCCATCTTCGTCACGGAGAAACTCGAGGGCCGCAAAGGGGTCAGCGACAATTCGATCGCTGTTGGTGGTCGGGACTTTATCCCACGAGGCGAGATCGTAGTCATTCAGGACTCCCTCCAATTTTCCAGTCGGGGAGACCCTGTACATCAGACTGTTGAGGCTGATATCCCCATGATGGATCCCATTGACCCAGAGTCGGTAGTGACCTGACAGATCCGTGTTAGTGGATGGTCGTAGAACTGCACAAAAAAACACCTACATGCAAAACACTCCCAGAACGCATCCCACAGCTGCTCTCCCCTCAAGTCGTGGATGGGTCGTAGGCGATCCATCACCACTAGGCGGAGCGTCCGCGTTCCTGCCTGCTTGTCGTCTTGCAAGTCCAGGAAATCCCGGATGTACCGAGTCGAGTACTGGTCGAAATCGCGAGCGTACTTGACCTCAGGGACATGACCCCTGATGAACTTGTCCGTCTTCCCCAACGTCCGGGCGTGCGTCACAATCTCCCACTCTCGGTTTCGCCATGTCTCCGGCCAGTAGATCTTGAGGACAAGGTTATGAGCTTTGATGATGTCGTCACGGGCCCTTCGATAGTCGTCTTCAGAATCCCCATCTACCATGGTTTCAGCGGTGTCACCCCCTACCCCGCTCTGAGCTCCGACGTGTCTCTCCTCCGCCAGCCCACTATTTCCCTTCCTCCCAGTGCTGGCACCGATAACCGTTGTCGCTCTCCCCAGGAGGGACCACCCGGAATATACTCCATCTTCCGGGTAGAAGTCAACACCCACCTCCTCTTTCCTGAGCGCGCCACCCTCAGTGACAGAGTGCAACAAAACGGAGTGCTTCTCCGAGCCGAGCTCAGGGATCTCCCCCCATTGACGGCGTCCGAACCGCTGAAGGACGAGGAGCAGTACGAGTACAAGCGGGAGTTGTTCGGAAAGGTCGATAAAATCAGAGGTGATGACCCCTTCCCTATCGAACCATGAGACCCAAAGCAAGTGATCTAGCAGGCGGCATAAACTCCTTGGGCCCTACACGAGCATCCCGGGACTCACTACGGAAAAGTAGATTCAGCGTATGGCTGATCGTGCATGAATCCGACAGTTTCTCTCCTGCATATACCCCGGTCTGCCTCAGATGAAGTTTCCCAGGAGCCTGTTTCCGCCGCTTTTTGGTTGTGCTTGGGATCCCAGAACTGATTCCCCTATCCGGTGCGGAGCGTTTGTTGCTCTTGCTAGATTTTGAAATCGTAACTGTTCAGTTTTCAGTGGCAATGATACCCATAGACGAACATGAGAATCTTACCAGAGCTGTCGGGGGGTGTTGGGTTTGGTGACATGGGGGGTTCCATTGTTGGCTGCTCTTTGCGTGGGATCCGTTTTACTTCAACCCCAAAAAGGATGTCCCTCCAACAAATTCGGTAGGTGGGGACGGTCTGAGGAGGGTCTGTGATTTGTGCAAGGGGAGTAATCGTGGGGGCTATCTCCTTTGGTTTTTTCTTCCTTCGGATCTTCTTTGGGATTATCGTCTGTGGGATTTTGCTGACGAACTGAGAGACACGTAGATCCATCGCAGCCCCGACGTTGCGGAAGTCACAGGCAGTGGCAAGCCTCATGAGAGCGATGTCGGGCTTGAACGATGAACCCTCCGTATAGCGGTCGGATGCCACACCCTCGTTACCCAACGGCACAAATACGATATGGTCTTCGAACTCGGGCAGTCCCTTCACATTGATTGTCGACACATATTCAAGTCCGCAATTCAGAACATTCGAGAGTGGTATATACATGTCGGTCTCCTTGTCGAATTTCTGTTTGCTGCGTGGTGCGTTCAAAAATTACAAATGAGGTTGAGCAGATAACCGGGCCACGTACTACTCCTCCAGCCTCTCCTTCATCTCAGGGGAGTTGGCCACCGGGTCCACCCTTTTCAGACATTCTTCAAAGCATTTGTTCAAGTCTTGCGGATCACGAGGTTCCCCCGATGGTTTGTCGCCACAGCAAAAGGCCAGGAGAAATTTGATCATGTTCATCGAACAAGCTAACTGGGACTTTCCCGTGTCAATGGCAACTCCGCCTGCGATAGTGGATCTCCTGCGTAAACGGGAACAGCAAATCAGTGATGAGTCTGGAGGATCTTTCGGACGCACTGTATCCTTTTGGGGCCTTCTTTACTGATGCCAGATCCCCATCCCTGCCTGGTGGAACGTGTGGACGACTGCGAGGGGTATCGATAGGAGGTGGAGGGGAGCATTCTTGAGTGGGAAGTAGACATGAGTGTAATGGGGGGTGGTGTTCACCAGCCAGTCCGTTTTATGGCGACTCGAGCATTCGTGAACGTGTGGGGCAGAAACGTGGCGATCGCCAATGCGCCGCATCAGCGAAATAGAAATCACTTTTTCCTCGAGAGATCTTTAAAGTGTTCAAAGTCCAGTGACCAAATGCGCTAACTTCGGGAAATTGTGGATTTTCTTATATATACCGAGAGTAGAAATCTTTTCCAATATAACGTCCTCCATCTTCGAAGTTCTGAACCTTTGCCCCCAGCGCTATTGTTTATGTGGTTGGTTGTGGAATGGTACAAACTCAGTGCATCACTCACGTTGGGTTGTCCCAACCCAAGGATAATGAACACAACAACCTCCCGGTCGTGTACCCCCGCCCTCTAACACTGTAGGTATGTAAACAGAACGACCTCTGCAAACCCATGCAAGGGGAAGGATGCGGTCACGACCAGACAAGTTCCGGGTCCCGGAAATTGGATGTATCATTCTCATAGGATTAAATACTATTTGTGACGCGTATTGTGGGCTGCAGGAGGTGCAGGGGTGGTTCCCTCCTCCGTTCTCAAGGCGTACGTACACTTGAGAGCTCCGGACCTGTGTTTGTTATCAAATGTAGTGGGACTACAAGCCATTACAAAACGCCATCACGCGCGTCAGTGGACTTTGAACCCGAGTACAAAAAGCGGGGCCTGCCGAAGCGCCCGACTGTTATCGACGGGCAAACCGCTATGACCATCCGGGTAAGGAAGTTTGATCGCTTAGTCAGCGTCTGCAGTTGGTCTGCAGCAACTGCAGATGCTGTAACCGTTAACACCCCTAATTGCTCAAGAATGTGGTATACATACGAAGCTAAGCTACAAATTCGGGAGACCGTTACGCGGCCTTTGGGGTTTCGATTGCTTCGAGCAGAAGGTTCTTCACCTTTGTGAACCCCTCTTGGGCTTCGGCGTCCGCTCCCAATGCCTTCTCCATACCTTGGACCAAACTTTCCAAAGTACCCTTAGGGTCGTCGATTTCCGATTCAACTGACCCGTCGTTCTCCAAGTCCATCAAGCGACCATCGAAGCCGACCCAATACACTATCAGCTTTCTGACTATGGTGATGTACTGTGCATAATGTTCTGGGATCGGGAACGTGCGACCATAACCGATGTAGAGGCTTTGCTTCGAATTACGGTGGGATTCGAAAGCATTATAAAACCAGGGGTCGAAGTACGATGGCCGAGAGATCTTCACGGAGCGACCCTTGTACTCGACGGTGATGGCAGTCAGGTAGGTAAGCACCCATACAAACGATTCCGCGTCGTGCCGGTACAGCCGAGGAATCCCTCGTTCAAATCCACCACGGAGCAAATCGAGAGTCGTGAAGGGGAAAGTGCCAACTTGATCGCTGTTCGTGGTCGGGAATTTGTCCCATGAGGCGAGATCGTAGTCATTCAGGACTCCTTCAACCTTTCCTGTCGGGGAGACCCTGTACATCAGATTGTTGGAGCTGATATCCCCGTGATGGATTCCATTGACCCAGAGTCGGTAGTGACCTGACGGATCCGTATCGGCGGATGGTAATAAAACTGCACAAAGAAGCACGCACAAGCAAAGCACTCCCAAAACACATCCCACAGCTGCTCTCCCCTCAAGTCGTGAATGGGTCGCAGGCGGCTCATCACCACCAGGCGGAGTGTCCGCGTTCCTGCCTGCTTGTCGTCTTGCAAATTCAGGAAATCCCGGATGTGCCGAGTCGAGTACTGATCAAAATCACGAGCGTACTTGATCTCGGGGACGTGACCCTTGATGAATTTGTCCGTCTTCCCCAATGCCTGGGCGTGCGCAATAATCTGCCACTCTCGGAGTCGTGATGTCTCCGGCCAGTAGATCTTGAGGACAAGGTCATGAGCTTTGATTACGCCATCGCAAGCTCTTTGATGGGCGTCGCGGGCTTGGTCCGAAGCACTCTGCTCCCTGCCCTCTCCGCGCGCGCCACCAGCACTGGGGATGACTTCATCGGCCTTGAGTTCTTCAGGATCCTTGTTCGCCGTGGTTTCAGCGACGTCATCTCCAGTCTCGTGCCGAGCTTCGACATGTCCCTCCTTCGCCCGTCTACCACTGCCCTTCCTCCTGATGCTGGCACCGATGACCGTTGTCGCTCTCCCCAGGAGGGTCCACCTAGAATGTACCTTATCTTCTGGGTGAAAATCAACACTCGCCTCCTCTGACCCGAGCGTGCCATCCTCAGTGACAGCGTACAATAGAGTGGAATGCTTCTCTGAGGTAATCTCAGGGATCTCCCCCCATTGACAGCGTCCAAACCGCTGGAGGACGAGGAGCAGCACGAGTACAAGCGGGAGGTGTTCGAAAAGTCCGATCCGGGTCGAGACTATGACGCCTTCCCTGTCAACCCAAGAGACCCAAAGGGAGTCATCTGACGGGCTGCGTAAACTCCCTGAACCCCACGCGAGCATCCTGGGACTCACCTCGGAAGAGTAGATTTAGCGAATGACTGATCGAGTATGAATTTGACAGTTTCTCTCCTGCATATACCCCAGTCTGGTCCAAATGAGGTCGCCTAGGACCCTGTTTTCGCCGCTTACTGGCTGTACTTGGTGCTCCAGAGCTGATCCCTGCACTGGTTGCGGAGCGTTTGTTACTCGAGCCAGATTTTGAAGTCATGTCTGTTCAGTTCTCAGTGGTATAATCATAGACGAGCGCAGGAACCTTACGTGTCTGAGACTCAGAAATGTCCGAAGATGTCCCACGATCCGGATTTCGTGACGTGAAAAGCTCCTCGTCCGCATCCTTGTTCGTGATTGACGTGACCTCATTGGTAAAGGTTTCCAGTATAGGCCACTTTCTCTTAGAGTTCCGTTTTACTTCAACTCCAGAGAGGATGTCCTCCCAGCCAGTTCGGTGGATGGAGGCGATCTGAGGAGGACCGTTCTTTGCGACTTGCACGGAGGGAGTAACCTTGGAAACTGTCCTCTTTGAGATCTTGCCGACGAACTGAGAGACACTTAGACCCCTCGTGAGCTTGATCTTGCGGAAGTCGCAGGCAGTGGCAAGCTTCATGAGAACGACGTCGGGCTCAAACAACGGACCCTCCGGATCGCAGTCAGATCTCATGCCCTTTTCTGACGGCACGAACACGATGTGGTCCTCGAACTTGGGCAATCCTTCCACGTCAATTTTCGACAAACGTTCAAGCCCATAATTCAGAGCGTTCGAGAGTGGGGCGTACATCTCGCATTCGTTACCGGATTTCTGTTTGCTGCATGATGCGTTCAAGAATTGCAAATGAGAGTGAAGAAGGCAACTGGGTCACGTACTACTCGTCCAGCCTCTCCCTCATCTCAGAGGAGTTGGCGACGGGGGCCACCTTTCCCCAACATTCTTTAAAGCGTTCGTTCAAGACTTGTGGATCGAAAGGTGCGTCCGATGGTTTATCGCCACAGCAAAAGGCCAGGAGAAATTTGACCATGTCCATCGAATGGGCTTTCCGGGACCTCTCCGTGTCGGCGGCAACTCGGAGTCCGATAGTGTCCTTCCTACGTAAATGAGATCAGTAAATTGGTGGTGAGCCTGAAGAATCTTTCGGACGCACTTTATGCTGCCGATGTGTTCTCTATATGTGCCAGATCCTCCGCCCGGCCTGTTGGATCGTACGGAGCGAGAGCGACTCTCCGGCTGTGAGGTGTATCGACGGGGAGCGGAGGGGGGTCTGCTTGAGTGAGACGCAGACATGGGTGTGGTGGGGGGTGGTGTTCACCGGGCGTCCCGTTTTATGGCGATTTGAGTGAACGCGTGGGGCAGAAACGTGGCGATCACCAATTACTCGAAGCGCTAGGATCTCCGTTCTTCGGTCGATGTCCCGTTGTGACGCGATTCTATCTTGCCATCAATTGTCGTGGCCCAGCCGTTGCACCGTCTTTGTCCAGACGCGTGAGAGGTGTCAAGAGGAGGCCGTGGGAAATCTGCATAGGTGGCCCCCGTGTGAGGTGCGGAACATTTCCGGATAGATTTGAATTTCTGTTTTCGGTGATCTGTCCTGTGAGGGTGTTTTGAAGTTTGTGAGCCAGTGTGGCCTCGGCTAGAGCAGCGTGACCGTGAAGGTGGCCTCGGTCCCTGGGAGTGTGCGCAACGTTACTTATAAGTTAACTTGACCGGAACTTTCCCCCGCCAAGTTCCAAGTTAACTTGTCGCCGCTTAATATCTGCTAACTTGGAACTTGAGCGCTTGAGCGCTTAAGCTGACGCCGCGTTGTCTTACCACTGACATGCTGTCTACCTCGTTATCGACATCTCGTCCATCTCGTCGTTATCATCGCCGCCGTCGTTGTCTTGGTCTGCCTTACCATGATTGCCTTCACCCCCCTTCGCCATCACTGTTTCAGCCCCCCTCGCCATCACCATTTTGGTCCTCTGTTGCCACCGTTGCCGCCATCGCCTTCGGAATCATTGGCCAACACCCGTGTGAATGATAACAAACTTTAAAAAACAAGGAGACATTGCGTGGCAGGGGCACTCGAACTTGAGAAAACAAAACTAACTTGTGGCCGCACGAAGTTTGCAAGTTAACTTCGTACAGGGAGGCGCAAAGTTAACTTAAGTTAGAAAAGTTAACTTAGTATGAGTCAAGTTAAAAATTTAAGTTACTTTGGTCGCAACCCGTCCCTGGCCGGGTATCCCCATGAGATCTTGGCGAACCCAAGCTTTTGGCACAGCAAAGCTGGTTGCAATCACCCTCGGTATGCATATCCAAGCGGACCCCGAATTTTTCAGGAGAGAGAGTAAAGTGCAGGGTCACGAGAATGCAAGGTGTGCAAACTGGTACAGTCTCTCGTATACACTAAGTAGTCGCGACGGCGACGGGCTGCTGACCATTCGAACACTCTTCACCCGGCCATGAGTCCCTTTACATTCACAGAGCACGGCTGTGATCTTCGTGGTTATCTCAGAGCTCTTCTACGCCGTAAATCTTTGTAACTTTGTAAGGGTTCCCGTGACTGACTCATCAATTCATCGGGAGGCACTCAGCATCTGGCTTTGATGACCTAACTTTGTTTCTTATATGTACGCCGCTCTTTACACATCTCCCTTAATCTACGGACTCAGAGGGACTCACGCTATATACGTATCCAAGCAACCTAAGGTTTCGTTAATTTGATCTTCTTCGCAAAGATGTTCTTCGTCTCGTCCTCTTTCATTCTCGCCTCGAGTCTCTCCCATCTATCCTGACCCAGTACGGCGACGGGTTGCGAGTACACCTTCTGTGTTTCCTTCACGTTCCTAAACACCTTATTCAATAACTCCGAGTCGCCAGCCCCGTCTGCAATGACGGCCTTCAAGGACTTCAGTCCTCCAACGTCCTCGGTGTACGCGTCCAGGGCACGGTAAGAATCCGCAGTCTTGATCACCGCTTCGCAGAACGTCACCGTGAATCTCGCCCACACGAGACAACCTTCCGCACCGAGGACACAGGGTGGCTGCCGGGACTCGATGGTCATCTTGGAACCTTGGATGAGGTTCATGAAATTCCAAGTCCAATACCTGGTCCCCCGTTCATAGCTGCGATCAAGTCGTCCAACGTCTAGCACGCATTCACGACCGCGATGCACTGTTGAGCGGTCTTGCCCTTGAACTTTGGCCCATTCCCCCTCAAACTCTTGCAATACTCGTTGTTCCTCCGATCGGGGGAACCAAGCTATTGATGGCCAACTCGAGGTAGAGTGTCGCCCGTGCGATGGATTTGGCTGAGGGTTCGAACCCGGTGCTTGGCGAGACGTGGACGCATGTCCCATAGGTTTCGTTGGTTTGGATAAGGCAGAGAGAGTAGAGGATGTCCCAGACTCCCGTTACGACTTTGCGCCAGTCGAAGGTGGGGGTGGATTGGAAAATCGGTGAGACAAGCTCGAGGGCGACTGTATTTCAAAAATGAAGATTCATCAGAATGAAAAACGTATGATCCCAGGGAAAGTAAAGAAAAACAATTATTATCAGGCTAAAGCGGAGGATCGTTCGTGAGGGTCCACTCGATGGCTTGGTTGTGACCCGAATACGATCCGTCGATATTCACGTGCATCTTGGGTAACGCCGCGCGTTTCTTCTGGTTGTAAGTCTTCGCCATGAAGTTCGTGAAGCCTTCGAGGATAGTGAAATCTTGGCCCGAGACACGCGGGACGAGGAATATCGCGTACAACCTCCATGAAAACCGTACTAAATCCAACTCTTGTGCCTCGTGCATAACAACTAGTTTCCGGAGTGCACTTAGTACTCCACCCTTTCCAGAAAGTACTCGAGACCTACACTGACCTGGGAGTCCACCCTGAGATGTGGTCAAGTGATTGCAGCCGGTCTCGCTGGCCCCTTGGCTTTAAACCGCAGAAAAGAATAGCTTCTGAGAGGTTGTTCGCCTCAAACGGACCATGGTGTCTGCAGCGAGGAGTGAACAGGACCCCTTGCGCCATGTGTGCGAGTTTGGTACGGATGGAACGGGATGTGGAGATTTCCCACGGCTGCAACCCGATATACTCTGGCCTACTGTGACGCGTCCCGGCAAGCGCAGTGCGCGACTGGGCCATGGAAAGATTATCGATAAAGCAGGATCGCGTCGTAACAGGCCACCGACCGAAGGACGGGGACCCCAACGCGTCGGGTGGATCTTGATCGTCACGCTCCTCCCCCACATTCACCAACGTCACAGGCCGAACAAAGAGCCTATAAAGGTCACCTCGACGCGTTTGAAAGTTTCCCCAGGTCTACCGCCTATATACTGATCCTACTTATTTACGCAGGCAGGGCGCTGTCGAACGCGGGGTTACCATTGACATGGAGATACCTCAGCAAGCTTATTCGACGGACGTGGTCAAATTTCTCCTGGTGTTTTGCTGTGGCGACAAGCCATCGGACACCCACCGTGATGCACAAGTCTTGAACGAACGCCTCGAAGAATGTTGGAGAAAAGTGGTCCCGGTGGCCAACTCCCCCGAGATGAGGAAGCGGCTGTATGCGTAGTGCGTGACCAAATCGTGTCTCTAACCCCACCTGCACGTTTTTAACACGTCGCGCAGCGAACTGTCCTCGTCCGGTGACGAACACGGCATGTATGCACCACTCTCGGACGCTCTGAACTACGGGCTTGAACGTTTGTCGGAAATCGACGTGGATGGACTACCCGAGTTCAAGGACCATATCGTATTTGTGCCATCGGATAAGGACGTGACAACCGACCGGGATCTGGAGGGTTCGTTGTTTGAGCCCGAAGTCGCCCTCATGAGGTTCACCACTGCCTGCGATCTCCTCAAGATCAAGGTCACGAGGAGTCTAAGTGTCTCTCGGTTCGTCAGCAAGATCCCGAAGACAACCCCCGAGAGGCATCCTCAGGCTGACCCCACCTACCGTATTGGTTGGAAAGACATCCTTTCTCCAGTTGAAGTAAAACAAAACTGGAGCAGGAAGTGGCCTATACTGGAGACCTTTGCCAACGATGCTGCGTCAATTGCCAAAAAGGACGCGGACGGGGAACTTGGCACGTCACGGAATCCGGATTCTGGGACATCTTCAACAAGTAAGATTCCTACACTTTTCTATGGGCATGTCACTGAAAACCGAACAGTAGTGGCCTCGAAGTCCGGCAGGAGCAACAAGCGATCTGCAACCGATGCAGAGATCAGCTCCGGGACACCAAGTACAGCCAACAAGCGGCAGAACCGGGGTCCTAGCCGACCTCATTCGGACCAGACCGAGACGTATGCAGGAGAGAAACTATCAAGTTCATACTCGATCAGTCATACGCTAAATCTACTCTTCCAAGGTAAATCCCAGGATGCTTTTGCGGAGTTCAAGGAATTTACGCAGCCTGCCAGATGACTCTCTTTGGGTCTCTTGGGTCGACAGGGAAGGCGTCATAGTCTCGACCCGGATCGGACTTTTCGAGGACCTCCCGCTTGTACTCGTGCTGCTCCTCATCCTTCAGCGGTTTGGGCCCCGTCAATGGGGGGATATCCCCGAGCTCACCTCAGAGAAGCGCTCCATTTTGTTGTACTCTGCCACTGATGATGGTACGCTCGGGACGGAGGAAGTCAATGTTGAGTTTCACCCAGAAGATGAGGTGTATTCTGGGTGGTCCCTCTTTGGGAGAGCGACAACGGTCATCGGTGCCGGCACCGGGATGAAGGGCAATGGTGGGCCAGCGGAGGAGGGACGCATCGGAGCTCGGGGTGGGGTGGGGGACGACGCCGTTGAAACCATGGCAGATGGGGATTCTGAAGGACTTGAGACTGATGAAACCAACCTCAGTCCCAGGGACACCGCGCGTGGGGAGGGCGAGGAGCAGAGTTCTTTAGACCAAGCTCGCGATGCCTATCGAAGGGCCCGTGACGACATCATCAAAGCTCATGACCTTGTCCTCAAAATTTATTGGGCGGAGACATGGCGAATTCGAGAGTGGGAGATTATGACATATGCCCGGACGTTGGGGAAGACGGACAAGTTCATCAGGGGTCATGTTCCCGAGGTCAAGTACGCTCGCGATTTCGACCGGTACTCGACTCGGCACATCCGGGATTTCCTGAACTCGCAAGACGACAAGCAGGCAGGGACGCGGACGCTCCGCCTGGTGGTGATGAATCGCCTACGACCCATCCATGACTTGAGGGGAGAGCAGCTGTGGAATGCATTTTGGGAGTGTTTTGCATGTAGGTGTTTTTTGTGCAGCCCGACGACCATCCACTAATACGGATCCGTCAGGTCACTACCGGCTCTGGATCAATGGAATCCATCATGGAGATATCAGCCTCAACAATCTGATGTACAACGTCTCGCCGGCCGGAAAAGCGGAGGGAGTCCTCAACGACTACGATCTCGCCTCATGGGACAAATTCCCGACCACGAACAGCGACCGAACTGGAACCGTCCCCTTCATGGCTCTCGATTTGCTCGACGGCGGACTTGAACGACAGATTCCTCGGCTGTACCGGCATGACGCGGAATCGTTTGTATGGGTGCTTGCCTACCTGATCGCCATCACTATCGAGTACAAGGGTCACTCCGTCAAGATCTCTCGACCATCGTACTTCGACCCCTGGTTTAAAGACGATCTCCAACAAAACTCCACATTGAAGCTAGCCCTTTGTATCAGTTACGGTCGTATATTCCGGATCCCGGGATATCATGCCCAGTACTCGACTACGGTCAGAAAGCTGATAAAGCATTGGGTTGAGCTTGATAACGCCTTGTTTGTTATGAAGGCCGCCGGGTCTACCGAACCGGAAACTGATGACCCTAAGGGTATTTTAGAGGGGTTGATCAAATGGGTCGAAACGGACTCCCAGAAGGGGTTCGCGAAGGTGCAGGCTCTCCTGCTCGAAGCGGTCGAAGCCCCCGGTATTGTGTAGGGACTTGAATGTGCGTAGGCCAGTTTCATACGTGTACTATCTCGTTGGGCAATCGACACCGACAGACTTGGGCTGTCTTGTGTCTTGCATATAGAACTTGCCCCGTAATGGATCCGGAGGGCGATCGTTACTGAAGGCCCTACATCTTGAGGAAATTTTCTGTCGTCCTCGTCGTCAACACCTACCTTTGAGTTCGCTTGTTCGTAGCGATGACGATTGTTCATGAACGAACAGATGAGCACTGGCCAACTGGCCAGGGGGCGTGTCGTTCAATTCGCGGCGATCGTCGGAGAAGAGAACCAAGCACTTAAGCCCTCGGCCTGTCTTCGACGGTATCACTATGGGGGCACCTTCGTGGATCAGCTTCTCGACGGTCCCACCTTCCCTGCAGGAACTTCCCCACGCTCGGAGGGTCGTTCCATCGATGCTAAGTCCGTTGGTGGGGTGCGGGCGCGCGCTGTCGTACCAGTGTATCCTCAATCTTGTTAACAGACCGTCTCGGGGACCTTGTACGTGACCGGTGACCTACTGGTCGATGGAAATGACAGAGAATAAATTACCGATTTAGGGGGGGAAAAAGACGAAGTGAGGGAGTTGGCTCCTCAACGTTTCAATACCCGCGAAGCGGCTCAAACTACTGGTTTCGTTTGCAAACTGGATCGGGTCGGTCGTCTCGAGAAGGTACCATGAACTAGTAATCGGCACCACCGTCCAGCGAAGGAAAGGGAAACTGGGTAATCAAGTAGATCACACACCATCCCCGCAGCTGCTTCTAATATCGCAGCCCTCGTTGATCCACTCTTCTTCGCACCTCGGTTCCCAATTTCTATTTTTTCATACCCACATACCACACCCATATGTATCCGTTGTTTAACATGCGTGTTTATCCTGCAAAAGATATTTATCTAACGTGGCACTAAAATCGAAGACGTGAGGCCCACCTTCGTCCAACCAAGCAGGTGCTTTTTGTCGCTTTGCAGCGACCTGTGGCTCATTACCAACAGAACGCACAAAGATTTATCACGCTGGGTGACACCTGGGTCCCCCTTGATATTGAATGTCGGAGAGTTTCCGGGGGCCTGACGAGGGTGCATGGGACCATTTGTTTAGTTCAGTCGATGGTAGACGTGATGATCGGAGGCTGAGACGAACCTTAGGCAGCGGTGCATGGCTAGCACACGCCTGGTACAATGATTTCAGACATTTCTTCCGGGCCCCTGTCGTAAGGGTGGGGATCTCCGACGCCTACCAAGATATAGAACGTTAGGAGCAATCATCAAGACTTCATACTTCATCAGGATTGATTGGGTCATAAGACCAAAACCCCTCAATCGGAAACAATGTCGAGAGACCGGGGAGAGAATGGCGAAATGGGGGTGATGAGATGAGGAAAGCAAAGTAGGGCAGTGGTTCCGGGTATTGTCAATTCAGCTGCCGACCGTAAGCGAGGACTTGAATTATGAGTAAGTAAACGGAGTTACGGCGTTGCCCACAACATCCCATGGCTGAGTTCCGGCGAGCGTGCAAGATCTTTGATCTTGGTGTTGGCGAGGTTCGGGAGTCTGGAACAAAAGGCCGCCGTCGCCGGGAGGTGGTTCAAGTAAAGCGACCGTGGTCCATAGTGACTGGGGGCGGGTAGTGAGATTTAGTTGAGCCTTGATATTTTTGAGATGGATTTCCGAAGCATAGTAGGTCAGCCCACTTTTTGGGGGGTAGTGGGTACGTCGGAGGCCAATAGTCATCGATGTCGTTGATGGATTGATCGGCTGAGGACCTCTACCACGAAGCCACAACGTTAATTCGGTCCAACTCAGGTTTGCAGGTGGATAGCTTGATTATACCACGAAGATTGTAGCCACGCTTTTGGGGCGTGGAAGTAGCCAGATTTTGATTTTTTTTTTGTGGTGAACGATCGGCAGTTCGCCGGTTCAATGGAAGGCCGTGTAGCGGCCAACACTAAGAACGGCGACAGAGAGAGAGGGGGGGACGGAGGCAGAGAGAACAGCAGATGGTATTCGACAGAAGAGGAATGTCGTCCCTACGATCGTAGTACAAAAATATATATAGTACAGAAGTCAACATGACGTCAGTCGGAATCCTAGGGTAGGATTACATTCAAAGGGCAGTACGTGCAACCCACAGGGAAACCGTACTGAATCCAACTCTTGTGCACCGTGCATCATAGACTAGCTTCCGGCGTGCACCTAGTGTTTCGACCTTTCCCGAAAGTACTTGAGACTTACGCTGACCTGGGAGTCCATCTGTAAGACCCGGAACCACCATCACGAGCACGTGGGTCCAGGCCCAACAACCTATGATTTCACAGACTCGTAGTACTTGTATATAAGACCAACCGATGTACCAGTACTACAACATCAAACAGAGAGTTCGATCCCCTTTCTCTTTCGAGTGATCTTACCGTGGTCGACGAAACCTGTGTCGCGACGAACTTCAATGACCGGCCGAAACCAATCAAGCCTCTAGCGTACGTCCGCCGACTCACACCATCCTGAGATGTGGTCAGGTGATTGCAGCCAGTCTTGCTGGCCCAATGGCTTGAAACCACCGAAAAGAATGGCTTCTGAGGGATTGTTCGCCTCAAACGGACCGTGGTGTCTGCAGCGAAGAGTGAACAGGACCCCTTGCGCCATGTGTGTGCGGGTTTGGTACGAATGGAACAGGATGTGGAGATTTCCCACGGCTGCAACCCGATATACTCTGGCTTACACTGAGCGTCCCGGCAAGCACGGCGCGCGACTGGGTCACGGTCAAGATTATCGATTATCGATTGATGGCAAGGCAGAATCGCGTCGCAACAGGCCACCGGCCGAAGGACGGGGACCACAGCGCGTCGGGTGGTTCTTGATCGTCACGTTCCTCCCCCATATTCACCAACACCACAGGCCGAACGAAGAGTCTATAAAGGTCACCTCTACGCGTTTTAAAGTTTCCCCAGGTCTACCACCTATATACTAATTCTACTTATTTACGCAGGCAGGGCGCCGTCGAACGCGGAGTCGCCGTTGACATGGAGATGCCCCAGCAAGCTTATTCGACGGACATGGTCAAATTTCTCCTGGCATTTTGCTGCAGCGACAAGCCATCAGACACCCACCGTGATGCACAAGTCTTGAACGAACGCCTTGAAGAATGTTGGAGAAAGGTGGTTCCGGTGGCAAACTCCCCCGAGATGAGGAAGCGGCTGTATGCGTAGTGCGTGACCAAATCGTCTCTCTAACTCCCACCTGCACTTTTTGAACACGCCGCGCAGCGAACTGTCCTCGTCCGGTGACGAACGCGGCATGTATGCACCACTCTCGGACGCTCTGAACTACGGGCTCGAATGTTTGTCGGAAATCCACGTGGAGGGACTGCCCGAGTTCAAGGACCATATCGTATTTGTGCCATCGGATAAGGACGCGACATCCGACCGCGATTTGGAGGGTTCGTTGTTTGAGCCCGAAGTCGTCCTGATGAGGTTCACCACTGCCTGCGATCTCCTCAAGATCAAGGTCACGAGGAGTTTGAGTGTCTCTTGGTTCGTCAGCAAGATCCCGAGGACGACGCCCGAGAGGCACCCTCAGGCCGACCCCACCTACCGTATTGGTTGGAAAGACATCCTTTCCCCGGTTGAAGTAAAACAATACTCGAGCAGGAAGTGGCCTATACTGGAAATCTTTGTCAACGGGGCTGCGTCAATTACCAAAAAGGATGCAGATGAGGAACTCGCCACGCCACGGAACCTGGATCCTGAGACATCTTCGTGCATCTCTGAGTCTCGAACACGTAAGATTCCTACGCTTGTCTATGGGCATGTCACTGAAAACCGGACAGTAGTGGCCTCCAAGTCCGGCAGGAGCAACAAGCGATCTGTAACCGATGCAGAGATCAGCTCCGAGACAAGTATAGCCAACAAGCGGCAGAACCGGGGTCCTAGCCGACCTCATTCAGACCAGACCGAGACGTATGCAGGAGAGAAACTATCAAGTTCATACTCGATCAGTCATACGCTAAATCTACTCTTCCAAGGTAAATCCCCGGATGCTTGTGTGGGGTTCAAGGAATTTACGCAGCCTGCCAGATGACTCTCTTTGGATTTCTTGGGTCGACAGGGAAGGCGTCATTGTCTCGACCCGGATCGGACTTTTCGAGGACCTCCCGCTTGTACTCGTGCTGCTCCTCATCCTTCAGCGGTTTGGGCCCCGTCAATGGGGGGATATCCCCGAGCTCACCTCAGAGAAGCGCTCCATTTTGTTGTACTCTGTCACTGATGATGGTACGCTCGGGACGGAGGAAGTCAATGTTGAGTTTCACCCAGAAGATAAGGTGCATTCTGTGTGGTCCCTCTTTGGGAGAGCGACAACGGTCATCGGTGCCAGCACTGGGAGGAAGGGCAATGGTGGGCTAGCGGAGGAAAGACACATCGAAGCTCAGTGTGGGGTGGGGGGTGACGCCGCTGAAACAATGGCAGATGGGGATTCTGAAGAACTCGAGACTGATGAAGCCTATTTCAGTGTTAGCCACACTGCGCGTGGGGAGGGCGAGGAGCAAGGTTCTTTAGATCAAGCCCGCGATGCCTATCGAAGGGCCCGTGACGACATCATCAAAGCTCATGACCTTGTCCTCAAAATTTACTGGGCGGAGGCGTGGCGAATCCGGGAGTGGGAGATTATGAAATATGCCCGGACGTTGGGGAAGACGGACAAGTTCATCAGGGGTCATGTCCCCGAGGTCAAGTACGCTCGCGATTTCGACCAGTACTCGACTCGGCACATCCGGGATTTCCTGGACTTGAAAGATGACAAGCAAGCAGGAACGCGGACGCTCCGCCTGGTGGTGATGAATCGCCTACGACCCATCCATGACCTGAGCGGAGAGCAGCTGTGGGATGCGTTTTGGGAGTGTTTTGCATGTAGGTGTTTTTTGCGCGGTCCTACGATCATCCACTAACAAGGTTTCGTCAGGCCACTACCGGCTCTGGATCAATGGAATCCATCATGGAGATATCAGTCTCAACAATCTGATGTACAGGGTCTCTCCGACTGGAAAGGTTGAGGGGGTCCTGAATGACTACGATCTCGCCTCATGGGACAAATTCCCGACCACGAACAGCGACCGAACTGGAACCGTCCCCTTTATGGCCCTCGAATTGCTCCGCGGCGGACTTGATCGACAGATTCCTCGGCTATACCGACACGATGTGGAATCGTTTGTATGGGTGCTTGCCTACCTGATCGCCATCACTATCGAGTACAAGGATCACTTCGTGAAGATCTCTCGGCCGCCATGCTTCGACCCCTGGTTTGAAGACAATTTCGAATTCCACAGTACCTCGAAGCATGCCTTCGGGGGTTACGGTTTCATATCTCAGATCCCGGGACATCATGCACAGTACATCAACACAGTCAGAAGGCTGATAGCGTATTGGATCGAATTTGATTTTGCCTTAATGGGCTCGAAGAACCGCAGGCCGGTTGAATTGGAAATCGACAACCCCAAGGGTGCCTTGGAAGGTTTGATCAGCGGCGTGGAGATGGCATTGGGAGTGGACCTCCAAGAGGGATTCACGAAGGTGAAGACTCCTGCTCGAATTGATCGAAGCCCCAAGGGTTATGTAGGAACTTGAATACACGTAGGCCAGTTTCATGTGTGTACAGTCTCATTGGGCAATCGATTAATCAACACCGACAGATTTGGGCCGTCTTGCGTCTTACATATAGAACTCGCACTACAGTGCTCATCTCGGGCCGCCCCATTGTCGTTTGGATGAGTGAGGGCGGTCATCGCTGAAGGCCCCGCATCTTGAGGAACTTTTCTGCCATCGTCACCGTCGACACCTGCCTTTGAGTTCGCTCGTTTGTAGCGATGACGGTTCAACATCCATGAATGATCAGATGAGCACTGGCAAACCAGCCAGGGGGCGAGTCATTGGATTCGCAGCGATCGTTTAAGAGAACACTGGGATCGTAAGCGCTTAAGCCCTTGGCCTGTCCTCGATGGTATCGCTGTGGGGGCACCTTCGTGGGTCAGCTTGTCGGCGGGGGCTTCCCCGTGCTTGGACGTCGTTCCACCGATGCTAAATTCGTTGGTGGGATGCGGGCACGCGTCGTCGTCACCACTGGTCTATCCTCGATCTTGTTAGCAGACCGTTTCAATGACTCCGTGCGTGACCCACTGGTCGATGGGAGCGATGAAGAATAAACCGCTGATTTAGAGGGGGGGAAAGATGAAGTGACGGAGTTGACTCAATTTCAATACCCACGAAGCGGCCCAAACCTGGTTTCGTTTGCAAACTGGATCAGGTCGGTCTTCTCGAGAAGGTACCGTGAACTAGTAATCGGCACCACCGCCCAACGGAGGAGAGAGGAAACCGGGCAGTCAAGTAGGTCGTTGTCTCTCTTTCTCACATACTATCCTCGCTGACCCCGGACCCTTCTTCACACCTCGGTTCCCGGTTCCTATTTTCCACACCCACACCCCACACCCATATGTATCCGTTGTTTAGCATGCATGTTTATCCTGCAAAAGATACTTATCTGACGTAGCACTAAAATCGGGGACATGAGGCCCGCGTCCAAGCGAGCGAGCGCTTATAATGTGCGGTTTTTAATCAGCCCAGTTTGACCGCTCTCCGGAAAATTGGAACATCCGGGGATAGATTTCAATTCAGTAAGTACAATTAAATTAAGTCACGGGCCTGGGGGTTCGGAGCCCCGCACCAGGTCCGTTTCATCGACGCGGCCCATGCACCCCCGAAAGGCGTGTTCAAGCTTCATGGTAAAAAAAAAAATAGAGGGAATTTGCACCATAGGGGCACTGCAGCCCATTGCTCACTGCCACGTCTCCCGAAAGTGTCTGCGAGGATTTCAGTTTGGGCTGTGGAAAACCCTCCCGATGACCGTGGATAAATCGTCCTCTCAGAATTCCCTGGGAGACCCCCTCAGCAGACGGTGCCTAATTCGCAGCGAGTTAATACAGGAAGTTATCGGGAAGTCACATCCAACATCCAGGACCACCGCGGATTTCGACCCACCGCAACCATCCGTGTTTGTAACACCGTGGAGTAAAGCTATAGACGTGTCAGGAAGAATAGGTATAGGTATTTTTGGCAACTACGTCACCTTTCGGTGGGAGTGACAATGGCTGAGACAGAGAGGGTGTTTCACCCTCCTCCGTGCTCCCCTCGCCACTTGGGTCAGCAGAACTCCATGTGGGTGAATTCGTTGTCGGTGAGCTCCCCACAATCCGAGGAAGCGGTGTCCAGATCCTTGAACCTTTCTCCAAACACCGGAGTACACTTTCCACACTCGGCCGGTCGCCTGGTTTGGGCTTCCAGCAACGTTCCAGGACCCTTCGAACATCATCCGTGAACCACTTCCTTTCTGCTCCTCGAGGCCGCCCGGGGCGTTTACCCTGGAGGACCCTCACAACAACCCCAGCGTCCCCATAGCGGAAAAACGGAACCCGTCCACTCAGCACCTCATATATCACCATTCCAAGGGCGTAACAGTCAGAGGGTTTCGTCGGGCGGATTCTGTTGAGACCAAATCTTTCCGGGCTCATCCATCGGGTCGTGCCTCCCTGTATGGACGTCGTGGGATTCGTGGTTTCTGATATAATCGTAAGCAGACCGGGGTCTGCCAGACAGGCGTGGCCCGTTTGGTCGACAAGTACATTGGCCTAGACAGATAAAGTCCGTCAGAGATTGAAATTGACCTCGAACCTTAAGGGCGTACCCTTTTGAGATCCCCATGGACCATCCCCTGCTCGTGCATGTAAATCAAACCCCTCGCAACATCTCCCAGCTACGGAATCACCCGATTATTAATGAGGATGGCAGGGACTTGAACATAAGACTCACAAGCCCAAACCGATTCTCATCCGGACGCGCCTTCACATAGTGCTTAATATTGCCGTTTGGCATCCACTTCGACACCATTGCGAACTGAGTCTCAGACATCATCACTCCCAACAGCGGCAACACGTTCCGATGACGGAGATTCCTCCACATCACGAACTCTTTGCAGAACATCTAGATAGGTCGCGATCAACACGTCAACGAGTGCATTAGAATTGAGACGAGGAGAACCGGTGACTCACGGGGGTAATCTTTTGCAAGTCACTGTTAGTGTATGTCTTCAACACCTTGACCGCAACCTCCATCCCTTCATATTCGCGCTTCCACACGTCCCCGTATCCACCACGAAACAGCGGGACTCCTGTTGGACTGTCGGATAGCTCGATCTGCAGTGATCTGGGAAGCAATGTGTGGCCAGCACACGTCTTGTATGACAACAGAAGGACTTCAGTCCTCCAACGTCATCGGTGTACGCGCTCAAGGTGTGGTAAGAATCCGCAGTCTTGATCGCCGCTTCGCAGAACGTCACCGTGAATTCCGCCCACGCGAGACAACCTTCCGCACCGACGACACCGGGTGGTTGCCGGAACTCGATGGTCATCTTGGAACCTTGGATGAGGTTCATGAAATTCCAAGTCCAATATCTGGTCCCCTCGTTCATGGCCGCGATCAAGTCGTCCAACGTCGAGCACGCATCCACAACCGCGATGCACTGTTGAACAGTCTTGCCCTTGAACTTTGGCCCATTCCCCCTCAAGCTCTTGCAATACTCGTTGTTCCTCCGATCGGGGGGAACCAAGC